>Ga0307930_1002119_pt1 | contig 15341 bp, 3 predicted proteins | sample OrgLakmetageno46_FD_203161 | JGI IMG/M metagenome (GOLD analysis project Ga0307930, IMG submission 203161) | Saline water microbial communities from Organic Lake, Antarctica - #46 | ecosystem: Environmental > Aquatic > Non-marine Saline and Alkaline > Saline | place: Antarctica: Organic Lake... | reverse complement strand
GCTGCCACTGACTTCGCAGCTGCTCTTTGCCGCTGAAGACTCTGCAGCTTCACTGCAGCAGCGCCCTGCATCTCTGCTTCATCTCTCTTGGCTGCCACAAATCTCATAGATGATCTTTGCCGCTGGAGACTCTGCAGCTTCACTGCAGCAGCATCCTGCATCTCTGTATCCTCTTTCTTGGCTGCCACCGATCTCGCAGCTGCTCTTTGCCGCTGGAGACTCTGCAGCTTCACTGCAGCCGCATCCTGCATCTCTGCTTCCTCTCTCTTGGCTGCCACCGATCTCGCAGCTGCTCTTTGCCGCTGGAGACTCTGCAGCTTCACTGCAGCAGCATCCTGCATCTCTGCATCCACTTTCTTGGCTGCCACCGATCTCGCAGCTGTTCGTTGCCGCTGGAGACTCTGCAACCTCACTGCAGCAGCACCCTGCATCACTGCTTCATCTCTTAAGGCTGCCACCGATCTCGCAGCTGCTCTTTGCCGCTGAAGACTCTGCAGCTTTACTGCAGCAGCGCCCAGCATCTCTGCTTCATCTCTCTTGGCTGCCACCGATCTCGCAGCTGCCCTTTGCCGCTGAAGACTCTGCAGCTTCATTGCAGCAGCGCCCTCCATCTCTGCTTCATCTTTCATAAGTGCCACCGACTTCGCAGCTGCTCTTTGCCGCTGGAGACTCTGCAGCTTTACTGCAGCAGCGCCCTGCATCTCTGCTTCATCTCTCATGACTGCCACCGATCTCGCAGCTGTTCGTTGCAGCTGGAAACTCTGCAACCTCACTGCAGCAGCACCCTGCATCTCTGCTTCATCTCTCTTGGCTGCCACCGATCTCGCAGCTGCTCTTTGCCGCTGAAGACTCTGCAGCTTCATTGCAGCAGCATCCTGCATCTTTGCTTCATCTTTCTTGGCTGCCACAGATTTCGCAGCTGCCCTTTGCCGCTGGAGACTCTGCAGCTTTACTGCAGCAGCGCCCTGCATCTCTGCTTCATCTCTTAAGGCTGCCACCGATCTCGCAGCTGCTCTTTGCCGCTGGAGACTCTGCAACTTCACTGCAGCAGCATCCTGCATCTCTGTATCCTCTTTCTTGGCTGCCACTGACTTCGCAGCTGCTCTTTGCCGCTGAAGACTCTGCAGCTTCACTGCAGCAGCGCCCTGCATCTCTGCTTCATCTCTCTTGGCTGCCACAGATTTCGCAGCTGCTCTTTGCCGCTGGAGACTCTGCAGCTTCACTGCTGCAGCATCCTGCATCTCTGCTTCGTCCTTCATAAGTGCCACCGATCTCGCAGCTGCTCTTTGCCGCTGGAGACTTTGCAGCTTCACTGCAGCAGCATCCTGCATCTCTGCATCATCTCTCTTGGCTGCAACAGATTTCGCAGCTGCTCTTTGCCGCTGGAGACTTTGCAGCTTCACTGCAGCAGCATCCTGCATCTCTGCTTCATCTCTCTTGGCTGCAACAGATTTCGCAGCTGCTCTTTGCCGCTGGAGACTTTGCAGCTTGAGTGCAGCAGCGCCCTGCATCTCTGCTTCGTCCTTCATAAGTGCCACCGATCTCGCAGCTGCTCTTTGCCGCTGGAGACTTTGCAGCTTGAGTGCAGCAGCATCCTGCATCTCTGCTTCGTCCTTCATAAGTGCCACCGACTCCGCAGCTGCCCTTTGCCGCTGGAGACTCTGCATTTTTGTAGCTGCTTTAGTTCGAGCCGCGGCCTCCTCCTGCTGAGCTTCCTTCAATTGTTGTGCTGTGGGGCGCCGCTTCAAGAGGCTTTGGTACTTGGGTATCGCAGGGGTTGAAGCCACGGGTGCGAACTTGGCATCTGAGTCCTTTGTGTGAGCTCTGGCTCCTGCAACAGCAGCATTCTTCTCTTGCAGTCGCGCCGCGAGCCCTCGGCTGACCTGCGGTTTCCCTGGCGACGTCTTTAGCTCTGGCGATGACGATAAAAAGGGCGACAAAGATGTCGGCGGTGTCTGATCTTTGCGTCTCTCATTTGAATCACGCTGCACAGGCGACATCGACGCGCGCTGCTGCTGAGCCGCTAATCGAGCTTCAATTTCAGCCACGCGCTGCTCTCGGGCCGCCAAAGCTTCTTGTTGTGCGATCTCTGCCTCGCGTTGCGCTTGCCGCAACGCTGCTAGTGCCTCCTTGGCACGGGAGGCGCGCGCCCATCCTTGCAGCTTTACGGCCGCTGCGATGCTCAATTGGTGCGCGCGTGCTTTGGCTTTGCGGGCGCTCTCCGCAGCGGCCAATTTTGCTTCCAGTTCCACGACTCTTTGCTCTCGTGCGGCCAGTTCTGCCTGCCAGGCAGCATCTTTTGCAGCGGCTTGATCGCGAAGAGTCGCCAAGACCGCGCGCGCAGCTCGCTGACGCCACCATCCTTGCAACGCAAAGGCTACTTGCATCTTAGCCTGCGCTTCTTGTAGTGCGATGCGCTCTTCCAGGGCTTGCACGCGGGCTTCGCGCTGGGCAATGGCGGTTGCTCTCTCGCGCACCTCGGCATCCTTCGCTTCTTTTTCTTGGGCCAATCTTGCGACAATCGCAGCCACGCGCTCGCGCCGCACGCGCAGGTCTTCTTCTTCCTGTTCGCGGTGCAGCTCCGCTTCTCGAAGCGCGGCTTCTTCCGCAGCGCGTTGAGCGTCTTCTTCAGCTTCCATGAGCCTTGCTGCAATGCGTTTCACGTTGCGCGCCCGCTGTAAACTCACTTGCTTCCCCAACACCTCCCGTAGAGCTTGGGCGCGCATCTGCGCGAGGCAACGGCGCATCCAGCACTGCACGCGCAAGACCGCTGCATTGTGTTGCTCTTGCGCCGCTTTCTGGGCTTTCATGGCAGCTTCTGCTTCTAAACGCTGCACGGCAGCTCGCAGGGCACTCACTTCCTGGGCCATCCCCTCGGGCTCGGTTGCCCCGAAAGAAATAGCCGTTGGACTCGATCCGTTCGAACGACTCTTTGCTTTCGACTTGACACCCACCACGGTCGTTGTTGGTGGTGTTGTTGTCGTGGTTGGTCTTGGAGTGGTTACTGCAGCTGCAGCATTCAGAGCGTCCTGCGTTTTTCGGAAGCTCAATTGTTCGGCTCGGGAGGTCAGAGATCCCATCAGCAAGGGAGTGTACTCCTTGTTGCTGGCGTCATCGCTGCATGCTGCTGTGGCTGTTTGTATTGACATTGGCGTTGGCGTTGTCCTGGAGTGTACGGTTGTAGCAGCCACCCGGACCGCAGCAAGGGCTTGGTCCGCTGGGCTAGTGCGGGGAAAACCACGAGCAGCAGCGCGCTCTGCTTGTGCCATAGCCCGCGGTGATCTCGCTCGCGGCGTTGCTCTAGCGCCACTGCTGTTGCTGCTGCTGCTAACACTACTACTGCTGCCGCCAAGAACACTGTTGCTGGAGGTGCTGCGGCCTCGGGTGCCCGCTCCTTGAAGTGATGGCGTCATGGAGCGAGACCCACTGGGGCGCTTCAAAACGCCTCCGTGGTAAGGTCTGCTACTGCTACCACTTCGACTGCTACTAGTGCTACTAATCGATGAGGAAGGCGAGGTCCGACCTAACGACACACTCGAACGTTCCGCAAGTAAAGGACGCTTTGCGGCAACGTGCAAGCGAGAAACTTCTTCTTGAAGCTTGCTGGACGCGAACGACGACGACGATGATGACGACGATGACGACGTCACGTCTCCCGAGCTTCTCGCTCGCATCGCACGGGGCTGCCTGTGGCTGCGAGGTGTAGACGGCGCTACCTCTGCCCGGCCTCCACCTCCCGCTGCGCCTGCTGCTTTCTTCTGCTGCACTGTCGCCTTTTGATTGGCCAGGGCTCGTGCTTGCCGCGCGCGCTGCACTCTGGCCATGGACTCCTGGTTGGCACGCTCCAAAGCTGCCGCCTGCTTCTGAGCGGCCTCCTCGTCACGCTGCCGCTGCAATTCTAGAGCTTCGGCGCGTTCTGCTTCTTGCTTCGCGCGCAATTCTGCTGCCTCTTGCACCTCTTTGGCTCGCTTGGCTTTGAGTGCTTCGAGTCGAGCGGCGTCTTCCTTGTCCTTCAGCGCTTTCGCGGCCGCCAACTCCTGCATGCGCTGCTTGTTGGCTTTCTCGCGACGGGCCGCAGCAGCTGCGTCTTCTTCCAACTGCACCGCTGACACCAACAGCCAATCCGCCACTGCGTCTAGGGCTAGGTTGGTGGGCACCTCGGCTTCGCGCCACGCTTTGGCGTTTGACTCCGCTTCAGCTCGGGCCTTTCGTGCAGCCACGACGCGCTGCATGGCCTCCGTCGCCTCATCCGCGACCTTGCGCCGAGCGTCGGCTTCAGCGGTGAGCTGAGCCTGCTCAGCCGCGCGCGCGGCAGCGGCCTCCTGAGCGATGCGTTCGCGCTCCTGGGCTTCCAGGTCAGCCGCTTCGGCCGCTCGAGCTGCCGCGGCTGCGGCTTCTGCTGCGGCTGCTGCCTCCTCCGCCGCGGCAGCTGCTTCTGCGGCCTCCTGAGCAGCCTCTGCTTCCTTGGTCGCGTGTTGCCATTCGGACGCAGCCGTCTCTTCCTGCTGGCGGCGCCGGCGCAGCTCGGTGTCCGCCATTCTCTTCTTGGCGGTTTCGGTTTCCAACAGAGCAGCGGCGACCAAGGCTTTGGCTTCTTCGTCCCTTGCCATGGCCTCCGCCTCCACCCGTGCAGCTTTCGCGATCCGCAACCGCTCGTCGGCTTCATAGGCCAATTGCGCCGCCCACGCTTCGTGCTCTTCGGCCTCCAGGCGCTGCGCTGCTGCGTCTTCAGAGGTTGACGGATCGGCGTGTACGTCGCGGGGTGCGTCGAGTTGCAATGGAGCACTCGTTGTTGAAGAGTTCGCTTCATCCTCTACACTGTTGCTGCCTTGACTAGTGCTGCTACCACTACTGCTCTTGGTATTGCCAACGCTCCTCTCATGCTGCATTCCATCCATTGCAGCACGCTCAGGAGTCGTGCTATCCACCTGAACCAGTCCCGCTGACTGGTGTTGTTCGTCAGCTTCCTCAACTACGGGGTCAGCCACACCAACGACTACGGGTTCAGCCACCGTGCACCGACCAAGCCCCACGGCGAACAGCCTCGCGCCAAGCCCGGTGGGGTCAGAGGCGCAGGCCGCTATCTTGGACGCAGTTTCATGATGAGGCAGACCATGAACACGTGTTGCTACGACCACAGAGCCAGCACGCACGTTGACAACTTGCACCTTTCAACAAAGAGTGTAAAGAAAAATGGAACCGAAATGAGAAACGAGCTGGACAAACATATCAGTTAGCGAGTCGATGATAACAAAAACATGCACTACGAGAGAAATAGGAGGGAAGTCAACTATCTCACCTGCTGTGCGGCCACATCCAGGGAAGCAGCGGTAGCGCGCACAAATTTGTCTTGCGCTTTTGAGTTGAATTCAGCCATAGTCTGGTCGAACAAGGACACGTCAAAGTTCACTTGCCAACTGCTGGGCTCTTTCTCCGGCGACGATAACAAAGAAGCATCATCTGCAACACTATGACTAGGAACCGGTGCTGCTGCTGCTGCTGCTGCATCATCTGTAGCTGCTGCAGGCCCGTTCATCTCTTGGCTGAGATGCTCGCTGCTCCTCGCTTCGAGTGTGGCGGCAATTTCCGCAGCACGTTGGGCTTCAAGCAAGGCTGACGCTTCGGCCGCTGCTCGCAACACGGCTAGACGCTCTTCTTCGCGTTGCGCTGCTTCTCGTTCTGCGGCCACGCGCCGCTCAGCAGCTGCCGCCGCCTCAAGATTGGCTTCCTCGGCAAGTTGCTCAGCGCGCACCCACTCCGCGAGCACTTCTGCCTCGCGCGCAGCCTCGTGTTGCTGCTGCTGAACCTCTTGAGAAAGATGATGGCTCGCAGCTGTCGCAGTAGCTCTGGCCGCGCTGTGCGCGCGTGCTTCTTCTTCCGCCGCTGCTTCGAGCACTGCCCGGCGGTCGGCGCGGGCTTGGGCTGCTTCGAGAACAGTGTCAGGAGACGGGGGGTGCGGCGCGAGCCGCTGCGCAGCGGCCGTCATGCGATCCACGCGACGAAACTCGTACTCCAGGTCGTTCACGGTTGAAGCCACCGACCCTTGTAGGGATTCGGCGCCCACCGACACGCCACCGCCACATTCGTCATCACTGTCACTGCCTACGTCGTATTCTTCTTCTTCTTCTTCTTCTTCTTCTGCAAATGCAGTGCCATCATCAGCCCATCCAGCCACAGCCGCAGCGGCAGACACTGCGGCGTCCGCTGAAGCGCGCAAGGCATCGGCAGCCAGCCGCGATTGTTCCGCCGCTTCGGCTGCTTCAACTTCGGCTCGGTGCGCGGCTGTCACGTCAGCCTCGGCCATCCAGCGTGCGTTGTCCGCTGCAGCGCAGGCAGCCGCGGCTTGGGCGGAAGTTAGAGCAGCGGCTTCAGCGGCGGCTTCTCGGGCAATGTCGTCTTCGATCAAGCGTTGAGCCTCTCTAGCAGCATGCGCAGCCGCGGCGGCGCGGTCTTCGGCCGCTCGACGAGCTTGCGCTGCCTCGGCGAGCTGCGCCTCCTTGGCATCCTTGCGTGCGGTGTCTTTTGAGCGCTGTGCGGTGCTGTCTTCTTCGTCATCTTCCCTGGGAGCATGTGATTCGTTTCCATCTAGAAAGTTTTCACTGGCACTTGCAGAAGCATCTGGCACCACTTGAGCTTCCAAAGAGGGCTGATTGAGAGCTGAAGGCACATCTTGCACCGGAGACGAAGCCCCAGTCTCATTGTCTTCGGAATCTTCGACACCCGTGTTGGGATTCACACTTATCTTGAGATCAGACGAACTACTTGAGACCACTTCAGAGTTCGTAGTGGCACTTTGAACTTCAGCAGAGTTCACCGCGACCGAGTTGGTGCCTCCAAGGCCTTCTGAAGGAGGCGACCCTAGAGAGTGAGCCAGCTGTGCTTGTGCAGCCTCGAACTGTGCAGACACTGCCGCAAGCCGTTGCGCCGACGCTTGTCGCCGTGCAGCGAGCGCAGCCCGAGCCGCTGCCACGGCAGGTGGGAGTGGCGGTGTAGACGGCGCAGTTTTGGCATCAACACTATCTTTGAGGCTGGCAGCTGGTGTGGCCACATTCTCAGCGCTGGCAGGTTCTGCTTCTTTAGATACCTTCTCCTCAACAGGAGCTGCAATCGGCGAAATCGTAGGAAGTGGCGTGGAAGGGCTGGCAGGATTAGCGGGTGACAGTGGAGAAATAAGAGGCGAGGATTCTTTGACTCCAACAAGAGCGACAGGAGGCGAAGATACAGACGTGTGAGCGGCAGGCGAGGAAGAAGCAGAAGTATTAGTATTGGTGAGCGGTGAGGAAACCGCAGAAGGCGCCTCTACATGTTCCACCGGTTCTGGCACCCGAAGGCTTGCTTCTGATCTTTTATTCTCAACAGCTTTCTCCTGAGTTGGTGAAGTTTCCAAAGGAACAGCCTCGATGCTGGTCGGATGAGGCTCAAGTGTAACCGAAGTGCCATCTTCACCGTGATGTGCAGGAAGTGAAGATGACGGCCCTGAAGGCGTCGAAGTCGTTGCTTGGGGCGACGATGGCTTCGACGAAGACGCTACTGGCTTGTGCACATTCTCTGGCAGCACTGCCCCACGCAAGCGAGCACCTTCGAATGTTCCAGCTACTTGTTCGCCAGTAGCCAAGCGCTGGAGCTCCGACGCCGCGGCCGCAGCCCGGCGGGTCATGTCCCTGGCTTCTTCTTGCGCGGCCAACTCGGCGTCGCGGGCGGCCGCGGCCGCTGCTGCTTCGGCTTGCCGCTGAGCTAACAGTTCCTGTGCGCGGCGCTCGGCATTGTGCTTTTGAACTCGCTCGGTGGCAGCGCCCACGGCGGCATGTGTGACGTCTTCCGTGTGGGTGCGCAAAACACCTACAGACTCGCCTTCGGCCTTTGGCGGAGAAGTTGCTTTGAGAGTTGTCATAGCACTTTGAACCCCAATTGGACTGTAATAAGCAGTCGCTTCGTCTACCTCAGCTTTCAGCCGCAAAGCGTCTTCTGCCTTTTGCTCTGCTTCACGGGCCGCTCGCAACAACCTCAGCGTGATGTTCTCGTCGTTGGAAGCCTGTGGGCTCTTGGGGCCGCCCACCGCGCCCATGGCAGCCGCAACGGCGCGCTTGATCCTGTCCTTCTCCCGCCTTTCAGCTTCGTCTTCGGCCAGGTGCCGCAGCCGCACCTGCTCACCTTCGGCTGCCAGATTGGCCTGCATTTGGCCTTCTCGTTCGGCTATTCTCGAGTCTTCTTGCATGATCACCTCAGCCGTACGCGCTTGGACCATGAGGTGCCGCACGCGCTCGTCCGAGACAGCAACCGACGCCGCGATTTCACCCTGCACTTTCCGCCGAGTTTCCAACATCATTTTCTTGGCAAGGGCTTGCGCTACTTCGTCTTGCGACATGGCGCGCTGCCGGCTTGACGACGTTAACACGCTTCCAGTCGACTGCCGTTCGTGCCCGGGGCGTGGGCTGGACCTGGGTGAACGGCTTCGCCGTCCAGCCGAGCTTTCCAGGCCCTGCACCATGGCTTTCAGCTCCTCCAAGGATCGCTCGTCTGCGTCGCGTGCTGCTTCCATTCGACGGATCGCTTCTTTGACTTGCTGCACGTCACTCAAGTCCGTGGAACGCTCTTCAGATACGTGGCTCATTTTTCCAGCGGAAGCTCCATGCGGCGTTCTATGAACCACCGAATTGGTACTACGAAGCTCGTCCATCGAATACGCCCTACTCGGCGATGCCCTGGTAGAACCCATAACACTGTCAGCGCTGGCCTGTGGGCGAGGAGGTCGCCCTTGACGTTGTGTAGGTGATACTCCACTCACAGAAGTATCAAGTGGAGTTGGTGTTTTTCCAAGGTTCAACGTGGATGTGCGTTCTAATATGGCCTCTTTTTTTCGGGCTGCCTCTCTTTCCACGCTTTCCAAGAGATTAGACGCAAACGCGCTGTCGAAGACATCATCTTGAGACGGTACTGCGTGCTTAGCCCTTGTATAGTGCGATATAAGAGTACGGCTGTAAGAATGTTTCTTGAGGTTGTCAGCGTTGACGTCTTGAGGAGCTGCTGGGAACAGGTCCATAACTGGACGAGTAGCAGTGTCAGGGTTAACACTTCCTGTAGATGCAGATAAATTCTTGAATTCACTAAATTGAGCACGTGGCTCCGGTTCGTACTCGTAGCTGTACTCAGTCTCTCGAGACGCATGTCGAGCGCTCGTCGAGGAACGCGAACGCTCCTGAGACGGTGACAAAACACTCCCAACTGAATAGGCCCGTGCAGCAGAGGCTGACGGTCGCGGCGAAGAATATCTACCTTGTGTCAATTCTTCTCGTTTAGGAGAGGAATGCCTCCCACGAGGACTATTCCCTCGATGCCTTGAAGAATGCTCCACTGATGACCTATGGATACTCTCTCCCCAGCTGGCTTGTCCGTTAGCCCGGCCAAAGGCCTCGTTCGAGTGCCTTCTGCTACTGCCGTGAACTGTGTCTGCCGACACGTAGCGTAGTGGAGATTTATTATCGTTCCAAGGACGTGACGATCTAGTGTCTAAGTTCATTGCTGCGCCGCCCGTTGCATCTAACGACGGTGATCTACGCGGCTGAAGGATATGCCCAAAGGCAGACCCAGAAACTGGACGCGCTAGGCTTGATAACGGCTCTTCGCCACGAAAGCGAGCTTTATCAATCTCTATTTGCCTTCGCTCGCCAGCTTGCTGCTCCTGAACTAGGCGGTGTCGCCTTTCCAAGTCTGTCTCGTGCTTCGAATAGACCCCAGACTTTTTCTGCAAATTAAGCTGGTATCCCTGCATTACATTATTATGTCGATGAGTAGGTGAGCCACGTGGTATTGCCTCCACATCGTAGGGATCAGCGTAGTACGGACGCAGCATTCCTATGGCATTCGTTAGACCTCCACAGATAGCTACAAGACCCAGTAGGTCTTCACCGCTAGACCCCCACGCATTTTTCTTTCATGTCGGTGCAGTTCCGCCGGCTCGCCGGCTCTGTTGAGGTCCAACGGATTCATTTACAGATAGCTTCCTTCATTTTCACCGGCGGTTGGTCGTTTACACAACAACAGCCACGCTGTCTAAGCTTTTATCAAGGGCATCCCTTGCTTTTATGCTGAGCTGATGACCGATAACACCCTCGGAGGAATCGTAGAGCTTTTCTAGGTGGCTTGATTAGTTCTCTGATTACTCCATCCATTCCTTGTCATTTTTAATGTATCAGCAACCAACGAGTCCCGATGATGAGCTGCTGTCATTGCGGCGGCTCGGGCTCCAGCGAACGGAATACGACGTACAAAGCAAGTTGAGCGCCTCTAGCGTTCGGCGGCAGCAGTTGTTTGCTCAAAATGTTAACGATGCACGGGCAGTAGAGGACGTGAAGACGGCAGCTCAGAATAAGTTTGAAGCCGACCGCCAGAACACGGTGCTTCGGCACACTTCACCTCTGAAGCAGACTGCTTTCGGGTCCGGATCAAGACGGAGTCAGTCGAGCGACTGGGTAATGTCGTCTCGCAGTGCTTCCGCCGCTCCAACCCGTCGCTCAGCATCTCCAGCGCCAGGTGCTCCTGCATCGAGTAGGGCCTACGCGTCGTCGACAGCGACCGCGCAAAGGTCAGCCTCGCCTGCTAGCGGTCGAAATTACTCCTCAGGCGCAGCTCCGAGTGCTGATGAATCATCGTACCAAGCCGCTCGGCGGCGCTTTGAGTCGCCAATGGGACAGCAAAGAGATGCAGAGCCTGAAGGACAGCGCACGTACTCTTCAGGCTCGGTGCTTGCGGGGCAGCATTCTGAGAATCGGTCAATAGCGTCGAATCGAACGAACCCCAGCCCTATGCGAGGTCGGTCGGAATCCTTGATGGACGCGAGAAGTAGCAGTAGCGATTTGAATGCACGTAGGGCAGAGCCTGTGCCGGGCTCCGAGACTGGACCTCGTTACGGATCGCCGCGGCTAACGAGGAGCGCGCGCGGCCGCTCAGCTTCTTCAGGCTCCGTGCTCGGCCAGCACGAGGCTCCTGCTCCTCGGGCGCATGCAGCTCCACCAATTGCTGGTGCTGCACACCGCCACCAGACTTCCGACTCTACTCTGCCTGGCGGTTCCAATGGCTCGTTCCTGTCGCAGCCTGTGGAAGTGAAGCCGCGCACTCTGATCGGTCACTTCGTGCAGCTGAAGCAAACGGTTCCCAAGGCCCTGGAACAACAAAAAGCTCCACCGCCGAACCCCAACAACGGTGGCGGTGGTGGTGCGCAGGTGGCAAAAGGAGCCAGCAACTCTACGCGCGCACCTTCCCCGATGAAGCAAGGGACTAACCCGTCGCTGAACCGAGCGCCACTGCCGATTCCGCCCGCATCGGCCCAAGGCGACATTGCGATGCGGCTTCTGAGGAGCTTCAACAACCACGTTGCCATGGGCAAAGAAAAGAGCGCTGCAGCTCCGCCCCCACCGCCACCGCCGCCGCCGCGCCGTGCCGCAGGCTTTCCACGGCCAGGGGGAGGTGGAGGAGGGGAAGCGCCACCCCCAGTGCTGTCGAGGCGGGGGCGCTCGCCGTCTCCTGGAGTGGGGCGCGCCTATTCGTCTGGTTCAGTGCTTGACAGTAATCGAAGCAGTGCCGCCCTCGAAACGCCCATCGCGCCGTCGCCGGTGGCATTGTCGAGGCGAGGTCGGTCCCCTTCCCCAGCAATTGGGCGGTCACCATATTCAGCGCCTTCGAATCAGACTGGCACAGGCCACGAGCCGAGCCGGCCTCCGTCCCCGAGCGCCCGGTTTGCTTCTGCCGATTACGTCGTGCCGCGCGCGTCTCGAGCGTCCAGCCCTGCCCTTCCTCAGCCGTCGGCAATGGGCCAGCCAAGAGCAGCCGCGCCGCACACGGCAGGAGCGCCGCACATGGTCCCGCCACCGCCGCCGCCGCGTAGAAACCAAGCCACTTCAGGTCACGACCCTGCTGGTGCTCACGAAGCTCCAGGTCAGCACAGTGGAAACCAAGGTCGCAGTGCAACCTCTGTTAGAAGGTCAGATTCAACCCATTCAGTGATGGACGAAGTGATGGCCGCAACACCACAGAACGAGACCACGGGCAACGCAATTGACGTGCAAGCGGATTCACTCGCTGAACTCCCCGGTCGACTTTTGTCGCGGAGAGTGCGAGGACGAAGCACGACGCCAGTGCGTGGCGCAATCAACGGGCCCTCGTCTGGAGGGCAGCCTACGTCGTCAGAGCAGATGCAGTCACCGCCACCGCCGCCACCGCCTCGGCGCTTCATGCAGCAACCGCCTGCTGTCTTAACGCAACCTGTGGTGCATCAACCACCATATCCTACAGGGGGCTATGATCGCTTGGCTGCTGCCGCCGCTGGTGCTGCTCAAGTGGAGCAGGTAGAGTCTCCGGTGAGCCCGCTGAGCGAGGTGGACGACCCGCAGAGCCCGATTTTGGAGGCGGTGCAGGACATGAAAGACACGATTCTCAAACTGGAAGCGGCGCGGCATGCCGACAACAAAGTGCTGAACGACCTGAAAGCGCTTTGTTTTGACTTGGAGGCTCGGGATGCGTTGAAAGCATCGCCAAACACATCGCCTTCCAACAGGGACGGTCGCAGCAGTGCATCGCCACCTTCACGGCACAAGCCTTCTTCTTCTCCCCCGTTGCAATTTTCCTCTCCTCATATCTCACCACAGCAGCAGCAGCAGCAGCAGCAGCAGCAGCAGCAGCAGCAGCAGCAGGCCCCTCAATGGGTGCGCGAGACTTTGCCTGACCATGACGGGCCGCACTGGGTGCAGAAAGTGACATGGGTGCAAGCTCCTGGATCGCCTGCAGCTGGTTCGCCCAACCATTCTCAGCGCAGTCCACCACCTCATCATCATCATCATCGTGAAAATGCAGTGTCATCGGCCAGATCTTCGCCCACTGAAACTGCTACTATTAGTTCAAACGTGTCGCCAAGAACCCAACACCGCCAAGCAGCAGAGACAAGAGAGAGCCCTGCCAACCCGGAAGCGATGACGCATGCGCAGCGTCGCCACGCCGCTGCCATGGCCCGGGTGCAAGCTCGAGAAGAGCGCGCCCGTGCGCACGAAGAGAAGCTTCGCATGGAAGAGAAGTTTGCGGCGGCTCGGCGCGAAGTGAAGCGCGAAATGGCGGCGCAAGGCGCCGTGGGCGACGAGCAGGAAAGGTTCCTGTACATCGAAGCCCGCACTTTCGAGAAGGTGCAAGCCCAAGAACTTCTGGCCGCTCAGAAGGCAGCGTGGCAGAACGAACGGCACGCGGCGGAGGACGAGCAAACGCGCCTCATTGCGGCATCAGAATCGGCCGTGCGCGAGCGAGTCGAGAAAGAAGTGAACAAAGCGGTGGCGATTGAGATGGCCAAGTTTCGAGAAGTTTCTCAGGTGAAGAGCTGGGACACCACCATGGCCGCGGAGCATTTCGAGGACGTGCAACGAGAAGCTGACGCCACTTACGTCGAATGGACGTTGGAGGACTTGGAAGCACGCCGACAGGACGAAAAGGCACGCCGCGAGTCGAGGAAAGCTGAGATCCTCGAGAAGGAAATCGCAGCCAACGCGGACGTGACCATGGCAAGCATGGCGCGGTGGGCCGCGGAAGAAGAGCGCCGCACCGCGGAGCTGGAGTGGTCGGACTACCGCCGCAAAGTTGAAGACGAAGCGGAAAGCATTCGCGCAGCAGTGCGAGAACGCGCCCGGCGGGAGAAGGCCACCCGAACGGAAAGCGATCGAACGCGCAAAGAGTCACAATTGCGCGCGTATTTGGACGCTGAAAAGCGGAAAAAAGAATCGGCGGAGCACCTTGCGTCAGCGTTCTCTGCTGCTCCCTCGTCTCCACCAGGGCAGACTTCTGCCCTTGCCTCGTACGCCATGTACGTTGAGAGGACCTCCCCCGGCGCCACGATGAACTCTGAGAATAATGTGAACCCGGAGCCTGGAAACGCACAAACTCCAGCGGCGGAATCTCCCGAGGAACCCATGAGAAATGTAAAGTGCGCTGAATCGTCAGCGTCAATGGCTGCAGCAGTGGTGCAGCGCGCCGAGGAAAGACGAAAACGGCTGGAGCTTGCGAAAGCCGAAGCCGACGCGCACGCTGCGTCGGCGGAATTGGCTCGGCTCAGGGCCATTGCCGAAGAAGAACGCTTGCTCCGCGAAGCCGAAGAAGACCGCGTGCGCTCCGCTGAAGCTGCCGCGAAATTGGAAGCAGACCAAGCCGCAGCTGAGGCTGCTCGCTTGCAGGCAGAGCAAGAAGCGGCGGCAGCCAAGCGCGCTCGGGACGAGGCAGAGGCCTTGGAAGCAGCGAGGAAGAAAGCTGAGCTGGACCACGAAGAAGCTGTGGCATTGGCGTACCACCGAGTGAGCGACTTCCTTTCTCACAGCAAGGGAGATATTGTTCGTGAAACTGGCGATGGTTCAGAGCCGAATGGCCATCAGTAGCGCTAGCCTCCACAATCCTACTTGTTTGTGCCTTTAGATGCCTAAACACTTTATTGATTGTTGTGCTCCAATAATAAGAGAAAAGAAATAAGCAGCATTATAATGCCAATTAATTGTAGTAGAAGCAGTTGAGCAGTGGCGTGTGGCGATGGCATTGTTTTCTTGGTTATAGGAATTATACTTGGTGGTTTCTTCTCCTTCTCCTACTGGTTTCTCCTCCTTCTCCTACTTCAATGAGCTATTGGCATTACACCGCGATCTGCTTCTGCCTGTCTGCCTGTGTAGGGCCCTCTAGACTTAAGACCTATAACTCGTTCGTAAACACAAGGTCTTTACCTTTACAGATTACAGCACCACTTCTTCGGAAGCCAAAACCATGCCCAGGTAGAACCTTTCTGCTTTCACATTGGTATAAGTTGCTTTGGGTTCTCTGTCTGCCTGCTGGCCTTCTAATTCCGGCCCCTCAGGGCCTGTCTCAAATGGGGCCATGGAATTGCTCGGGAGTGGCTTAGCTTAGTTTTTCTGCCTGTTAGCTCTCTAATTCCGGTGCTTTAGGACCCCTGTTAGAGATACGAAAGTGCTGGTGGCCAGCGAAGTGCAGCGAGCACTGCTTTTTGCTCTTAGGCTCCTGCTGTATTTCGGCTCTGATACCTGATAGTACAGTAGCTAGCTGCTAGCTGGTTGGAGGCTGAATCGCTGAATCCTGCTGTTGCCTGTTGAGAGCTGATTGGTTCGATATTACGTATCAACGGATCTAAGATTGCGAACAACGCCTTTGACATTTCGGACTCCCTTCTTCACGTTGAGTTTGCGACGAGTTGCACGAAGAAGATGAAGAACTGATTGAAGCACTTCAACTTTGATTCATAGTCTGGCCCAATCTTGGCTGCACTTGCGCTCGTCACGATGGTGTTGAGAGTGACAATTTTGTTTGCTATT
>Ga0307930_1002118_pt1 | contig 15352 bp, 17 predicted proteins | sample OrgLakmetageno46_FD_203161 | JGI IMG/M metagenome (GOLD analysis project Ga0307930, IMG submission 203161) | Saline water microbial communities from Organic Lake, Antarctica - #46 | ecosystem: Environmental > Aquatic > Non-marine Saline and Alkaline > Saline | place: Antarctica: Organic Lake... | reverse complement strand
CTTGTGCTGCTACTTCTGTTGTTGCCGATGCTGCTAGATGATGGTGTCGTTCCTGCTGACGCCGGCGATTTGCCGATAATGCTGGTGTCGATCACGACGGTGTCGAGTTTGTGTCAGCCTTGAAAAGAAACCTACGCAGCTCAAGGAGCAGGTGCGGTAGCATTATGCAAGCACCTTCGAGTGTGGCTGCGGGCGACCCAATGGCAGATGACAAGGTCACTGTCGGCAACAATGCGTCAGCACTTCAAAAAAGTCTCAATGGTGCGAGCACCTTCGAGTCAGGCTCGACTGCTAGCGGGCTTTGAAACCCGAGGACGTCTGCAAGAGTATAGCCGCTCAACGCTCGCGGCAACCGTTAAGGCTAGCGTCGTGCATTTACTGTTGCTCTAAGCCACGACAATAAGCTGAAAGTCGTGGGCCGAATGATTATGCTGGTTGCGCTCCGCGCGGCGTATTTATAGCTATGAAGTCGGTACCACCTTACTTTACCGATTGCCGGTATTGGTACCATGATAGAAAGTGCGACGTCGCTTAGCTTCAAATCCAAATATTGACGAATAAGCCACTTACTCACTGCTGATACTCCTGTGCTCCTGGGGAGTTGATTGACCTAAATACTTCTTGTATGGGAAGAATTCCGCAGGAGTGAGTGCTAGACCACTGTTTATGCATACACCTGTGCGTTGGATGTGTAAATTTATTATCCTCGTCCGCCCATAATAGAAATGACTTCAACACGGAGCATGGAGAAGGAGTATGGAGTATAACAATATAACTCTTTGACTCTTCGCTTTGAACTCCAAGGGACAAGGGAACGGGCGACTGGCCTTCACGGACATCGGTAATTCATATTACGGGCCGCGGGCGTCTCGAAAACGCGCGTACCAAATATTCGCCTATTTACGGAGGTCCGGGCAGTGGCAGCGCGGAGCACATTACATTACGCGTTGCGCAGTTGCGCACGAGCGATAATTCGGTTAGTCGCAAGCGGAAAGTGCTCAATCGACCAACCAGGGTTCCCTATAGTCCCTTGTTCCTTTTCTCGCAGCCACATAGCCACCGCCCCGCTACTAAGTACACCGCATTTGGGGACCTTTGATTTAGTATAGCACACCGTGCATGAATGACGCGTGGCATGCCCACTCGGCCACTCGGCATGCGCATTTAAGAAGTTCTTGCGCTTAAACTGCATTAAAAAAGCGAGCTTAAAGTACTCCTGCCCCCAAATAGACATCAGCCATGAGGTTTTGATGATAGAATTAGCTTATTTTTACCTGCCACAGCTGGAAAATATATTTACCCCTCTGGGGGTGGCAGGAAAAAAATGGCCTTTTTTTCATTTTCTTCTGGAAAAAAGCACCCTACCACCCATGATGCTGTGGAAGAGGGGTGCTACCGCCTACCTCTTGCTCCGAACTCCTTTTTTATCACTAGCCTACTGAATTGGCCTCTACTGATAATTGCAATAGGAGCTACTAGCCGTTCTGCATCAAGCTTGCTATCCTGCTGTCACAACAAAAAGCAGCAACGTAAAACTTACTCCTTACCGTTACTGAATCATATTACAGTAGTCACGAGCCTGAATCTGTAGGTTTCCTAGGAGATTTCTACAGTAGTCCCTGAACAATCTGCGAATTCTATTGCCGAAGTCCTGGCGAAGAAAGATGAGCAAAAGTCTAAAGGATGAGCGCTCACGTCTGCAAGCTGAACTCCGCGTGAAGCAAGAAGGCTTCGTGAAGAAAGAGCGGGTGTACAAGGCCAAAATAGAGGTGAATTTATCAAGCAAAACAGTTTTGGCATCATGTACACGACGACCCTAGTTTTATATTGTAACGCCCCTGCGTTTGATTGTACAAAACTTCTAGGAGCAAGAACAAGAGCTCAACGCCATTCGCACGAACCGGGTGTCATGGATGAACGAGGATAAAAGCATCGAAGAATTAAGAACGTAAGTCTCGTTGTTTTTGCGAAGTGCGCCTCCTTCACTCCTGTGCCGTTGAGGCAAGACGCAAATCTTTCGCATCCCTTCAATCTCACTAGCTTTCATGATTTATCCATCCGTCGATGAACAATTTCTCTCGACGGCTCAACAACTCAAACCCCAAATTTGATTTATTCTTATGTACGCCTTCCTCCACAGAATGCACGCCGACATTTTGACCAAAATTGGGCAAGTGCAGGGCAAGACCGCGAAACTGGTCAACGAGCAAGAGCAAGAGTTGCTGAAGGCCTTCAAGCACCGGCTGATCGACGTGCAAGACGAACTCGAGCGCGAAAAGAGCTCGCCCGGAGACGGCGCCACCAGCTGGAGCGCGAAAGCCCGCGTGATCGAGCGCCGCGTCGACGACGAGCGCGCGCGCGCCGACAAGGAAGACCGGCTGCACACGGCGCTAGTGGCGGACAACGCGTCGCGGAACGTGGCCGCAAGCTTGCAGGTATTTGTTTTTTTGGAGAAGAGTGGGGGGTCTTCATGGGTGCATTTATAGTTAGTAAGTAAGTTGTGCTCTTTTTACTGTTCATGAAATGTAAGACTTGAATAGCAAACGCTCGTGTTTTTCTCATTTTTTAAAATGATGCTGACATTGCAATGTTTGTGAACAGGCTGACGACAAGGAATACTTGATCAAGCAGCTGGTAAAGGAAAAGCGACACAACGCGAGCTTGCGCGAAAAGTGCACGGCTTTGGATGCCGAAGCACAGCCACTGCGCTCGCAATACGGGAACCCCGACTTCTCCACGGCGACGCTGGTGGGTGGGGCTGCCGCGGACGCGAGCAGCACTTCTCCGGGCAAAAACGCTACTGGAGCAGCAGCAGCAGCAGCAGCAGCAGCGGCGCAAAGGGGCAGCGCGAGCGCAGCGGCCGTGCGGCTCAGCGCCGACCACCGGTACCAGGAGGTGTTGCGGCGGCTCACCAAGGTTCTGAGCGCCGAGCGGAAAGCTTGTGCCGTGGCCACCAGCAATCTGGCGCAGCACCGCGCGGCGCAAACTCCGCTGGAGCGAGGCTTGCAGGAGTGCGTGAACGCAGTGCTTTCGGACAAGGCCGCGTCCGCCGCAGCCACTGCGGTGCGAGCGAGGTGGCTCGAGCAGGCCCAGGCTCAGGCAGCTGAGGCCGCTTACGACAGCGACTACGGCGGCAACAACAACAATGATAATGGTGAAGCAGAAGCAGCAGCAGCAGCGTTGGCGAATGTTCAAGCGGATTCTCTTCCAGAGGGCATGGTGCCAGAAGAAGTGGAGGCAGCAGCGCAGGCCGCAGGGCAAGAGGCGGTTGCTCGGGTGCGAGGGCGCAATGCCAGGGGCGGCTGCGACGCCGAACAGGTTGCGCTGCTGTCGTGGCAAGACCGAGAGCGAGTGCTCGAGCTGTGGCTTGCGATGGACGGCGTGGTTGACGCGCTGGCAACGCCGTCACCGCAGCAGCAGCAGCAGCAGCAGCAGCAGCAGCAGCAGCAGCAGCAGCAGCAGCAGCAGCAGCAGGCAAAGCCCGCTCCGAGCGAGAGTGTGCTCGTGCTACCGCCTGTGTAATTCAATCGAATTATAGATTTTGTCTCCTGTAGACTACTGTAGACCAACGGGGCTTACTTGTACCGTTATTCAGCGCGGTGCGAAGGATTTCACGCACTTAAGACAGGGCTGTGTATATTAAAACCAATACCCTGCCCTTACAAAAAAAAGTAGTCGCTTAGACATAAAGGGATAGAGGTGGTTTTGTGTCTTATGTCTTATATAGTAAAAGCAATATGGAATATAGCCCCAGGTATCTCAAGCAGTTGTAAGGTACAACTACGAGTTTCCTACAACATTGAGCTTAAATGCTCAACGCTCAACATCAAGACAACAACAACAACAACATGCACAGGAAATTATTCTTGTTTTTCAGCCACTTGGCGCAGCTTTCGTGGTTCACGGCTCTAAATTGAGCGCAGCACGCAAGTGTTTTGCTGCTTCGCGGTGCATGGTGGCCTCCAAGCCGCCAGGCGCATCAGTCACGGCGCCATCGTTGGAGCCAGATCTCGTTCCGCCATAAAGCGGGTGCACGCCAAACGCGCCTCGGAGAACACAGAGCGGGGCTTTGATAGGTTCATGAAGCCATTGGGCAGACATGCTGGCTTCATCGAAAGGATGAGCAAACGAAGCCAAGTCTTCGCGAGCCAAAGCTGCCATCAAATGCTCTGGAGTTGAGGCCCAAGCCGAATTGCAGAGGTAAGGATAGCGGCCAGTCGACGCTTCAAGCCTAAGCTTTGGAAGGTCCTCAAATGATGTAGTGTATGCTTCGCGAGGAGCATCTCTAACCTGACTGCTTTTAGAAGCAGCATGAGGAGAGCTTGATGCAGTGGCATCACCTGAAGTAGTTCCCGGTCTGTCCTGCTCACGGTTCATTGGACCAAAATGTGTGGCCAAGCGAGCACGTGCAGCACGAAAAGCTAAGACTGTGCAATCAAGGTTCCAGCGCACCGGATGCACGCCTGCGCCAAGACTTGAATATATCGGGCCGTCTAGCCACCCAGCATCTGCGCGTGAAGTGCCATGTATGGTGTTTGAGGTCTCAGTCACTTTCGTAGGAGCAGCAGCCTTCCACACTGAGGCATACCATTCCAATCCATTCCATGGTGGAGGAGAATTGATAGCATCACCGGAAGGATCTTCGAAGTGTCTTGAGGATTCTGCAAGTGGAGCTGTGGAGAGGCTCGATAAATTGAGCCCATTCCAGAAGGACGGCGGTTCCAGCGCTGCCTTCGCAAAGCATTGATTGAGAGCCTCCGCTTCTCTTCCACCCTTTGGCAGAAAGTCTTCCATCCATGCCTCGACCTGAAGAAAGTATTAGAATATGAGCTTCTTCTCATAAAAGAAGTGGTACAGCATCGCGTGAATCATGAAGATTGAGAGACAGAGGAGAAAGAGAAATCAGAGAAAGAGAAATCAGAGAGAGAGAGAGAGCTTCGAAGGCAGGTACCGTTGGAATGCCCGTGCTCAGGGTTGGAGCCACCATCGAGCAGCCCAGCCCACCCTCACTGTGCGGTCGCAAAGCAAGATCTGCGGACGCGTCATCACTGGCAGCCACCATAGCTGCCAGAGCAGCCGGACTGAGAAGAATGTCGTCGTCCAAACTAACGAATAGGCCATAGCCCCGCGATCGACACACCACAAGAATAGTGAAGATCTGGACGTTTAGCGAAAAGGATAGCGTACACAAGGGCGTGTGACGCATTAAGAAAGATATTGAAATTAGGCATGACAAGCACAGAAGCGCAAGGACGAAATACATAGTTTTTCAAAATATGATGAACCGTGACGCATCATCGGACCTATGTTGAAGAGCCCACTCTGGCTCTCGAATTCGTACCTTTCGGAGATAGTTGAGGTCAGCAGGACGAAAAGGAAGTCGGCCCATAGGGAGCACGTGTACTCCTCCGAGCAGCCACTGCGCTTCAGGCCCCAAAGCTTCCATCCACCACTTCGACAAACGTGCTTCAGCTGCAGTGACCAGTTCCAACGTTGTATTTACGCTATCGTTACTAACCTTCAAAGTATTGCTGCTGGTTGCAGAGAATAACGACAAAGGTGCAGACGATGAAGTTTCTCTTGCTATACTCAAATGTCTCGCAGCGCCATACAAATTGCCGTTAGTAAGAACGTGTAGGCGAGAGTTGGCCATAGCACTGGGGTTGCGCCGGTTGGCTACTCGAATTGTCAGTGCAAGGGTGCGGTGATCTTCCACAAAGCTCCTCAAAGAACTTGATCGAAGAAGGAACAGCCCAACCCTAGGTGATGGAAACTTTTGGTGAGCAGACGCGGCTCCATCACTGCTGCTACTACTGTTGCGTGCGCTACTACTATGGTCGCATCTTATGCCCTGGTTGTTGTTGTTGTTGTTGTTGTTGCTGCTTGCGAAAGTGCGACTTCCAAATTCTTTAGACACAAAACAAGAATAGCCACGTTTATCATTATTGATGCAGCTTGAGGCACAACACTCAGTGTCCTCAATTCTGATCCTAGACTCGTTGTTGGAGAGATCACTTTGACTACTGACGTCGCCACAACTGCTTTCATCGATGACCCCAGATGTTGGATTATTTTTACTAGTGCATTCCAATGGTGTGACTGCTTCGAGAATGCGAGAGCTAATTTTCTCTTCTTCAAATGGGGTAGGTCCATTGATGCCAATTTCAAGTAAGTTATGAGCAATCTCAAGCCGCTTCACCACTAAAAGTGCTTCGCAAGCGTCATCAGCACTATATAGAGGGGCAGCAACATTGTTGTCATAGGATGTGTAATTACAAAGCTTCTCGAGGTAATTTATGGCAGTCCTGCTTTCTCCATGCAATGCGAGCAGCAGCGCAAAGGTCCCTAATTGTTGACGGTCATGAATCCCACTTATCTCCTTGTCTAAATCTAAAATACCTTCCCAATGCTGAACGGCGCCTAAGGGTTCCGTGGGCTCGTCGATTGTGGGCGCCAAGGCTTCCCATAACAATGGAGCAAGAGCTTCTACGCATTCATCCCGCAAGGCTTGCCCTTGTGCAACTGCGTTTGAATTTTCATTTGCTTTGGCTGCAAAGCGAAGCCAGGGTGCTGGATGGCCCTCTAAAGGTGCCAAACCCATGTCGCAAAGTGCCAAGCAGCGCCTAAGTAGCCTCCTCGACCTCTTGTAAATGTGAACCGACTCGAAAGTAAGCATAGACTTGCGATTTTGTGAGGTCAAAACATAGGCAAGATTTGCGCTAGCTCGAGCACTCTCAAATGCAGTGGGCCGATCAACTGAGACAATTGTGGGCCGCTTTCGCGGGCATCTTTCCTCGTCTTCCTCTTCTTCAGCCTTCGCAGCTGTGACAAGTGCAGCCTCGGCCGCTCGGTGGCGAAATGTAAAACAGTAAATAGCACATGTGTAGTCTCCTGATAGCATGCATGATTCACCAATAGCAAAAGAAGCCCCAGCTGCTGGTGAAAACTTTTCCAGTTGATCCCTTCGAAAGCCATTTCCACGTGTGATGTCTTTGAAAGAAATTGAAATTCCAAGCCCAATTTCAGCCGACTTTGCCGACTGAGATAGCGATGCAAGAAGTGAACCTCCGGAAAATAGAGGCTCTGTAGCTACCGTGGAGCCGATAATAGCACAGGTTATCGTAACCTTTAATTTTGTTCTGACTCTCATAAGGCGCAAGCAGTAATATCAAACGCCGCGTAAATATGAACTTCTGGGCTCTTTCGTATGCTTTGTCATGCCTACATTAAAAGTCAGCGCGAAGCGCCTAGAGAGCGTGTAGTACGTGGCTTGAAATCAGTTTCCCTTTCAGATGTCTTACAACTGCAGAATTGAGACGTAAGTGCTGCAGTGCTAAACATGACATGGCCAACGTATGCAATACCAAACATAAGTAAGCTTATGAGCTTACTTAGTAGTAGCTTCGTAGCCCGCCAGGATGCCAGCTTCGCAGCTAGCCACTCCTCAGCGGTTAGGGGTAGAGTTATTGTGTTCTACTCTGCCTCTCTGCCTACTACAGTCTGTAGTAATAACGTGGAGCTAGCTAAGTTAGCTTCTAGCTCCGGTATGCACTAACTTCAATCCAATGGAGGTGTGGCACACTTCTACACTTTTACTTCTTCTGTACTTGTACTATTATTTACATAGAAAATACATACGGTACCGATTTTCACATTTTCACCTTTCGTTTGGACGACGTCGCACATGCCGACGAGGCGACGAGTCATTCCTCATCACATCGTCGGATGATCTGATGAACTGATGATCCGATGATCTGATCATCCATCTCTACTGTCTCATCTGACTTCCCGAAGCAGTACTAAGATCTTACCTCTTGAGACTCGCGATTAGCGACAACGCGACATCCAGCAAAAGCTGCGCTTATCTGAATTACACTGGGAGTAAAACAAAGCTCGCAATGCCCGAGCACGCGCGGAACGCCCTCGCTAGAGTCCTGCTGGGTACGGTCAGCCTACTTCTGCCCCCATCAGTTCCTGGGGACACCATTTTGATGGACCTCCACTCGCGAACCGAGTTCTTATACGACAAGCTGAGGCAAAGCCCGTTTACCCTTGACGTGCTCGAAGATGCTATCGCACAACCTGCACTAGGCCTGGAGCTAGACATGCGCAACTTCGACGGCGACAAGTACAGGTGCACGATGCCTGGCCCAGGCGACGAAGATGGAGGTGCCGCCGAGAGCGTTGGTAGTAGCAGCGGAGTGGACTCCGAATCGCAGCTAGAAAGCACCCCTGCGCGGGTGTTGCGATCTTTGGACGGCCGCTGCGACGTGCTGTCCTTGGGTTGGTGGTCGTACGAGTGGTGCCACCGCAAAGGAATCCGGCAATTTCACGTGGACCACTCGGTAAGCGATAATTACATGTGTTCAGATTCTATGGGATTAAGATTTATGTGAATAAGAAGGCTATTGTTTTATATTGGACGATATTCAACTGTGCTCGGACGTTATGGCCTTTCGTAAGACATGCTTTGTTGCTTGCCTCTGTAGGTTGGCAAGATTGACCCCGAGTGGTCTCTCGGCGAATTCGCGCACAGCATTGACTCTACGACCGCTCGCGAAGACGCCGCCGTAGACAACGACAACGATAACAATCACCAAAACCGCAACGAAAAGAGTGCTAAAGCTAGCGCATCTTCAGCACCACCCCCTGTAGTGGACGTGTTTCTGAACGGGCAGCACTGCGACGAGACCGGCCAGGGCCGAAACACCAAAGTAGAGTTTCGCTGCTGCGGCGACCAAGATGGCGACGACAGCGACAACAGTGCCTCTAAGGGCAGTAGCAGCAGTGCTAGCCGAGCGGCCAAGAAAAAGCGCAGCAACGCGCGGCGGGCTGCAGTGGCCACCCTGGCTTCGATTCGCGAGCCCGCCACTTGCTCGTACGAGGCCGTGGTGTGCACCCCTCTGCTGTGCGAAGCGAGCCGCCACCCCAACCATGGCGCTGGCAAGGGAGGCGGCGGCGGCAACGTGAGTGCATTGGAGCTGCTGGAGCCGTTGCGGGGGGTGTGCTTGGCGCGGCAAGAAGGGTGGTGGGGCTACGAAGTGTGCCACGGGGAGCAAGTACGGCAGTTCCACGTGGAAGCGGGCATCGACGCCAAGGGAAAGGCCACGTCGCGCGTGGCGGCTGAATTCGTGCTGGGCAAGGTATTGGCTTAATCTCTTTTCACTGCTTTGTTTCAAAGGTCTTGCGGTGGAGAGGAGATGAGAAGACCTCACCTCGTCTTACACGTGTTATCAAATGCGTGACAGCGACAGTAGCGAGGAATAAGAAAGAAAAGGCCCTCTAGAGGCGATTGGCGACGTCCTTGAATAGAACCCACACCTGCGCACTTTGGTCTGACCTCCAATATCTCCCATCTGTTTTGACCTGCCTTCCGCTTTTACTGCTGCTACGTACTTTAGGCCCCCAAGCTGGAGGATGTGGCGCCCAGCGAGGCGGACGCGCGGTTCATCGTGCCGCCGTCGTTGGACGTGGACGACTTCGCAAATGCCCCGTCGAAACTCGAGGTGGGCCAATGGGGGATAGAAAGAGAGAGGTTGTTTCGTGGATGCGCGACTTCCAGATAGGGGGAGCGTTTGTCGTCGTTGTCGTTGTTGGGTTGCGTGTTGTTGCGTACTTTGAATTTTGTAGCACTTAAGCAGAGAACACCCTACATGCATAACCTTGGGTGTTGCTCGAGTTCATTTGTCTTTCAATATATATATATATTTAATTTTTTTGTCTTCTCCCTTTCATTCTTCTACATCCTCCTCTAGCTCGAGCACGAAGGCGGCACTCCATGCGATTTGCTGCAGGCGCACAAGCGCAGCACCACCGTAGTGCTCGTGTGCGGCGCCCAAAACGCCCTCACGTCCATGGTCGAAGACCGCACCTGCCATTACCGCGCCACCGTGACCACCCCCCACTTGTGCGCGCACCCAGCTTTTGTCCACCGCCGCCCCCCAACGAGGGCCATTACTTGCCACCACCAGCAAGCAGGCGATGGTGGAGATGACGAAGACGACGACAGCCACGACATGAACCAAGTATAAGACAACGAAAGCGGTGGCGACGAAGGGCATTGATATAGTTCTTTGTTGTATAGATCGACTCGAGGGGTAGAAGCGTTTTGGCAGCTCGCAGGTCTGAATTGTAGGGCACTTCGGCAAGTCCTTCGTTGTTATACATGTGCATCGCCCTCAGTAGCCTGTGATAAACTTACATCTGCTTTAAGCGCTTCTTTAAAATTTTCCAAATCGCCAAGTTAGGTGCGCTTTTCTTGGCACTTTCTTATTGCTGAATTCCTATAGCCTATAGCCCCCTTATTATAGCTCTCAAGCAGTAGCAGTAGGGTGTAGGTGTAGGTGTAGGTGTAGGAAACAAATCCTATGTCTTCTCTCGTCTCCCATATTATAATTACCTGTTGAAATCTACAGTAGAATCAGGAAGCAGGAAGAAGGCCGCTTCTCGCTTCATGGAATCCACAGCGAGGTGCACAATGGTAAAGTGCATGGTGTGTAGTTCGAAGTAAGCTGGGTTTTTGGCGCTTTGTTTTGTTAAACATATAAGTAATATAAGAATAAGAACCCTCTTAATGCTTAATGAGCTCAGTTGGCAGTTGCCACTGGCACGGCCTTTGCTCTCTTTTCAGATCAGAGCAAAAGCAAGGAATTCTCTTAGTGAGCTCAGCTCGCCCCTCGTATCCTGAAAATCAGCCAAATAATGCTGCGGAACGCTGGCAAATTTCCAGAAAAATTCGACTCATTTTTGCTGCTGCTGAAAAAGCTAATTAGCTGCCGCTTGATTTTTTATTTCTCTCTATACTACGTAGCGTCGTGCTTTCTTGTGCGGCAAAACTTCACCCCCCCCAACCCTTATTCAAATGCCCTGCATCTACTCGAGTTTGTTGGAGGATTGGGAGTGCACCATGCCAGCCCGCGGGTGCGCCACGAGCGCGGACTCGATGTTTCCGAACCGGTGGGAGTTCTTTTGGTACCACTCCACGGTCACCGTGAGGCCTTCGTCAAAGGGAACCAGTTCCTTCCAGCCCAGCGCCGCGAGCTTGGTGCAGTTGATAGTGTACCGCAAGTCGTTGAAGCAACGGTCCGGCACGAAGGTAATAAGCGACTCTGCGTGTGCCCAAAGAACGACATGGGAGAATTAGGGAGAGTGAATGAAATGACCAGAGGCCAGAGAAATAATACAAGCGGAGAAATGGCGAGAATAGAAAAGCAAGATTAGAACGACTGCGCACGCTCACGAGGGCAAATGCATAGCATTCCACTCGTGATAAAAAAAATACCGCAATAAACTGTAGAGAACTAGAAACAACCAATGAAGCAAACGCGCGTGCGAGTGTACGTTTCTCACCTTCTTGAGCTTCGAGTTTGAGCAATTTGATGAGCTTTTTCGCGATGTCAATGTTCGGGACTTCGTGGGAGCCGCCAATGTTGTAAATTTGCCCCAACTGGCCTTTGAACAGCACGAACTCAAACGCCCGGGCCACGTCGGTCACGTACAGGAAGTTGCGGGTGTTGGTGCCAGCCCCGTGCAGGGTCACGGGCCGCCCTCGGAGCAACTGGTTGGTGAACTTGGGAATGAGTTTTTCGGGGAACTGGTGGGGGCCGTACACGTTGTTGCCGCGGGTGATGATCACCGGCAAGTTGAAGGAGCGGTGGTAGGACTTGACCAGGAACTCGGCGGCGGCCTTGGTGGCCGCGTACGGGTTGGTCGGCTCGAGCACATGCTCTTCTTCCATCGGCTTCTCGTCGGTTTCGCCTGGCGGTTGGGGTTGTCATGATGACAGGAACCGAAGAGGCAACAGTGATTTCATGAAAGCACGTGCACGAAACAAAAAAAAGGAGTACGGAGTAGGCTAAAGTATGTCTCAAAAGCTTCTAAGGAAGCGAAAGTCTACGAGGAAGAATAGTCGAAAAACTGAATGCGCTTAGAAGCCGAATCAATGCCTGAAGTCAGGAAGAAAAACCATATCATCGACACAAAAATCAATCTTTCTAAATCTCAACCTAAAAAATGCTTCCAAATTACCTTCGCCGTACACTTCATCGGTGGACACGTGCACAAAACGGCGGATTTTGTGAATTTTGGCGCTTTCCAGCAGCACGTGGGTGCCGAAAATGTTGTTTTGGGTGAACTGGAACGAGTTGCCAAACGAGTTGTCCACGTGGGTTTGCGCCGCAAAGTGCATGATGGTGTCGATTTTCTCGCTGTCCAGCACGTAGTTCACGAGGTCCGGCGAGCAAATGTCCCCTTTCACGAACTTGTAGTTGGGGAGGTCCTTGAGGCAGTCGAGGTTTTCCAGGCAAGCCACGTAGTCCAGCTTGTCAAAGTTGACAATGTTGCAATCCGGGTACTTCTTGGCCAGCAAAATGACAGCGTGGCTGCGAGTGTATTCATAAGTTCGAAAAATAAAAAAAAGCGAGTGCAAAACGAGCCGTGAGCACAATTAAAACACGCACAAAGAAGGCAATATAAAAAGGCGTGGGCTCAGAAAGAAAGGGAGTGACGCGCGAAAGACAAAGTAATAGCGAAATGACAGAGGGACGAAGCTACAAAGAGTCTCTTTAGGTGGAAGTTAACCCGAGGAAGTTTTATTTGAACTAATCTACGCTAATAGGTCCTTCCTTTGAGGTATTCTCTCTCAGCCTGGGCTAATCTCACACTACATGCTAGGAAAGCACAGCAATTGATTTAAAACGACTCACACTCCTACGCTGCATTCAAACCGAGACTATAATGAACCCACCCTACCCTAATCTCTCCTTAGTAGCATCATGAAAGAATAATGAAACCATTGATGCCAACGCGCATTCAACACACATCTAAATAGAGGCATATGCCTACATTTTGCGTTCCGAGAATCAGCTCACCTCGCAATGAAACCAGCTCCTCCAGTAATCATAATGTTAGTGGGTTTGTAGTCATCTGCCGCGGGCGTGAAGGTACTTCCTTCTTCCCAAACGAAGGCGTCCTTCGACACCTTGAAGTCTTCTGCTAAAGCGGCCATAGTGTGAGCGCTGCTACGACCTCCTATGAAACGACAAAATTTTCTAATTTTTGAGTCCACGTCCGCCGAATCCACCGACTACGTACAGTAGCTAGGATTCACCCCAGAGGAGGAACTTCGCTCGACTACGACTACGAGTGTGGAGATTGACAGATGAGCAGACGACAGACGAGACGACGAGACGTCGGACAGAATCCGTCTACCAAACCCTCTTGTGTTTGTGGCGGTGTTGCAAGGCAGCGGCCAGTCCCATCGTCCTTACTTAACGATCCGCAGTGGCATAAGCGCCTATCGCAGCATCGCGTAGAGAGGCACTTCTGTAGGGTTTAGAGCTCTACTGAGGCGGTTCATTTACGAGCGAAGCAAGCTCAAACTTGACATCTCTAGAGTAGGGGTGGCGGGAAAGATGGCGTCGTCGCCGCATGAGGAGTCAGGCTCGTCTGCGTCTCCACCTAACAACGTGATAACCTTCAAACGAAACTTGGCGACGGGAGGCGTTCAAGTATCGGACAGTCAGCCGGTCAAGCCCACACAACGAAGGAAGAAAAGAAACACCAGCGGAAACACTGAAACCCTGTCTGCCTACCAAGCCTTCTTTCAAGCCAACTTCGAATCTTACAAGGCCGATCAATACGCAGCGGGCCGCAAAGTGGACGTGAACGCAATCGTTGCCCTCATTGGCAAGCGGTGGCGGGAGCTCGACGCCTCTGGCCGCGACGCATGGGCGGGCAGCACAGTGCTGAAAAAGAAAAGGCAGTCGAAAAATGGCCATAAGTCCCTCACGGCGTACCAGCTCTTTTTCCGCGAAAACGCGGCTCAACTGAGCGGCAAAGCGCCTGGCTACGAGCGCGCTCCTGGGATTACGCAAATGGACATTGTCTCGGAGGTGGGCGCCCGTTGGCGCGCCATCACTCCCGCCATCCTGGCGGACTACACGGAGCGCGCAGCGGAGGCCACGGCGCAAATGAAAGCCGAAGCCGAAGCCGACCAGCAAGAAGAAGACGCAGCGCTTGCAGCAGCGTCGTACGAAACCGCCGAGACCATGGTGGCCGCGTCAGCTCTGGCCTCCTCGGCAGCAGCGGCAGCAGCGTCCGCGGCAGCAGCAGCAGCGTCGTCGTCGTCGTACCCGGTGCCGAATTTCCTCCCCCACCACGACCCCAAACCCGCTTCTCGGGCCACCAAAGTGGACGGCACCATGGGCGCACTGCGGGCTGCCGCTGCGGAAGCCGCTGAAGCATGGCCTCCACCAACCATCTCCTCGCCCGAGGCCTCCACTCGTCGTGGCGCGACGTCTTTGACTCCAATCTAAAAAATGATCCAAACTTTTCTCATTATGGGGTATCCGAAATAGGACGACATTTCTCTTTGCACTGATAGCACCGCGCCTGAGCCGAATGCTCCTCGTTTGTATTTCCGGTTTGCTGATGATACTGCTTTGCCTCAAGTCGCGTTTATTTCATCTACGTTGCTACGTGATATTGATATCTATATCTAGGAATAGGAATAAGAATAAGAATAGGGAGCTCCAGCTCCAAGCTCCACTCCCGGCTCCCGGGATGAAGACTCAAGGGACTGAGATCTGAGATACGCATGGGGGCGAAAGCAGGATACATTCGGTCTCGGATGATAGACCAATTCAAATTCTTTTTGTGTAAGTTCGTCAACTCTCATTGCTCATTGCCCATTGACCAACTAACATCCGGCACTTCGAGCGCAAGTGCAACTGAAAGCGTGCTGAGGTAGCTTAGCAGCTTCACTCACAATAAGAACTCCCAAACTTACACTCTCCGAACTTCAAAAAGTAGGGGAATGCTCAAAGTAAACTCAAAACCAAAGAGCTAGGACTATCCAACGAGCACCACGAGCTATGCATACAACATCGAAGCGATAAATTTTTTCCAGTACGCTTCCGAATCAGAGAAAAATACAGACAGTTCCACCGGGAGTGGGGGAGTGGCTCACAGTAGCTCACAAGGCAGCCCTTTTTTCTGAGTCCCCCCGAGGGGGCTGGATTTAGTAGATGACAGGCAGGGTTCTATCTAGTCGGCGTCTAAGGATTCTCCCGGGCCAGAATGAAAGGCAGGATCGGGGTTCATAAGACTATCGCAAGTGGTTCCTGGTGTTCGTAGGCCTGTGTTCATTCGTGTTCGCACAGCCTACAGCATTGCAGCCACGTGATCCATCCTTCGTTAGCAAGAAAGAGGACAGGCGATGCTGAGATCGGCTGACGCCCGACGCCTGAGAAAAACATTGAGACGATGCCCTGCTGGGGCAAAAAAATAGCCCAGAGAATTGCCTCGTGGACCTGGGACGTGACACACGAACGAGCACTCAGTCCCGCCGACT
>Ga0307930_1002117_pt1 | contig 15354 bp, 16 predicted proteins | sample OrgLakmetageno46_FD_203161 | JGI IMG/M metagenome (GOLD analysis project Ga0307930, IMG submission 203161) | Saline water microbial communities from Organic Lake, Antarctica - #46 | ecosystem: Environmental > Aquatic > Non-marine Saline and Alkaline > Saline | place: Antarctica: Organic Lake... | reverse complement strand
CATCGGTACCTTCCGCCGGCGAGGTGGTGATGATAACGCATGGGATTGTGATGACGTAGGCAGAGACGCGCTGTCCTCGGATGAGGGAGAATTGGAAGAGGAAGACGGAGTCGACGAAGATGCAGCAAGTGCAGCAGCAGCAGCGCAAGCGGCAGTGAAGACTCTGTTGAGTGACACCAGCCTCACGGTAGGTTCCTTAGACCCTCAAGTGCTGTGTGTTATGTCTAAGCGCATCCTCTATTTTTGTCTGTGTGTGCATCCATTTTTTTTTAATCTTGTATTTATTTTCCAAGACGGTTACTTTGATTCAGATGGCCTGACCTGCCGCTGTGCTTTGCTTGTTTGTTCTCTTTTCTCTTCTTGCGCCCTTCTTTGCTTTTCTCATTGCTTTCTGTACATTCACAGGTGGCGCAAAAGATGGCTACTCTTAAGACCCAGCACGCGAATGGCGACTTGGAGAGCATCGGCGGCGCCAATGCGTTGACTTCTGCGTCGCAGCTGCTGCATGCCGCGCCGCACTTGAGCAAAGCAGCTGATGATGGTGATCTAGCTGTACCTGCAGTAGAAGACGATGCACTGGGCCAGACCAGCAATGATCGCAACGTAGGCGACGGTAATGATGAAGGCGAGGAGAGGGAACGAAGTGAAGCTTTCGGGGAAGGAGAAGAGTTGATAGTGGCGGCGTCGTCATCATCGAGTGAGGAAGAAAACGAGGAGGAAGAAGACGAGGATGCGATGATTGCGCGCATGGAAGCCGAATACGAAGCAGCGAACGCCTCCAGCAGCCGCTGGCTCGGAGAATCTTCGTCGTCTTCTAGCGGTGGTGGTGGTAACTTACGCGAGTTGCAGCAACACGATGACGACGAGGAGGAAGCTTTGCGCGCTCTGTTAGCGAGTGAAGCAGCAGCAAATGCACCACCGGAAGGCTCTGCTAGCCCCAACAGCTATTCTAGCGGCAGTGGTGGCAACGAGGTCAGTGGGGGCGAAGAAGGAGGAGAAGAAGGTGCGTGGGCTGGCCCGCCAGCAGCAGGGAAAGGAGCATTCTTCAACGAAGAGTCCGACATCGAGGGCGAAGGTGATGGCGATGAGAATTCCTCGGATTGGGAAGGAAGTCCGAGTCATGGGAGCCGCTCTACCGAAGAAGGTGTCAAGGGAAGGAGAAGACCAAGGAATGGGGGCGAAGAAGAAAGGGGAGACCACCACGATGACGACGGGTTCGGGAGCACCGAAGAGGAAGAAGAAGAGGAATCAGAGCTGGGCGTATTGCAATCAGTCAACTCCTCGAGGGCTGGAAACAGTTCGAACCTTGATCAATCCCGAAGCAACGGCAGCAGCAACATCAGCAGCAATGAGAGAATGGGGCGTTCGAGTCCTGGAGACGCCTCGCGCATCTCGCCTCCGCCGCCTCCGAGAAGTGCGAGTGCAGACACTGCTGCCTCTGGAGCTGGAAATGACCGTCCTCGCAATAGCAGCAGCTCAGACCGTGACCCGCGGTCAAGAAGTCTGAGCTATGGCAGCACTAAACTCGAACCGCAGCCCGCTCGTACGTCGATCCCCTTGGAGATCAGCAGCGGCGAAGAAGATGGCCTCGTAGATGACAGCACCGAGTGGGAAGATGATGGAGACGGTGCAGGGCTGCAGAACTTCAGCCAAGGAGCAGGGAGTGCGTTTGAGAGGTATCGCGTGCAACATGTTGGCAGTAGTAGCGCAGGAGTGAGCGCCAGCGGGAGCAGCAGCAGTGGCCTCGTAGTTCTCAGCGACAGCGCAAGTGTTGGGGGTGAGTCGAGCGACGACGAAATACAGGGAGCAGATGGCGGGGCCGCCAATGCAGGAGGCGAAGGATTGGGGGGGTATTGGGCAGTACTCGCGCTCATTTGTCCAGGCACTCGCCAGGAACAGGAGCCGCCGCGCTCGTCCTACCAGGAGCAGCCGTCGCTGGACTGGGACGGTGAGTCTTCCGATGGGCCTGACAGCGAGAACGACGACGACGACGATGACGAAGGTGGCAGCACCCGCGGGTCGCGTTTTGCGTTCGGTGGGCTCGGTCCCGTCGGCCAATCCCGCAGCGACAACCCTGGAAGGCCCTCGAGAGGGGGTGCCAACAGTTTCTTGGGCGGGTGCCTTCCACCGCCGCAACAACCGCAGCATCGCAGCGGTGGTGGCTTTGTGTGGCCGTGGCAACGCACAGCGCGCTCCTAAAATCACCAGGCCCTGTGTCAGTGCCAGGCATGCTGCACTTCCATGCGTCTTTTGCTCCCTTTGCATTCAGACCTGAATTTCCTGAGGAATTTCTTCGTGCTACCCTACCTAAAATCTAAAATCGGAACTAAACTCGATGTAAATACGAATTTAGAATTTTGTGTTCATGATATTGGTATTATCCATTATCCAGATTTCAAGTGCGCAATAAGAATAAGAAGCAAGTCTAATTCGACTGGAATTATTTCCACCAAGGGTTCTCCGGAGAGACCTCTACTTAAGGAGAATTAGCCATGTCAGGGCCAGGTGAGCTGGTGAACTACATGCCGAATATGCCGAACTAGAATTTACTTCAAATTAAACAAGAGGCAGAGTACAAAGGCAGTAGCAATGTCTCTTTCAGCATCATCTCATACAGCTGAATTTAAAAGTTTGATAGATATCGGAGCACTATGATAAGCCCTTTGCACGGACCATAGCGCTTCGTAGGACTTCCAATTGGACTTCGAGTTGCTCTGACGACTCAAGCGGCAACACTAAGAGCTCATCTGTAGTGGTTCCTCCTCCTCGTCTACTGCTGCTGTAGTTGCCTACAACTCCAGCACTTCCTGCTCCGTCACTTGCAACTCCACTCCTTCCTCTTTCTAATTCAGCTGATAATTTCGCTCTTCTCCTGGCGTCAATTTTGCTCGTTTCCTTTGTTGTTACGGTGGTGGAAGCGGTGGAAGTAGAGGCGGAGCTAGGCGCAGCTTTGGACTGCTTTGATTGGTGGCGAGGTTCGTGATCGCGGCGTACACTATTGCTGGAAGTATTCGATGCAGATGGGTCTGAAGTGCTCAGCTGCCCCTGCCGTAATTGTTGTTTGTGCAACTGCTCCTGTTGTCGCCGCTGCTGCTGGGCCACTCCCCACGGTGCCTGGCTTGCGGCCGCAGCACCACACGCCCGCCGCATCGCAGGGTGCGCCTGCATCCAGCCCTGGAGTGCCTGATCGTAAATACGGTCTTCATTAGAGGTGCCTCGATACGATGGGTCAACAGCAGCGGGCGTGCGGGTCGCTGCGGTTGCTAGCAAGTTCTGCTGTTCATTTTGTTTCGAAGCCGAGCCTTTTGGCGCAGACGCGGCACTAACGAGGCGCTCTAGAGCTTGCAAATGATTCGGATTGACAGCTGCATCACTGCCACCACCTGCTCGTCGTAGAATCGTGCGATAAATGTCTAACTGCTTGTGATGAGTCGATTCAGGCTGCAGTTGAGCCATTTTTCTTGTAAACGATACTATGATACTACGCCGCGCCGTGTACCCGTCGTGACCGTGACTTAGTGACTTACGGTTGGATTACCCCAAAGAGGGGAATATGTCTGTTCTTCAGAACTACACTTCTTGCATGACGTCACCAAAAGTACGTACACCGACCGCACATGTCAGAGACCTTCGTCGACACTGCAAAGAAGAAGCAACCTACTTTTTAGTCTTACCTCATCTCCGCTCTACGCCACATAATACCATCATGTTCCGTCTCCTAGTCCTCGCTGGTGCCTTCACTGCAGCCACTGCCTACTTGCACTCTTCGTCAGCGCTTGGCGTGTCTGGCTTCGCTGGTTCGCGTGTAGCACACTACGACTCCGCTGCGCCGGTACGACGCAATGCAGGTGTGCAGCGAAGTGTGCTGGAGGCGAAAAAGGGCAAGGGCGTGCCTATTACGCAGCGCGGCAGCCAAGTAGCTCGGGAAAAAATGCAGGATCGCATGAACCAGATGAAGGTGCGACCTTTGATTTGAATTGGAGGGTAATTAGATCTTCGAGGCATGAGCTCTTGCTCTGATTGAAGCTATTGGCAGTTCCCGCTCTCAACTACATCTGATACAGCGTCGAGTTCTACTTATTTAAACTGAATGTTAACCCTCCTTTGATTTGCTCTTTTCATTTCAGCCTCAATCAAACGGCTACCCAGTCTTCAATCTGTACGTGCAGACGAAGCGTAAAAACATGTGGTGAGTATATCTCCCTCAGCCGTTCGTTCTAATTGTTGGCAAAAGCATTCTATTTCACGGAGTCAACAAGAAGTAGCTTCTTTGAATTAATAGAAGACGATTTTTGACTGTCTTGCCTGTCTTGCCTGTCTCGCACCCGTCGTGTTGTTTGAATCTTGGGGTTGTACCTTTATATTTATGCGTGTACCTTCTGAGAATTTTTTCGGGGGTGATACAGAAGTACTTGTCCTGCGTCTCACGAATTCCTTTCCCTTGCGACACACATGCGAATTCCTGGCAGGTACCCGTGCGGCGGGTTCTCAGGCGATGACCGCAGCAAAAGTCTAGTTGACGGCTGGATGGCGAACGCTCTCAACCTCGGTGGTAAGCATCACTCATTCTCGGAACACTGTTGTCTTTTTCTTCTGCCACACTTGCCCCAATCCCATTTTTCCACCATCCTGCCATAAGTGTAGCAGTGCAGAAGCTCAGCTGCAGTGAACAACATTTATAAGTTTTTTTTTTCTAGATGGCCTTATCCACTCGTCTTTACCAACGTTGCCTCTGCCGCTTCGTCTACCTGAACCCATGCCCATCTGTGTCAACACAGGCATTGTGAAGGGCAACATTGACAAGTCCGTTGCGGCTTCGCTCTTCACCGACCCCAACGCCACCAAAAAGCTCACGGAGCAGGTATGGTGCTTCATGGGAATATCTTGATTCAATCTTAGTCGAATGCATGGTATTGGTTCCAGAGGCTGTACGAGTGCTTAAAAATGGGCGCTTGGGCTCATCGGAATGAGGGAGACTTGAGGTTGAAGAACGCGCACTATTTAGGGTGTTAAACAGATGCTGAGTTGCGCGTGATAGTTTCTGGATGCTACGAATAGGTAGCCTTCTCTCGCTAGGACTTGCATCATATTTATCTCTTGATTTTTTTGTCACTGTTTGTTGTTGTTGTGGCCATGAAAAGGTGCTGCGCATGTACCCCGCGCTCAAGGACTCCAAAAACGACCTGGAGTTCGGCTACAAAATCGAGTACGAAGCCCTCACCGAAAAGCAGGAAGTGACGGTGCGTGTACACGAGTACAGAAACAAACGATTATTTTTTTCCTGGCCGTGTGTGAGAATGGTCCAAGTTGTTTCCGCCAACAGACTTACTTGAGTGAAGCATCTTCATCCTTCCTCGTTGTACGCGAAGTAAATGTGCCTCCTTGCAACAGGCCATTTGTTCTCCCAAAGCACCATACGCCACTCCACTATTGCTTCTAACGGACTATTTGCCGTGTATTATATTTAGGTGCTGACGGCCGACATGGTCAACAGCGGACCTCTTGATGCGGTCAAGAACTTCTTCAGCGACCTCGTGAAACCGGCGGAATAAATCGGAAATGCTTCCTTAAAACGCCGCAGGAAAGGAAGAGCTCGCTGTGGCGATTCTTTTTAGTTGTCCGCATCGAAATTGCTCGGGAATGTCGTATGAAATGGAACTTTACCATTTTTCTGGCGCCTTCTATATAATCCTTAGCAGTTGACAGTTAAGCAGCGATAAAGGGTAACTTGATATAGAAAAAACAAAACCACTACCCACACACCAACATCGAATTTCCATATAATTCCAATCGAGATGCCACTGAAAATTTTATTGGGTCCAGTTGCCTCTCTATAAACAGATAGTGGATAGTAATAGTATACTTTGTCAGAAAGAGAATTTTCGATGATACCGAAGTGAGAAGTGATTCACGTCCGCACTTCGCAGCCGCACTTAAAAGTCTTAAAACTTAGACTTAAAAATTCCATATTCCATAGACGTAAATTTGGCGCGTGAATCACGCGAAAATCACGCCTAAATCATTAAATCACGCGAAAAGGAAATTTGAAGCCTGAAGCCTTCACACGTGTTTGTGCGTTGACGTGAAACGCAACCATTCCTCGAACTTAAAACTTTGAAGACTGAGATAAAGCCAAGTCCACACTTCGGCAGTTCGCTCTGCGCTCTGTGTGTTCTTCTTTCTAGTAATATTGCAAATGCAAGACCAAGGGCAACTGCGGGCAATAATTAATGACTATCGAGCAGGGCCATGTTGCATACAAATACGGGTCTAATACAAAGGTGCCGCTTAAATTAAGTACACGCGATTGTCATTATCTTGAACTTCCTACCTGTGCACGCTGTGGGGTCAATGCGCGACGATTTTGCTGCGGCTAGGGCGTTTATCGCTTTTGAGTTTGATATCTGACTAGACTCGTGCTGAAAAGAGGATTCAAACACTCTGCTGGAAGCATTGTTCGAGCTTTTTCCACGCGGGCATTCAACTGGCCGCACTTCAACGGACCACGTTTTAACCGTTCCTTTCGCTGTAGCAGCAGTCGAGTTCTTTGGAGCAGGAGAAACAAGGCCGGACAAGATGGCCATCGAATATACGGACTCGTGCGTTGACGGATCCCAGGAGTCCACTATCAGAGACCGTTTGAAGGTTGAGCGGCGCGCAGTGACTTCCGCGCAGCCCATGCGGCGGTCGTAGCTCTTCAGATAGCCCACGATCAGGTCGCCTTGCTCGCACTTCGCCGTCACAGCCAGTGCTTTGCCTAGCGTGGCGCCAGGCTCAGTGGCTGGGTTATCGCAGCTGACGTACCCATTTTTGCCCAGCACGTCGGCCCCCCACTTCCAACCCGCAGGGTCGATGAGCGCTGCGGGTGCCTCCGAAGGCTTGCACATAAACCCGGATGCTGTGCTTGGAGAAAGAGGGTCGCATTGCTGATCCATGAAATTGAAAAGGGTTGCAGAGCCCGAAGCGATATGACACAGGGCAGCCCCTCGTCCGTGGTCGGTGGTTGTACCGCAACTGTAATGAAGTGGGTCTCTCGGAATAGGCAATGGCGGTGCGGCTTCTTCAGCTTTAGCAATTCGATCTGAGGGAGACAACAGGGCATAGAACACAGTGGCTGCCACCCACTCGTGGTACGCTCCGTTGTAGTGACCAAAGCCTTTTGTGCCTGCTCCTGGATTGGTCAGAATATTCTTGAGGAGAGGCTGCATGGAAAGCGACTCGACGAATTTGAGCCGCTCTCGAGCCGTTTGCTCTGCGTCAGCTGCACCAGAGAGCCAAACATCGCTGCCTCGACTTTCAACGGCGTCAAGCTTTTCAATGTTATCCATGACCGTGTCCACCACTGGGATCCCGTAAATGTCGGCGAGAGCTCTCTGCTGAGCATGAAAGTGAGGCACTCCATTCCAACCTGGTTTCCCCTGGGCTTGGTTGTACCGGTTTGTTGCTGGCACTTGAACCAATGCCACTGTGGGACCCGAGCCCACCTTTCGATGATGCAGGGATAAAAAGTACCGGAGGAGAGCCTCCAACTTCCCAATGTTGTCCTCGGCACTTTTGCTTTGGAAATCATTTGCTGTGTTATCAAGAAGAATCAAGTCCACGTCTTCATCAAGAGTTTGATTGAATCGAGCCCAAGTGCCTTTTGGGGGGTATGATGTCAGCCTTTCCTCGAAGTTGCTGTGCGCAGTCATCAAGTGATAACTAGTGTCAGCTGCAGATACAGCGCCATTGAACACGACAAAGTTGCGATGCTCAGCGAACAGCGACTCCCCCATGTAGCGCGCCAGACGAGCAGACCAAGAGCATCGCTGCTCGCTACCGTGGAGCGATGCAGCATCGTCCTTGTCCCGCGCGTCGGGGCTCGCCTTCATGCGAGAAGACGTGCGAAAGAAAGCGAAATTTCCGGCGTCCACAATTCCGGGGACTTCTCCGACCTCGACACTTCGTTGGATTCGTTCGCTTTCTTTCCTACCAGGCACCTCAAACTTAAGGTTGCGTATGCACTCGCCACCCGCTGCCGGACTCCGCCGAGGACAACTACTTTAAATATCTTTTTTGAATTCTCAAAATCCATAGCCTGCTGAATCGATGACCGCAAACGGCTAGCGTCTCCAATGATTGGCCGAGCTCCAAAACGATCGCCAGGTTCTAGCAATGCGTCTACAAACGTTGAAGAATCGTCGTACCACGAAAGAGGGCCATGGAGTGGGCGCTGATTTGTTGTGCTTTTTTCAAGAACGGGGTCTGTTTTTGAACTGCAGCATCCTGAAGATGATGAAGATGATGAAGCAGCACTGGCCGCTCCATAGAATGATAAGGCCACTACTAGATAAGTAAAGTGCATGACGAGCGAAGAGTTTTGAGTAATCTTGAAATCAATCGGCGAGAGATTTGAACGACTAGGGAATGCTCTCGACGATAGAATCACGGCCAAATCTTCGAAGAACCGCTTTATGGCGCTCTTTGGCTTGACGGCAGCGAAGGCAATTAGGCTGTGGCCTGTGTGACTTCTGCAACTTAATATTATTAGGACAATCTAAAAATCGAGCTCTGAATTCATTCAATTGACATCTGTGATTGTTTCGTCTTAGACGTCGCCCGCGGGGATCACTTCGCTATAGGCCCTTGATAATGAACTACGACACGAAATGGAGGGTCTTCAGCTGGGACGATATATTTAAAGGTAATCAGAGGGATCCTGCGCGCTTTCTGAATTAACGAAAAGAACGCACTTCCTTACGACGGAAGCGGATGGAAGGTGCTGGCGATGGCCTGTATGTAAGTACTCCTTCTCGCCGTGACGCCATGCCATGACCTCCTACCTCCTAATATGACGAGCAGTCGAGCAGAGATCCGAGAGACGGGCCGACGAAGAAGCCGAAGAAGCCGATGAGCCCTGTAATCATCGGGAATTTGCGTTCACGAACTCATCATCAGAACACTTACTTTCTCTTTGTTTACCCCAGAGAGAAAAGGGAAATAAATATCAGGCAGGTGATACACTTTCAATGCGCATCTGCGGCATGCATAATGGCTAGAGCAGAAGTTCAAAGAGTTGAGAAATTTTGAAAGATTTAGGTTTATAATTTACAAGGGATCCTCTGAGAGCGCTAGTTTAGCCGGCCTATCGGTGGAACTGCTATCATGGACGAAATGGACCTCTGGCTGCGGGGAAAAGGCCTCGGGCGCTTCACGGAACGGCTTCAAGAATTCGGCATCGAGAACATCGTAAGGAACAAATTGGTGTACAACTACATATCTGTGTTGGTTATTGTCAGTGTCTATCCGCTGCATGCTCGTACGTGCACTTTCTACTTTGGCCGGTGGTGAAGAAGGGGAAGCTTGGCCTGAGCGGTCATTCTTTCTTCCTCTCGATTTGTATTTAGACAAACAATCTTTCAGGGTGTTCCAATAGATTCATTGCTCAAGCTACCCTTTCTTTCACTCGCTACTTATTATGCCTATGTGTATCAGCATGACTTGCTGGACTCGGACATTGTTTCGGATGTGGAGCTCCGGAACGAAATTGGCATGAACCCGGTATCGCCACCCGCCGCTGTGAATCCGCAAAATCAATTCAAAAAATAGATAGCAACGAAAAGTTCTTCTCCTTCTTGTTAAAATCGTGTGTATTGTTGATTCAGTCGGATTATGTCGCATCAGTTATTGTGTTGTTGTTTGTTTCTGTCATCTGACCGCTTGTGTGCTTCTTTCAGGCGGAGCTGATCAAATTTCGCGGTGCTGTCAATGAAAACCGAGTCTTGGATTGGAACCACATCAACCAGGAAGAGGTGAATAACTAAGACGCAGCGTTCAAGAAGAAAAACAGGGCTAGTGTTATATTTTGAGCGTGTTACGCGCCTCGTTATAGAGAGCAAATACACACCCTCAAAATATATATCTCTACTAGTAGTGCCACACCACAGCCACCGCTCACGTTTCAAGATTGGCCTAATTTTCGTCTCCATCCTTGCTTTATCTCACCTTAATTTTTGGCACCTCGTGGAATCCTTCCACTTCAACTTCTTTCTGTCTTTTTTCGCTCAGATGGGGCACCTGAATGAAGTGGACGGAAAACCGCCCGGCTATGCGGAATTTGCGCTCTTCGTGCGAAAACTTCAGGTATATTGATCGTGGCTACATGTTCCTCCTCCGACTCTACTCCTGTTGAAAGCTTGCCTTAAGTCAAAACCAGGCATTCAGTACGATAACTTTGGCAATTCCAGTGCCACTGTTTCCATTTCTTCTAATTCCGGCAAACTTTTCTCTATGGTCGTATGTACATATTTGTGTGCTTGTTGGGGGGGTCAAAACAACAGCGCATGATGCACTTCGAGCGCCTGGATCGCAAAGGGGGGCTACACTCGTGCTCGATGCACATGTCCAAGGACAACCAGGTAGCGAAGACGGTTTTGCATGTATACATGTACATATATGCGCACCTAGGGCAGGTTATGTGCGCGAGGGCATGGACGTATTCTAATTAGATACTGTAGCCTTCGAGGGAGAGGCTGTACGATTCGAATGCTCTCCACCGCCCTTTCATTCACCCTTATTATCCGCACGCACGCATAATCTCTTTAGGCCGTGATCTTCACCGATGGGCCCAAACGCATTGAATTGTCGTTTGAAGCGATGCGAGGCGTGCACGGCTTCATTCACGACGAAACGGGGGAACTGAAGCACCCAGACGTGGGGATCTTCATGCCCATCGAACAGGCTCAAAACGCCCTTCTCTTAACCTTTTCGTACGAAGACGACAGCGCGGACCACAAGGCTCACCGCAACAACGAAGCGAAGAAGCCGTTGCTTGCCGAGACCCCAGCCGCGCCGGTAGCTCCATCGAAAGCCAAAAACCGGTGGGGCGCAGCGCTGGCCAAGACCCAAGAAGAAGTCGCGGAGAAACAGCCTGCGTTGGGTGCGTTACTAGAATAAGGGAAGAAGCACCAATAGGGAGAAAGACTTGCGGTGAAAGCTGGATCAAAAGTGGGCACTTTTTATTGTATGTGAAATAGGGTCTAGAGCTAGTGCCGTGCTCCTGTGCATCAAACCCAAATTTGAAAGAAAAATAAATACCTTCCTGTATTCCTCACGATTTCTGCCTGCCTCTTATTTCTTCTCTCAGCTAAGAAGAAGGGTGCCAACTGGACGCGTGCGCTCGCGAAGCTGAAAAGCCGGGCTGAAATCGTGAAAGAAAAGATTCACGACACTACCTTGTCCATTGCCCGCACCGAAGGCCGCGCCGAATGGTTCGACCCCGAATTGGCCGCCAAAGCGCCGCACAGCACCCACGAAATGAGCACGCACATGACGGCAGCCGACGGTGGGCTGCTGTGCCTCCTGTTGGTGTGCCACTCGCGGGAAGACAAGGTCTTTGCGGCGAAAGGCTTCCGTCACTCGGCCAACAATTACTCGGTGGCGCAGAAATTAAATTCCACTTTGCACAAAGACGCGGGGCTGTGCTCGCCGAAATGGCCCAATTGGTTGCGCTGCTTTGACTATTTCCACCATTTGTATAGGCCCCACCACCACCACAACCACCCCCCTGCGCGGTTCCACAACGACATTGTCGCTGAAGTGTCCTACGACGCGAGCATTGAAGTGCTCGTCGTGAATTCCGCCGGAAAACAAGTGAACAAAGTCACTCTGCCGTGCCCCGTCTTTCGCCCGGGCATGTACTTACGGGCCAAAATCAAAGGCTTTGACATGGAAAACCAGGCGTATTTCTTCGACTACGTGGATGGCCCATATTTAGCCGACGAGGACGCTGACGGAAGCAAGCACTTCAAACTCCCGCCCAGTCAACAGAACGCAGCGTCCAACAAATTCATACTCCGTGGTGTCAAGGACACTTTCGTGACCGTAGATTTGTACGACAATTACGGGTCCGCGCTCCCGTTTTTCGTGCTGGGCATTTCCTTGATGCAAACTGCTGCGTTTATGAAGTACGTCATTGAAGAAAACTCGGAAGTTACTGAGGAGGGGCCAGTGGCGGGGCCAGAAGTGTATTGGATGAAAATCATGAGCGAGTTTCCGTACTGCGAAGACATGCGATGGGAGTGGTGGCGACCTCTCACCTACCAGGTAAGTTGATTTCATTCAGAAAGATGCACGTCCTCCCGCATTTCTTATTCTTCTACTTGATCTTTCTTGATACTGTTCCTCTGCACGTCTTTATTTGATATACCTCGCTCGTTTTACTTCGCCTGTGGGTGTGTTTCTATTCTAGTTGGTGCACGCGGGTTGGACCCACATTGCGTTCAACATGTTCATGCAAATCATCTTTGGCTTACCTCTCAACATGGTGAGATAGCTACCAGTAGGGCATTTATTCAACTTACAGCAACAGTCGTATAGCAACCCAACAAGAGCGGTTATAATTCAGTCTTACGCTTCATTTCTTTTGTTTGCATCTTCGTGTGCCTAATTTTAATCACAGGTGCACGGAAACATACGGTTTGCTTTTCTGTACTTTTTGGGCGTCTACGGCGGCGCACTCGCTTTTACAGTGGTGGGCGGCGGGCATGGCTCGATGGTACGCGTGGTGGCGTCATTGTTGCAGTGGTGTTATTGGTGGCGATGGTGTTTTCGTTGCGTATAGTTTATGTGAATGAATCTAAGATAGAAGTGAGCCGGACGGTTTCCCAAAGGAGAAAAATAGGCCTAATGCATGGCTGGAACGGATACAAAAAAAAATGCCGTTCGTACTGGCTTCTTCGTTCGTGCACTTCATGATCTTTTTCGGTTTTTTTTTCTTGTCAGGTGGGCTGCAGTGGTGGGGTGTACGCGATTTTTGGGATGCATGTCGCTGAAATCATCATCAACTGGGACTTGCAGCACAAGGGGATCATGAACCACTGGACCCGTCTCATGGTGATCATGTTCGTGCTCGCGGTCGACTTTTTCTTGTACTACAATGCGCCGTCCGAGGTTCGCTTCTCCTTCATTCGTTTGTTCTTTTGTTCAATCGCGCTTTTGTGCGTGTTTTGGTATAGAGGTCTCGGTCTGCGTTGCTATTCGTTCATTCGCCAATGTAGCGGCTTCCAACAACATAAACACGTATCAATTAAATCTGATGCTTGAATTCTATTCTAGACCACCTCGTACACCGCGCACATCGGCGGCTGGGTTGTCGGCATGGTGATGGGAGTGCTCTTGCTCGACAATTTGGAAGTTGAGGTGAGAAAGCAGTGAGAGAAGAACAGAGAGAAAAAGCATGAAGTGGAGTGATTAAATGGATTGAGAGTTGTTCGAGTGGACTTATGACAAGCGTACTGAATCATGAAAGCGTATTCATTCCAGTAGTCATGCGTGCCAATGCACTCTTATAAGTTTACGACCGCTTTTCTTGGCAGCTTTTTTCTTATTCTTCTTTTCCTCCCTTTGTGCTTGCGTGCGGTCGTTTTGTTTCGCTCTGACGTCACTCCTGCTAGGCCTGCGAAAAGTACTTTCTGTTTCCCATGACCCGCGTCGCGGCCCTCTTCCTGTGCTTGTACTTGCCCTACAACCACTTCAACAACTGGCCGCCCGAGCCGCTGTGGCGCACCGACCCGGACCCGTGCTGCTGGAAGCTGCACAAGTGCGGAATTGAGCCCGAAGATTTCCAGTACTTCCGGTGAAGGAAATCGAAGTGAACACTGATATATGTGATACCGTGCTCAAGTAGAGGCACACGAGCAATCTTTTCTTTGTTATAACTCCTTGTGTACCCGGAGGTGTAGACTTCAATCTGCCTCCGATCTAACCCTCTTCCTGTTGCGGCGCAGGTGCTACAACTTGTACGACGTCCGAGGAGGGCGGCAGTGGCGCGACACTTGCGACGAGTTTTTCGATTGGGTCGAGAAGAAGCACGCTGCCGGACTCGCTGCCGCGGAATAGATACTCCGGGTCCACGGCGCGCGGTTCCATTTAGAGAACCGAGGGAGGTGTAACTCCTTCGTTGGCTGTAAAATGCGCATTCATGAGGCGTTTAAAACGGCGTTTATCTATCCGCTTTTTGGTTGCTTGAGAAGGGTAAAATCCATGTTCATAAAGAGTTTATCTCTTCGCTTTTTGGTTACTTGATAAGGGATGTAATTCAGGTATTTCTCAAAGACAGGGGTCTGACTTGAAAGACCGGGGTTGGAGGCCCTTAAATCTTATCTTAGACGTCTGCTGTACATCCGGTACTTTATCTTTTTCTCGTTTGTCGAAGACGAACAGCTGATGCCAGTAAGAACTAAGAAGAACTCGAAAGAGGAAAGAATTAAAGAAATCGGACTTACGGATTTATCTAGCGCTCTAAGATGTTAGGCTTAAGTGAGTTGGAAGTATAAAAATCCCGTGTTGCTTTCTCGTGCCTTCTGCCTTGACATGCGACGTATACATATACCATATACGTACAAGCAACAAGCAAGCCGCAAGCTGCCTCTGTGTTTCTCTGCTCCAACTCCGACCCTTATGCCTAATCAGTTGAATATTTTCGCAATGCCTTTCTGTATTGCTAAAAGCAGAAGGCGAACTGCCATCATCTTACTCTGGAAAGTGGCCCCGTTCGCCTCTGTTCGCCTCTGGTTCTGGCTCGCCGCTTGCCGTTGCCGGCAGCTTTCGTCACCTTCTGCCCTACCACAGGCCTACGTACTGTACAGCGAGAACTTCGAGCCATAAATCTTAGTTTCAGCAAAACTAAGGCTCTTCGCCCTGCTCGATCCCGTGGGAAAAATGCCCCCACGCTCGCAACGTCAACGCAGTCGACGCAACGATCGCGATGAAGTTTCATCATCGCAGGTTGGCACAAGCACTATGCTTCGCCGGATTTTAACCCGCCTCGCGCACAGTTTGGAGAGACCACCAACGCGGCAGCACCTTCAGAGGTTCCGACTATCGCCGCCCCAGCCGCCGCAACCGGGGCTAACGCACCCGCCCTGTCGCCTACAATTATCAACACTCAACTGCAGCTACTTCCGCCCCCACTGCAGCGTCTCAAGTGCCCGCCCCGCCGACCCTAGCTGACAACAATTCAATCGCAGCCGCCGCCACGGCATCAGCCCCAGTCGACAATGGTGTCGTTGGAGCCGTCCTGGGGCACATCGTGCCATTGCTCCAAAGCACAACAACTACTGTCACCTCGCTGCAAGCAACCGTCGCGGCGAAGCAACCGTCGCGGCGCTAAGCGCGCGACTCCCTCCGGCTGGGCAGCAACAACTGCCGACGCAGCAGCGTGCCGTTTTTCAGATGCGTGGCACAACCTCCTGAATTCCGAAAATACTCGCCTGAGCGCGGTGGCTGGCGTGCCCTTTCAGCATCATGCGATCACACACGCGTACGGCACCGTCAAGGGTCACTCTATCGAGCTTCACACGCTTCAAATGGCTG
>Ga0307930_1002113_pt1 | contig 15369 bp, 16 predicted proteins | sample OrgLakmetageno46_FD_203161 | JGI IMG/M metagenome (GOLD analysis project Ga0307930, IMG submission 203161) | Saline water microbial communities from Organic Lake, Antarctica - #46 | ecosystem: Environmental > Aquatic > Non-marine Saline and Alkaline > Saline | place: Antarctica: Organic Lake... | reverse complement strand
CGTCATAGTTGAAGCTACCTAGGATAACTACAACTCAGCAGCTATTTGCGTTACAAATATTATTCAAAGCTGCATGGTCTTAGAGGCGGAGCAGAGGGGCAACAGATCAAACTATAAACTCTAGCTCATTAGAGCAAAAGATACAGTGCACTAGCCTCTAGTTATTACAGAGCACAGAGCACTGCACTGCAGAAAAGAGTCCGGCGCGGAATGTGTGGAAGATTTCAAAATCATACAGGGAGAGCTGTCACTCAGACCTCACCTTGATGTATGTTGTCTTGCTCGTTGCCTTTTTTTGTTCTTATTACTTTCTTCTTGGTCTTGATAGCCCTTGCCCCCGTGTCGTCGCCTTGTTAGCAATAGAGGAGGTATAACGTCGGTAGCTTAATATTTGAAGTCACTTGATCATTCGGATGAAATACATCGTCTTGAAATGGATGCAGGCTCATGTTTTACTTCATTATAGCGCTGTGGCTTGGCTACCACCATCCTCTCATGTATTCAGCGGCCGCAGCCGCATCATAGCATCTGGCTACGGCAACACTCGAAGGCCCTTAGTTCCAGGGTCTGCACCGGTGGATAAGAGCATTGCAGCAAGTAGCAGTAGTGATAGCAGCATTAGCAGCAACTTCAATAAATATTATGACCCTAGCACGAGCTTTGATTTCGAGGCTGCTGCAGCGTACCAACCGAGCATGGTGCCTGGCAAGCTTCGTGTGGTGTGTGTGAGCGACACACATGGATTCGAAAACCGCCTGGGGTGCGCTCGCTTCAACCTTTAAGAATTCTATCGTACTCCCCACGTCCTGAGTTTTGATAGCAATGTTACGCCATTCTCTGTAGAAGATGTGTAATGCCACAAACTATTAGCTTTTTCTTTTTTTTTTAATTCTTTCCTGTATCTTCTTTTTTGGTCTCTAGACCGATCCCGGACGGCGATGTGCTCGTGCACTGCGGCGACTTTGCTCCAAACCGAGTGAGGCGCAGCCGGGGCCCAGGAGGAAATTCTCCCCCTGATTTTGCAACGTGGATCCTGAGCCAGCCTCACCGGTTCAAGATTGTTGTGAGAGGCAACCACGACCCCACGCGGCTACCGTTGGCGGCCGCAAATGCTTTGTAAGTAAATAGTGCCACTAGCTTTTGATTTTGTTTGGTGGCGTAGCCTCTTCAGGTCCTCCTTTTGTTGAATTTCACTTCCTATAATTTTTGATGAGATGACTTTTCTTCCTTCTTATCATGGCACGAAGTTCCTATATAATATCGTAGAATGCAAGTGTTGTCTCGGTGTGTATATCTGAGCATTGTTGAACAACGGCAATTCAACCTATCCATTTCTCCTCTGTTCATTCAATCTTAACTTGTACATCTACCTGCGTGTCTTATCTTTATGAAAAGGTTTGCCTACAAGCCCACTCTAGTCACCATTGCCAATGTCACGTTCAGTTTAGCGCCTTACCCAACCAACAAGCACAAAAGCATCAAATCGCTGTCGGCCCATTCGGAGGTTCACTTCGTGTTCTTTTCTTGTATCTTTACGTGCCTGGCGAGAGTTGAGTTGTGATTCACATCGATTTCCTTTTTCTATTCTTCCTCTTTCTTCTGGAACTCTCACTTTCACTTTAGTCCCTGTCCCACTCGGCGACCACTTCTTCTCTTCCTCCTTTCTGACATTTTCGTTTTCCCTTCGCTCTTTTTAATAGTTCACTTCCCTTCATTGTCCCCTAAAAGGTGACGCCAGGAACAGTGCTGGTGTCTCACGTACCCCCTTATGGAGTTCTCGACGCCTGCGTGCAAGACGGCAAGCTCATCGGCGACAGGCAGCTCCGGCGGAAAGTGCACGAGTGGGCAGTGGTGGATAATGCGGCGGCTGCTCTTGCTGCCACTACTGCCGCTGCTGCCACTACTGCCGCTGCTGCCAATGTTGATGACAACTGTGACGCTAGTGTTGCCAATCCTGCTGGTCAAGAAGGTGAAGAGAGAAGGAGAAGACGTGGAAGGCAAGATCTGTCGTGCCCATCGGTGTGGCTTTGCGGCCATGTCCACGAAGGATACGGCGCCAAACCAGTCAATTTCGCCACACCCCTGCCTGAGAACTCCATGCGAAAGGCGTCGAACCGATCCAGCAAAAACAAGGCGCCGTTGAAAGCCAACAGTTCCAAGGCCAATGCACTGGCAGCAAAAAGCAGGGCGATGGCTGCGATCGCAGCTGCGTCAACTGACCATTCTGCTGTTGCTGATTTGGCTAATCCTAGCCTCCACTCAGAGGCGAGCTCGAGCAGCAGTACCGAATCACCACCACTGTTACCACTGTCACCAAACATGGCAGCAGCGGCGTCGACGATTACGCTCTGCCTGAACGTGGCGGTCGCCAACGACGGCCGCGCCACGAGCATCGAAGCCGGCCGATTACCCGTAGTTTTTACGGTCGACACCGACACGCACGAAGTGGAGCTCGCTGAGGTATAGGACGAATTTGGTGATGGCTCAATGCGCACGCGCGGAAGGCTCTAGTGCGGCTGTGTACTTATTTCTCAGTCCCTTTTGGCCTAGCCTTATGTTGGCCTTTCCTACTTGATAACTTGCTAAGTTCAATTTGGACGATTAAAGACGAAGGGCCAATAGCCACCAGTATAATCCCCCGGTCTTTAAGTCCCCCAAGTGCGCTCAACAGGGCTCAAACGGCCTCCCTCCGCCCCTGTCTCTATCTCTATCTGATCTGTACGGAGTAACTCTTGTAACTGTAACAACTCAGCTCGAATTTATGAATTTACCGTAGTTATAAGCAAAGAACTGCGCAATTTTTTTCTCCTGAAACAACAAGGACAACAAAAAAATGACGAGACGGCGCTAAATAATTACACCATCAAAATGAACTCATAGCGAAGAACTTTGCTTTTCAAGGGATATTCGCCGGAGGATAGAGGACATAACTTTCTCGTATTTACCGGAATAGTTTCTAGCACTACTTTAGGCGGCTGCGTCTAGGATGGCCCATGAAACAAGGTGCATAAAAAAACATCTTGCCATCTTGCTTCCTGTACAAGCCGCCCTTGTTCACGCATATACCTACTATGCCCCGTTATCTTTTTCTAGGCACATGAACACCAACTTCCCTGTCGCGGGCGTGCTGGCGGTCGGGCAGCAGCACTACGGGTCGGCGCAGCTCAATATCAAATCAGAGAAGCGCAAAGCCCGATCGCACATTGTTGCCCCACCAGGCTTTGCCACGGTAATCTATGAGTTCTTGCAAAAGATCAGAGTATGGCAAGGGCTTCTGGTGAATTATTCACTGGCTAGTAATCTCTTTCCACGCTGGGGCATATAGACTCCTTTGGAACATTTTCTTCCTATATTATTTTCCCTCGATATAGTTTCTAAACAATTTTCCACCTTTTATGAATAGGGCCGCACTCCGTTTGTAGTGACTTCCGAATCGCCGGGGCCCTCCGAATACAAGTATCAGCCCGACCCTGCTTTTGTGCATCCTAGTGAATGGGGCGGGCTGCAGAACAAGTTGCCACTCTTACCTCCTGCTTCGCCGAAAGATCGTTCCGTTAAATTTCCTGAAAGCGGAGGCTCCTCCGCCAGCAACCGCAGTCTGAAAAGCCAGTCGCGCGATCGGAAGGCAGAGCAGAACTCGAAAAAGAGTAAAGCAGCTAATGAGGCAAGAGTTGTGGCGAAGAAGGGCTCTCCTCCGAAAAGCCAAGATGGTGACACGCCAGCCTCTCTAGAGCAAAGTTCATCCGTGAGCGGAGAAGACGGGAGGGCTGTAACAGACACAGGAGGTGAAGGCACAGCAGCAAGTGATTTGAGAGAAGTGGCAAACGGCAACCAGCAGCCTAGCAAAGCAGACGCAGTCGAAGTAAAGGCCAAAAGTAACGAAGTTGAGCCTCTCAACCAGACGCAAAGCACGGCGAATGCCAATGACAAACAAGTCACGCAAGTGCAAGCGCAAGCCGATGACGTGGAGGACGAAGACGATGAAGAAGACGACAACGGGTGGAGCGGTGACGAGTCCTCCGAAGACGAAGGCGGCGCGAAACAGAAAGGCAATGACGGTGGCAGTGGCAGTGGTGCTATGCCGGGGATGTCCGCCCAGACGTGGTCCCTGCAAGAATTGGAGAAAATGTGGCTGCAGTACGACAACAACAACAGTGGGCAGATCTCGTTTGCGGAAATTGAAAAAGTGGTCGTGGAGCAATACCCCGAATTCGACAACAAGGAGGTAATTCATCATTTTCGGAATGCATAATGAAGAGGGCAAGAGCAGACAGACTCTCGCGCATTCTTGCTTTCCTGTCCGCAACACTTGCTTTGGCATGCTGCGTCTACTGTCGATGATTCGTTCATCCCCTCCTTCTTTCTTTCTCATGACTCTCTCGCAGGTCCTCATGCGGGCGTACAAGTTTGCGGACGAGGACAACAGCGGCCTCATCACCAAGGGCGAGTTTGTGACCTTGCTGCGCGCTTTGACCTTCTTTCAGAACTTGTGGACGGTGAGTGGTGTGAGCCTGAGCAATCCTCTGGCTTTTTCTGTCTTTCGCTCCTGCGCCCACGAGAGATGTGAAGAAGTGGAGCCTTTGTGTGCGCCCTTTTATCTTCAAACATACTCCCTGCGCAATCCTCTGAATGCCTCTGCCCTACTCGTCTACATCAGGTGTTCAGCGAGATCGATGTCGACGGAGATGAGTCGATGAGCTTGGATGAATTCATTGTGAACCGTCATTTACTGGGGTTGAAAACCTTGAACCTTGAGGAGGCTACAGAGCTGTTCCACCAAATTGACGACGATCATTCTGGCAACGTAAGAGAGTGAATAGACTGGTTGTGTATGCTTTGATGTGTTCTCATCTGTGTGATGTTAATCGTGTGTGTGTGGATCTGTAGAGATACGATGAAGAGTGAATCTCAACCAAATTCAAGCAATAAACAGTAGAAAAAATTGAAGCTCAATCGTATGCTTCTTTTGTCACGATTACTGCTCCTTCACAGGTGCGTTTCTTCGAGTTGTGCTCTCACTTAGCGCGCAAGAAAGCGCAATCGCAGGACGCCTCCGACGCGCGTGCCGCTGCCCGAGAGGCCAAGAGAAAAGCCAAGGAAGACGCTCTAAAACACAGGGTGGAGGTGCGGAACATGACCTTGCTGGCGAGGCAGCCAGGGTCGCGGGTGCCGATTGCGGCAGTGGGCCGAGACACGACCTTCAAAACGCTGTACTCGGGCTTTACCACGCTGGAAACGGTACTTTCTTACAAGTAGCAGTAATTATACAAGAGAAGTAAAGAATGAGGTGCAGTATATTTTCTTGTTATTTCCAATAAACATAAATTGAGACACCAGAACCGTCACAAAACTATCTTGCTTGTACCATCCGATTGTGTGCTCGCTTTTATAACTCCTCACCTCGTTTCCCCATTCTTTTACCCCCCCCACAAACAGGTAGTGTCACCAGGCCCCGCTTACGACGTTTCCGGCAGTTTCATCAAGAAGCAGTTCAACAAGCAAAAGAAGAGCGGCGCCACTTTCGGGACGGGGCAACGGTTCATGCCGGCTTCCAGAAACGATGGGCCCGGGCCAGGCAAATACAACGGCCGGGAGGTGCGGTCTCTTAGTATGATCATACATGACGCGTGCGTTTTTTTTACTTGTATTCGTGTGTGAGCGTAATGGTGTGCCTTTAATCTTGTGCTTGCGACACCTTACCATCCTTACTACTGGCCCTGGAGTAGCACCGTCGCCTGAAATCTTATTGATCGTAGCCTTCTGATGGTATTTTCTCCTCATTTTCATATCTCCGCCATGTTATTATGTAAACGCACGCAGGCGAATTACGACCTCGCGAAAAACGAACGCGACGGCGGAGCAGCCAAGCTCCTCACCAGCGAAGCTCGGACCATGCTGAGCGACAACGCCAGGCGCACTTGGGGTGCCTCCAAACACCACAACGGCGCGTTCTTCCCCCCCGATGCAGACTACTTCACGCGGCCGAGTCCGCACGCTTCCTGCGCCAATCCCGTGTCGTCCCTGAAGAGCGCGCGAAGCCCACATGTGCACGGATTTGCCAAAGCAACTCGGCCTGCCAATGCCCCAGTGGCCGTGGAAGCAATGAGTGAGGAGGAGAAGAAGAAACGCAAGGAAGAGGCAGCGGCTGCAGCAGCGATCGCAAGCAAACCACAGGTATTCGTTTCATCACTTTTCTTCCCTTTCTAGCTTTCTGTTTATTTTCTTTCTTCTTCTTTTTCTTCTTTTTCTGGCGCCTTTTCAGACTACCATCATAACAACTTTTTTTTTTTTCAAACTTTCGCACTTTTGTTGAGATTTGTTTTTTTGCTCTATTTTCTGTGTCCACTATCTCAGAGCAACCCGGACGGCTCCATCGCATCCCCCTTCCAAAACGACCCCCCCTGGCCTTCTCATGTGCTCAGCACCCAGCCTACAGCGCCCTCGTCGTCCTTTGGGAGCGGCCCTCGGCTAGGCGACCGGGATTTGGGGGGCCGCGGCGGGGGTTTAGCGGGTGCTCTAGGGCCCGGCCCACAGGCCTATGACACGGTAATGGGGGGGTTCTCATTTTAGAAACGATTACGATTGACAAATGATGCTTGTATTAGGGGGGTTTGTAGTTGTGGGGATTGTTGTAGTGTTGGGGATTATTGTGGTGGTGGTGGTGGTGGTGGTGGTATCGTTATCTGTGAATCTCCAATGCATAATACCCTGACTCCTTCTCCATAATTGTATCTGATCGTGGTTCCTCCTGACACACACGTACACACCCACACACACACACAGGTGCAAGGCTCTTTGAGTTCCGTGGGAGTGAGCACTGCGCAGCGCCTGCCAGGCCACGGCGCCCCCGCCTTCAGTTTTGGCGGGAACCAGATTGCGCGGAACTCGATGCCAGTGATCAACGCTCGCCACGGGATCGTGTATGGCCCCGCCGCGCGCGTGCCCTACGCCAGCGAGGCCGAGGCCGCCAGTGCCGCGCTGCGAGGATTGGGCTACGTCAGTTCTGCTAACGCCACCCCCGGAGTGGGGGCCTACAACATCGACCTGGGGGCAGCGCTGGATGCGGTCTTGGCCAATGGACGACGAGCTCGGCAATTTCCAAACTCATCAACTTCTGCAACTTCGACTTCTGCTGCAGCGATGGGACGAGCTACCACTGCTGCTGCTGCTGGTGCTGCGGAAAATGGCAGTGGCGCCCCGTTCCTGCACGACTCCCAGCGCTTCACTCCATTAGCCGTGCAACAAGGCCGCGTAGCTCCTGCGATGAGCTTTGCGGTTACAGGGCGCACTGATTTCAGCAAGCTCTTTCCGGGAGGTGAATCCTTCATGCCCAAAGGAGCTTTCACGCCCAACACGCCCGGTCACTTCTACAAGCCTTTTCCTGCGCCTCTCGCGAATTCTGCTCCTGGCGCAATCTCTCCCGGCGCCTTCAGTTTCGGTGGCAATGGCGTGGATCGCAGCAGCAGCAGTCACGTGGCCAATAATACCGACGCGTTTCCCGACGCGCGGTTTAGCATTTTGGACTCAATCGCGGGAGAGCAGCCCAAAGCCAGCCCCTATGCCTCCGTGCCCGTGTATTCCATGCCCAAAGCCACTCGCACCGACTCTGCGGTGGGGGGTTTACGTACCAACGCGCATGCCGTACAGGGAGACAACAGCGGGAGCGCGGCCCGGCTGGAGAACGAGGCCATCTACGCCGACTACCGAGGGGGTTCGAAGCAGGCGGCGCTCTTGCAGACCCGCGAGAGGGCGGCGGCGGCGGCCAAGCGAGCGGCGGACGAAGCCGAGGGTCTGCGGAAAGCGGCGCCACCTTTGCCGAGGTTTGCTACTGCTCGAGACCGCTTCGGCGGTGAAAGTCATGGTGATAAAGCGCAAGATCCGAACTCTTCTTCTTCTGTGACTCTGTCGTCGCCATTGCCACCCTCCCCGTCGTCTACGCTTCAAGGAGGAGGAGGACATGAGATGACCATGAAGCACACATCCCGATCTCCAGCCTCTCCATCGTCAGCTCCGTCGCCAACCCCCGGAAGTGGTTACTTTGGAGCCGAAGTGCCCGACCGTCTGTGGCCTCGCGAGTCCCCCGGTCCTGCGGCGCATGATCCACTGGGAGCTTTGGAAGCGCTGGAGTTGGGTGGGGTGCCCTCAAGACAACGCGGCGTGAAGCTCACCTTAGCGAAGCGGTTTGCGCCTCAGACGCGCTTGGATGGGTCCATCGTCGAACACCCCTACGAAAAGATGCACGCCGACGAAGTGGAAAGCAAAAACGAAGCCAAGAGGCGCCGCAACCAGCAGAAAGTGATGGCGGCGAGTGCCGCTGCCAATGGAAGTACAAATGGATCTGCCACGCACAACAAGACCAACAAGAACACCAAGAACAGCACTACCATGAAGGCGTCTACTACTAAGGGCAGTACCAGCGGCGCAGGAGGCGCCAACACGAAAGTAGGCAGTGCCAACTTTCAGGCTAGGCAACAGCAGAAATCACAGGCCGTTGCGCGAAACTGACCCATGTCCTCTCTGAGGTGTTATGCATTTCGCTGTTGTGCACTGTGCGTCTCGTGTTACATGCGCAGGAGTAGCACGCAAGCAATTAGGAACATTTCCGTTGAAGTGCACTAATTTACCTTTTTCTTTATCGCCGAATTCCCGTGTAAAATACAGTTCTGAGCTCAAAGCCATCAATGGTTTAGAAACTGGGCCTCGTACTTTACACTCCGCCTATATGCGCCAATTTTTGAGGTGCTTCCGCTCTCCTCCACCTCAACCTCGCACCTTACACGCAACGTTACTGCACGCAACTCACAACCTTCACCACCGTTCCAAGATTATCATCAGTTATAAGGATTATAATGACTAATACAACCCCGTTGACTGACTCCGAGGTAAAGTCTAAAATGTTTCAGAAATATTGCATCCTGCCATAGAGCCACAGCAAATGGGAGGAGCGAGCGCACATGGGCCGAGGCTACCACTGAAATTTTGAATCGCTTAAGCTTTCAAGCGCACTGCGAATGAAAATTAAGTCGACGACAACGTTGACAGGGAATCCTGGCGGTATTCCGTCCACCGTGTGGAATAGGTCGGCAGATGGGATAATGAGTGTTTTTACTCCATCTCCACCGCCAGCCTCTTCGGGAGTAATCCAGGAGCTGCCAATGTCGAGATGCTCTTCGGCACAATCGGGGCATGCAGGTGTCCCTGCTGGTGGGACCACGAGCTGATACACATCTTCGGGTGGGTTGGCTCCAATCGTCGTGCGAGCGTAGTGCCACACGAGCACGGGGCGTTCACCGGGACCGACTCCGTGGTGGCCCCTCGCGCCGTACCCTTCGGGCCGTACCCAAACAGCAATGACATGCCGTACTTCGTTGAAGGTTTCAAACCACCAGTTCACCTTGCTCCGCAAGTGACGAGTGGACTCCGAGTAAGCAACCTCAAAGACCAGCGTGGGGATGGCTGTCGCATGCACAACTGACAGTAGAAAACGATTATTGCAGCGAAATGTGTGCAGTTGGGTTGGCGAATGCATTGGTTGAACTGTGATTACCGTTGCCAGAAACGTCACTTCTTGGGCTGTTTTGAGGGCGGAACCCGCCATCGGCTTCAGAGGAGCGAGCTCCACCAGTACATCGCGTTGTGTTGCGTGGACACAATGGTTCGGCTAATTGAGGGGCTGGGCGTATTTATGTCGATGAAGCTACTGACGGCTCGCAGAAGTGCTCCCGCTGCTACCTCGTGTGGCTCGTTAGGCAATCTGACAAGAACGATGTCTCCAACTTCAGAAGATGCATCACCCGACGCGCGCCACTCCATACCTCTCGCGAAGTCGTCATCCTCGTGATCGAAAGAAGCAAGAAACTGTTCTCGACTTACGTCGGAAACCAGAGTGAGTTCGCCTTCAGTCAAAAGTGTACCCTTTTCTCGCTCGTCCAAGGGCATATTCCAGAATTTCCGAACAAAATGTTTCCATTCGGTCGAGTCTGGGGACGACGGCAGCCCATCATTGAGCGGCAACACAGCTAGTCGTGGTATCTCAAGCAACGATTGTTGAGCTTGATAGACTTTATTGTTCGTCAAAGTTGGCTCGTGGGGACGATTTTGTGGCCCAATTACTTCTAGTAGAAAGAGGAAAACTGAGACATCAGTTCTAAGTGGATTGGAGTGGTCGACAAGAAGTTAGCAGGTGATTTTCATTAGAATGTACCCCGTGCTTTCACTCACTGCTCCCTTTTTGCCTCCATATATATTGGTATCTCCACCGCATAGACTTGCTATTGCCGTTTGACTACCAAGGGCGCTCCTGTGTTGCCTACTATCGTAAAAGCAATGCCGGAATTACTTCGACTTGTGCACGAGCAAGCATAGCACGCACCAACCTAAGGAAACTTTTTTTTTAAATATTACGTTAGCGCGATACTCGTTGTAAGCTTGTAACTACAGTACAGTACTTGTAACCGTCAACCCTAGGATGAAAGAAAGGAACAAAATGTGGAGCAACGCATTAGCCTGTAGCTTTTCATCAACTCAGTAACAATCAGAGAAAGCGGGGCATCATTCTAGAATCGAGCGAGAAGCAACTTCTAGTTCGCCATCATCCCAAGCTATTAGTACTTCATAGATCGAGTAGCACCGCCCACGTTTCAAGATGTTTACCGAGAAAGTCAACAAGTTCTCAGACAAATTGAACAAAGCACCGGTCACTGTTGATGCGCCTCGAGAAGAGACACGCCCTGCCTGGCAAGCTGCAGCTTTCGCTAGTGGCTACCGGAAACAGGTGCTTGTGCTTGAGGCATTTCTTCAAGATACTGCCCTAGCTGCTAGATTCTTGTTCGCCCCTAGAGTCATCACACGTTCTAAACCTTTGCCAATCTAATCCAATCCAATCCAATCTCACTTGTTTTCTTTCCCACAGCGCGATGGTGGCCCGAACTTTGAGGGAGCTGGGTTGTACGGGTTCGACTCTGGTACTCTCGAGCTCATGCGCGATTCTTCGTTGTCATTGCCGAGTGCTGCCGAAATGTCTTCCTCCTCTTCTGCAAACCGCGCTCGCAGTGCACACCGTGACGATTGGTACGGTTATCGATTCGGGTGTGTCAACTACGAGGAAGCTGGAGGCAACCGCTGCTCTGTTAATGACGGCAAACTCAAAGATGGGGCACAGGGGCACGCTATTGCCAGAGTTACACATACGCAACAAGATGGCGATACAGGAGGAGAAGGCACAGTGCCTCCTAGTAAGTCAAAGTCTTTCTCCTCATCGTTTCAGAGGCCGGGTTACGAACCCAAATGGGCGCTGCCTCGACCAACTACCATGAGCCGCGCGCAATTTGGCTACGTTTGGGCGAAAGCGCCGGAAAGGTGTGTGTGAGTGCGATGTTGAGCTTGACGAGGATACTGTAGAATGATTACGTTTTGATTTTGTCTGCTTGTACCTATTCCTAAGCATTTTGGGTTTCATCTGTGCATTATCATCTCTAGAGGCTCTTTTTTTTTTTTCGGCTTTCTTTGATGCTTTCAAATGCTTCGCTCTCTCCTTTTGTATCGGGTACGAAATACCACTCCCGTAGGTTTATGCTGTGGACGGACCTTTGGGCGGCGGTTCGTGACGCTGGCACTAGCCCCACGGGGAGCTGCGGCGGTGGGGACGAAGATGTGATGAGGCCGGCCACTAGGGGACACCTCCACCACCATAAGACCTCAACAACGAAACAAGAGCGCATGGAAGCGAGGTGCTTCGCGGCTTTGCAACGATTTGCCGCCCAAGGAGGCCGTGACCCGTGGAACAACTCATTCAATTCCCGGTAATTGTACATAGTAGTGGGTTCGGGTATGATGTTGCTACTGAGCCAGAATGATTACGTTGAATAAAGAAATTCTAGCGACGTGCATAGAGTCCATCAACGCGTGACTCTGGATTCTCGTCTGATTCTTTTTATCGTGCTCGCCTCTAATGTTTGCCCCCCCCCCCCATCATAATAACTTCCCCTACACAGCTACGAAGACGCCACCACCGTTGAAGTGGGCATTGCGGAAGAGCCCGGCCGCACCATCGTGTTCGAGAGTGGCGCGGGCGTGACCGGCAATCGCTTGAAGAAGCACCCTTGGAGGGAGCCGCACCGGCGGGGCTTACAGGCGGACATTCCGAGCAAACCTACGCTGAGCCACATCCTGGCGGGGGGCGGGTGAGATTAAGGAAGCACTATAGACGGACGATGCGAGAAAGTAGAAGTTTTACAAAGATAGAGAGAAAATCAATTCGTTTATTGAAAGCTCGGTGTTAGAAAGCAGCAAAGTTATTCATTTATTCAACATGAACATGCAACCAAATGACTCTTTTTTTTCTACTTTGCTTGCTTGTAAAATCTTGGCAGGTACGCTCTCGTGCATCTGTTAGTGGCCAAAAATTGCCCAAAAGCTCTGGAATATCTTTTAAACCAAACCATTACAACAGCTGTAGGCCAAGCACCATCTTCATCGACAGCAACAGGAGCTGTCTCCAATCAACCTCAAGCTTTCTCCAACAGAGCTATCCCTGGGGCCAACACCGGCACGGCTGCGGCAGCGATGTTTGGGAGTATTGCTGCGGTTGCGAGTGCTGCTGCTTCGAAGAGAGCCTCAACGACGGCAACGGGGGGAAATTTAGAAGTAATACAAAAAGGAAATGAAGAAGAAAAAGACGGTGTTAAGGGAAAAGAAGGTACGAACAAATGGTCAATGGCAAAAGCACGTGAAGAACGTAAAGATGCTCAAGGAGAAGGGAACACGCAAGAACCAACCAAGGAAGGAGGCGGCAAAAAGAAGGAAGATGAAAGGAACAGGCAATGGTTTCAAGAAGTCGTCGACGTCAACTTAATGTCGGCACAGGGGGAAACTCCTCTGGCGATTGCGCGGGCTTTAGGCCACGTGGCTTGTGCGGTGCGTGATATTGCATCAATTTGTTTCTTTTCTTCATCTCTTTTCTTTCTCATCCTTTGCTTTTACCATCTCCTTTCGTTTAAGCCCAACTCAACGTATCTCCCTCTGCGCCACTTTCTGCATTTTTTGCTTCACTCACCGCCTAGCTCACTTTCTTCCTAACCACCGTTCCCCCCTCTTTCTGTCCTTCTTACACGCCCTTACCAGGCTGTCCTAGCTGCCAAAGGCGCTGACTTGAACCCTTGCCCCCACCCTTTGAGCTGGCTAGACGTGTTTCGGGCCATTGCCGACCAAAAGGACGCCGTTGCTGTCGAGACGGTGCAAGCGTTTCGCCGGCAGGTAATGAGAATGGATGGAAGTGGTAGGAGAGAAAGACAGGAGAAATATTCATCATTTCTAATACCCACCTACATGTGTTACTTCTCTTTCTCGCTTGCCCCATTTTATGCATTTGTGCAATTCGTATCCGAAGATGAACTCCTGCACTCCTACCCTCTCCAACTCTTCCATATGCTACATACATTAGGGCTGTCGAGACCCTGACGGCTTTGGCCTGGACTACCACCGGATGTCGAGAAGGGAAATGGACGAGCCGGCGCATTTCGCGAGTAGTACATTAGTGCACGCAGCGGGTGGGAGTACTGCCACCAAAACCAAATCTAACATCAAGTTGAGCGGCAGCGGCAACATCAATTCTGGCACTCCTTTAAATAATGATGGCGCTGTTGCTGTCGTTGCTGGCAGAGATTTGGATGAGAACGCAGTCACAATCAAAGAAAAAGAAAACAAAGACTGCAACGACGACGACAATGAGGAAGAAGAAGGCGACGACGAAAGCATATCTGGGGCTGCTCGAGCGGGGAGGCAATACAAGGGGTTGCGCGGGCACCAGTGGTGGGGCTACGGGGACGAGACGCTAGGATGGACCTTGGCGCACTGTGCAGCCGGCCGAGACAAGGTACTACATGCTGTGATAAAATAGAGAGGAAATATAAAAGCGGATCACACACGTGAATATATGGATATCGATTTTTTTTATTTTTGAAGGAGATGATTGAATTCCTTTCTAGTAAGTTATTACTTCGTGCTCATAGTTAACTTCTTCTTTTTCATTTTCTCACCTCAATCTTGCGGCATTCTAAACTCGCCAATTACTACAGCCGCTGTGCTTGGCAGAACTAGGAGCAGCTGGTGCAGACCTCACCTCCGAGGCTTTGCCAGGAGGGTTGAAGAGGAACGTGGTGACGCCTCTTTCGCTGGCGACTGATAGGGTAAACACACGCACACAATCTTTGTAGTCAAGCTCGTCGCAATTTTTGTCTATTTGCAATCCTCTATTCCCTTTTGCTTATGTTTTTTTTGTCTTCCATAAGTCTTATGGTTCTCGCATGCTTCTTCTCTCTCATCCTCTTTCTTATAATTTAACATGTGCGGTGGTGGTGACATCAGGGTTATGCGCGCTGCATTGCCGTGCTCATGCGTTATCGCGCTCGCGTCATAAATCATTCCAGTAGCGATTCTTCTTCGAACAACACTGCTACTTTGAATGGTGCGGCAGCAACAGCAGCAGCAGCAGTCAATCCAGCAGCCTTCTTGAGCAATAGAGCTCGAGTGGTCGATGCCACGTCACTGCCGTTGAACGTCAACCAATGGCCGTCTCCTTTACAGGGTGACACCTTCTCAAGGGTGCTGGAACATCGGCCTTGGGAGCAGGTGAAGATAAATTTTGAAAGTTTTGCTTCCTCTATCAATATTTTGGTCGCTTGTAAATCCTCATTACTTCGTCTGCTGCTTCTATGTTCTAATGCTGAGTACCTGAATCCTTCGACTCACGCTTACCTCACAATCCTCTATGGTGCGCTAATCCAGTCAATGCATCGGCAAAGTTTGCTTGCTGCTAATGGAAATGTGATACATGACAGCCAAAGTTCAAGCAGCAGCAGCAGCAGCAGCAGTCTTGCGCGGAGTCTGGCAACTCAGGAATTTGACAGCGGGTACAGCGGGAGTAATATTGCACCTACGCGACCAACCTATGCCGAGGTAGTTGCGCGTTCTTGGATTGAAGCAGTGTACTGATCTAAGAGGGGTCAAGCAGAAATCTGCATTCGTATATCGCTAGTTTTTTTCATAATCATTGAAGCACTAGCTATTGCAGTCTTGAACTTTATCTCTGTCACTTGCAGATCTGGGCAGCAATAGCTTCAGAGCCGGAACCAGAAGCTTTCCTTAAACTCCAGCATTTTCTCGGCTTGCCGCCGTCTTCTCTGTCAGCATCAGCCGGGATCCTACACCCACCATCGGGCGATGAAGAGGCAGCAGCAACCGCATCAGCAGCTGCAGCCCATGTTGATCCAGTTGCGCGACATGCTTTGGGAAGGCAACAACTGGGCGGTTTCGAATCTCCAACTTGTGGCTTTACATTGGGGCACCTCTGCGCGAGCCGGACGCAGGTAC
>Ga0307930_1002111_pt1 | contig 15374 bp, 16 predicted proteins | sample OrgLakmetageno46_FD_203161 | JGI IMG/M metagenome (GOLD analysis project Ga0307930, IMG submission 203161) | Saline water microbial communities from Organic Lake, Antarctica - #46 | ecosystem: Environmental > Aquatic > Non-marine Saline and Alkaline > Saline | place: Antarctica: Organic Lake... | reverse complement strand
TCTTTCTTATAAAGCTTGAATACTTCTTCATCACTGTATCGCCCCTCGTGCCAGATTTTTTTCCCTATGTTTTTATGTGAACCACTAATAAACGCATGCGGACCGTTATATATTTCAACGTCGGTTAGATAAACAAATACCTTTAGCCAGCGTACTCTATCCAGGTCAAAATGATAGAGTTGAGCTGCGTCAGAATCTGCGCCATCGCCAAAAGGAAAAGACCACCAAGCCACCGAAAAGTCGAAAACCGGTTCGCAGCCTAAATATCTTCCCACAATTTGTCTTATGACCTTATCGGCAGCCAAACTTCTGAGCTCATCAATCTCCAACAAATCAGACTGTTTATACCAATAGGTTGCCTCTTTAGGTGTCAGGCTCCGTGCCTCCTGAACATCCAGATGCCCTTTCCTGCCGGAGACATCGAAATTCATCATTTTCCCTTTAACTGCATCGATCCAAGTCTGCGGCATCCGGTAAGGCGAAACCCAGTAGCCTTTTTCATCCAGTTCGGAAACTGCTGCTTGCAGCTTCCTCCATGCCTGGAAAAAAGACAGAAGTTGCAGGCGCTGGGATATTTGGAGAGAGCCTCTTTTGCTCAACGTGCGCCCAATCGAGTATAGCGCCACCACTATCAACAAAGCATCTTCGAAGAGACTTCTGAGCGCGCATATTCGACCAGCGTTTCTGTGATCCAAGAAAATTGACGTACATACGCTTGAAGCGTGGCCGAGTATGGATTGGATACAAAATTTGCTTAACGATCTTTTTTATGTTCACAACAACACCACCCATATTTTGATCAGTTTTTTCATTCAGCCAAAGGCCCCGATTCAGGGAGGTAGCTTTTCCATTTCATACTTATGGTCTGATACGGAAACACAAACGGTGAACTTCTTATCGCATGTAGCGCGGTTTCTTTGCGAAGCAATTACTCCGCCCATGCTGCCTCATAAGCTAAGGCCATAGCGCCAATTGAGAACGTCTGAATTGCATGAGTCCGGGTCTTTGTGTCAAAACCCTCGGGTTCTAGACCAAACTCGATCCTGTTAATCATAGCGCCAGCGAGCGCTTCCGGATCACCTGGCGCTACAATGATACCCAAGTCCCCAATAATGTTTGCTGAGTCACCTACATCAGTTGCAATGCAGGGTGTACCGCAACTCATCGCCTCGCAAAGAACCATCGGAAACGCTTCTCCAAATTCAGAGGGCAGCACAAGCGTGTCGATTGCCGTCATAATCGCAGGAATGTCATCTCGCGGACCAAGAGCAATTACTACATCGCGTAGATTTGAATCTAAAATCCACTGCTGAAGCGCAGCATCAGTGTCGGTACCTCGTCCGGCAAGTACGATTTTGAAAGGACTTAGTGTCCCTTCTCGCACGATTTTGAGCGCTTCAATCAAGCCCCTGTAGTTCTTCTGAGGATGGACCCTTGCCACCATACCAAACAAATGGCTCGAAGCATCGACCCCAAGCCGATCTCGAATTTTCTGTCTCAATCTCGAGCACGGCTTGAATCGTTCGGTGGAGATACCGTTAGTAATGACGACTGTCTTTTCTCTTGGATATCCTATTGCCTCATGAGCATCTCTAGCCGATTTGGAGCAATAGATAACGGAAGAATAGCTTCTGGACAGGCGGGCAAGAAGCCTGATGGATGCGTATGTCGGAAGCTTGTTGCGATGGCTGTCTACGGCCGTATTGTGAACTCCCAGAAATAACCTTGCAGATATCCTGCTCCCGCAAGCAAAGGCACTGATGACTCCTGCATGGTACATCCAGGACTGAACTGCATGAGGCCGAAAATCCGTGATTATTGATCGAAGAGTCTTCACTGCGTTCATCAAGGAAAGGGGATTCTTTCGAATATCCAGAGAACAAACCTCGATACCGTCACTCCGTAGCAGAGATACATACTTTCCGCCAGCAACTAAGGTCACGACGAAATGCCGAATATGGGGAGTCTGGCAAATGAGATTATATAGAACAGCCTCTGCGCCACCCTCTTCCAGACTGCCAATTACATGCAGAACTTTCATAACCGCGCCTTTCCGGACCCTTTCTTAGGGCTATGGACATCTTGCTGTGTAGCTAGTGCAGCAAGCAGGGCCTCGAATCTCTTTGAGGCCGCGTCAACAGAGTAATGCTCTTCGAACAAATGACGAATTCGAGCTGGTTCGAATGAGCAGATAGAATTGTCGAAAGCATTAGATGCACGCATGAATTCTTCAGCCGTTCTACAGACCACACCGACGTCAGATGCCACGTCTTCGTACCCAATGAACGCCTCTGGCGTAGCTAGGATCGGCTTTCCGTACATCATCGCCTCGGCAACCTTGGTCTTCATTCCGGAACCATCAAAAATAGGAGCAATCACGAAGCTCGCCGCGGAGTACCATTCGTCTACCGACTCAACCGAACCTATGACGCTTATATTCGCGTGAAGCTCAAGCTCTTCCCTGTACTTTTCAAAACCTTGCCCGACTACAACAACCCGACGATTCAAGTACGGAGCAACATGCTGCGCGAACCAGCGCACCCCGGAAACGTTCGCATAAAATGCTCCGCCAACAAAGAGCGCGTAATCTTCGTACTCTTCAGACACTCGCCTGGGGTCTAGAGTTTGCTCATCGGTCTTTTGGATATACATTGGCAGGATATCGGTCGCGCTTCGTCCGTAGAGCCGCTTCAAGAGAAGACTGTCTCGCTTGTTCAGACAAATAAGACGATCGCTGTGCTTGACAGCTTGCTTCTCAGCGAGAAAATTCGCAAAACAAACCGCTAGCGCCTTAAGAGTCGGCCTTGTTTTAAAAGCGTCCCAGAAAAATTTAGCCTCAACATTATGGAAGAATGCAACGATCAAACACCCTGCGTTCGCTCTCTTTAAGGCTTTGGCCATGATCCCATAATTCGAACCGTCTATATATACGATATCGATAGCGTCCCTTCTGACTCTGTCTACTGCATCCGAGCAAGTTTCCCGATTTAGTCCATCGATCCAACCGCGCAGCGCTGCGAATTTTTCGACTATGTTCCGAGCTGCGGGCTGTCTCAGGCGGATACTAATCGTATCGCCCGGGAAAAGATTCTGCAGAATCGCCGAGTTCGATTCACTCAGCATTTCACGGCCTGCTCGCTTTCCGTCGTTTCGTTGATGCGAGAAAATTATCAGCTTCATTCAGTTTCCAACTCAAAACTATAAGGAATTACTTCAACCCGCTTTCAGAAGTAAACGCAGATTTGTATCGAACTACGTAGAGACAAATTAGCTTGATCGCGGCCTATTTGCACCCCAGGATAATTCTAGACACTTCGAAATCGGCTGTGAACAGCCGAAGAAAAGGTGCTTGGGGTCTTGTGGATAGCCAACCCAGTCAAGTCTGGCCACCAACTAGAAGCGAGTCTTGCGTCGGTATGGATAAGCATGCCGGCGCAGCGTAGAAAGCGAACCATCAGGCCGCGTCACTGAGCACCGAAAGTGGGATTGTTGCACAGGGAAAACGCATGAAAACTACCGGGAATACGCACCATTGAAACGCTTCTCCCATTTCAGATAATTCAAGGCAAAATGCCGAATCCTAGCAAGGCTGTCAACACCACAGCAGCTCCTACCGGTAAAGCCCTACGAGGTCCGTCGTAAAGCAATTTTTTCATGCATTTTCTCTGGGCTTTACCCTTGCCGAGATTCGTCGCAATGCCAAACAGGGGATTGCGACCCGTAACCAGGTCATCATTGACGGTCTCGGGTTTTTCAGAGCCTTTGACAGCCCCCACCTGCGTCCATGAGCACCACATCACGGGTGGGCGTGCAGCGTAGCGAATCCTGAGTTCAATTGGGTCAACACCCTGCTCGGCAACGTCAAGAACGCGATCACCGGGACCTACCATCCGTGGTCAGCATGCCCCTCGCTTAAAGCCATGCTCCCGCTTTTTCTGACAGTGGCAGCCAGGGTATCTCCGATGCTTTATAGGCTGCTGACGGTGGCTGAGTCATATACGTAACTAGGAAAACCTAAAACTTGGATGCTCCCTCGAAAAATTAAAAGCCTCAAAATCTTTCCTATATAGCCAATAAATTTTTTCCGCAGAATTCGCCGAGAAATATTGACCAATCAACGCACTTGATCCGGTCGAATGAGTTGAGACGTTATGCAGCCCTTTTAGTTTCTGTGCATAGGCTGCATCAAGGCCAAGGTCGTTTAGAATTCGGCTCATATCGTGTTCTATTGATTCAAGCTTACCGATGAATGAAAATTCCGAAATTGGTTTATATAAAAGGTCTACCTGTGGATACCAATGCCGATCGGAGTACAACTCGCCATTAGCGAGGGCGGAGACGAATTGATGGAAAGCGGAAGGACTATCAATGCCGTACCCTGGAAATTTCGAGAACATCGGATTGGCGCCCCCAACCTTATCACGAAATGCAGAGAGTACCCGCTCATACGGATTCCTGACAAATACAATTGAATAGTAGTTTCGGAGCGCACGCGCCTTTTTCGGGCCAATAAATAGTGGCCGACGAATCGCACTCTTTAATCCATGCAAATTATCAAATTCAATGCCCTCAATATCAGCAAAAAATGCTGTAATCGACGTATTTCCAGCTTTTTTGATTCGGTTAACAATAATGCGTTTTTTCGGAAAAATCGCGACGCAATCTCTAATGCAAAAGTTTTCAGAATAATAGGTCGGAAACATCGCTCGTTCTAGGGGTGCCGCCGCCTTTATAAAAATAGATTCCAAGATTTTTTTTATTCTGATACTCATATTCGACCTAAAACACATAATTTACTACTCAATATCACTAGGGTCTGTTGACGTTTCACATTGGCAGCCATAGAAATGCGCAAGCGAGTGCCACGACACTTTCGTAATTTCGTCCAAGTTTGCCATATCTGGTAGCTACAGCCCGAAACTGCCTGAGTCTGGCGAAAGCATTTTCAACCTTGACGCGCTGATCACACGAGTCATATTGCAACAATATATTCCTCATAGCGTGTGTCCTACTGTTAACCCCTAAAGGTGTGTGTCTGATTGTCACGCGTATTCCTCATAATTTTGGTGGGCAGTAGGTCATTAGTCTCTGGGATTCTAGATTTCGAACCCCACATCTGTTTGCGGATTAAAAATTAAGCTCGTTTTAAGGCATCAATAGCCATAAGACGCAGAAAATGCTTGAAATTAGTGGTCCGATAGATCCTTCAGTGTCTTAATAAATCGCTTGGCGGAATATGCTCTAGAAGCTTGCTTCAAATAAGCGGGTCTAGCAGCCGACAAAGAGCGCTCAACCGCTTCAGCAAACTTGTGCACGTCGCCAACTGGGACCAAGCTCCCGAGCCGCTCGCCATCAAGAATTTCCCTTGGCCCAGCAACACAATCAGTTGAAATGATCCGGCAACCGAGTGCTAGCGCTTGTATCAGAACCCCTGGTAAACCTTCATATTGGGACGACAAAAGGAAAGCGTCACAGCGGAGCATGTACGGGAACGGATTTTCCTTTCTACCTAAAAATTGCACATACTCGTTCACGCCTAAGCGGCACGCAAGATCCTGCAATTGAAATTTTAATGAGCCGTCACCGATGACGACGAGCCTGATGTCAACACCCTTCGCGCGGAGGATCTTGATTGCCTCGATCTGAAGTTTCTGGTCTTTTTCAGGCGCAAGTCTTCCGACTGTAAGCGCTGTTATGCACGGCCGATTCTCCTGAAACCACGGATGTTCTACCGCATCTTCGGCCATTGCATCTATTTTTTCGCTATACACGGGGTTCGGGACCACCGTCATGTGATCGGGACGTCTTGCCAACCTCGAATAAGAATCGGAGACGCCCTGAGAGACCGGTATCACTCCAGCCACGTGCTTTTCTACAAATCGGTATAAAGGTCCATACGCGAACGCTAATCGATGCGATCGGTTCTCTCGTTCATGAGCAAGGGCAGCATGCAACGACATGAGAAGCGGAATTTGACTCCTACTGAGCCGGCTCGCCATGACCAGCGGCACCGCAAACGAGAGGCCTCGTGCCAGCACAACATCAACATCCGCTGTACGCAAATACCGGATCAAGCCCGGGATCGCTCGGTAGTGTGCCGGCAGATGTTTGGAGAGGCGGCTAGCTTTAGCGCCTAGCAGCGTAACGTTCACGCCTTCCGGTACCTGATCCATCCCTTGCTCATTCACAATCAGGAGATCAAGCTGAAATTCAGGGCCGATCTCATTGGCTAGGTTCTGAACGTGCCTCGCAAAGGGAGACATCTGAAACAAATCAAGCTGCAGGATTGCGAGGCGAAAAGGTTTCATTCAAACAAACCTCCGCAATGCCCTGTCAACTACTCTCCATAGCCAGTAGCTCAGATGGCGGCGCTTCTCTGCCAGGAAGTTCCGGCCGTTTACAGAGAAGCGCTGTTTGACCGGCTCAAATTCCAGTGAGCCACGATAGCCTGTGCCTTGCATGTAATACGCTCCCAAAAGACTTGCCCTTTCCTTGATGCCATCCAGATTCGGGCTGTTGCGGATCACTTCTGCGGCCTCTTCAGGGGTGCTAACGATTTGCGCCACGCCTTGCTTTTCCCATGCTGCGTGGCCCGCTAAAATTGACAGTTTCCCCCAGTATGCTGCCTCAAGCCCAATCGTTGAACCGAATGTAATGACGGCGCTAGCGGCGTCGAGCAGATCATAGCTCGATGTTCTGTCTTCTGGAGGAATCACATGAACACCACGGATTTTTTGGAGTTGATCAAGCATGCTTCCCGCACGGCCCGTGCGATCGCCGGCCTGATTCGGATGCATTCGCACTACAATTCTATACCCGCCCTCGTCGGATCCCAGAAATTGGCACAAGGATGTAATGAAATGCACCGGATCACGACTGGAAGCGGTACACCACTGATCGCCTGCGACTTCCATCTCGTCTGCACTGCTGGTAAAAATCGAAATCAGCTTCACATTCTCTCCGCGATGACTGGGCTCAAGTGGAATCTGATCCGCTGTAAATGTCCTGTCGTTGGTTGGTTTCCCAGCTCGCCTTCTCTCGAAGAAGTTCGCGCCCACATCGATATCGGCTGCGCCACTGCGAAGGAAATCCGCAATGCGACCATGGGAGGCCGCGAGGTCGTGAATTCTCAAATTCTCAAAGATCGACAGTTGCCTTTCGGAACCACTGACTTCTATCGCTGCGAAATTGAGCCCAACGTCTTCCGCAGCAAGCATCGCAGCACGCGTAGGAACGATTCTTCCATTGAAAAACTCCAGGCGCGTGAAAGAGTCTCTGAGCAGAAGGCACCTCAAGCCCATGAAAGTCGCTTTCGAGTAGTGTCGGTAGTGCCCATGCAGCGCTTCGAAGACCTTTCCTGACACTCCGCCTCTGGGTCGCCCAGTATCTGTGCGGTAGAACGTCAATAGAGTCGATCTGGCAGATCTGTCGATTTCAGCTTCTATGTCAGGACTGATCGGCTGGCTGTTTTCTGAGGCATTTTCGGCGCTCAGCTCGAAAACATCTTGAATCTCGAGCTCGGGTATGAGCTGCTTTACGGCATGGTCACGAACCCTGACGCAGTGGCGACACAGTGCTTTGATGCCCCAGGGGTTGGCTACGCAGCCGCGCACTGTGCCGTTGCAGACGATCGCAGAAACGCTTTCGCCCTTTTCCGCTAAATCGTTGATACGAGCCAGAACGATTTCAAAGGATTCCGTAAGTGAAGGTGGCAGGAGAACCCCGACCCGTTCAGTTTGGGGTTCAGCCACAGCAGCCCCGGAATTTCGTTCAGACTGCTGGATGTAGGTACCCGCCTGTAGATCGGAAGCGATAGTTGCTGCGTTAATATCTTTAGGCATGTGTAGCGGAGCAGTCGTCATGTTTCGCACAAATTCCATCTCGTTTTCCCCGCGGAGATACATCTCTCGCATTCCCACGATCAGTGCTCCCAGTTGATCAGAATCAGCCATGCAAAATCTCCTCTCCATCATAAATTTTGTCCGGAGTCACCGGATCGGCTGCACCCACGTCACACGCCAATGTTTTTCAGGCGAGCAATGGGAGATACTTTGGAAGAACCTCATACCCCGGCCTCCCACTCCTAACCGCATTCTCGGAAATAACATCCCCCGCCTTGAGATTCATGACGAAATCCTCCGCCGGGGGCGGACAGCCGCTGACACATTGCAGGATAGCCAGCTCCTTGCAGCCTGCCCACTTGGCAGCACCAATTGCTTCCTGGATCTCCTCGGCGTTGGCCATGCCCGTGGAGATGATCATCGGCTTACCAGTCTGCGGCATAATGGACAGGCATCAAGCGCACTATTTCTAGCCGCTGACCGTGCAGGTAGGCCAGCCAATCCCTTGGCTCACCGGCAAGTACCGTTTTGATATCGCTATACCACCCCATCAAGCGAAACTATCTTCCTTCACCGGCGAATTCGCGCTAACGGGCTTGCTTAACTTCTGCCCGATCACCCACTCCAGTTTTTTGGGCGCTAAACCAAAACCAGGCCGCACACTGCGCACACTGTCTGCGGTAACAATGTCGCCGGCGTTCAGGCCTTTGACAAAATACAGGGAACGACGGAACTTGACGTTATCCTGCTCACTGGATTTACGCCCATAATCGATTTTGCCAAGCGCATTCCAAGCTGTTTTGCTGTCCCTACAAAGCGCGGCAAGGTCAGCGGGTTCTAAGGAGAAGCTATCATCAGGGCCACCGCCTTTCCGGTCCAGAGTGAAGTGTTTCTCGATAATTGACGCACCTAACACAACACTGGCAATGGCCGTGGTGTTGTCCAGGGTGTGATCAGACAAGCCTGTTACCAAACCAAACCGCTCCATCATGTCGGGTATGGTGCGCAGATTGTAGTCTTCCGCTGGGGCCGGGTAGCCACTTACGCAGAGCAGTATCGCCAATTCCTTGCAGCCGCCTTCTCTGGCTGCGGCTATGGCTTCACTGATTTCCTCGGCGTCAGCCATACCGGTGGAGATAATCATTGGCTTGCCCGTACTAGCCACATAGCGAATCAGCGGAAGATCGACGGCTTCAAAAGAAGCAATCTTATAGGCTGGGGCGTTCAGGTCTTCGAGCAGGTCTACCGCCGTGTTGTCGAAGGGTGAACTGAAAATAGGAATCCCGATCTTTCTGGCGTGTTCGAACAGCGGCTTGTGCCACTCCCAGGGCATATGGGCTTCTTGATACAGTGAATACAATGTTCTGCCGTCCCACAGACCACCTTTGATCTTGAACTCGTCGGCGTCGGAATCCAGCGTGATGGTGTCTGGCCGGTATGTTTGTAGCTTTACCGCATCTGCACCGGCTTTCGCCGCTTCTTCAATGATCTTGAGCGCTGTTTCAAACTTGCCGTTATGGTTCGCAGAAAGTTCTGCGATAATGTAAGGCGAATGATTTTGCCCAATACTTCTGCCGGCAATTGCTATTTCAGTTGTCATTCTTAGCCTTTAGAAAGTCGTGTGAGTTTGACAATCATATCGTTACGAGCTTCAGCCCACTCTGTGGAGAATAATCCTAAACGATAAATGTCGGTAAATTCACCATCGTGCTTATGTTGCTCCCTCAGGACACCTTCAACAATGAAGCCAAATTTTTTATGGAGCTTGATGACTGGCGCATTGAAAGCTAAAACTTCGCAATACAACTTATAAAGCCGGAGTTCTTCGAAGGCGTAATCCAGGGCAAGTGCCTCCATTCGACTTCCGGTGCCCTTCGGCGCGTCAGGAGAGGCATAGAATGCCCAAGACGAGTTCTGGCTGACAGAGTCAATCGAAGTAAATCCAACAATTCCCAGCGGTACACCACCATACTCGTACATGAAATAACGGTGACGGTCGGAGCCTTTGATCGATTTCCACCAAATTAGGTGCTCCGACATGGTGATTTCATGAGTTGTATACATATTCTGCCTGACCGATGACTCATTTCGCCAAGACAGCATAAGTGGCAACTCATCATCTTGGATAGATCTGAGCAAACCTAACTGCGAAGTAGACTGCATCAAGTCTTTGCGCTCCTTTTAATAAGTTCTTCAACGACTCGCAGACACCCTTCACCCTTGATCAAGTTAGCACCAAGTTCCGACATGAGAGCCAGAGTTTTAACAAGGTTGCCAATGCTTAAAAGTTGATTTAAAGCATCAGGTATTTTTTCTGGGTTTTTCGCAACGATTGCGACGCCTTGCTGACTAAGAGCGTGTGCAGCTGACCGTTGATTGTCAGCAAGCACGACAGTAATCGCTGGCAATCCAAGGCAACAACGTTCCCAAGATGTACTTCCAGCAGCCCCAATGGACAAGTCCGCCCGACACATTCGCTCGGCCATATCACCAACATTAACGCTTATCGTTGCTCTAAACCGGATTTGACTCACTTGGACCTGAATGTCATTCAGGTAAGGCGCCGCTGCACCCATAATGACGTCTAATTCAGTTTCAGATGATAGTTGCGAGTCATGCAATACGCTCAACACCTGAGCGGTGACATTTGTTCTGTCTACACCGCCAAGGGAGATCAGTATTCGCTTCAATTCAGGCGTCTTGCGGCGTTCCAGGCTTTTCTCGCGTAGCCGAGCGAACTCAGGGCGCAAAAGCGCGTATTTGGGACCAATCAACCGAGTGCAGTGTTCCGGCACTTTATGATCATAATCTGCAATCTCACGTCCCAGATTCTGATCTAGTAGAAGATCGCAGGCGTGATGTCGATCCGCCAAATCGTCTATCACCATTATCTGGCCAAAGGCTTTTCCCAGCAGTTTCTCCCAACGGGCATCAAGGGCGTAGTGGTCTACAACCAACCAATCTACTTCCATAGAACCAAGAGCAACCAGCGTCTGTTCTGCGTCTATACGCCAACTTACCCCCAGCCATTCGGCATGGACCGTATCGTCATCTTCTGCTGTGAAATTAACTCCGTTCGTAGTAGATAGTAAATGAACGACAAAGCCTTTATTGGTGATGAAGTCGCCCAAATTTCCAGGATGCTCCCGGCAAATAAAAACACAGCTATGCCCAAGGCGCTGTAGTTCTTCAGCCAGGGTCAAGCAGCGCATGACATGGCCTGTGCCCATCTGAATGGAACCATCAACTCTGAAAACAATGTTCATTGATTGCCTTTTGAAGCCTGCATGGCCTTAAACATCCATTCGGCCCTACTCCAGTCTTCTGGAGTGTCGATGTCTTGCACCCTATGGCGAGGTAGTTTGACGGGAATGGCTTGCTCACTGAAAAGTGCGCGCTCCTGCAACCAAGCCTCCGCCGTACCCCAGTAGAATTGACCAGCATCGTGCCACGCTTCTTCCAAATCTTGGGATCGGGTGTTGAAATGTTCGGGGTTGAACATCGCAATCCTGTCTGTAGGGGTAATACAGATGGCTCGTTGAATCGGAAAGGCATAACTGGTGACTGAAAACGCGTAGTCGCTTGATTGCTGCTGAATAAGGCTAAAACCTCGCTGAATATCCTCTATAGCAATAAACGGCGCGGTGGCGTAGATGCAACAAGCATAGTCGACAAGACCACCATGCTGACTTAACCAGTCGACAGCATGGCGTATGACAGGAATAGTGCCGGTATGATCATCCGACAAGTCTGCCGGGCGCATAAAAGGCACTTCCGCCCCGTATTTTTTTGCCACTTCGGCAATTTCGGCATCGTCGGTAGACACCAAAACCCGGTCGAAACAACCACTGGCCTGCGCCGCCTCAATAGACCAGGCAATCATCGGCTTGCCGCAAAACTCACGGATGTTCTTGCGGGGTATGCGCTTGCTGCCACCACGGGCCGGAATGATGGCTACACGGCTCCCCGCCGTCATGGTTGGTTACTCAGAATCTCTGTTAGCACCGCCACCACTGTATCTTGCTGCTCGTTAGTCAGGCCTTGAAACATAGGCAAGCTGATCGCTTCGCGGTAATAGGCCATAGATTTCGGAAAATCGTTTTCGCTAAAGCCCATTTCGCGGAAATACGGCTGAATGTGCACAGGAATATAGTGCAGGTTCACACCAATACCCTGCTCTCTCAGCGCTTCGAATACGTCTAAGTGGCTAAGGTTAGTGTTTTCCAGTTGCAGGCGGATAACGTAAAGATGTAGGCCGCTGTAACTGTTTGGGTGTTGCCAAGGCAAGGTTAAAGGCAAATCCGCCAGTAGTTGATCATAGCGGTTAGCCAATTCATGCCGACGTGCCACATACGCATCCAACCGTTCCATCTGACTAACGCCCAGCGCTGCCTGTAGCTCGGTCATCCGGTAGTTATAACCCAGTGCAATCTGCTGGTAGTACCAGGGGCCATCGGGCGCGTGAGTCATTAAGTTCGGCTCACGGGTAATGCCGTGACTGCGGTGCAGATTCATTTTTTCGGCAAGGTCGGCGCTGTTGGTCACGGCCATTCCGCCTTCAGCGGTGGTCACTATTTTTACCGGATGAAAACTGAATACGGTGATGTCGCTGTAGCGCCCGTTACCAATGAATTCGCCTTTATATTTGCCGCCAATGGCGTGGGATGCGTCTTCAATGACTTTAAAGCCGTATTCTTGCGCCAACTTGCTGATGGCGGCCATGTCGCAGGGTTGGCCACACAGGTGTACAGGCACAACCACTTTGGGCAAGCGGTTGTCTATCTTCGCCTGCCTTAGCTTGGCTTCCAGCGCGACCGGGCACAGGTCATAGGTTTTTGGGTCTATATCCACAAAATCCACTTTGGCACCGCAATACAAGCCGCAGTTTGCAGAGGCCACGAAGGTCACCGGGCTGGTCCACAGCCAGTCGCCCTCACCTAACCCTAGGGCCATGCAGGCAATGTGTAAGGCAGAGGTGGCGCTGTTGACGGCAACCGCGTGTTTGGCGCCTACGTGGTTGGCTACGATTTGCTCAAATTTTGGAACCATCGGGCCCTGGGTCAGAAAGTCTGACTTGAGCACGTTGATCACCGCGTCTATGTCGGCTTGGGTAATGTCCTGCTTGCCATAGGGAATCATGATTAAATGTTTCCAATCGTGCTGTAGTTATGGTCAATCCAGGTTTTTAGCTGTTGGTCACTCATCCACTCAGCGTTATTGTCACTGGCGTATACAAACCCTTCTTCGACGAGCGTGCCATCCTTTATACGGTTTTTGCAGTAGCCCCAGCCGTTTATGTTGGGCAGAATTTTATAATGCTCAGGGTACTCGTAGGTGAAGTAGGAGTCTTCGGCGCCGATCATTTGCTCGTGCAGCTTCTCACCGGGGCGAATGCCAACGTTTTCCTGGGTGGCATCGGGCGCGACTACGCGGGCCAGGTCGGTCACTTTCATGGAGGGGATTTTTTTCACGTAGATTTCACCGCCCACCATGTCTTCAAAGGCATGCCACACCAACTCCACACCTTCTTCCAGACTGATCATAAAGCGCGTCATACGAGGATCTGTAATGGGCAGTACGCCTTTATCCCGAATGGACATAAAAAACGGAATCACCGAGCCGCGTGAGCCCATCACGTTGCCATAACGTACCACTGAAAATACGGTTTTATGGCCACCGCTGTAGGAGTTGCCCGCCACGAATAGTTTGTCGGAGGCCAGTTTTGTAGCGCCATACAAATTAATGGGGCTGCTGGCTTTGTCTGTAGACAGCGCCACAACGCCTTTTACGCCTTTATCAATGGCGGCATCGATCAGGTTCATGGCGCCGTGAATGTTGGTTTTTACGCATTCAAACGGGTTGTACTCGGCGGTAGGTACAATTTTTGTCGCAGCGGCGTGCACCACGTAATCCACACCATCCAACGCGCGGTAAAGGCGCTCTTTGTCGCGCACGTCGCCGATAAAGAATCTTAGGCGATCATCACCTTGGAACAGTTTGGCCATTTCCCATTGCTTCATTTCGTCACGAGAAAATACGATGATTTTCTTGGGGTTGTATTTTTCGAGCGTCATCGGAATGAACTTGTGGCCGAAAGAGCCGGTGCCGCCGGTGATGAGGATGGTGGAGTTGCTCAGCATAACGATTTTCCGATGAGTGTTTGAAGTTGAGTAGATTGGTTTAACGAAGCTCAGGCGTGCTGTGCCATGCGTTTGAAGATCTGGTTTCGTTCCGTCAGTTCGATGTAGGTGCCAGAGTCCACAACGCTGCCGTTACCTAATAAATAGATGGTGTCGCACTGCTTCACGGTGGCAAGGCGGTGGGCAATCATGATGATGGTTTTTTGGCCGGCGAAATCGTGAATGGCGTCCATGATCAGTTTTTCGGTAATGCCGTCCAGGGCGCTGGTTGCCTCGTCTAGAATCAACACTTCGGCGTCGTGGTATAGGGCTCTTGCGATGCCTATACGCTGGCGTTGGCCACCAGAAAGCTGCACGCCGCGCTCCCCTACCCTTGTGTTCAAGCCGTCTGACAGTTCCTGGACCAGTTCTTCCAGGTGGGCCATTTTGGTGGCGCGGCGGACCTTTTGATCGTCTATTTCATTTTCAGGCAGGCCGAAGGCGATATTTTCGCGGATGCTGCTGTCCGCCAAGAAAATCGATTGCGGTACAAAGCCCAGGGTGTTTTGCCAGGCGCGCAGGTTGTCTTGGGTAATGGGTTTGCCATCGACTAATAACTGGCCTTGTTCGGGCTGCATCAGGCCCAGCACCAGATCGATAGCGGTGGATTTGCCAGAGCCGGAAGAACCCACCAGGCCAATCACGCTGTTGGCGGCGATGGTGATGTCCAGGTTTTTCAGCGCGGGCTTTTTCTTGCCTGGGTAGGCGAAGGTCACGTTTGTGAGCTGAATGGAGATTTTGGGAACAAGGTGCGTACTGCTTGTTTTTTGAGTCGTTTTCGCTTCTGCAGATTCATTGATTGCGCTGGCTTGCAGGTCGCCTTTTATAGATTCGAAGGCGGAAATATTGCCTCTTATCGTAGAAAGACTGTTGTATATCTGCTGAAAGGCCGGCAACAGTTTGAAGCCCGCCAGTGCGTACACGGACAGCACCGGCAAGATGGTACCCAGATTACCTTGATGGCTGGTCAGCAAATACAGGATCAAGAAAATCACGCAGCCAAACGCTATCAGCTCCATGGCAAATCGCGGCACCTGCCCCATCACCTGGTTGGTGCCTTGAGCGTGGGCGAATTGGCTGCTGGCCTTGTCGAAACGGCTGATAAAGTCTGGCTGCCGGCCTAATAGCAGCGTGTCTTTTATGCCGCCAAAGCCTTCGGCCATCAATTTAAATCTTGCTTGTTGAGTGCGGCTGATGGTTTGGCCGTTGGCGGTTAGCCGCCTACGTACAATGCGGAACAATAACCAGTAAGCAACAGAGAAGATCGCAACGCCGGTGATGGCTACAGCCGGGTTGTATAGAAATATACCGATGGCCATAAACAGCGCCATCACCAGCTTTGCGTTCATTTGCA
>Ga0307930_1002110_pt1 | contig 15375 bp, 20 predicted proteins | sample OrgLakmetageno46_FD_203161 | JGI IMG/M metagenome (GOLD analysis project Ga0307930, IMG submission 203161) | Saline water microbial communities from Organic Lake, Antarctica - #46 | ecosystem: Environmental > Aquatic > Non-marine Saline and Alkaline > Saline | place: Antarctica: Organic Lake... | reverse complement strand
CCGGAAGCCTGGCTGACATGGGTGCTGGCCCACATTGCCGATCACAAGATCAACCGCATCGACGAACTCGCGCCGTGGAATTGGCAGCCACGTTGAATGTCAACGGCGGTCACGCCGGACGGATACCCTGCGGCTGATCGTCGATCGGGATCGCTTCGACCAACCCGCCGCCGGCCAGGACCGGAACAGGTTTGAGCGCGAACTGGTCGGCCGCGCCGAGCCGCACGCGTTCTACGTTCGCCTGGTGAACGCGGCCGAGGACGCCGCAGCTTCCGTCCCGCGGGACTACGACCTGAAGGCCGCCTTCCCCGCACCGCCCCTGACGGGAAACCTTCGCGCCAGGTTCAATGCGTTCGATCCGGGCGATCCGAACGCAATTCCATGGCACGCCGAAGTTCGGATGCAATGGAATGCGGTATTGGATATCAACACCGGGGAGCCCTTCGAGGAAATTGACCCGGACACCGGTGAAGCGTTGATCGTCTATCCTGACGACGGAACCGAGTGGCAGATTGAAGGGCGTTACGTCTGGGAGCCGTGCATCCTCGACGGTGGTGGCTGCATGATGCTGTCCGAGCAAACCTTCAGAGGATCTGGCCGTCTCGATGAAGCCGGTGGTACTCTCAGGATCGTCGATCAGGGTGATGACGTTCGTCTGGAGGCCCGCCTTCCGGTCTCTGTCACAACGACCGAATTGCTTTCCCCTTCGGTGCCGACGGCGACAATATCCGAGAATACGGCTGCCTGGACGATTTCCTGCGACTACGGATCGAGTTTTTGGGTGGAGAACATGCCATGGCCGCTCAGCAGCCCCATGAGAGGGACACACTTGCCTGGCGCCTGGGACGGCCCGGAGCGAGCATTTGTCAGCTTCGACTGCATGCCTGAAGCCGATCAAGACCGCGACCCACAGGAAGGATACATGCACGTGTCGATCGAAGGCTTGGTTCGACTCGAGCCGGAATCTTAGGGCGCATCATCCGAGTTCGAAGATAACATATTGGATGATTGGAGTTGGGCGTACTCCGCTGCCCTGCGTCAGACTTCAGTCGCTGGGTTAGCTGCGGTCACAAGGCGGCTTGTCTTGTGGGGTGGCTTCTGAGGGATAGCTTCAGCCCAGATCGAGATAGCCACCTTTTCAGGTTTCTTCGCGAACCCGTCAGCCGAGACGACCCGCACTCTGAGTCGTTCTGTTTGGTCGAGATACAACTTGATCCGTTGAGAGTTTGTGGCATCCAGAAATCCGACCAGAACGGCACGGCTCGAACGAGGGAGCCACCAGGATCGACGCCATGCCAGGACAGCCACGCGGTCGTCTACCGTTGCCTTCAGAGCCAGCGATGTGCCTGGAGTCATTTCGCAGCGTCCAAACTGCTTCGTGACGTCGACGATTGGCGCGCTATAGACGATGGGCTTCATTCTCTCGGCTCCGGCATGACGGCTTTCAGGCGAGACTATTACGACAGGTCTACCATGAGATTAACAAACGGCCCGATGGGCGATGCCGGGAATTCTGAAATCCGCACAGACTTCTGCCAACTTACGGCACATAACGAGCCATGCCCGTCAGAGCGGCGACAGCGGACGGATACGACATGCCCAGAATTTGTGACTTCCTGACGTAATGCGGTCACAGATTCAGGCAGCGTGGAACGCGGGTACGCCTTTGCAGGCGCGGCAGAGATCGAGCGAATGCAGCGAACGACAGGAAGGTCCGCAGAACCGGCATCCACCGATAAAAATGCTGCACGACGAACAAACGGCCGATTTGGTGACGCTGCTGCGCGGCATTCGAAACATCGGCCAGCGGCGGCTCTGAGCCGGTGAGGTAGCTCGCCCGACACCTCTCGAGATTGCGCCCGTCCGTGCAGTCGCTTTATCGCCGTGCGGGCTTCAACGAGGTGCACGGTTCGGCGGATTTCCCGGGCATCGTCGGCGGCATCGATATATGGATAGAAAGAAGTCCGGACCGCAACGCCGCACAGGAGAGCCACCTTGTCCGACAAGACAGACTCCTTCCGCCATCATCCCGAACTGCGCGACCGGATCGCCGATGCGGAAGGCTCTTTCTTTCGTACCTTCAGCGCCGAAGACCTCGTCATTCGAAGACCGTCTCTGCGGGACTGGGTTTATCCCGAAGCACAGCGCGAAGCGATCCGTGCAGAGGCACTGCGCGGCCACTCGGGCGACCTGTGGATCTTCGGCTACGGATCGCTGATGTGGGATCCGGCTCTGCGGTTTGCCGAGGTGCGGCGGGCGCATGTAACGGACCATGCCCGTCGCCTGATCCTGGTGGAGCACCGCGGCGGCCGCGGAACCAGTGAGGCGCCAGGCCTGATCGCGACGCTGGACGCGGGCGACGGCTGTGAAGGGCTGGCCTTCCGGATCGCCGCCGCGGATGTGGAGGCCGAGACCCGGATTCTTTTCCAGCGCGAGATGCTGGCGCCCGGCTACCTCGCTCGGGTCATCCCGGCCCGGATCGGAGAAGAGGAGGTCCGCGTGCTGACCTTTCTCGCGGATCACGATGTGCCCGATGTCCGCCCGGACCTGACACACGAGGAACAGGTCCGCTACGTCGCCCACGGCGAGGGCGAGCTCGGCACCAGCCGGGACTACCTCGCCAACATCGTCGCACATTTCACGCATCTCGGGATCGTCGACGCGCATTGCACGCACCTCTTGCGCGAAGTCGATGCTCATCTCACGGCGGTGGCAAGCGGGGTGGCAGGCTCATGACTGCCCGCGTCCCATTCTTCGACGGCCACAACGATTTCCTTCTGCGGCTGACGATGACGCCTGTCCCGCGGGAGGAGACCTGGCTCGGCGCCGGGGGCGGGGGAACCTTGACCTCGCGCGGATGCAGGCGTCCGGGTTCGCGGGCGGACTCTTCGCGATCTTCGTGACGACCGACTCCGATGGCCCGCCGCGGATTTCAAGGCGCTGATGGCCGACCCGCCCTACGCGCCGCCGATGCCGACCGAGATGGCGCACAGGCAGGCCCAGCCCGACGCGCTGACCATGGCCGGGCTCCTGCACTGGATGGAGCGGGCGGCGCCTCGGGATTTCCGCGTCTGCCGCTCGGTCGCCGAAATCCGCGCCGCCAGGCGTGCATTTTTCGACAAGCCGAACACGTAACGCAGCCCTTGGTTGGGCGGCGTTCATGGACGGCCTGTTCGAGGGCGTCGAGAACGAACCCTGCATGAGGGCAGATGCTGACGCGCCAGCCGATGATCTTGCGCGCATACGATATCGACGGCAAGTCAGTGCCGGGAGCTGCCTCGGAAGCGCAAGGCGTCGGACGGCAGGTCTGGGCCGACTTCAGCGCTCGCACCATTCGCGATCGGATGTGACCCATCACACAAGTCCCATCATCCCCGCAGCCAGTCCTCGCAGAATTCCAGCGTCGCCGTGCCGGCCAGATGCCTGACGCGGTCCAGTTCCGACCTCAGTCCGGCGGCGCGGCCCGCGCCCATCCGGACGCCCGCCTCTGGCCAGAACGCCCTCACCTCCAGCGCCCCGCCCGTCCTCTTCGCGTCGATCCGCCCGATCAGGCGATCGCCCTGCAGCACGGGGAAGACGTAATAGCCGTAGCGCCGCTTCGCCTCGGGCACGAAGATCTCTATGCGGTAGCGGAAGCCGAACAGCCGCTCCGCGCGACCCCGGTCGCGAAGCGCCGGATCGAAGGGCGACAGAAGCCGCACGCGGGAGGACGGCTTGGGCAGCGCGGCCGCCTGGTCGAGCGCGGCCTCGGCCACGAAGCTTCGCCTCGACGATCCGTCCGCCATCTCGATCTCCGCCTCGAGGATGTCGCCGGCGGCCAACGCCTCGGCGCACCAGGCCTTCGCCTCTTCCGGGGTCGCAATGTCGAAGAAAGCGGCCAGCTCACCGCTCGTGCCGAAGCCGAGCCGGTCGAGCGCCGCCCGCATCACCCAGTCCAGGATCTCCGCGTCGGCGCGGCGCGCGTTCAGATACGCCGCCGGTATCACCCGCTCGGCCAGGTCGTAAATCTTGCGGAAACCCTCCCGCCGGGTGATCGCCAGCCGACCGGAGCGCCAGAGGAATTCGAGCGCGGTCTTCGAGGGGTGCCAGTCCCACCAACCGGTCAAGCCGCGGGCCTCGTCCGGGCCGATATCCCGGGAGGACGTCGGGCCGGCGTCCGCCACGTGCCGCAGTACAGCGTCGATCTCGGCGTTCCAGCCCTTGCCGCGCCAGCGTGGCCAGCGCGCGCGCATGCGCGCCTCATCCCGCGCGAACTTGAGCCGCCACATAGGGTAATACCGCATCGGGATGACGGCGGCATCATGGGTCCAATGCTCGAAAGCCGTTCGATCGCAGGCAACGAGGTGATGCAGCGCCTGCGGACGGTAGCGCCTGCGCCGGGCCCAGAGGATCAGGTCATGCGCCCGCGCGAGCGTGTTGACACTGTCGATCTGGACGAAGCCGAGGGCGTCGAGCGCGCGCGCCAGATCGGCCTTCCTGCCCGGACCGGTTTCCGGGCGCAGCAACAGGTGGCGATCGAGGAACAGCCGGCGGGCGCGGCGATTGTCGAGGCAGGGACGGTTCATCCTGCCACCCTATCAGCTTCGAGAGGCGGCGACAGGACGGCCCGTCATTTGGCACGCGTTCTGCCCACTCCACGCAAGCGAGACCGGCTCCAGCACCCCCGCCAGCGTCACCTCCGGCCCCTGACGCCGGTCGAGGATGACCTCGACGACGTCGAGTGCCGGCGAGGCGGGCTGGAGGCGTTATCGCGGTTTTCCTCATGAAGCTTGCGCCAGCGGTTCAGACGATCAACTGGCAGGTCTCCGGCGGCGACTGCGGCCCGGACGGCGCAGCCCGGTTCATGCGCGTGACTGCAGTCCCTGAAGTGGCAGTTCGGGGCCAACTCGGTGATCTCGGCGAACAGCATCTCCAACCCCGCGCCGCTATCGCCGACCTTCATCGTTCGCATGCCCGGCGTGTCGATCACGCATCCGCCCCCAGCGATTTCGTGCAGGGATCGCGCGGTAGTCGTATGGCGACCTTTGGCGTCATGTTCGCGAATACCACCGGTCGCCTGCGCCTCTTCCGCCGCCTTGTCGGTCAGGCTGTTCAGCAGCGTCGACTTTCCGACGCCGGACGAACCAACGAGGGCGACGGTCCGGCCCGGCCCGCACCAAGGCGCCAGCGCGATCGCAGCGCCCGGGGCCTTGGCATTCAGTGGGACCACGGCAAGTCCTCGCTGCAGGGCCTCGGCTCGCGCGCGGAAGGACTCGGCGCCGGCCGCCAGATCGATCTTGGTCAAGAGAACCACCGGTTCCACGCCGGCCTCATTCGCAAATGCCAAGTATCGCTCCAGCCGGGCCAAGTTGTAGTCGTCATTGCACGAGGTCACGATGAACAGCGTGTCGACATTCGCCGCAATCAGTTGCGGAATGCGGGCACCCTCGCCCCGGCGGCGCAAAAGCGTACGCCGCTCCAGCCTGCGAACACCCATTCGGCTCGCAGGGTCCATCAGTATCCAGTCCCCGACCGCGACATCCATGGTGGCGCCCTGGAGGCCGAGCTTCACCGGTCCGTTGCCCGTCTCCGCCAGCAGTCGGGATCGGTGTACGACTGAGACGCGAACAGGGACCATCCCAATCTCGACGGGCTCCATTTGCTCCGCGAAGAACGGGGACCAGCCGAGGCCTGCCAGCGCGGGAGAGTTCATCGGGGGTGCTTGGATCATGTCCCTGCATGGTCGCCGTGCCAGGGAAACGCAATGCCCATCCTGGCGTGTCTCGTCAGCGATTTTGGCGCTGGCCGCCCCACTCCAGCGGGAATGGCTCCAGCGCCTGCGCCAGCGTCACCTCCGGCCCCTGCGTGCCGTCCAGGATCGACTCCACGATATCCGGTGCGAGCAGCGTCAGGCGCAGGACGCGGGTCATGTAGGATGGCGCGATCCCCTCGCGCTCGGCCAGTTCGGCGATGGTGGCGAACTCGCCCGACTCCAGCATGCGCTTCCAGCGGAACGCCCGCGCCAGCGCCTTGACCAGAGTGTTGTCGGTCCGTCGCGACTGCGTAGCGCTCTCTGGGAGCTGCATCTCCTTGCGTCCGCCGCGCTTCACGATGCGGAACGGGACGTGGAGCGTCACCGTCTCGGGGATCGGCGTGCTGCGGGTCATGCGGCAGCCTCTATACCGCCGGCCAGCATCTCGCGTGCGAGGCCGCCGAGGCCATCGACGCGCAGGTGCACGTTGAGTCCGTCCGTGCCGATGTCCACGCGTTCGACCAGCAGCGTGACGATGCGGGCCTGCTCAGCGGGGAAGAGTTCGTCCCACAGCGGGTCGAGCTGCTGCAGAGCCGTCCGGGCGTCGGCCTCGGTGATGTCGGCGACGTCGGCGCGGGCGGCCTTCCACGTCCCCGCCACGATCTCCGGCTGGCGGAACACGGCGCGAAGCTGGTCGATGACGGCGGCCTCGATCTCGCCCGCGGGCACGCGGCCGACGGGACACGATCCGGCGCCATGCTTCAACACGGTCTGGCTGACGTAGTAGCGGTACAGCCGGTCGCCCTTGCGCGTGTGGGTCGGAGAGAATGCGGCCCAATCCGGCCCGAACAGCAGCCCCTTCAACAACGCGGGCGTCTCGGCGCGGGTGCGCGCGGCGCGCTTGCGGGGGCTCTCCTGCAGGATGGCGTGAACCTTGTCCCACGTCTCGCGTTCGATGATCGCGTCGTGCTCGCCGGGATAGCTCTCGCCCTTGTGGACCGCCTCGCCGATGTAGGCGCGGTTGTTCAGCATCCGGTAGATGTACTTCTTGTCGATCCGGTTGCCGCGGGGCGTGCAGATGCCACGCTTCGCAACCTCGCGCGCCAGTTCCGTGCCCGATCCGATCTCGAGGAAGCGGGCGAAGATCCAGCGGACATGCGCAACTGTTTCTTCGTCGACCACCAGCTTCCGGTTCTCGACCCGATAGCCGTAGGGCGGCACCCCGCCCATCCACATCCCTTTCTTCCGGCTTGCGGCAACCTTGTCGCGGATCCGCTCGGCCGTCACCTCCCGCTCGAACTGGGCGAAGCTGAGCAGGATGTTCAGCGTCAGCCGCCCCATCGACGTGGTGGTGTTGAACGACTGGGTGACGGAAACGAAGGTCACCCCGTTTCGGTCGAATACCTCCACCAGCTTGGCGAAGTCGGCGAGTGAGCGGCTGAGGCGGTCGATTTTGTAGACCACCACCACGTCGACCAGCCCGTCCTCGATGTCCTCCAGCAGCCGCTTGAGGCCGGCGCGTTCCAGCGTGGCACCCGAGATGCCACCGTCGTCGTACTGATCGCGGACCAGCACCCAGCCCTCGGAGCGCTGGCTGGCGATGTACGCCTCGCAGGCCTCCCGCTGGGCGTGGAGTGAGTTGAACTCCTGCTCCAGCCTTTCCTCGGAGGACTTCCGGGTGTAGATCGCGCAGCGCAGCTTGCGGACGAGTTTCGAGTTTTCCGGCGGCTTCGTCAATTCCGCCTCCTGTGGTTCTTGAGCCCGAAGAAGACCCAGCCGTTCCAGCGCGTGCCGGTTCTGGCACGGGCGATGGCGGACAGCGATTTGTAGGGCCGTCCCTGCCATTCGAAGCCGTCGGCGGTGACGGTGACGATCTGCTCGACGCTCTGCCACTCGCGCAGCAGCCGCGTGCCGGTCACCGGGCGGTCGCGGTCGGCGCGGATGCCACGCTTCTTGCTATCGCCGCCATCGAGTTCTTCGCCCAGCCGCTCCAGCCGCCGGATCGTCTCGGGTTTCAGTCCGCCATAGGCCAGTTCCTGGATGCGGTAGGCGATGCGGCTTTCGAGATAGCGCCGGTTGAACGGCGGCGGCTCGCTGTCGAACAGGTCGCGCCACTGTTGCTTCAGGTCGGGCGTGGTGGCGGTCTTCAGCGCCGCCTGACGCGCCGGGATGGGGTCGGGCTTGTTCATGCATTTCTCCGGTCGGTAGGAGTTGCATGACGCCATTGGTCGGGCGGATAGTGTAGCGAACGTTCTCCAGTCTCGTCAGATACTTCGCTCGCATAGCGGCTGTTCAGGCGAACGAGGCCGAGCGCCAGCAGGCCGCACAGCTCGGTGCGACGTTCTGCGGGGGTCATGCGGTTTGGGCAGAGCGGATTTGGCCGTTTCATGATGCCTCCGGCTCCTTCGAGTGGCGAAGGGCGAGCCCCTTCCATGCGCGCGCGCCGGCGACCTTGCATGGCTTGAATCCGCATTGTCGGAGAGCTTCACCAAACGCCTTGTCTTAACTCCTGTGCGATACGGGAGCCACTCTCCGGCACCTCACACATGCCGGAGAGCGGCGGGGGACGGATCGGAAAGACGGTGGTCTCCTGGACCGGTCAGAAGTTGGATCGCCCCTGCCTTTCGCATGACCTGAACGGATACATGGGGAAGGCTTGCCCTTGCCCCGCATGACAAGCATAGGGAACGAAAGGCAATGCAGGATACCATCGGGATCGACATTTCCAAAGACACGTTCGACATCCACCGGCTTTCGGATCGCAGGCACGAGCGGTTCGGTAACGACAAGGCGGGGCTGGCCTCCCTGCGTCGCTGGATCGGCAAGGCGCCAGTCCGGATCGTCTACGAGGCGACCGGGCGCTATCATCGTGATCTGGAGGCGGTTCTGGGCGCGGCCGGTCATGATCTGGTCAAGGTCAATCCCACGCGCGCCCGCCGCTTCGCGCAGGCCATCAGCCAGGGCGCCAAGACCGACCGCGTCGATGCCGCCATGCTGGCGCGGATGGGGACGGTGCTGGAACTGGACGCCAAGCCCGTGCGCAGCGAAACCATGCATGAAATCCGCCAGTTGCACATCGCGCGCCGCGCCCTGAACAAGGATAGCACCGCCTGCCGGAACCGTCTGGAGGCGGCACGGAACAAGGTCGTCCTGGCCCAGCTGCGCGCCCGCCTGCGGCAGGTCGACAGCCAACTCGAGCAGATCGACACCGAGCTCGCCCGCCTCATCGCCGAGGATCCCGCGCTTGCCCGGCGCCAGGAGATCCTGTGTTCCATCCCCGGCATCGGTGCGGTCACTGCGATCGCCATGATCGTCGAGATGCCGGAACTCGGCACGATGGAGCCAAAGGAAGCGGCCAGTCTTTCGGGGCTCGCCCCGATCACCCGGGAGTCCGGCAAATGGAAGGGGCGCTCGAAGATCGGCGGCGGCAGGCGCGGCGTGCGCAACGCGCTCTACATGCCGGCGCTCGTCGCGATCCGCCACAACCTGCATCTCGCGGAAACGTACCGCAAACTCGTCGATGCCGGAAAACCCGCCAAACTCGCCATCGCGGCGATCATGCGCAAGCTGGTGATCCTCGCAAATGCCCTCATCAGGGATGATCGAACATGGACCGAAACCGCCCCTTGACCAAGACGGATAACTTCTGGCTCCCCTGTTCCACGCCGGCCTGACGGGCGAAGGCGGACCAGTTGGCAAAGAGATCGCGGGTGACCTGCGAAGCGTCGGGGCGAACAGCACAGCATTGCTCGATCCATTGACCGAGGATATCCTCCTCGGCGAGATACGCTTCGGACGCGTCGCGGACACGCGCGGGGGGATCGAGACCGATGCGGCGCCAATCGGCGCAACCCGCGATCATCCAGCCAAGGATGCCGTCGGCCTCGGCGCGCAGTTTCCGGGGAAGGTCCCTGTCGCGACGCTCGGCCGGAATGGTCACCTCGAACGGCACGAGGTGCAGGCGCCGCCGCATCGCCTCTCCGACCTCGCCGATTTCCGGTCGATGGTTGCCTGCGACGATCAGCTTGAATTGCGGGGTGAACTCGAAATGATCCTGCCGCATGAAGTTCGCACGGATCTTCTCGCCGCCCGTGACGGACTTGATCCGGGCCTCCGCCCAGGCGCGTCCGCGCTCCGTCTCCGGAACGGTGACAAGACGCGCCGCTCGCAGACCCGCCATCTCAGTCAGGTGCCGCTCGTGGGCCGAAGCCATGAACGTGGTCTGCGTTGCCGTTGCGGCGTAGTTGCCGAGGATCTCGGACAGGATGGAGAGAAAGACCGATTTGCCGTTCGCGCCATTGCCGTGGAAGAACACGAAGACCTGTTCGGAGATATCGCCAGTCAGGGCATAGCCACAGAGTCGCTGAAGATAGGCCTGCAGGTCGCTGTCGCCGCCGGTGACCTCGTCGAGAAAGCGGGTTCAGAGCGGACAGCCGGCGCCAGGCGAGGCGCGCGTCACCTGCGTAAGCAGGAGCTTGGGGTCGTGAGGCAAGATCTCCCCGGTCTCAAGATCGACCCGCCCGCCGGCGTGTTCAGAAGAATCGGGTGGGCGTCCCATTGGGAGGTGCGCGTGGCGACGCGGGGTTCATAGGCCGCGATCGCAATTGTCGCTGCGATTGTCTTGTGGCTTGCAATCCTCCTCGCCTCGACCGGTTTGTCCAGCGACGGGGCGGCCTTTCGCGCTGTCTGACGGGCCAGTTCCCGGATGCGCCCGGTCTCGTCGCGAGCCCAGAGACAGCCGTCCTAGCAGTGCCACCGGCCCCATGCAGCGGTATGGCGCCAGTGGGTTCCGTGCACCGTCACCAGGGGCCAGCAACTCTGTCACGGGTGTCTGCGACGGCGTACCGGTTTCCGAAAAGGCGCGGATCGGGACCAGACCTTCAAGATACCCGAAGACAAGATCGATATACGTCTCGATCGCGGTCGCATCGATTGTCGGCGTGGTGGAGGGCGCGTCTGTGGCGATCATTCGGCCGTCCTCCCACCCTGCCGGTTGCGGGCTTCGTAGGCGTTGACGTCGTTGAACCGGTAGCGGATGGAGCCGCCGATCCAGATCCACGCCGGCCCGACGCCCTCGGCGCGCCACCTCTGCAGCGTGCGGCACGACAACTACTGCCAGCGGCGTGCGAGATCGCGCTCGGTGAGGAGGTTTGGCTGTTGGCGGCCCTGCGGTTCGATATTCAGGTCATATGCCATCTTGCTGCTCGCGAACTGCTGTCTCGCTCACGAGTTTAGTCGCCTACATACCGCGACGCGTTACGGGTGGCGTGACACGTGCCGGCATTGGCGTGACAAGAATTGGCGGTCATTCCGTCAATGCGCCGGCGTCAATCGGAGAGGCGTGACAAACTCGGGAAAGGCGTGACAAGAGCCAATACCCCGTTCGACGCGTCTGGGTTGCGCCAGGTGCCTAGCGCGAATCATCCCTGATCCGGGTGGCGGGATCGAGACGGTAGCCATTCTGCTGTTTGCTCTCGATCAGCAAATCCGGAAGCGTTGGCTGAGCGGCACGCGGTCTTAGCTTGACGGCGTGAAGTTCCACGGCAGGAGATCGTCGATCCGACCTTGCGGATAGCCAGCGGCGATGGCCTCGAGGGTGGCCTTGAGATAGGCGAAGGGTTCGACGCCGTTGATCTTGGCGGTCTCGATCAGTGACGCGATGCGGCCCCAGGCCTTACCGCCCTCGTCGTGACCGGCGAACAACGCATTTTTCCTGTTCAGAGCGATAGGGCGGATCAGGTTTTCGACGCCGTTGGAGTCGATCTCGACGCGGCCGTCGTGGAGGAAGGTCTGCAGGCCATCCCAGTGGCGATGGATATAGGCCAGCTTTTCACCGAGCCGGGATTTCGCCGACACCCGCAGTCGCTGTTCCTGCAGCCACTCTCCGAACGCCGCGACCAGGGGTGCCGTTCGCGTTTGCCGGGCCGAGAAGCGCTGGCCGGGCTCGATGCCGCGAATGTCGCGCTCGACCTTGTAGATCTCGGCGATACGGCGCAGGCCCTCGGCGGCGATCTCGGAGCCGTCGCGGTCGAACACCTCCTTCAGCTTGCGTCTGGCATGCGCCCAGCAATGCGCCACGCGGACGGGATCGCCGCCCTTGCGAGAGGGGCGCGTCAGGCGATTGTAGCCGGTATACCCGTCGAGTTGCAGGATGCCGTCGAAGCCCCGCAGGAACGTCTCGGCGTTCTGCCCGCCACGGCCCGGAGCGTAGAAGAACACCACCCCTGGCGGGTCCGCACCGCCCCAGTTGCGGTCGTCGCGGGCCAGCGCCCAGAGATAACCGGTCTTCGTGCGGCCGCGACCGGGATCGAGAACCGGCGCAGTGGTCTCGTCCATGAAGAGCTTGGTGGACGCCTTCAAGTGCTCGGCCAGCCGGTCGACGACGGGCCGGAGATGGAACCCCGCAACGCCGACCCAGTCGGCCAGGGTGCTGCGGTCGATGGTGATGCCCGACCGGGCGAGCATCTGGCTCTGCCGGTATAACGGCAGGTGATCGGCGTATTTGCTGACCAGCACATGGGCGATAGCACCCTCGGTCGGCAGGCCGCCCTCGATCAGGGCGGTGGGGGCCGGCGCCTGCGTTACGCCATCCGAGCAGGCGCGGCAGGCATATCTGGGACGCACGGTGACGATCACGCGCAGTTGCGCCGGCACGATGTCCAGCCGCTCGGTGCGGTCTTCGCCGATCTTGTGCATCTGCCCGCAGCCGCACGGGCAGACCAGGCTGTCGGGCTCGACCACCTGCTCGATACGCGGCAGGTCCTTGGGCAGGTTGCCCCGGTTGCGCTTGGTCGAGGTGGAATTGCGGTTCGGCGCATCCTCGGACGAGGTTCGGCTGTCCCGGTGCTCCTCGACCTCGGCCACCGCCGTCTCGAGGTCCTCGAAGGCCAGTTGCCGGTCGTCCTCGCTGAGCTTCTCGGACTTCTTGCCATGCACCACTTGGTTCAGCTCGGCGACCAGGTGCTCGAGACGCTTGGTGACCTCTTTGAGCGTGGCCGTCTCGTCCTTGAGGTCGCTGTTCTCGCGCAACAGCGCGGCGACCGCATCGCGCTGGTCCTCGGGAATGGCTGACAGATCGATATCAGGCAGGGCCGGCATACCCCGAACATATCCCGAACCGACTGGAAATGCGCGCCAAATCAGTCGGCCGATTCACTCTGCCGCAGCCGGTCTACGCGCTTCCAGCGCCTTCACCCGGCGCCAGTCCAAGCCGGCGAACAGGGCCTCGAATTGCGCCCGGTTCAACGTCATCACGCCGTCCCGGATGGCCGGCCAGGTGAAGGTCGTCTCCTCCAGCCGCTTGTAGGCCATCACCAACCCGATCCCGTCCCAGAAGAGGATCTTCAGCCTGTCGGCCCGCTTCGCGCGGAACACGAACACCGTCCCCGTGAACGGGTCCTCCTTCAGCACCGACTGCACCAGCGCGGCCAGCCCATCGTGCCCCTTGCGGAAGTCGACCGGCTGCGTCGCCACCAGGATACGGACCTTGTGCGCGGGCAGCATCACGTGCGCGCCCCGAGCGCCCGGACGATCTCGGCGATGCGCCCGGCGGGCGTGTCGGCGTCGAGTTGGATCACCACCTCGCCGACAGCGAGCCGGATATCGCGCCCCACGGCGCTGCTCTCCGCCTCTGGCGCAGGAGACTCCGCGTCGCACACAACGAGCGGCGCGAACACCGCCTCATCTCCGTCGCGCTCATCCGCCGGCAGGACAAGCTTGCCGTCCTTCGCCATGCGCCGCCACGCCGACAGCTGGTTCGGCTGGATGCCGAACCGCGTCGCAACATCGTTCACCGTCGTACCCGGCTGAAGCGTCTCGGCGACCGCCTGCGCCTTCGCCTCATCCGGCCAGCGCCGGTGTCCGGACGCGTAGAACTCCACACCAAGCGATCTGAGAAACGCATTCGTAGCGCACATTGCGAACCGCACTCCCTAACTCACGATAAGGATGTTCTCGCACTCGCCGAAACTTCGCGGAAGGTGACCGCGGGACAACGCTTACGCAAATCCCGCGATGGGGCGTGACCATGAATGAGCTCAAAGTTGTCGGCCAGCAATTGCCGGCACCGCGCGACATTCTGCCGGAATGTCTGCTTGCTCATTTCTTTGATGTCCGGAAGATCGGCAGCGTGCAGGAACCTGTGTTGTGCGGGTGGCAACCCGTTTGCGCGGTCCTCCTGGAGGGCGGGTCTGAGAGCATGTGGCACCCGCGCCGGCTGCCCCGACACCATCCCGAGCCTGGCCACGCTGATGACAGGCCTGCGGTCGTCGAACTGAAAGCTGACGACGAGAGGCGCGTCGGGGTCCAGATTCAGATCTGCATCCTCGTCATCATCCGCGGCCACCATTCGGACTTGATCGTCGCCCCGCCTGCCAAGGCGGGGGTCCGCCTCGACAACGGCACCGTGCGGGAGATGCTCGCCCAGATGAATGCGCAGCAGAGAGTTCGCGGGCAGCGTTCCATATGCGAGTTGCGGTGCATGATCCTGAATCCCGAACATGATCTCGATGCGGTTGCGCCGCCTGTAACGGCGCTTGTCGTATTTGACAGATGCCTTGCGTTGCTTCCGGCCCGGGATGCAGGCGCGTATCCCCTTGTCTTTCAACGCGTCTCTGAACCAGTCGGCGTCATAGCCCCGATCCCCGAGCAGCCAATCCACGTCTGGCAAGCTGCTCAGCAGAGCCCGCGCGCCGATGTAATCGCTGACCTGTCCGGCAGTCACGAACAGGTTCAGAGGCCGCCCTTGGCTGTCGCAGATGGCGTGCAGCTTGGTGTTCATGCCGCCTTTGGTGCGCCCGATCAGGCGTCATTCGCCATTGTCGCTCGGACCAATGGCGCGACATGGCTCATCCCCCTTTTTCGCGGCCATGCTGGTCGCGGTCCGGTGCGCCTTGAGATACTTGCGCAGGCTCACTCGAACGCATGGCGTTCGCCTGCTCAAGTCGATCATCACGGTCTTCTCTTCGCCGTGCTCGGCGGCCAGGCCGGCCATGATCTGCGCGAAGATGCCCTTGTCGCTCCACCGCTTCCAACGGTTGTAGAGCGTCTTGTGCGGCCCGTATTCAACAGGCGCGTCACGCCAACGCAACCCATTGCGATTGATGAAGATAATCCCACTCAGCACACGCCGATCATCGACGCGCGGCTTGCCGTGGGACTTGGGAAAGAAGGGCTCAAGACACGCCATCTGCACATCTGTCAGCCAGAAGAGATCAGACATGTTCACCGCTCGTTTTCGGGCGGTGAATCACGCAGCCAACCGGAAATCAATGCGTCTTGACCCTAATGGTCTTATCGAACCGCACAAAGCATTGGCCTGTTTGAAGGTTGGTGAAGTTGGCACCCTTACCGAGAACGCGCGCTGCAGCTCCTGGCTTTGCGTTGGTCGCGAACGCTGCGACCCAGCCCATGTTGTCCAGGAGCTCATCGTCTTCGTCGGAAAAGTCATCCGGTGATTGAGAGACCAGCATAACAACGCCGCCTTTGGATCGGCCCTCACCACGATCCGCATGAGGTACGGGGTGGTGCATTGACATACATTCATCCGACGGCGTGGCATTCAGCGCGGGTTGCATCAACGCGCGTCGCACAGGCAGCCCGAGCTATGGCCGATGTTGGGTGACGCGGGCTGATCAAACGGCGCG
>Ga0307930_1002107_pt1 | contig 15377 bp, 13 predicted proteins | sample OrgLakmetageno46_FD_203161 | JGI IMG/M metagenome (GOLD analysis project Ga0307930, IMG submission 203161) | Saline water microbial communities from Organic Lake, Antarctica - #46 | ecosystem: Environmental > Aquatic > Non-marine Saline and Alkaline > Saline | place: Antarctica: Organic Lake... | reverse complement strand
TGGCGAAAGGCTACAGCATGCGCTGGGATTTTTGCTGCTGCTGCGGTCGCTCCATCTGTTGACGTTGGTGACAGTCCACTTCCTAGGTCGCTGCTGCTGCCCCCATCGTCCGTGATCAAGGCAGCTTTGAAGGCAAATTGCGTGGGCACAAAACGGTTCGGTTTCGGTAACCCAATGGTGGAGGGCAAGAGCTTCAAGGCCTGAGCGTCGTCTTGGCATTTGGACAAGAGGTCTTCGATGGGCACAGTACCGTAGGAAGTACCGTACCAGGGCTCATGCTGATTGAGGACTGGAAACGTCCTCTTCTTTGTGGAGGAACCGCTTTCCAAAGAAGGAGGATGTTGTGCATTATCATTAGCAGCATTTGTTGTTGTTGTTGTGAACTCGGGGGCAATGAGAGTGAGGAGCGCAGCGCGTGGAGTCAATTTGGCGAGCACGTCTTTCACAAGGGGGGCAAGCACGCTGGGTGGCACTAGCTTGTAAGAGGAAGTTTGGTCGACCTTTTTGCCACCGCTGCCACTGCTGCTACCACCACCACTGCTGCTGCCACTGCTACCCGTGCTTGCAGTTGAGGTTGAAGTTGTAGAGGTTGGGTCCAGGAACAGCCGTCGGCCGTCCAAATACCGAGCCGGGCCGAGCACTCCCGGCGGGCCTCGGGACGCTCTCAGCTCGGGCAAAGAGGTAGCAAGGGATTCAGCGTAAGCCATTGGAGGAGCGCGCTCCTACCATAGAGCATAGAGTTCAAAGATGGTGGCGCGGGAGATATGAGAAACTGAGAGTGCTTAATAGTACGCATGTAAGAGATAGATTGAGAAAGTCAGAGAGAGAGAGGAAGAAGCAAGCTTCGGAGGCGCACTATGAAAGACGTCGTCACTTCCGAAACAGAAAGGCCTCCCTACTTCTCACGTGTCGTGTGTCATACGTGTACCTGAAACCGCCAACTGATGTCGGCCAGCTTCGCGCATTCGTCCATGAAATGAGGCGGAACCCCCCCTTTAGGTGACCGCAGCAGCGCCAAGTACCCGAACGTCAAAGAGGCCACTTCTTCCCATTGTTCTAGGCCTCGACCGGTCAAGCTGATTTCCACCTTTTGATAGGGGTTGGGGTAACAAGGCAGCGACGTGGATAAGTAGAGCTGGTGCAGAAATATGCAGCAAGGTGTTAGGCTGAAAATGGCAAAAAGGCAATACGTAACCGATTGAGAGCGTAGATCAAGCGCACATGCACACAAATAAACAAAACAACCGCCAGCGCACACACGCCTTCGACACGCGAGCATGTGTCATTATAGTATCATCTTATCATCCCTTACTTCTAAGGTAGAAGAATCCGTAGAATCGTACGAAGCACCGCTGCTGAGAGCATTGGCTAATCCCTGGGCACGCAAGTACTGCAGCAGAGAAGAGGGGCCCTCGTGCCCTAACAAATTGGAAATCACCTGGTTGTGAAGCAGTATGCACGAAGAATAGAAGAGAATCAGTAATTGTTCTGATCATGTAATTACTACATAACAACATCTACACTCTATTCTCCGAACCAGAGTAGGTTTCGCAAGAAGGTCCGCAGCATTGGCAGCTCGAGCAGTAGCCACAGCGTCAGCACTGTCGCTAGTAGCAGCAGTTGAAGATGCAGCGCCACCCTCTGTACTGGTAGTTGCGCCAGAAGAATACAGGTCTAAATACGGGTCGGGCCTCGCCAGAGGCCACACCAGCCGCAGGACCCGTAAAGGAGCTACGGGTTTGGCCAGCACTACGAAGGGGGTGGGCGCCCCCGGGGCATTGGGGTCTGCAAACGCGGGAATATTCTGCGCACGCCACACTGACTCCGGCGGCAGGAGCGGGCGCTGATTGAAGGATTGGCGGCTCTGACCGGCTTCTTCCTTGCCCTTCTTGTTCGAGTCCGTAGGTGTACCATCACGCGTAGAAGGTATTGGCGCAAACGCTTTTTCAACCGCCCCCTGTACTACATTCGCGTCGAGGGAAGACACCACCACCAGCGTCATGAGTGGCGCCAAGTAGTTTTGCTCCCAAAAGTCCACAAGTTGTTTCCTCAGTGCTGCGCCGTCGCCTGATAGGGTCTCCTTGGTACCAGTGCCGAACTACTCAAAGAGACAAGTACATATAAAAAAGGAAAAAAAGTTGAAGAAATTTGATAATTTTAATACGATCTTGAAGCATGAATTAGGCCAACGTTTATACAACTTCTTGAGAAGCGGGCAAAGAGCCACAGACGTATCAGACACCAAGCAGCATCCAAGTGCTTCCCTTTCCCTTTCGCCCCTGTGCCCCCGCACACATGTACAGCAGCACACGTGCGTACGTTGAAATTGGGGTGCCGCGGGTCGGCGCGGGTGTGCTTCTGGAGCTGCCCCAGGCGCCACGAGTCCTGCTGCAAGTTTTTGCCGTTTTCCGAGTCCACCGCGTTGATTTCCCGGGAAGCGCCCGACGGAGTGAACAGAGGCTCGTAGAAAAAGCCTGTGCGCAGAAGAAGGCAAAAGATAGAAAGAGAATAAGACAAGGGCATGAATAAAATGGACTTCGATTGTACTAAGAAATACAGCACACGTATAGGAAGTGCATTGAATCTGCACTTAAAGGGATAACAAAGGGCCAAAGGTTGACAAGAAAGGAGCAAACAACAGAACAAAAAGTGAGAGAGCTCACCGGAAAAGCGCTGGAGAGCACCTTCGGGCCCTAACAATATGTCTTGAGCAATCGCAGCTGCTTTCTGTTTCACGGCTTCACCAGTGACCACGCTGGTCGCGTAATCAACACCCTTCGCTTGGGCTTGGCTCCGAGCGCTGGTCCCCGACGCGCGGGGATTGGGCAGTTGCACTTCGAAGAAATAACACGTGTCTTCGGCGCCCGTAAACGCGTTGCTCCGACCGCCGTGGCCTGGGTCGTCGTCGTCGTTGTTGTTGTTGTTGTTGTATACATGTGAATAAAAACAAACGCGAGTAAGCCTTCAACCTATAAAGGGCAGTGTTAACATGGGCACATAAAACAGCACTACCCTCCGCCTAGGCCATCAAACTGAATCTTTACCATTCCAGGGTGACCTATTAATATCAAAAGGTATGGTTGTTTCTAGTTCTATGGATTTTTCTTAGAAACAAAGTACGTACTGCTCAGATAGCTCTCAAAGGCGCCTTCTTGAGGGAAGCTTTTCGTGCCCAAAAACAGCATGTGCTCGCAGAAATGCGCCAACCCGGGAGTGGCCTGAATGCATGGTGAGACCATTGGTTGTTGATTCACAGAGTTTGAATCGATGAAATGGCTGGTTATGCGCACAAGCACAACAATTTCAAAGCTTTTGAAAAAACAAACACGACATTCTACATACACGGCGACGATGACCATCCTCGATAACTACACTAAACTCCTGGCTTAGTAGCGGCATTACCGGTGGGTCGCTGTAGTGCCCTACGTGCACATTGAGCGCTGCAGCTGCGGAGTCAACATTAGGGTCTGTCACGACGAGCACCTAGAGGAAATATAGCAACACAAAAGGTCGTTAATTGGAGCACACGTTGGACCGAGAGCGAACTCATTCAAATTTCTTCAAGCTCTGTGAAACATGACAAAAGGATGACAATCGATCGGAGTGTAGTTCAAGTTGAAGCCAAACCTCAACGCCGTTGCTAAGCGTCAACGAGCGATAAGAGCGCGGGTCTGACGGCGACTTATTGATAATGCCATCGTACACCACACTTCCACTCTCAAGATTGGTATCCGCTGCGGCTGTTGCTGTCGTGGCACCAGTTGCTTGTGCCTTCTTTGGTGCAGCCATGGAGGCAGCTAAACCTCCGAGCGAACCAATAGTCCAGCGCCGCGTGTCGTCGAGTTTCTCACGCTCTCTAGCCGTGAGCTCGGTATCCTTGTCGTCGGTGCTGTCATTACTTCTGTGAGCCTTCGCAACCGTCGATTGATGAACAGCTGCACGCACTCTACCCCTGCGAGTTCCTAGCTTTGACGGCAACGATAGAAAACCCCACACAGGATTAATTAAAAAATCTAGAAAGAGGGAGGTAAGAACAAGAAATCGCATGTTGTATTGAGAGCTACACTGCTCGCTTTGTACTAGCTTCTACTGTAGCTAGTTGAGCTTATGTAGCGTAGCAGCTAAGCTTGTGTGAAAGTGCGAAAGCTGAAAAAAAGTTGATGCCGCCTAAATGGCGCCCTTCCCCTGTATAGCTACTAACACCAGTCCTCCCCTCGGGGGAGGCGTGAAAAAAAGTTGAAGCAGTCGTCCGTCAGGACATGCGCCCTACCAGAGGGGGATTTCGTACAGAGAGCAACTCATTTCAAAATTTTCAGCGTGTTCGTTGTTGTTTTGTCGTCGGCTGGTTATTATAGCTAAAAAGTAATAAGATCCGATGGATGCCATCTTCATTCTTCATCATCACAACATCATTGCGACCGGCGAGCACAGCGGGGTTGTCAATAGCTCAGTAGCTTGATCTACTGTATAATTTTGATAAGTTTGAATCCTAGCCTAACAGGTAGAAGTTCGGCTAGACTCTTCTGGTGGAAATTGAAGAGCACCACGAGCATGGGAATATCGACTGATTGTTCTGGACATGTCTCAACCACCTCGAGAATAGGTTGGGACATGGTAGAGAGCATCTTCATTATCTCCCATTTAGCTTTACAGTCCAAAAATGCAGAGCGGTGTCCTCAATCGTTTGCCAACGATGAGCTTTTTAACTGTTGTTGGAGGTATTTGCATGTTTATTTTTATAACACAGTTTGCAATATTCAACAACTTCCGGGCGCCAGTAAACACGAAGCCTACAGCAGCTGAAAGAGGCCCTCTGGAGGCGTATATTTCTGATCTCAACAATGGTGATGATTTGGCGTATTGGCTAAGACTGCGCCCTGCCTACTTTCGGAACAATGTGGAGCGTAGTGCGCATACCATTATCAAACGCACCATACAGGCAAGAAGATCGCCGGTTCAAAGCTCTGCAAAGGAGGTTAAGCGACCTTCAGAAAATGCTCTGAGGACTGTTAAATCTGGAGCCATTAGAAGCGAGCGCACGGATTCTGTTGGAAGAGTTGGTGAAAATGCATTACAGAAGGCTGTTACCGCAGTAGATGGAGAAAAGTTGCATGTGCTAATGGTGGTAATCGACGACATGCGACCTGACTTAACGATGTGGGGCCACCCCAAGGCTCCAGGAACTCCTAGACTGAAATCATTTGCAAAGGAAGCCCGTGTGTTCAGGCGAGCGTACGCTCAATTTCCGGACTGTGCGCCCTCGCGTCAAAGTTTCCTCACCGGTCTACGCCCAGATAACCTCGGGATTAACAGCCACGACTGCACTGCGAAGGAACCTGAGGGAATGCTGTGCGATTTTCGTAAGAGTCGACCTGGAACAGTGTCCATGCCGGAGTTCTTCCGTGATGCAGGTTACATCACCACGAGTTATGGGAAGATATTTCATCAAGGCTTGGATGATTCAATGTCATGGTCACCTCAAGAGGAGTGGCCCGATGGTTTTGTGAGAGGCTCCGAAGCTGACACAAAGGAAAAGCGAGGATGGGAGTATGAACAGTGGCTGTCTCCCGAACACGCTGCGTGCAGCGCCGAGACTCGAGCTACTTCTTTTCAACCGCTCGCTGAAGCGGGCTGTTTCACCGAAGAGCACGACGGCGAGGCACCCTTTGAAAATTACACCGATCATCGCACGGCTAGTCGTGCAGCTCTTGCGCTCCATCTTCTCGGTGCCCGTCCTGACAACCGCCCGCCGAGCTCTGCCAGCTTTGCGGCCGCTGAATTGGCGTACAAGTCTTCACTCAGTGGCAAGGGCCTTGGCCCTAGGGTTGGTAAAGCCAATGATGCTTACGTTGCCGCTGCTGAGGCTGCAGCTGGGAATGCTGCTGCGAAGGCTTTCACTGCGAGCTACAACTCCATGCCTCAATCAGATGCTCCAAAGCAGAAGCCAGCACCGTGGTTCTTAGCTGTCGGATTCGTACGCCCTCACCTGCCTATGGTTTGTCCATTTTGATCACGTACTCATGTCATTTTTTTTCCTTTTGTCGTTATTCTAGGGCACTTGAGATGCATTTGACTATTCTGTTTTTTGTATTATTCAAGGTATGTCCGAGGCGCTTTTGGGATAGCACGAATGATCCGTTTTCGGATGACACGCGAAACGGTTTCGTTCGAGATGATGTTGCACCACCGGCTGCACTTGGTGAAGACGCCTCCTTTGCAGCGACCCAACTCGTGAATTCATCAGTGACGGGTTTTGGAGAGTTGAGGTCTTTTCTACCACAGTCTCTCCGGTCTTTGAATGCCTTTGCAGCTGGCCGACCGGACCATGAGTCCTTTCCTTTATTCTACAATGACTCCGGCTTCAATCAGTCCGTGTCTCAGCTGCGCAGTGACACTAGAAGAGCTTACCGGGGCTGCGTGAACTTCATTGACTACGAGTTTGGCCGTGTGTATGACGCTTTGGGAAGCTCAGGCCAAGCAGAACAAACCGTTGTGACCGTATTTTCGGACCACGGTTGGAAACTCGGTGAATTTGACCTCTGGGGAAAGCATTCAGTTTTACACACTGATGTTCATGTCCCTCTGATAATTCGCCACCCGAAGATGATGGCTCCAGGGGCGACTTCGCATTCGATCGTGGAGCTCATCGACATCTTCCCGACCTTAGTGGACCTTGCGATGGGCCCCATCGATGATTCGGCACCAAGTGTAGAGGAAGATATGAAGCGACCACCGCGGCCAGACAATCTAGATGGCATGTCGCTCGCTGGGCTGGTCGTTGGGGACCTGAGGGCGCATGCCGAAGCTGAGTTGCTTCCAGTTGGTGCGAAGTCCGTTGCTGTTGCTCAATATATGCCTTTCATAAAGAAGAAGAGGTGCATGGCGTACACCGTCATCGGAAAGATGTACGCAATGAAGCGTTGGACGAAGCATCCTATCATGCTCAACTGCTCGAAAGCAACTGTAGCTTCCATTGATCTTCATTCTATCCCGCTCGAGCGACAAGCAGCGGGCAGGTTTAAAGCGATTCCTTTCGCTCTTGAGGCCTCTCGCAACGTTGCTAACGACAAGTTTCCCCTTGAGTTGGAAGCGAACACTTCAAGCAAGAAAGCTGCAATTGGTGTCAATACCTCGGGTAAGAAAGGCAGTGGCGATTCGCTGCAGTATCGACACGAGGCACTTGCTGTGCGTCAAACGATGAACGAAGTGTTATTGTGGGCTCAGCATAGAGCCAGTGTAAGTGAGCAGGCGGCTATTAAACTACTTCCAGGTGATGGCCAAGTGACGGCAATATCGGTCGTAGCAGCAGCACTGACAGCTCTGGTCAATAGAATGCGGGAATGGGGCTTGTGGCTGGAGATATAAAAAGTGTAATAGTGGCATCGTAAGTGTATATTTGTGGTTCTGTATTTTTAATATCATGCTGTTGTATTTCTCGTGTTGAAATTATAATTACGACCGGGCGGGGTTCCGAAAAAAACAGAAGCCACCAATTGAGCCTCCTCATAACAATTCAAGTCAAGAAAGGAAAATATTTGGATTCTAAGTACTATACGGAATACACTAGGAGGTCTCTGTTGTTGAAATGCGCACATCGATCGATTTGAATAACCACGAACCACAAGGAGAGGTGAGAGGAGCCAAAGTACGAAGTAGCCTTCTTCCTGAGAGACTGAGAGTAGTAACACCCACATGGTCCGAATACTGAGCAGTACGCCCCGGAAAATAGCATGCTTTTCCATTGACCAGAAGACCAGAAAGGTGCAGCAATCGTCCTATTATATGGTGACTTCGATTTTTGGTGTGTAAGCTTATCGTCTTATAGCTTATGTCGTATGTCGTATTCGTGTAATAAAGCATTGCGCGTTTGAGTCAAAAAGTTGTGCACTCTTATTGATGCCTCGCCTCCAGCCTCCAGCCTCCCTCTACGTCACTCCTCAGCATTCGTAAACCTACGTCTCAGGATCCTTTAGTCTATTTTCCGAAGGAAGCTTGAGACGTAGGTTTACGAATGATGTGGAGTGCCTCTAAGGTACGATTCATCAAATATCGGAAATAACACAGTTTTACGCGAATTGATGTCTAAGATGATCATCAACACCCCAGGCGGTAAAAAAGGTACGGGCAAGTGCGTAATAAAGAAGCGGAACTTTTGGCGGCAGCCGAATTTTAGCTGTGTCTTGTTTCCCTTTAAGAGGTCTGGATAAGTCCAGGGGCGACTTTACACATGTTGAGATAGTATCGGCGACGGACACAAAAAAGAGACCGGAAATCGACGTATCGCCGCAAGACGAAAATATTTTTGAAACAATTTTCCTCATTGGCCATTGTGGAGCGTCGATATCTTGCTATAAATACCCAGAGGGGCTATGAGGACTTTACATCTGGCGTTCGTACGTCGCATTGCCAATTGGAAATTGTTGTCTTTTCGTGTAGTCGAGGAGAAGAGGGAACTTTCCGTGGAAGCAGATTTTCGAACGGGCCGAATCTTCCATTATCTATGTCACCTCGAAGGTATTTTAAGGCCAGGGCGTGGCCATTCTGTGGTAAAATCCTGCCTTTCAGGAGCGCTACAGGGAGGATTTTACCCCCTCCCTGTAGTGAAAATACCTCCCATGTAGTGGTGAAATCCCCCTGTAAAGGGGCCAAAAAAGGTCATGTCTTGGATGCTCACGAAAACATGTTCATTCGATGCGCCTCGTCGAGCTGCGCTTGGCGGTCTATCGCACGTGCTCAAACTCGTTAATCCAGCCACACATTTTGCTTGCTCAATTTTTCCCGATATTTCGTGAATCGTACCTTGTTACGTACTTAGATCTACAGAGTAGTAGCTTATTTCTATAGCTACAGAGCTAGAGTACGTAGCTCTCAAGCTATTAGCTAGCTAAGCTTAGTAGTCCGAGGCCTAAGCTAGCAAGCTTCCCTGCAACGATTATCTAGATTTACCAAGGCTAGTTTCTTAGCGAAACTCATTTCAAGGTGCTCTGCAACTCCGAGAAGATCAGCAAGAATAAGGTTTTGATGCTAATCAGATAATCAACCTTTCGTGTGCTGGCGTTTAGTTTTATGACTATCAAAAATGCTTGGTGGCCTCCAGACAATCCCCACATTTGCCCCCCACCGACTCTTGGGTTTTCCTTAGCTTTGTGCGGCGCAGCGAATGTCATTTATGAATTGCTAGGCAACGCTTCGTGGTTCCCAGAAGTTATCCGTGAAGCTATTGAAAATGCCTATACATGGCTTGCATTCGTTCTTGCCTTCTCGTACTTTTTGCGAGCCCTTATGTATTGGAAAGTGCTCCAGCGGGATTTGTCTATGCCTAAAATCATTCCAAACTACGCTGCTGGGCAGATGGCACTGTTGTTTTTGGCCTTGCGTCTCTTGGGGCAAAGCAATGCATCCGACATCAGTGTCTATGCTCTCTCAGCCGTACAGCTCATTTTGTTAGCGTTGTTTCTGCAGCGATGTTGGGCTACTAGCACTCTGCCGGAACCGTTTTGGAACCCACCAACAGTCAATTGTGCAGTCACCACCATTGTCGCAGCAAGTCTTGGGATGCCAAATTGGTTGGTGTACTGGAGTTTTCGCTTGGCACTATTCCTTCAAATATCCATCGTGCCTGTTGAGTGCTACCGTGTGATCTTTGGTGAAAGCGCTGAACGTATGTTAACTTCAAACCATGACAGACAAAAAGTAGTTGCCAACAATATTTCAATCGCATTGTTGCAAGCTCCGTGTTCGCTCAATGTGGTCGCTTGGGGCGCATTGCGAAGACGTGGGCTACATGCACTGCCGATTTGTGGTGGTAGTGATGCAGGAACTTGTGAAGATGCCATCGGGCACTTCCTTTTTGCATGCGCCATGTTAGTATTAGTCCTTACAGGACGATCACTATGGTTGAGGAGAAAGTCTATTTATGACGCAGGCTTCAGTCCAGCATGGGCTGCGACCACCTTCCCTACGTGCTCTTCCGCAATTGCAGCTCTCCAATACACAGGATTTTCGGACGGCGATTTCGCTTCGCCCGCTTTATTACGCGACCGCCAAAATGTTCCTGTTAACATACTTCGACTTCTTGCTGCTATGTTTGCAACTGCAACAAGTGTGTTGGTTTTCACAATGGTCTTACTCTTTTTGCGACATCAAGCTCGCACAGTTTACTTCGTTTTCAGGCATTCTGACAGTCAGGGAGCCTCCGTAGAATATTGTAATAGTTCGGGAATGTCTGCCAGAATTCAAATTGAATTGCGTTCCTTTGACTCAGAGGCAAAAAGAAAGCTTCCTGCATCTGTAAATGAATTGGAAGCGGAACGTTTGAATCCAATATCGCTTTCTACCCAAGCGCATGCTGAATCAGATCAAATTTGATTTGCGCTTGTGATGTGCAATGTTGACCTCCTTTGCCTTCTGATAATTGTCAAAAACCTTGGTTTTATCGATTGGGAGATGACCGTCGCGACTCAGCAGCGGCATACGGCACCCCCAGCTTAGTATATAGCAAAATAGGTGCCCTTTATGAAGCCCCATCCAAAATTTGTACGCATGGGCGCTGGGTCTGAATACGAGTTCCATAATTATTAGAATACCAGTACCAGAAATAATTGCACTGCAGGTCGAAGTGGAGAATGATTACATTTGCATTACGCAAAAAGGACACTCAGCCCAGTCAGGCTGTTCTGATGGTTACATTTTTCTGTTGCTATATCTATATGCCGCCGTGGTGTTTCTTTGTATTTTTGGGGAGTATTAAGTAGACTAGAGACTAGAACGCAGAACTTAGAGTGCTCGTAGAAACATGCCAGCCCCTTTTTGACCACTCTATTTCTATGGACTAAACTGCAAGCGAGATACAAGCAACTCATCCGTAGGTTTGTGTGGTCTTTATAAATTTTGCGACTCAGCTGCAAAAAAGCTCAAACCAGACAAAGAAACCCATCCACTGTGCCCCGCTGTAAGGATAACTTCACCAGTTGCTGGCGACACTTCTAAACGGCCAACGGTGTCAGGGTAAGTAAGCACAACAAAAAGTTGGCGCTGGCGTGGCCGATAACCGGCAGGCAAGGCGAAGGCAGCAGCGCCAACATCCCCTGCAGACATCTGCAAATGCGCACAAAGAAGACTTATTTACAATGAGAAATTAGTTTCAGAATGCGATAAAATTTCAAGCGAAAGGAAGGACACACAAAAATAGCAACATTCCTTTAGACATATGTACTCAAAAGAAAAAATCTAAACCAAGTACCATGCCGTCTAGAAACACGAAGCCTTCAGTGTTGCGAGTGAATCGCGGTGGTGCGTAAGGGAAGACGTCTTGGTATGGAGCCCACCTTGATAGAGTGAAAATGGAAGAATCCGTTAATTGCACGAGCTCTTGCTTTGCCTCTGACAATAATAAAGGAGAGTAGAAGGCTAGGCGGCATACAACGATAGCAGCCGAACTAAATTTGGAAGTGAAAATATGGTATCTCCGTGATGTTACCCGTTTAAAAAAGCATCGACGGGCCTCCAGGTTGTTAAGCCAGGAACAATAAACCAGAGCCCCGCAAGCGATATGTAGCCTGGGTTACCAAGCATTATTACCTGAGATATAAACGCATGATGCTTAACTTTCATCAGTGAACTTGTTTGGAACAAACATCAAGCTTCTTGCGCTGAACTGCTCAGTTCAAGAAAATTAAGATGGCAAGATCAACAGTAGTACAGTACACAGAATTAAAACCTGTCCATCGGATTGAATGTCGACTCGCCCCATTGCATTGGAATGAGTCACAACCGCCAGAACTACTTGAAATTGCGGCCTAAATCCCACCTGCAGTAAATTGTTGTATTGCAGATGCAATACTCTTAGCTGCTCTTTGAACCCCTCTTTTTGGATAAAGCGCCTATTCAACAGCAAAAGCTAACTTTCTAGCACGAAGCACTGGTGTTATAGATGCTAAAGTAAAGTAACCGGGAGAGTGAATGCCGCGCTGCCAACTCGGCCGCCTGCAATGAGGCCATCTAAATGAACCACTCCACGTTCGTTTTTCAAATAGCGTGCTGGGAAAATTTCGCTTTTAGAAGAAGAAAATGGAAGACAAGAAGATTGAACACGTTCGAATAAGAATGCGAGCGACAGTATACAAATACGTTTGAACATTAGCAGAGTCAATCAATCCGTGCAATACCATCATATCAATCTACTTCACAATTCTCGAAACACATTAGCTCTGGTAGTTCCTTACCTGTCTACGTAAGTAATCCACCCGTGCTCGTAATGGGCATCTAACCATGCATCATTCGGTGAAGACAGGTTGGCCGAAAGAAACGACAAGCCACATAACGACATCCATGTGCTGCTTCCAATTGCCATGTGCACCTTTCGAGTCGACGAGAAATGTCGTCATTGAGGTGCTCGCATTAGAGAATAACGCCCAATTACATATCATCTTTGATAGAGAGATTTTAAGCAAAGGTTGAGACGGAAAGCACGAGAAAGTTGTACGGCATATGCTAAAAAGCGCAAGTATGTCAGTAGTCCGTACCTCACCATCCGCGAGCACGTCAACACGCCCCACGGTGTTGTGGTGTGTTAAGTCCAACAAAGGTTGCCAGGAGTCCGGCCGAAACCCTTCAGGCAAGTAAAAAGCAGCTGAACTAGAGTCATACCCACCTACACTGCCGCTTGTAATCACTCCTGGTTATTGGTTATTGGTTATGACCATGCACGCGTACGGAGTTACACGAAGAGTATTGTCTAGTGATTTGCTAACATTCGTGCCTTTATAGAAAATTATTCATTGAATTCAAATAGTTTCAGTATAAAGGCCCGGGGGAACTTTTGTTGACGTAGCACCTACCGTCGAGATGTACCCAGCCTGACGCATCTTTGTAAAAGCTTGCACTCTCAAATTCTTCAAATGCTATCCATCCATTGAGTAAGTGTGGTTTCATCAAATGCAGTGTCGCTATTTCGGAAGTTTTACGTAGTACATCCGCTTTCGGTGCACTTGACTCAAGTGAAATGCTATCAGAAGCGTCCACAGAAGCTTCGTCATTAAAAGCTTCGCTAATTGCGGTTACGAGCAGCTTTGTGGGGAGTAAATGCGAACTGCTAGACCTTGCATTTCTGGTGCTACTGGTGCAACTGGTGCTATCGCTGCTACTGCTGCTTTGAATGCCACAGCTATCATTGCTTGTGCCATCAATGTCAACGCTGCAATGAGATTTGACAGCTACGCTCTTGTCCAAGTCTCTATAAATTACTGCCACGGGCGCGCCGAAATTGGCTTCTAGCGAAGCAATTCGTTGGTCACTTAAATGCTGCATCGCCAAGAGTTGATTTATTTGCTCCTCGTGGTGCTATTTGTGGAAAAAAAAGGGGCAATGTAAGAAAAGCGTCATACAAAACAGGAGCTTATTTCGGTGGGTAGCCTTTATCAAGAATCAACAATATCACTAGCTAGCGAATAATATACCTTTATGATAGCTTGCTGGTCTTTCACAGTGGATTCTAATCCATGCACACGCTTTTGTAATGCTAGTAAGGCTGCTTCTGACGAGGATCCAGGAGTGCTTTCGCGGCCGCCATAATCCGAGCTAGCCACCCCTAGTAAAAACATGGCTATACTCACTGCAGGCCTACATCCCATCATGTCATCGACCTACGGGCATCTCGAATGCGGAAGGTCGCATTAAATACGCATGCTTCGTCAACAGCAAGGTGGCTAGTGAGCATGGAAGTAAAATCAAGTGATAACTTCGCGACAGTAAAGGACCACTGCGTCCGTAATAAGCTAAGGAACAAGGTACGCACCCTAACCCTAACCCAAACCCTAGCTATAACCATAACTAGAGTTTCTTTTCTGACGGCGTTTACAGTTTACAGAGCTTCTTTCAGCCCCCCCCCAAGTTTAGTGACTTACAAGCAAGGTTTTATCTAGTCGGCGTCTGAAAAGTCTCTCTCCTGCCAGAGAGCTAGAAGGGTTCGTAAAAATAAGTAACGTTTTTGACCCAAATAAGTAAATAATTAAGTAAATACGGTATATACGGTTGTAAATACCATATATTAGGGCGATAAAGTACCATTCTTGGAATTCCGGTTTTTCAAGGTCCCATTTTTGAGGAAAAGTGGGAAAATCTGTTACTTATTTACTTATAAAATTACTTATTTGGTCCCAAAAATTCGCATATATAGGTAATACTTATTTTTACGAACCCTACAGAGAGCACCTTTCACAAAGCGCACTCACCCATGAAACTGTGGGAATTCGATATTCCGATCTCAGCGCATGAAGAAGGGGGGAACCTGAAATAATTCGCTCTTCTTAAGGCAGTTGCCCGCACGGCGGAGAAAACCGAAAAACGGCGGACCGCCTTTTTTTTCAAACAGGTTTCCATATTTCCACACGAAAACAAAAGTACAAGGAGGGACCTATTTAAATTATCGAAATATATCCATTAATTTCCCAAATACCCTTCAGAATCAAGAATGACTCATATTATAGACGTGGATTTTACTTAATGCCGATAACTTCCTGTACTCAGGACCACCGACAGGGCCGGGCGGGCGCCCACCCGGCCTTTTTGGGACACACGCCCAATGGGTGGGTGGGCGTCCTTTTCGTTTTTCTGCTCGGGCCGGGAGGGTGGGCGTCGTCTTAATATACATGCCGGGCCGGGCGGGTGGGCGGTTGATTTTTCGACCGGGCGCCCGTGGGCGTCGCCCGGTTTTTGGCCTTTTTTTTTTACGAGAGACAAGGTTACCATTTTTAAGCTCAGACTGAAGGTTCTTTCCTCATTGAATATTCGGAGCCATCTATCTGCTTGAGTGCAGCATTCTCCCAATTTCTTATTTTGTTGGTATTTCGCGGTTGTGTGTCACGAGTCTCTGAGCGCCCCCTCAGACAAACCTAGGAGAATACAAAGAAAAGTCAAGAAGGACTATGACAATCATTCCTTGGCCACTCGGGCACATGTGTGCCTGATTTCCCCCTTTTTAGTATTAGCAACGCGCGGTGCAAGTTTGAATAGAAGTGGAGTAGAATGCGGCATAAGGAAGGTCGAAATGCGCAATGGCATGTGCCGCAAGGTGCTTCAAAGTGGAACTGCATCTGGAATCTTGAAGCTTTATTGAGAAATCTTCCAGACCCCAGACCCTCCAGCCTTTCTGAGAAATTTTGTTTGGGATTCGATGCGTGTATTAGGATATGGATTTAGCCAAAAAGGAAACCCTTCTTAAAATTATTTCCAGAACTACTTAGACCTTAGACTGGCTTAGGCGTAGGTGGGCCCGGCAAAGCCGGAAAGGAAGCTAGTACAAGGCGGACGTAGCGAATTCCAAACGGTGAGGACGCGCCGTGCTTAATATCATCATTTTTGCCATAATTATCAACGTA
>Ga0307930_1002106_pt1 | contig 15377 bp, 21 predicted proteins | sample OrgLakmetageno46_FD_203161 | JGI IMG/M metagenome (GOLD analysis project Ga0307930, IMG submission 203161) | Saline water microbial communities from Organic Lake, Antarctica - #46 | ecosystem: Environmental > Aquatic > Non-marine Saline and Alkaline > Saline | place: Antarctica: Organic Lake... | reverse complement strand
CGAACTGCTCGGGGCGCTGGGCTTTGCTGCCGATGCCAGCCTCCCGGCCTGGTGGCAGGGCGAACCTGCGCGGTTGCACGTTCGCCGCTGGAGCGAGGACCTCGGGTTGTCCGAGGATCGGATCATCGAGGTCGCAGCTGAGACCCGGCAAAATCATCCTGCCCCACCAGATGGGCCCAAGGCGCTGGATCGGTTCATGGAACGCGCAGCCCAGCGCGACGCTCGGATGGCTGCAACCAGCCGGACGCAAAAAGTCAAGCGCTGCCGCAAGGCCCAAGGAAAGCCACCGCCCAACCCGGATGAGCTGGCCGCCTTTTATGCGGCCAAGGTCAACTCCGACGAATATCTGCCCGCCAGCATGATCAGCAACGCTATGTGCGCAGCCATGCTGGCCCGCGGACTGGTGACCACCGAGCGGCTGCGCGCCCGAGGCGTGCTATGAGCAGGTTTAATCGCAGGCTTCATCTGCAGACGAGCTGTTCCCCCGATGCAAGACAGCAATCGCACGCCAAGCAGGGCCGCCCCAAGCGCATGATGACCGTACAGCAGGCGCTGGAATGGGCCTTCGGCAAGGAACAGGCACAGCTGGAGCTTCCGGAGCGCCCTGATCTCGATCTTGGCCAACGGCAAGGCTTTGGTCTCGAATACGTGCTGATGCAACGCGCGGTGCTGGGCTGCAAAGTGGACGGTGGACAGCACAAAATCGGCAGCTATACCCACGAGGATGCTGAGGTGATCGCGGCCACAGTGGCTGGCATGCCCGACAGTTTTGGCGGGATCCGCATGGCTATCCGGGTCACCGAACTCGCACGCGCTGGGCTAACACCGGACTGGATGCCGGGCGCTGTGCCGCGATGTGTTCCAGTCGACATCAAGCGGAACCGGCATGGCGATCGCGCTGTCAGCGTCGTTGTTGGCACCGAGCGCATTCTGGTCAAAGGGAAATGGCGGACGGTCGACATTCGGGCCTGTCCAGTCACCTGGCGGCCTTATCCGGAACAGATCGCCTCCGCTCGGCGCGGCTATGAGGATTGGTGGGCCGCGCTGGATTGGGTGCGCGATGGGCTGCTAGCAGGCGGGATGTTGCGTGAAGTCCAAGTGGCGGAAGTTATGCCGAAGGTACGGCCATGGCACTGAGCCAAACATCTCACCCTTGACAGGTTCCCATATTGGTAACATAAGGGAGTTCCCAAGGAGGGAACTATACGAGGTAAAATGCGGATCCTGTCAAGACGAACACTGGTCGAGTATTGGACCAAGCACGCTTCAGCAAAAGCTCCCCTTCTCTTTTGGTATGCAGAAACTGAGCGAGCGCAATGGGAACGGCCGCAGGATGTGAAGGACATGTTTGGCGCGTCGGTAGACTTCGTGGGAGACAGCAGGATCGTATTTGACATCGGCGGCAACAAGTTCCGTTTGGTCGCACGCGTTGTTTATGGCCCGTACTACCGCGTGATGATCAAGTTCGTGGGAACCCACGCTGAATATGACAAGATTGACGTAACCAAGGCTAAGTAAATCAGGAAAGAACAAATGGAACTCCGTGCCATTCGAACAGATGAAGATCTGGATTGGGCGCTTGCGGACATCGAGCAATACTTCGATGCACCGCCCGCACCCGGGACAGCAGAGGCCGATCGCTTTGATATTCTGACCGACCTCATCGAAGCCTATGAAAACCGCGAATACCCAATCGAAGCGCTGGATCCTATCGAGACGTTGAAAGTGTTCATGGATATCAAGAAGAAGAAGCAGAGCGATCTGGCAGAGCTGGTTGGCGGCAAACCCCGCGCGTCTGAAATCATGAACCGCAAGCGCCCGCTCACACTGCGAATGATCCAAAAGATCAACAGCAGCTGGAAAATCCCGGCAGCGTCTTTGATCGCGCCCTATCACCTCGAAGCCAACAGCGAGGGGGCCTGACCCCCCTCCCATGGTTCCTCCCTGGCCCTATCCGTATACGGGGGGGCTTAGCGCGCCATTTCGCTAGCGCGTGGCTTTTTCACCGGGGAATCCACTTGGAAGCCACCTTGGCCAGCAGCGGAATTAAAATGATTGTATTACAGAGGTTTGGGAGTATAAAGCTGGCTCTCAAGGTGGATTCTTGAGTGGTTTAGTCAAGAATCCACCTTGGCCAAACCCTAGCCAGTTTGGCCAAGGTTGGAAGCCACCCCAGCGGTAGCGTGATTTGGGCTTTGCAGAACCCGCTGATTCAAAACAAAAATCAGATTGACTTTTCTAGCCCCCTTGACGTACCCCTTGATCATCGAAGATTTGCGCCCGGAGGATATACCTCGCGGGCGTTTTTGTTTTTCCCACATCGCGGACCCGATCCTGTCGCTGGCAATGTTGCCCGCGCGCATCGGCATGTCCGCTCTGCCCCAAACGAGAACCGCCCCATGGACCTTGTCTTCGCGCCAAGCGAGATCGAGACGTGGCCGATTGATCGGCTGCGGCCCTACGCCCACAACGCCAAAATCCACGGCGACGATCAGGTGGCCAAGATCGCCGCAAGCATGGCGAAGTTCGGCTGGACCGTGCCCTGCATGGTGGCTGACGATGGTGAGTTGATTGCGGGCCACGGCCGGATACTAGCTGCCACGATGCTGGGGCTGACAGACGTGCCGGTGATCCGGCTTGGGCATCTCGACGAAGCGGAACGCCGCGCCTACCGCATCGCCGACAACAAATTAACCGAGATGGGGGAATGGGACGAGGCCATCCTGCGCGACGAGATTGCAGGGCTGCTGGCTGAGGATTTCGACCTGTCGCTGCTCGGGATTACTGACGAAGATCTGGATGCGCTGCTGCGCGATCCAGATGCGCTGGGCGGCGACGGGCCAGTTGAGGGCGAAGACGACATTCCCGAACCACCGGTCACGCCGGTATCGGTGGCGGGCGATCTGTGGAAGCTCGGGTCGCACCGGCTGATCTGCGGCGACAGCACCGCAGCCGATGTGGTTGGGAGGCTATTGGGTGATGTGCGACCGCTGCTGATGGTCACCGACCCGCCCTATGGCGTCGAATACGATCCCTCCTGGCGCAATCAGGCGGGTGCAGCCAAGACCAAGCGCACTGGCAAGGTGTTGAACGACGACCGCGCCGACTGGCGCGAGGCTTGGTCGCTATTCCCAGGTGACGTTGCTTATGTCTGGCATGGCGCGCTGCATGCTGCGACCGTGGCAGAAAGCCTCACGGTGACAGGCTTCAATATCCGCTCGCAGATTATCTGGGCAAAGGACCGGCTGGTGCTGAGCCGCGGCGATTATCACTGGCAGCACGAGCCCTGCTGGTACGCTGTGCGCGCCAAGGGCAAAGGCCACTGGGCGGGCGATCGCAAGCAGACGACGCTCTGGCAGATCGCAAACAAGGATCAGGATGCGGACACGGTGCACGGCACCCAAAAGCCGGTCGAATGCATGCGCCGCCCGATCCTGAACAACTCGAACCCCGGTCAGGCCGTGTTTGAACCCTTCATGGGGTCAGGCACCACGCTGATCGCGGCCGAGACTACAGGGCGGGTGTGTTACGGGGTCGAGTTGAACCCGGCATATGTCGATGTAGCAATCGAGCGCTGGCAGGTTTTTACCGGCAAAGAGGCTGTTTTGGCAGAAAGTGGAGAGACCTTCGGGGCACTCAAATCGCATCGGCTGACCGCGTGATGCAGTCTCGCCGCCGATCACTGATAGAGGCCATCACCAATGTCGCGGTGGGCTATGTGCTGGCCATCGTCACGCAGATCATTGTGTTCCCATGGTTCGGCTTGCACCCAAGCCTTGATGACAATCTTGCCCTGGGTTTGGTTTTCACCTCAATATCGTTAATCCGTGGCTATGCCCTGCGCAGGCTGTTCGCTGGGATCGATCGCCAATAAAAAAAGGACCAGCCTAAGCTGGTCCAGAGTTGAGAAAAATTGCGGCGAGCAGGCCGCAACTTAGGAAGGTTAACAGGCGATAACCCCTCGACTTTTATCCGCTGTCAGTTTTCGATTTGCAAGACTGCATCAACATATCGACAGGAGCGGCCTGTTAAGCCCATCATATTGATTACCGGATGTGATAAACTCGACCGCGCAGCTCGTCAGAAGTCGTGGAGACCTCAAAGCCGAGCTTCTTTTTTAACCCGCCCGAGATCATGCCTCTGGCAGAATGTGCAGCCCAACCGGTCACCTCAACGATCTCGCTGATAGAGGCCCCTTCAGACCGCTGTAGGAGCGCGATGATCTTCGCCTGCTTGGTGCCAGCGCGGATGACAACAGGCTTGGGCGTGGCAGGATCAGTCAACGCTTCGGTTGCATCCTTCGGCGCAGAGGCCAGCGCCAGTTTGGACTTGCGCAGATTGTTCATGGTGGTCGCCACCACCGGCTCTATCCCGATCGCGGCAAGGCCAGCTTCTGTCGCGACCAGCGTGGTGCCGTGTCCGTCGCCGGTCTCACGCCAAAGCGGCTCGCCGCGCCGAAGATTGGCGTCAACTTCTTCGAGCCAGCCGCGCGCAATCATCATGGTGACGACCTTCTTGGCCGCCGCCCCATGCAACCCCTTGGGCAGCGGCATGGCTAGATTGTCAGGGAGCGTGGCCGCGCGGCTGAGGATGATGGTCTGGGTGTCGGTGAGTTTGGGCATCTGGGCCTCCTGTCGTAATAAAGATGTCGGAGTTTGGGTCTGGGTCAGTCGCTCTCGGCCATGCTTGCCGCGACCGCGAAGTGCTGCACCCAACCCGTCAGGTAGGGCAGCCCTGCGGGGATCCCGTCGCAGCGCTCGGTCTTGCGGCTGATGCGCCAGTCCTGCCAGCGGCGGATCGCGGATGCGGTCGCAGTCTCGGTATCGATGTTGCAGCCCATCATGTTGCCGACCACATCGTCGGCGAAGTGGCGGCCCATGCGGCTGTCGAGGAACTCGCGGATGCCGATCATCTCGTCCTCGCTATCGGCGCCGATGGCAGCAGCGATCAGGCGCGAGGCGAGCGTCCAGACATCCGCGCTGCGGCGGTCGCGATGCGGGCAAACAGTCAGGGCCCGGAAAAATCCGTAGTCCTCGTTGCGGCTGGGCAGAATGGGGTGCGTGGTCATGATTGTGATCCTTGTTGTGAGTGATGGCGGGGCGCTCGGCCCCGCCCGTTCGGGTTCAGGCGGCGCTGACGGCTTCCAGCGTGGCGATGTGGCTGCGCAGCGTGGCGACCTCTTCGCGCGCAGCGTCGGCCCAGAAGGCAGCGCGCGCGTTGCAGGCGCGGGCCAGACGCTCGGCATCATGCTGCGTGAAGCGATTGACCTTGTGCGCGCGGCCATGGCCCGTGCAGGTGGCGCGGTGTTTCTTGCCTTCGGGCGTCAGTGTGAAGGTCATGGGCCCGAAGTCGTCAATCACGATCCAGTTGTGCGAGGCGATCGTGGCGCAGGCGCTGGGCGCGAGGCGGGCCTCAATCTCTTCAGCGGCAGCGCGGAAGTCTGCGATCAGGGTGGCGGCGGTGGTGGTCATGGTGGTGGCTCCGTGGTGAGTTGCATCGTTTTGGTACAATCACATTCGCTCTACAGCCCCGATTATCGTAGGTAACTCTGAGCAATATCATTGCTTTATGATCTATATGTGCCGCTCAAGCGATCCAGTCCGTATTGTGCGATGCCGCCTGTTTCCCCCTCATGGCGCTGTGCCGCGTTAGGCGGGTCGCCGTTCACGATGGTCACGAAGAGCGCGCGGGCGACCGCGGCAACCTCATCGGCCGCGGCGCTGGTGAGCTGGACATCGTGAACGGAGACCGCCTCACCTAGATCGGTCAGGGCATAGAGCGTGGCGAACGAAGCCTCGGTCGGGTCGCAGGTGATGGTTTCCCGGTCATGCTCAGACACGGAGACGCTTCGGCAAAAACGTAGATCAAACCCGATGGCGCATTCGCGGCGGGCGAGATCGACGAGGGTTTCGCTTGCGGACAGGCAGTTGAGGGAAGGATTGGTCATTGGGCTGCGCCTTCGGGAGCGTGGGCTTCGGGGTCGAGGCCCACCCATCCTCCGTCCCGCCAGACGTAGAGATGGCAGAGCTCGCAGGTCGGGCGTGGCAGGATCGGCGGCTCGCGGGGCGGATCAAAACAGTCCAGCGCGTCCGCGCGCACTTGCCGGATTTCCTTCGCCGCGAGAATGTCCTCGGGCGTCCACGGCGCCAGCGCTGGCAGCATGTGCGAGGGGTAGCCGTCAAAGTGGCAATAAATGTGGGCCCATTCTCCGGGTCCGGTCTGGATGGCGATCTGCGCGCGCGTGCTCATGGCTGTCTCCGTGTTGCAGGGTTTTGTTGCAGGCTTGCGCGCGGGCTCAAATGAGCCCGTGCTGTTGCAGGAGGGGGACGACATCGGCCAACTCGATCGTCAGGCAGTCGATCCCGATCCGGCCCGCCATCTCGAAGACCTCAGCGTTCAGACTGATGTCGTTGAAATGGCCCTGCAGCGCGGGCACGGTCATGGCCTGAGTGAAGCGGCTGCGGTCGATGAAAATGCGTGTCGTATCGGAAGTGGTGGCGATGGCCATGTGCGTGTCCTTTCAGGAGTGGGGTGTGGGCGTGTGGGGATTCAAGCGGCGCGGCGTCCGGCCTCAAAAGCCTCCTCGAGCGCTGCGCGGATGGACCAGACGGCGACATCGTGGAAGTCGAGGCGGTCGCGGTTGCGGGTTTCCAGCGTCTCGACGGTGTGGAAATGCTTCGCTGCGATCTCCAGCAGCAGAGCTTCGCTGGGTGCTTTGGCGGGGGCTTTGGTCTTGGTGGTCATGGCGTCGTCTCCGGGGCTGAGTTGCATCGTTTTCCTGCACCCAGAGTCGCTCTATGTGGGAGTGTAATCAACTGAATAAGATCGTTATTCTTATTTAGTTACAATATGTTGAGGATATTCACAGCGCCATGGAAGGACTGTCTGAACGCGCCTATGCCGCCCATTCCGGCCTCTCGCGCGGGGCCGTGCAAAAGGCGCGCAAGAACGGGCGGTTGGTGCTGTTGCCGGATGGGTCGATCAACGCTACCGCCTCGGATGCGCGCCGCGGAGTGATGACCGATCCAGATCAGCAGATGCGCTCGCGAGGTGGGATGGGCGCTGGGGGTGATGGCGGCAGCGTCTCCGGCCCCGGCGAAAGCACGTCTTATCTAAAGGCGCGCACGGCACTGACGGTCTACCAGGCCCAAGAGCGCCAGCTGTCGATCCAGAAGAAGAAAGGCGTGCTGGTCGACCGCGCCCGCGCCGAGACGCTGGTGTTTCGTCTTGCACGCCAGGAGCGCGACACATGGGTCACCTGGCCCACCCGCGTCGCCGCCCTGATGGCGGCGCAATTATCCGCAGAGATGGAGAAGGCCTCGGGCACACCCGTGACGATCGAAACTGCGATCCTGCAAAGGGTGCTGGAAACCCATGTCCGAGAGCAGCTTGACGCCCTGGCAGACCTCAGGGTCTCGCTTGAATGAGGGTGATCATGATCACAGCCTAAACGACGGCGACCTGACCGAGGGTCTCGACCTTGGCTTCGAGGGGGCAGAAGACATCCTGCGCGTCTGGCGGCGCGGATTGCGGCCAGACCCGGATCTGACGGTGTCGGAATGGGCCGATAAACACCGCAAGCTGTCGTCGCGGGCCGCCGCTGAGCCGGGGCAATACCGGACAGCCCGGACGCCCTACCTGCGCGCAATTATGGATGCACTGTCGCCTGGCCATCCAGCGCAACGGATCAGCTTCATGAAGGCAGCCCAAGTTGGCGCCACAGAGGCGGGCAATAACTGGATCGGCTTTGTGATCCACCACGCGCCCGGGCCGATGCTGGCGGTGCTGCCAACGGTAGAGATGGCGAAGCGGACCTCACGCGGGCGGATCGATCCGCTGATTGAAGAAAGCCCGGCGCTAAAGGAGCGCGTCAGTCCAGCCCGATCACGCGATGCGGGCAATTCGATGCTGTCCAAGGAATTCCCGGGCGGAATTCTGGTGCTGACCGGGGCGAATTCGGCGACGGGCCTTCGCTCGATGCCCGCACGCTATGTGTTCCTCGACGAGGTCGACGCCTATCCAGCCTCGGCCGACGAGGAAGGCGATCCGGTCAGTCTGGCGGAAGCGCGCACCACGACGTTCGCGCACAGGCGAAAGGTGTTCATGGTCTCGACGCCCACGATCCGGGGGCTGAGCCGGATCGAGCGTGAGTTTGAGGCGAGTGATCAGCGGCGGTATTTTGTCCCGTGCCCGCATTGCTGCCACATGCAATGGCTGCAGTTTGAACGGTTGCGCTGGGACAAGGGGCAGCCTGACACCGCAGCCTACCACTGCGCTGGGTGTGAGAAACCCATCGCAGAGCACCATAAGACGGAGATGCTGGCGCGGGGCGAATGGCGGGCAACCGCTGTTAGCACAGATCCGAACGCGATCGGCTTCCACATCTCAGCGCTCTATTCGCCGATCGGCTGGAAGAGCTGGGAGCAGGTCGCACGGGAGTGGCTGGCAGCGCAGGGCTCCGACGAGATGCTGCGCGCCGCGCGCAACACGCTGCTGGGTGAAACATGGGTCGAGAGTGGCGATGCACCCGAATGGCAGCGCCTCGCGGATCGCCGTGAGATCTTTGCAGCGCAGATCCCTGCACGCGGCCTGTTCCTGACCGCTGGGGCGGACGTGCAGAAGGATCGGATCGAAGTGGATGTCTGGGCCTGGGGCCGTGGGCTCGAAAGCTGGCTGGTGGATCACATCGTCATTCCGGGCGGACCGGATGATCCAGCCTGCTGGGATCAGCTGACAGCGCTCCTTGGCCAGACATGGGTGCATGAACACGGCGCGATCATGACACTGGCGAAGTTGGCGATCGATACAGGCTACGAGTCCGCCGCGGTCTATGCCTGGTCCCGCAAGCAGGGGATCGCGCAGGTGGCACCCGTGAAGGGGCTCGAGGGGTTCAATCGGGCCACGCCGGTCTCAGGGCCAACCTTTGTTGATGCGACCGTGAATGGGCGGAAACTGAAACGCGGGGCGCGGCTCTGGACCGTGGCCACAGCGACCTTCAAGGCCGAGACCTATCGTTATCTGCGCATCGCAGGACCAAGCGATGAAGAACGCGCCAGTGGCGCATCAAATCCTGCGGGCACGATCCACCTGCCAGACTGGGCAGACAGCGAATGGCTAAAGCAACTCGTCGCCGAGCAACTGGTGACGATCCGCAACAAGCGCGGCTACGCGCGCCAGGAATGGCAAAAGATGCGCGAGCGCAATGAGGCACTGGACACCCGCGTCTATGCACGCGCCGCCGTCTGGATCCTTGGCGCCGACCGCTTTGATGAGCGGATGTGGCGGCAGCTCGAGAAGCAGGCCGGGATCGAAACCGTGGTGGTCGCACCGAATAGCGAACCCGAGAAACAAAACAGCCCGCAAGCCGGGCGGATTGCCGCCCCCCGCAAGCGCGGTTGGCGGGTAAGCACGCCAAAATACATGGAATGATGGATCCCCAATGACCCTCGATGATCTCAAATCCCGCCACAGCGCGTTGCTGGCTGCGCGCTACAGCGGTACGCGCTCGGTCAGCTATGATGGCAAGACCGTGAATTACGGCACGGATGCGGAGCTTGCCGCGGCGATCAGCGATATTGAGCGGCGCGTGGCCAAGCTGGAGCGCGGCGCTGGGCGTATCCTTCGCCCCAATGCCGTGAAGGATCTGTGATGAACTGGCGACAGCGACTCGGTGCTTTCATCGGTGGGTTTGATGCAGGCCAGCAGCACCGGCGGCTGCGCGGGTTTCAGGCGACGCGCGCACATGTGAATGCGCTCATCGCGGCGTCAGGGCCGGATATTACGGCCCGTGCCCGCTGGCTGGTGCGCAACAATGGCTATGCGGTAAACGCTGTCGAAAGCTGGGCTGCCAACACCGTAGGCGATGGCATCAAGCCGATCTCGAAGATCGCGGATCCCTCCCGCAAGGAAGAGCTGCAGCGTCTCTGGCTCACCTGGACGGACGAGGCCGATGCTGAAGGGCTGACAGACTTCTACGGCCTGCAGCGCCGCGCGGCGCGCGAAGTATTCATTGCGGGCGAGGTGTTCTTCCGGATCCGGATGCGCCGCGCCAGCGACGGGCTGACCGTACCGCTGCAGCTGCAGATGCTGCCAGCCGAGATGCTGCCGCTGGAACAGACCGGCACTGCTGCGAACGGAAATGCGATCCGTCAAGGGATCGAGTTCGACCGGATCGGTCGGCGCGTCGCCTATCACTTCCTGCGCCGCCATCCGGGCGACAGCACCGATCCCGGGCTTGCGGGCGAATTCGTCCGAGTACCGGCCTCCGAGGTGATCCACGTGATCGATCCGGTGGAAGGCGGCCAGCTGCGTGGTGTGTCGAAACTCGCCCCCGCCATCGTGAAGCTGTTCCTGCTCGATCAGTATGACGATGCCGAGCTCGACCGGAAGAAGGTCGCGGCGATGTATGCCATGTTTGTGACCTCGCCCGCGCCGGAGAACCCGCTAGCCCCAGCCGAGGACGAGGATATGCCAGCGGGCGTCGAGATCAGCCCGGGCCAGATCGTGCGGCTCGATCCGGGTGAGGACGTAACCGTGGGCCAGCCCGCCGACAGCGGCGCGACCTACGAGCCGTTTCAGTACCGCACATTGCTGCAAATCTCAGCAGCGCTGGGCATCCCCTATCCCTATCTCGCCAATGACATGGTGAAGGGAAACTTCTCGAACTCACGCCTGGCGCTGATCGAATTCCGCCGCCGCGTTTCGGCCTGGCAGCATTCGGTCATGGTCTACCAGCTCTGCCGTCCAATCTATGCGCGCTGGATGGATGCGGCGGTCTTATCAGGCGGGCTGACGCTGCCCGACTATGAAGCTGACCGCATGCGGCTGCTCACGGCTGACTGGCTGCCGACCAAATGGGACTGGGTCGATCCGCTGAAGGACGCAAATGCCGAGATCGCCCAGATCGAAGCGGGTCTCAAATCCCGCACGCAGGCTATCGCCGAGCGTGGCTATGACGCAGAACAGGTCGACCGTGAGATCGCGGCGGAGCGGGAGCGGGAGCGATTGCTGGGGCTGGACTTCCGCCGCCCGGGATCACCCGCGCAAGGCGTGCAGGCGGTGCCGAGCTCAGATGAAGATGACGGCGAAGACACCGACCCGAAAGATGAAACCGATAACGCGGACGACCCTTCGCGCAAGCCTGAGGACCAGCCCTGATGCTCCATGCCCGCATTGCCACGCGCGCCTTCAACACGCCGCTTCTGGTTGAGCCTTCCAAAGCCATGGCATTTCTGTCGGGGTTGGGGCCGCGCATTCTCGGGCGACAGGTCGAGATGGTGGAGCCGGATGGCGCGAACGAGGGCGCAGTGCTGCTACCCGCCCGCGCCAGCATCCTCGCCGGAAACCTCGCTGTGCGCCTGCATCAAAATGGCGACGCGCCCTATCCGGTCGTGGACGGCATCGCCGTGATCGAGATCTCCGGCGTGTTGATCCACCGCGGCGGCTGGATTGGCCAGTCCTCTGGCCAGACCAGCTATGAAGGGATCGCAGCACAGATTGATGCGGCGGCCGTCGACCCTTCTGTCCGTGGCCTTGCGTTGGAAATTGACAGTTTTGGTGGCGAGGTTGCGGGGATATTCGACCTCGCCGATCGCATTCGTGCAATTCGTGCCACCAAACCTGTCTGGGCTTTTGTGGCTGAACACGCTTTCTCGGCAGGATACGCGCTGGCCAGCCAGGCTGATCGCATACTGCTGCCCCGCACCGGGGCCGTCGGCAGCATCGGTGTCGTCGTGATGCATGCCGACCTCAGTGGCGAGCTTGATCAGGACGGTGTGCGCGTGACCTTGATCCATTCAGGGCGGCATAAAGTGGATGGCAATCCGTATCAGCCCCTGCCTGATGCCGTTCGTGATGACATCCAGCGCGAGATCGATGTGTTGCGGTTCCTCTTTACGGAGACCGTCGCGGCGGGGCGCGCTGAACGGTTGAGCCAGGAGGCCGCCCTCGCAACCGAAGCCGCAACCTATCGCGGGGCAGACGCTGTCGCCGCAGGGCTCGCCGATGAAGTCATCGATCTGCAGCGCGGTTTTGCTGTGTTCCGACAGCGCGTGTCAAACACGCCAACACTCGCACCCGTGCGCGCAACGCGCGCGACAGCACTCCAGTCCCGCAAGCCAACTCAACCGAAAAAGGAGGCACAGATGGCCACCCAAACTGACATAACAGACACCACAAACAGCATTGCAGAGAATGATCCGGAAGACACTCTGCGTGAGGAGACTGCCGATGAGGCAACAATTCCGCAGGATGGTCATTCCATTGCCCGTGATGATCAACCTGCCGCCCCGGCCGCGCCCCCTGCGGTACCCGCACCGCCGGTCTCGGACGCAGCGCAGCCGGGCAATCTGGCTGAACTTTCGGCAAAACTGCGCAACGAGGCCGCAGATATTGCCGAGATTGCAGCACAAGCTGGACGGCTTGGCATCGCAATAGACGCCGCAAAGGCCCTGCGCGAAGGCACGGCCCCGGAAGCCTTGCGCCGCCTGGTTCTGGAACGCGCCAGCGCCGCGGCGGATGCCCGCGATATCGTCGCAGCGCCGCCATCGCCGGTCATCCCCAAAAGCGCCGAAAGCCCGATCGTGGCCGCCGCCAAACGCGCGGCCTCTGCAGGTACAAAGGGCTGAAACTCCCTCTCATCCCTGAAACCCTGCCACCTGATCCCCCGCCGCTCCACCCCGGCGGGGGATTTCTTTTTGCACCCAGATCACAAGGATCCCCGACATGACCGTGCTCCGACAGCCCGCCACCATGGGCGATGTCCTCAAATATGAGGTAAACCCGAACTTCACCCGCGAGAGCGTGACACTTCTTGCGGGCATCAACTATCCCGTGGGCGCTGTTCTTGGCCGCATTACCGCCAGTGGCAAACACAAGCTGGCAACTTCGGGTGGCTCAGATGGCGCCCAAACGGCCGCGGCCGTTCTGCTCTACGCGGTCGACGCCACCGGTGCCGATGCCATCGGCGTGGTGATCGTGCGCGGCCCAGCCATCATCTCGAAGGGGACCCTCGTCTTCGACCCCACCGTAGATGACGCGGCCAAGACCGCCACAAAACACGGTCAGCTGGCTGCGCTAGGCATCATTCCACGCGACACCGCCTGATCTGGCAACCTTTAGCTGCCGAGCATCCCCCTGACATTTTTCCCCGGAGTTTTCCCATGACCATCACCCGCAACCCGTTTGACGCGGGCGGCTATTCGCTCGCAGATATGACGCAGGCCATCAACATCCTGCCCAACCTCTACACCCGCCTTGGCCAGATCGGCCTGTTTCGCTTTGAGGGCGTGTCACAGCGCTCAATTGTGATCGAGCAGCGCGAAGGGGTGTTGAGCCTGCTGCCATCGGTGCCACTGGGCGCGCCCGCCACCGTGGGCACCCGTGAGCAGCGTTCCATGCGATCCTTTGCGCTGCCCTGGATCCCCCATGATGACGTAATCTTGCCCGCAGATATCCAAGGCATGCCCGCGTTGGGCCTCTCGGACGCCGCTGATCCACTGGTCGAGGTGATGAACCGCAAGCTCACACTGATGCGCCGCAAACATGCCCAGACCCGCGAATACATGGAGATGAATGCCCTGCGCGGTATCGTGAAGGACGGCGCGGGTACCACGCTTTACGACTATTTCACCGAGTTTGGCCTTGAGAAGATCTCGATCGACTTTGTGTTTGGCACTGCTGGCACAAATGTGCAGGGCAAGGTGCGCAGCGTGCTGCGCGCCATGGAGGATAATCTGCTTGGCGAGACCATGACCACCGCCCATGCGCTGGTCAGCTCGGAATTCTTCGACAAACTGATCAGCCACCCCAAGACAGAGGAAGCCTACAAGTTCTTCTCTGCCACCGGTGGACAGCCGCTGCGCGAAGACATGCGCCGGGCCTTCCCTTTTGCTGGCATTCTGTTTGAGGAATACAATGGGTCTGTCACGCTCTCGAACGGCACCTCCGAGCGGTTGATCCCCGCTGGTGAAGGGATCGCCTTTCCGCTGGGCACGTTCGACACCTTCACGACTTATGGTGGGCCCGCCAATCTGTTGGAGACCGCCAATACCATCGGCCTGCCGCTATATGCGCGTCAGATGATCGACGCCAAAGGCCGCTGGATCGATCTGATGACTGAAACCTCGATCCTGCCGGTGAACAAGCGGCCCCGCATGGCGATCCGCCTGCACAGTGGCAATTGATGGGTGGCCAGCTTGTCCGTGTTCACTGGTGTGATCGACACGCTCTTCGCGGACAACAACATCGCCCGTGATGCGATCTACATCGCGGGCGATGGTCCGACACAACTCGTCCGTATCGTCACACGCCGCGCGGATGACATCACCAGCTTTGGTGATGCCCGCATCTGGTCTGAGACAACCCGCATCGACCTGCGCGTGGCAGAGGTGGCGACCCCGCGTCCCGGCGATCGCCTTGAGATCGACGGCGACGCCTTCCTTATTCAGGGCGAGCCCATGCGCGATCGCGAACGGCTGGTCTGGACTGTGGATTTGAGGCCCGCATGAAACTCAATGTAACCATCACCCCAAACCTCGCCGCACTCATGGCCGCAGAAATCAAAGCTGGCGAACAAGCGGTGACAGCGGCCATGCGCGCAGCCGGGACACAGCTCAAATCCGACTGGCGCGGGCAGATCACGCAAGCGGGACTTGGGCGTCGGCTGAGCAATTCGATCCGCAGCCAGACCTATCCAAAGGTCGGGGAAAGCATCGATGCCGCAGCGCTGGTATGGTCGAAAGCGCCTGTGATCATCGGTGCCCATGACACCGGGCCGCTGATCCGCTCCAAAGACGGGTTCTGGCTGGCGATCCCGACAGAAGCTGCAGGTAAGGGCGCGCGGGGCGGCCGGATCACGCCGGGTGAATGGGAACGGCGGCGCGGTCTCCGGCTGCGGTTTGTCTATCGCAGGCGGGGACCGAGCCTTTTAGTGGCTGAAGGGCGGCTGAATGCACGCGGAGTTGGTGTTGCATCACGCTCAAAGACGGGGCGCGGGCTGACCACAGTGCCGATCTTTCTGCTGGTCCGGCAAGTTAAGCTGCGCAAACGGCTGGATCTGGCGCGCGATGCAAAGGCCGCGCAGGAAAGGATACCGGGGGCGATTGTGGGAAAGTGGGTAGATACCCGATTTTGACGACGGTAGTCGACACGTTGCCTTCGTTGGCATATATTGCCATCAGCATACATGGAGTTGCATATGGCCACGCGAAACGTTGTTCTTACCGACCCGCAATCCGACCTTGTTGACCGACTGGTCGCGTCGGGACGCTATCAGAATGCCTCTGAGGCGCTGCGGGCAGGACTGCGTCTGCTCGAGCGGGAGGAAAGCGAATTGAGCGCATTGCGTGATCGCCTAAGCACCGGCCTTGACGAAGCGC
>Ga0307930_1002104_pt1 | contig 15379 bp, 15 predicted proteins | sample OrgLakmetageno46_FD_203161 | JGI IMG/M metagenome (GOLD analysis project Ga0307930, IMG submission 203161) | Saline water microbial communities from Organic Lake, Antarctica - #46 | ecosystem: Environmental > Aquatic > Non-marine Saline and Alkaline > Saline | place: Antarctica: Organic Lake... | reverse complement strand
ATATTACCAGTCCATCAAAACCCAATAGGAGATGGTCTCTTGATCTCCGATGCGGTATATCAGCAAGTTCTTTCGAAGTAATAGTGAAGCAGTGTGATTGAAAGGTTGGGTGTGTGCGCGCGCTTTTGGTCTAATACTACTCTCCCATAATCCTCGCACTTCATTCTGGCACTCGGCACTGCCCTGAGTCCGATTCACATAGTGATTATTATTGCGAATTGTCAATTGATGCCGCACGAATGATCGAATGGAGTTTTCATTTGTGCGTGGACTCGCGCATAAACTTGAATGCAAGATCTAATCTCTGACTGAAATACATCGATTTACCATAAACACACTTGACCTACGTACGTACTTAGAATATGGAATACGAGAATCAAAACTTGACCAAGCTTTACAATCCAAAGCTTGAATTGGCTTCTGCCATCGATAAGTACAAGTGACGCAGAAAACGGACAATGGCCAGCTTCATCTCAACAAAGCTCTTCTGCCTCAAATCAAGTTAGACTTCAATTTTAGCTAGAGGTATTCGTAAGGGTGTCAGTGTAGTAGTAATCAAGCTGTAGTACTTCGTAATAAGTATACAACATACATAAGTACTTACAGTACAACTGTACTTGTAAGCCTATAGTATATACTGTACTTCTGAAGGTGCACGTATATATTACTTATTGAAATGCATATTTGGGTCAAAACCATTACTTATTTTTACGAACCCTATTCGATAGACCTGAAGCTTTGAAGTCTAGACCTGAAGAGTTTGTCGTACATAAATGCTCTGAATAAGATAAGACCATTCTTGTTATACAGTTAAGGCAGTCACTCCAACGGGTTGCCTCCGAGAAATACATCGCTGGTATTCAACAGTCCTCTATCTCTGCAATTAATTCGAATTAACGAAGCTATTTAGATCGCGCGAAGCAAAAGCCTGCATTGCTAGAGCAGTATCTGATGCTATCCGAGGAGCAACGTCAACGAGCTGCTCAAAACAAAGCACGAGCTCTAAGGTTACGCGAGGAGAAGCAGCTAGAGTCTCAACGCTTAAGTGAATGTGACCCTCATGCTGCTGGCGGGTTCGTGCTTTAGCATCATGTTTAGCACACGTGTTATTCTTTATTTCTACCAGTTGATAATGTAACAATAAAACTTGCATGAATAATGTATAACTGCTAGAGCCTGCCTCTTTCCGTAGGTTCGTTGTTGAAGGTGTCATCGTTGCCGATGAAAGTCGCTCTGCTGCACCACAACCACCACCCACAGTGGAGCCTAGAGTCAAGCGGGCTAGAGTTGACTCAGAGTCGTGCGAAGTTTGTGGCAGCACCGATAGTGATAAGTTCGCAAAAAATATCTTCGAAAACTTCGGAATCAGTGGTAGAGTGGCACATTTCCTAAGTGCCACGTATTCTCAGTTCACTTGCCCCCCCCCCCCTTATCGTTTTCACAGTGTGCACAAGATGCCGAGATGCAACGGATGACTACGAGCTAATCACCAAAGCAGAAGTGCAATCTCGATTCCTGTTGCCAGAGGGTACTATCGCTGTGCTGAGGTAAAATTAGGCGCCCTTCGACTAATTTCATGAGTTTCTTTAGCACCGGTATTACTGTTCCTTTGGCCAGGTGCCTCGAAAAAACAAACCCAAAGCGGCAATCTTGGACTACCATGAAATTATTTCTGACAAAAGATGTACGTGAAAGAGCACATGCTCGTTTTGGTGGCGAAGAAGGGCTTCAAGCAGAAAGAAGTGAGCGCGAAAAGCGGAAATGGGCGAGCACTTTGAAGAAAACAAAGAAAGTTTTCTCTCGGGAAAAGTAAGTAAAGGAGCTGGATATGCCCATATGCGCGTCTTTCCAAAACCACCCCACAAGGAAGCCGCTAGCTCGTTTGCCGCTCATTGCTTTTGGTTTTATAGAAGCAGAACTTTTTGACGAGGATGTCTTGGCACAGACGCGGGGCGAAATTAGAGCATGAAAATTTTTGTTCTTCAGAAGTTCAGAAGCCATCTGTTGATTCTGTGCCCTCCTTGTCTAGTCCCTAGTCGGCGTCTGCATGGTACATAGTTCCCCAGGCCGGGCTGAGAGCTGACTAGGTAAATTTTTCAATTGCAGTGCATTGGCCTATATAAACTAGTATGTAAAATTCCTACCTACACGAATTCCGGAATTCGTCTTGGACACAAGTAGACGTAGGAAATTAGGGAGGGAAGGGGAAGGAGTGGAGTACGAAGCACGAAAACAACACCAAGGGAAGTCGCTATTGGGACACTTTTGACAGCGCTAAGCCCCATGCCCGTCTACACAGAACGAGGACTGGTGGGAAGGAATTATCCAGGTTTGCTATCAATTAGTCACTCATTTGATTTGAGTTAACAGGGACGCAGTAATTCGTATTTCGATCTCCAGAGATACCATCACAAATCGGCAAATGTTGCATTCTTACGTTTTGCCCTGTCGAACTCCAAGCGCGCTTCGCGATACAGGGCCACATCTCTAGCGTTGAGTTGCGCCAACTGCTTTACAAAGTGTTTCTGGGCCTCAGTTTCTTCTTCCGCAAGTTTGACCGTGTTTTCGTTTGACCTCGCTATTGCGAAGGGTTGAGGTCCGAGGTCCCAATTCAATATCCGCGCAATTCTTTGCAAGCTATAGTCCAAATCATCCACGAACCCAACGATTACGAACTCAGAGAGCACCGCTTTGGCTCCTTTGAAGTCGTCGTCATGCCCCAGTGAATGCGCTTCCGTTCGTCGTAGCCGGCGCCATCGCCGATGCTGCGGAGGCCACAAAGAGCTCGCCAGCGAATAAACAAGCCAGTCAACTTCGAGGTCAGGCGAATCGAGAAACTCTTGCATGCTTTGGTTTGCTGCTTTGGGGTCGTAAGTCTTCTCCCAGGTAGATATTTTCTTGTATCGATACATTGACACCAGGCGGTCAACTGGGTCACGAAGCACCGTAAACACGCGAGCCTTCAGCCCTGAGCGCGCCAAGAAGGCACAAGCATCTGCGAACATGGGGGTCTTCAGATAATCAACGACACCGCGGGAAAGAGCTTGACTTCTTTCAATGTATCCGAGGTCTGTTGCATCGCCTGCTGGCAGAGTAAATAAGCTCAACTTTTGCGCAAGAGTGCGTTCCACCGTTGTGCCAGCGGCTTTCGGGACATGAAAAAAGAAGGTCTTGACAGATGGCAAGAGGCCCGGAGAAGCTCGGGCAGGGACAAGCATTGGAAGCTTCCCAGCAAGTAGTGCATTTCGAGAAGCGGATGCTTGTTCCGCAACGTGCCTCTCCAACTTATTGAGGTGGCTTTGGAGTGCCGCGACTCGAGCGGTGTCGCCAGCTGCCGCCGCCTTAGCCCGCCAGGAACGCACTCCATCGGCCTGTGCCTCCAATGTTCCCATGTCACGCGGTATTCGACATGGAGGCCATGTTCGGTGGGTTTCATCAGTATTTGACCCACAGAATGGAGGCCCAGAAATACGAACACAGTCTTCCGGACAAACGAAGTTTAACGAATCGCCGAGTCGACACACGTCTCCGTGCCGCTCGTCTTGCGAATGGCGCTCTAGATGCGATGTGGCGATGCGATTCGACTCTTTGAGGCATGAGAGATCACCAAGAAACCAAGGTTCGTAATGCTTCTCTTGAAGGGCAAGCCGTCGTCGCTTACGGGCCTTCACCTCCGAGCGTCTATGAGAGACTTCAAGAACATGTTTTCTCTCGTTTAGCCTCCGACTGACAAGAATTTTCCGATGCCGTTTTTCAAGGGGTCGCAAAGCTACTGCCTCATAAAATAATGAAGTTCCATTTTCAATCTTTTCTGTTCTTAAAACTACTTCGCCAACAGATTTGTTACGGCAAAGACTGAGCAGAAGAATTGTCCAACGCAGGCTCATGATGTTCTGCACAGAAGTTTCAGAGCTATGCCAAGGTTTCAGTGCCGTTCCATTTGCATTTGAAAGAATGACGCAACATCAAGCTCTGTGAAATAATCAGTGTTCACCTGGCCAGCCTAATAGATCAATATCGAGCGATTGGCAACTTTTAGCTACTAGTACTCAGCATTCAGTTACTCGGCTTTAAGCTAATCCTCGGCTATTTGCTATTTGTGAGAGCTATAAAAGTTTCGGGTGTGCGAAATCTGAAGTCGAGAGTCGAGAGTCGAGCCGGTGTTGCAGCTGTACTACATGTGCTGTAGTATCTACTTACTGTAGTACAGGCATGGCAGTTGCGGGTGATAAGAAAGCAGGAAAACGGCCGACCCCCTTGTTTCTTAGGCCGTTTCTTAGATTCCCGCATGAGCCCCCCCTCAGTTTCCTAGGCGACCAGCAGACAGGCACGGCAGAAAGGCCCGTATTTCTAGAAACCGTAGCCAACACCCCTTAGTTTCTATTTATAGTCACTGAGTTTTACCCCCCAAATTCTTAACGTGAGTGCTTCTTTTCAACAGCATTTGGCTTTAGACGTCCGTCGTCCGGTCATCTCCGGTCGGATACGTGTATGTACTTTACTTTAATTTAAAGACATTATTCTATTTAGGCTAATTGACTTGTACTGTACGTCCGACCAAATAATCATGCATTGATCGTTAGCAAAAAAAAAAAAGTAAGCAGTCTACTACACGGCGTGTATCAGTCTCCATGGACTAATCGGCGTGTTCGTAGCTGCCAATCATAAAAAGTTACGAGGCCGGAACAGTTTTTTTTGTTTGTTTCAGTGCCGTAGCTTTCTTCTAGTGCGCCATGGAAGTCGTAGCTTGCCTGTTCTTTGATGATCCGGATTGCGCCCTTTTGCTAGCGCTACAATTTTGGCTCGTATAAAACATACGCAAAGCTTCAGACTTATCGGAATATTTTTGGATATATTCGCAAGTTACCTTTCCCAAACGAGCAATACAGCGCTGTAGTCGCCACGTCATTAAGTTCGTAAAAATTGTATGATTTTTGACTCAGATAAGTATAATAATTTCAGAGGGGCCGAGGCAGTGGCGAGGATAAGATTCACGCGCTTAATTCCTGTAACAATGGAACATGATTCCCGTCGCAGAATTCCACTCAGGATAGAGGTACGTCACTAGGAAAGGCTTCAGGAAAGTGCACTGCTTCTCTCTTGTCTCACCCAAGTAGAGAGCAATCACGGCCATCGCGAACGTAGCGCCTTCTAAGTTTCAAGGAAGGCAAATCTCTCGCATAGTTTTGGTGAAGGATCGGCTTCTTGAATATTTATCCGAAGTAGGAACTGTTCACGTGGGGGGCAGAACAACGTACAAAGACCAAACGCCACCAAAAGGACAGCAAAAAAAATATGTTCCGTATATCCGAGGGTTCTATCGTATATGTACCGCACGTGGGTTCTGCGGGAATGTACGTAAATGCCGCGTGAAGTGAATTTTAGCCCTTGCGCGTGAATTCTACGGGCACATGAATCTCACATCGCACCCATGGTAGAGGGACCCCCTTCAAGCCAAACAGATCAGGCCTCCTGTTTCTTATGTCCATACAAAGTCCGGGATTGGGCTTGTACATGCGGGCGACCTGCGGTTCCAGTTCCATAAGCAGCAAACTTACCTACGTATTTCGACTCGAGCCCCGGAGCCCCGGAGAGCGAAATTTCGAGGACAAACAGGTAACTGGATAAAGGTAGAAATAAAAAGCTTTACGGATTGAAGCGTATTCAAAGACAGGAGTTATCCAGGCACAAGTGGCCATGAAAGTGATGATAGCGGCCCGAAGTTGCTACTCGCTCTGCCTTGCTATGAGAGTTTTTCTCAAAAGAAGAGTTCCCACCCGCAGAGGGGCTACTACGAAGGCTCTTGTCAGGCGACCTAAATCCAGTAAAAGAGCCCCTCATCCTTGCACCCTCACCCTTCACCCTGGAATGATCGCTTTTTGCCCCACTTGTGTGAAAGGTGAAAGCACCCGCTGAGAATGGGAATGGCTTTGGCTTCCTTTCCGCGCGTTTGTAAGCTAGCGAGTATTTCTGATTATTCCAAACACCCATATCCATATCCACTATGTCCACCTCCTCCGTAATACCTGGATTTCATAGTTCATACGAGGTGAAATTCAGTGTTCATCTATTTATGTGTTTATGTACGGGAAATCCGCTGCGGCTGCACTGGCTTTACTAGGCAAGGCACTTGGAGCTCGGCGCTCGACAAACAGAGCTAGCGTTATGAGGCGAAATTAGATGCATATCCATAAGCAGCGCCCGATTCAAAACGAAAAAAAAAAAACTAGGTTGGCTCTTAGTGAAGGGTTCCTAGGAAGGACTTTGGAACAGGTGCCGAAGGGACGAAAAGTTTTAGGGTAGTAGCAGCTCTGGCACCGGAATCCATGCGCGTTGATTTCATTCGTGCGCCTTTCGCACGTACCACCATGAGCTACAAAATCTCCTCGGTTTAGGCCCTATAGTAAATTTTCGTTGCACCAGCCTGCTTAATCTCTCAACCACACTCACACATATTGACAAGGACATCGCAAACCCACCGCCGTTCATAAGTCTGCAGTTGAATGTGGAACAATGCTTGATACTTGAAGTGAGTAAACCGCAGAATTAAGGCCTTCAGCTTAAAAACATGGAATGACGCCGTCACTTCACCCAATCCGTTTCTGAGTCAATTTCGAACGAAACTTGCTACTGACTGTCCTGGAGTCCGAAAAGTCAAATTCAAGTCCGAAGGGGTTCAATATCTTCAGCCCTCCCTTATATCATACGCGGAGCTCCGAGCCGAACCACCAGCCGATGATAGTAAGAAGGTATTAAATACCAATGCAATCTCATATGGTGCTGATCATGCTAGTGCGTGTGAAAGATACTTTAGCTCGGCGCTTGCCAAAAGAAGCTGGTGGCAAGATGATGTGACCATAAGCGAGCCATTTCGTTTCGAAGGTACTGTCCGATTGTCCTCAAAGAACACCAGACTTGATCAAATGTTTGGCAATAAAATCATCCAGCCCATAGAATAGGTTGTAATGGTTGTGCTAACGGGTGCGCCTGGCCGCGTCTAAGTTCGCGAGCTGAATTTAGAATAGCCTTTCATCAAAGATAGAGGGCCCACACGAAAGAAGCATCGTGAATGTCCTCGTCTCTTCAGCAAACGCATGTCACAAAATCATGCACTTGAAGCCACCCTCCTCCGGGGGCTTTGGCTTGGGGCGGGCGCTCGCAGAGCACTTTATTACTCCTGGGGGGGTTGTAAAAGGCTGCAGCTCTCCTCTGAGGCCCCTCTTAAGCTGTCGAAGTTGAGCCTCATTCAAGAATTCACTGCACGTGAAAAATCTACCAGCATCACAAAGCGCAGCAACTGAAACCTGGCCACCTTCAATCAGGTCGCTCACAGCATCCATGTCGCATAAGGTACTAGCTGGAGTGCTGTCGATGCCACATAAAATCAAGAATACGTTGCCTTCGTAAAGAGTAACCGTTGTTTCAAGGAATGAGTTGTAGAGCCCATCAGTGTCTAAAAGGAGCGTTCGCCCCTCGGCGTAGTGGCACAAACATGCCAATTCATTATGCATCTTTCCTGGCCGAGAATGGTAGCTGCGTAGCTCTTGCTGCTCTAATACGTGCACTTTCGGCATTGATAAGGGAGCCACTTTTTGCAAGAGAGCTTCATGGTCAGAGGGATCGAGGCAGAACACATCCATCGTTTAGCTTCGTGAATGACTGATTGTGAATGTAAATAATTTTTGGCCGCTTATATTTATATTGAGCTGAACACAGACTTTGCTTGATGTGAGTAGTTCCATGGGCGACAGCAGTATTATGCGTGGGATATCTAAGTATCTGGGAAATAAACTGTAAGGCCATCAAAACCTTTGAATACCAACACAAAAGCGAACGTCAATGAACATCTTCGCCTACGGCATAGTCACTCAATGAAGCATAGAATATATTTGGTTGGTGAAGCTGAAGTATTATAAGTATGCGTATATATTGGATGAAAGGTGCGGCTATTTCGTATTGAACGCACGCAGCCTATGAGACATCTATCTGTTTGCTGTTTGCTTTCTGCTTTCTGGTGTCAACGAGTCAACCAACAAACTCTCGACTCCTTCTCTGTTCGAAGAAGATGCATTTAACCACTACCCTGTAAATCACTCACCTCTGCTAAAGTAAAGTACCTCGTTTCTACAACTACGACCCCAAGCTAAACCGGCGATCGTGTAATCACCGGAACACCCATTTAGCCCGGGATAAAGCTAGCTAGTTGCAGCACAGTTTTTCTCTCGGATTTACTGAGTGTGGTTTTTCCCTCTTTTTTCTTTTTATACCATACTAGTCAAATCAGAGTCAAATACTACAGTAGTCAAGTAGTAGTGCAATTTTTTTTTTTGCTATCTGTATCTGTACAGAGTCGTCTGTCTGTAAGTACGTGTACGTGCAGAGAAGTGCAATTTTTTTTGCTACACTCGACTCACCTCATCATTTGATTTCGTGTCATCACCTACCGGCCTACCGGTCTCCATCCAGCCTCCAGCCAGCGTGCTGCTGCAGGCCGCCGCTCACAACAGCTCGCAGCCCACTCCCCAGCCACTGGCCAATTATTTTTTCAAGAAAGAAACTAGAAAGTCCAATTGACCGCCTTGCTAGCTCGACAGCATTAGCCAGCAGCCGTTGTAGTGTACTGCTCAATATCCGTCCTAAGTAATTTGCATTCGTAGCCCTCAGCCCTCGGGGCCTCAACTTCTCGACCCACCACTTCCCTCTACTCTAATAACTCTCGGCAAAACAGACCAGTCTGCCAGTTCCAACTTCTTATCTTCCAAATCATTATTTTTCCGACCTACTAGGGTTTTGTCCTCCTTCGAATAAACAAAGCAGTTGAAGGAGTTCAACTATTTCTAGCTTAGCTATTCAGGAGGAATTTTTGTTCAACGGTGAGTGAAATCTACGAGCACGCCAGCGCCTACTGTCTACAATAAGCTTCTTCCTTGGCACTCTGACATCTTAATCATGTCTGCTACTTGATCGTGGGATGGTACAGGCTAAAAATGTCCGATGACGCTGTAACTGCGATAGGAAAGGCATGGAAAGCTGAGGCACTGTCGGTGAGTACACTAGCATATTTTTTATTGGATTCTTATGTAAAGATTGGCGGATTCCTTGATACTAAAGTAATATACACAGGCATAGAACAGCGACAACCCTAGTTAGAATAACTACTGCTTAGATCAGTGGAGAATGCCTTACCTTCTAAGCAGAATCCTTGAATCCTCGATTCGCTTAGGGTGGCGCTGAAGCCGAAGAGGTCTGCGAACTTGATGGGAGACCCTTCAGTATGTATTACGGGCAGCTCATGCACCAGCAAAATATGCTGGCTGACGTCGTTCGTACGAGCGTCTACCACAAAGCCATCACGGAGAATTTGCATGACTTTGACGGCGCATCCGTGCTTGACGTCGGCACGGGTACGGGGTTGCTCGCATTCTTTGCAGCCCAAGCTGGTGCACGCAAGGTATATGCGGTTGAACATGCAGCTCCTATGGCCACCCTGGCCGAGCTGCTAGTCAAAGGCAATCGCATGGGAGACGTGATTCAGGTGGTCAACGGCTCGATCGAAGACAGCGACATGTCGGAGCGCGTGGACGTAATTGTTTCGGAGCCAATCGGATTTTTGTTGGTACATGAGCGGATGCTCGAATCGTTCATTGCTGCGCGTGACAAGTTTCTGAAGCCCGGCGGCCTCATGATGCCCACCACGTCGGATATATTTGTAGCGCCCTTCACAGACGACACGCTCTTCAGAGAGCAGAGCAGTAAAGCGCAGTTTTGGAACCAGTCCCAATTTTACGGGATTGACTTGCGGCCGCTCGCGGCGAAGGCAGCTGAGGAGTACATGAGCCAAGCTGTAGTGGGGTACTTCAGCAATGACATCCTCATCTCACGCGACAAAGCTACGCATTCGGTGGACTTCCGCACAGTGACCATGGCGCAATTGCAGACCTTTGAAATCCCTCTGCGCTTTCACATCAACCGTACGGCCCTATTGCATGGGCTTGGGTGCTGGTTCGATCTCAACTTCTTGGGCTCTGAAAGCCATGTCGTGCTTTCCACAGCGCCAGACCAAACGGGAACGCACTGGTGAGGATGGTGCTCCTTCGAATGCACTCAAGAGTGACTTGACTCACCCCCAAAAAGAATGGGAGTTGGGCATACCAAATTCACTGCCTCTCCTGCTATTCCTTCTTCCAGGTACCAGTGTCGGCTTTTGTTCGCAGCTCCAATTGCCGTGAATGCGACTCAGATTGTTCACGGAAGTATGCGCTTTGTGGCCTCTGCAAAAACGAGCTACACAGTTACGATGACTCTGAACCTTGACGGAACAAACATCACCTCGACTAACAAGATCAACTTACAGGTAACAAATGTTGTCACCGCAATCCTTTTTTTGCTTTTAGTAGTGTCAAGTAAATACGCAGTGTCATTTACAAGTTTTGCAATCACGGCATAGGATCAGCACTACCACTACCTCCAGACAGGAGACGGCCACACTGCGGGTACAACCTATTCCGAGTGGCCCGATTACGAAGAAGCTGCATCACAGGAGGCTGCTTTGCCGCCTGCGCCTCCCTGATGAAAGCATCAGCACGGCTCAATTTGCTACAGATGAAGGCACTTGCCTCCTCAGTGGCGTCTCAATTGCCAAGTCAGGCATGAAAGCTCTGCACTACGATGCGAATTGGGCGTTGCTCCACCACCTCCATTTCGATTTCCAATGGGCTTATTTGGGCGAATCAAGTCCCACCACCGGAATCCCTGAAGTGCGGTGGTAATCATTGCTTGTACATTATGATGCTACACGTCCAGCGCAAAAGCGCGGTGTAACGCAAGCCAGTAACAGGAACAAGTAACAATTAAGATAAAAGATGATAAGTGTAAGATCTAAGATCTAAGCTATAAGATCCAAGTCATTTTTGGGTGCCCCGTGTGAGTGTGAGTGACACTTATGAAACTGCTCTGAAACAATCCGAGTCCTTTACAAGAACCTGAACTCCGCCAGGCAGAGTTTTCGTTTTCGGTTGCCATTTCATTTCATTATGACTATCATTTTGTACTGAAAAACCGGAAAATTTTTATGTAGCACGCGTAGCACCTGAGCACCTCGCTGTTATTTAACGTCCTGGGGGCACCTCAGGTCGCGATTTGGCACAATGGGGGAATTCAAAAAGGCTTTTACCAGTCTCCACTTCACCTTGCGCTATCACCGGCCTGATATTCAATGTACACAAACCAGGCGGTTTGGCCTTCAAAAGCCCCGACCGCCGGTATAGCAGTTTGAGTGGGAGTGAGAGCACATGCATAACGCTGCTTTACAAAAGCCGTGATATTTTTAAGAATATTCGACCAATTATGGACAGCGCGCCGCTTACTTGCTGATAGCCATGGCCGCTGCAAGATAGAGGGGAAAATGAGTAAGCGAAGAGCTGGCGCTTACAAATATAAATCTTATTTAAAAAATACATCAAAAGATTGAAACACTTACCCATGCCGACCAGAGCCGAGGCTACGCCGAAGATTTGCCTTGCGCTTAGCCCCGAAGATTCAGGCGCCGGTGGCGGTTGGGGGGACTGCGACGGTTGCGAGGCCGCCACTGGAGCGCTCTTTTGCGCGGGTGTCAGGGGGCGGCTTGTGGCTGAGGCAGGAGTGAGCGGACTGCGCAAACTTGCGATGGAGCTGTTGCTTGCTGGAGACTTGAGGGTACCGAGTGCACTGGGCGAAAGAGGCTCCTCGATGGCACGTGCGGTGGTTTGAATCAGAGTGTCGAGGCGGTGTCGGTACTGCTCCGAGATTTCCTCCGCCTCGCTCTTGCCTTGGCGCTGTTCTTCTGCGAGTGCGTGCGCCACTGCCAAACGGCGCTCCAAATCTTCGCCTGCTGTTTCCCGGCAACGCACGGCTTCTCGCAACGACGCCTCCCGCTCTTCTGCCGCTGCCAGCTGGAAGGCCGTTGCGTGCTCGGAGGCCTCAGTGACTCGACGCGCCTGCACTGCAGCTGCGAGCTTTTCATCGAGCGCAAGCTTCTCTTTGTCGGCCGCGTTCTTGGTGAGCGCCAGTTGCTCTTCGAGCTGGGCTTTCGCGGCTCGGCACACGGCGAGCTCTTCGCGGCACCCGACGGCAACGCTTTCGTCGTGGGAGCTTCGCTCGCGCCGGGCCTCTGCCAGTTCATTGGCTGCGCGCAGTTGCACTTTCAGGGCCTCCACTTCGGCGGAAGCAGCAGAGGCGCGGGCAGCGAGATCACGCTCACTTTCGCGCCCTTGTAGGCGGAGCTTGGCCTCAAGTGCTTTCACCGTTTCTTTTTCGCGCTCATAGCGCGCGTTTGCTTCGCCCAAACGTTGTTGGAGGAGGCCGTTCGAGACTTGGCCCTCGACCACTTTCTGCTCACGGTCTTTCACGTCTCGCTCCCGCTCCATTCGCATGCCTCCTTCGAAACGCAGGGAGTGCTCCACACGTTCAAGTTCGCGCTTGTTTCGTTCGGCTTCTTCGCGCGCCATGGCCCCAAGGCTCTTCTCGAGGTCCAGTTGCCCCTGTATCGCCATGTGCGCTTCCCGCGCTTCTTGCTTTGTGTGCTCCAGCGTGCCCTTGAGCGCTTCCACCTCATGCTTCAGCGTCGCCTCGCGCTCGCTTGCTGCCTCTCTCTCCTGTACGGCTTCGTTTTCAAGCACTGCAATGCGAAGCCGGCATGCTTCGTTGGCCGTTTGGTTTTGTGTGAGCACCTCGCGCATCTTCTCTTGTTGCACGAGTAAGTCGCGAATTTTTCCTTGTAGCTCGAGGCTGTGCGCGTCCGCTTGCTTGATGCGGTCTTTCAAGTGCCTAAACATAGCAGGATGATCACCACGCCAAAAGTTCATGGTTGACATAGTGAGTCGCAAACATAACAGTGAGGAGACGATTGAATACACTAGACTTACGATTGTTGCCAGGCGCTGCTCGCGAGTTGCGACTCGTTATCAGCCAATGTCTTCTCAGCATGCAGCCTCAGCCGCTCCAACTCGTCCACTTTTTGTTTTTGGCGCTCCAGCTCCATGCTTTTTAAAAGGGATATATGGCAAAGTTAGTAAAGGTTTATCTATCTATTTTCGCGATTAGTGGAGTTCTCGAGACAAATCTAAGTTGTGCAGTCACCTGAATTGTTGCTGCATGCGCACTTTGTCGGCGTTTGCGTCGATCTCCACCTTGTTCTTCTCTGCTTCTACAGCGCGCAAACGCTCCATAGTCTAAAAAATTGAAAATCCATCCAGCGTCAGTAATGATTCCATGCGAAGCATACTAGCGGTTCTAATATTTGGGAATAGTTATTGCAAAGGCGCCCATCTCAGAATTCTCTGATTCGTACTGACATTGTTCACTCGTCCGCGCTCCACAGCAGCATCGGAGACTAAGCTTGCAGACATGGCACGTCGATCGGTACTGTACGGAGTAATCGGGGAAAGCGCTTCCATGTTGGGTATCCTTTCAGGCGGCTCTCAAACCCACGCCCCACGCTACGAGGAAGAAGATGGCAAAATCAAAAAGCATAGTAACGAGCTTTTCCCCAAAAGGTGGGGAAACAATGTCAAAAATATGCAAAATATTACATTCGCGTACCTCATTATGTACAGTAATACCAAGGTATGTAGATACCCCTTCTTGGTAATACTTACGTAGGGCCACTCCCACCCATCCCGCCCATCCCTCCCTGCAGAAAATGGGGAACACGCAAGCACAGCCCGTGGTTGGTACTGTGGCGGCTACACGTTTCAAAGACAATTTCTCTCGAGTGTATGGGGAACCACCACCGTTCGTTGAGGGTTCCTACAAGGTATTTATCATCTATTCTAGCTTTTTGCGCGAGTTGTAATGCTACTCGTATTGATGCTAATACCTACTTACCTTCGTTGTTGATTCCATGGTTATAAACCTCAAAGTCTGCAGCAGCTTTAGCGCGATCGCAGTCGAAGCTTCTGTTAGTCTATCTGCATTCTCCTCTTCACGAGTTCGCCGACGACTTTTGTCGAACGCTTGCCTCGAGGACAGTTGTCGACTGCGTTAGTGAACACTTCGTCATATGGGGCGGGTCTCTCGAGTACGCAGAGCCGTACTACCTCGCGAATCAAGCTTTACACCCCAGCTGTTTTCCCTTCATAGCTGTACTCTTATGTCGACCTGATGGCGTTGAGGTGTGCGTCGAGAAGTTGGAAGGTGGGCGGTGCCTTAAATTGCCCAAAATGCTTGTACTTACCTCCTCAGCTCGTATCCCCTTACGCGAACTACCCTACCAGATATGTAAGGTCAAAAATATCTGCGCCTTCGCCCTTATGGCTGATACATCTAAGGATAGCACATCGTTGTAGCTTAGCTTGCGTTTTATCTCTCTGTTATTTTGCAGGGACGAGGACTGCTCCGAGGCTAGCAGCCGAGCTGGGAGACACTTTAGTGCAATTTAGGACTTCCTTAGACCGGGATCAGATGGAGCAAGCGCAGCGGTAGGTTCGCATGATATTTCTTTGTTCATCTTTTATTTTCTTCTGGTAATCTTATCTCACCATTGTCGCGCCAATTATTAAATACAGCACCGAGTCAACGAGCTTGCGCTACGAGCAGAACTTTGAGTTCGAGCGCGCAGCAGAGGCCGACCGAGAGCGCGCTTTACAACAGCAGGCCGAGCAGAAAGCGAGAGAAGAGGAAGCGGAGCAAGCGCAATCACAAGCTGAGCTGAACGCAGCCCTTGAGCTTTCCAAGGCGTTGGACAAAGAAGCGACTCTGAAGCGATTGCGGGAAAGCCTGGTACCAGAGCCACCTTCAGGCCCCGACACCACAGCGATCCGGCTGCAGCTCCCCAACGGCAGCAAGATTGACCGCCGCTTTCCTTCGACCAGCACTATTGGTGCCGTGCGCAACTTCGTGGACGTTTATCTGAGCGAAAATGGTCTCGAGCATATTGAGCACTATAGCGTCGGCACCAACTTTCCGAAACAAATCTTCTCGGACGACAGCATTAGCCTTCGTGAGGCAGGGCTACATCCGCAGAGCGTCTTGTATGTGCAAGATCTTGATGCTTGATTAGACTCGTGGTACTGGATTCAGAACGGCGCGTTACTGTACATTTGTGATAAGAGCCCCTATATCTGTGCCCATGTGCCCAGTAATTTATACCTGTGCTAAGCGACAAGGTTGCGATTCACGTACCCGCGGGAATCACGCGCGAGGTCTTAAAAAATTCACTTCGCGCGGTATTTACGCGGCATTTACGTGGGAATCACGTGCGGTATATATACGGTATCGCCCTCAAATATACGGTAAATACGGGGGAATCGGTGTTCTTTTTGGTGGTGGGGGGTCGTCGTATCTTCAAGTTTCATGTGTGGTGCGCTTGCCTTTCTCTTTATTCTCTCTTTCTCTCTTCGCG
>Ga0307930_1002103_pt1 | contig 15384 bp, 10 predicted proteins | sample OrgLakmetageno46_FD_203161 | JGI IMG/M metagenome (GOLD analysis project Ga0307930, IMG submission 203161) | Saline water microbial communities from Organic Lake, Antarctica - #46 | ecosystem: Environmental > Aquatic > Non-marine Saline and Alkaline > Saline | place: Antarctica: Organic Lake... | reverse complement strand
GAAACGAAACGCCCCCAGTAATCCCATCTCTCGGTGTGTTTCATTTCGAAACAACTAGAAGAACAGAGCCCCTAAAAACCGGGGTTTCGTTTCATCTCACTTTTTTGGTTTCGACTGTTTCCCTAACCTGTAGTTAGTGTGTTCTGGTTCGCTGAATCGCCGACTCTTCTTGTCGAGCTTACGCCATTTCTATACAGCTGCAGAGCTACACACTGTACAAACCGAACTCATAGCTCCTGGCGAGCTGCTTAGGTTAAGTGAGTTACTCAAATAGTATAGCATACTGCTTGCAGATTTCTTAGTTTAGGCTCGAATACTGATAATCATTTAGCCCTGAAAGGCCGTCCTAACTACTAGTAGAATCTGACACCTCATAGTAGAGCTTCTAAATAATGGAAATCTGTATCGCAACGAATTCTAGCCCGCCTCTTCCTATTGGCAAGAGCAGGAACGAGAAACACGATCAGTTTGTAAAGCGGCGCCTAGCTTCGCGCCAGCCAAATAAAGTATTGAACAAACGCGATCAGCGCGAGAAGCATGAGAAGCGTGAAGCGAATTCCAAGCAAGCTGCTGAGTGGCGCAAAGAGAAAATCGTTAAGAGCAGTGAATTCGATGCAACTACCAAAAAGCGAGCTAAATATGAATTTAATGCTTCTAGCAAAATTTCCAAAAAGGCCTCTTCTAGCGCAGCACCTGCACCCAACAAATTGATGGTGATGGAGAAGGTCACATCTACTGCTCCTACCGAAGCGGCACAAGTCGTGGCACCGGCACATGTGGAAGCGGTAAAGGTTGAAATACCTGAAGTTTTGCATACCACGAAATTGCCGGAAACACAAAACACTGCAGCATCGGATGCAGTTGGTCGAGTTGAGGGAAGTAAAGACGAGACAAAATATTCTCGGAAGAATCCCGGACGCATAGAAGACGAAGCGTATTCCACCTATCACATGACTGCGCAGGAGCTTTCGGCCAACGCGTTGAGAAATCCCGTTGCATCAACTTCAAGCTCTCACATCTTTGCCACGGCCGAGAGTTTCTCGGAATTTGACCTGCATCCCCGTCTAGTTTCGTTGCTGCAAGCTCCTCGGGAAAGTGGCGGGTTTGCCTTGGAGCGGCCGACGCGAGTTCAGAGTGGGGCGCTGGAGTCTCTTCTTGGAGGGCGCTCGGCGTTTCTGAAAGCTCAAACCGGGTCAGGTAAAACATTGGCCTTTTTGCTGCCCTTGGTGCAGAAGTTGCAAGCTTTGCCAGTTCGGTCGAAGCGTGAAGACGGCACTCTGGCTCTGATCTTGGCTCCAACTCGCGAGCTTTGTACTCAAATTTATGACGTGTTGGTGCGTTTAATTCAGCCTTTCATTTGGCTCGTCCCCGGAGCTATCACAGGCGGTGAACGCCGTAAGAGTGAGAAACAGCGGCTGCGAAAGGGTGTTACAATTTTGGTTGCCACTCCAGGCCGTTTGATTGATCACTTGCACAGCACTGAGTCGTTTCGGCACGACCGGCTCTCAACGCTGGTGTTAGACGAGGCGGACCGACTCATGGACAGCGGATTTGCCACGCAAATTCAAGACATTTTGAGGCTGCTCCGGGCTAGAGACAAACTGCAAACGATTTTAGCGTCGGCAACGGCGACGGAAGCAGTGAAAGCGCTGCTGCTCGAGCACATGGGCCCTCATGACGTGGTGGACGCGAACCCTCCTGAGGGGGAAAGACCCGCAGAAGGGCCTGCTGGGGCAAGAGGTGGTGATGCAGCCCTTGCAGTGCCCCCTTCCTCGAAAAACTTTTTCGATACCCCAAAGCAGCTGACGCAGCACTCGATCAATGTCACTTACAAGTTGAGGCTTCCTGCGCTCTGTGCTCTTCTCAGGCAGTGCTGGCGGGACCGGCAGAAAGTGATCCTTTTCGTATCCACAACAGCGGCTGTGGATTACCTCGCGTCTTTGTTTGCTAACTGCTCGTGGCCTCACGACGATGTTGCATCGCACCCTGTAGACACCGCTGCCCTCTTCCATGGCTGGCCTCTGTTTCGGCTCCATGGGAACATTCCCCAACTGGAGAGGCAGGCTGCCAAAAAAGCGTTTCACTCAACGAAGTGTGGCCTCTTGGTGACCACTGATGTGGCTGCTCGAGGCTTAGACCTCCCGAATGTTGATTGGGTGATTCAATTAGACGCACCTACTGCGATTGAGGGTCAGTCTCATTAGTCTCTGTTTGCGAGGGCGTTTCCTCCCTCCTTTCCTTCCAATATTTTGCTCTTCTGCCAATATTCATTTGTGCCTTGTGTTCTTTTACACATTTTTTTCTCTTGCATTGTGTTGCTTCTTCAAAGTAATTATAATCTTGCTATTCTGCGTACAGATTACGTGCACCGTATTGGTCGCACAGCTCGCCGCGGGCGGCCAGGCAGCTCAATCCTTTTCCTTAGCCCGAACGAGTCTTCGTGCTTGGATTGTTTAGCTCGCCGTGGCCTTGTCTTGTCGCCTCTGTCTCTAGAGGCCACCTTCGAACGGGGCTTTAGTAAAGTGAAAGGTGTGCCCAAGACGTCAGCCCTCACTTTACACGAGGCCCTCGAAAATAAAGTAGCCTCCTCTTCGTCACTTCAGGAGTTAGCGCTGGCAGCGTTTCAGGCCTTTCTGCGCGCCTACGCCATACATGCAGGTGAATTGAAGGCGGTGTTTGCGGTGCGAAGTTTACACCTCGGGCATGTAGCCCGGTCCTTTGCACTGCAAGAGGCGCCCAAGACAGTACGGCAAGTGGCACCTGCGAAGAAGGCGGCGGCATTAGCAAAAAGTACGAAGAGATCTCATGCAGACGCGAATAGTGAGAAACATAATTCGACTGAAGACGGAGCCAAAAGCAAGAAGGCGGCCAAGAACAATACTAGAACCATGGGTTATGAAATATCCTCGTCCGCCAGTGGAATTTGAAATTGAGCTCCACTTACTGCTGGCGGAGGATTTCCTTGGGAAAGCCCCTTGTTTCTTTACTTTTACTTCTTTTTCCGATCAACTCGGACTTTCATGAAGCGAAAAGCCGTTGGCTGCGGAAGGCCGGGCATTCATAGGAGATACATATTCAAGCCAGAAGAAGGCGGAGGCCGCAGGGGAAGCCAATATACAAGTATATAAGTATATCCATTTACGAAACTCGAAACTTCTTCATACAGAGATCCCAATTTGAAATGCGAAATATGATAACTACTATGAGCGGCGAAGAACGAACGGTTAACTGTTAACACATAACACATCAGCAAAATCAACAAAAACAAACAAATGTTCGCTCGCGCGCGATATCTCAAGCCTCAGGATTACGTTTCACGTGTACGCGTGATTGACGCGCGGAGGCTGAAAATTTACTTTACGCGTGATTTAAGAGTCATGCGCCAAATTTACGCAATGGACATTTCAAATTAAAAGTGCGAAAGAGAACCACTTCGGTGTCGTTGAAAATTCACTTTCGCCGCGAATTACGACGCGTGATTTACGCGGAACTCCTAACCCAGCGATACCTTCCATGCTTCTATCGAGAGCACATGAGAGCTAAAGAGCTAAATGGCCATCAAATAGCAGTTCTAATGGATTTTGATCATCGGAAAGTCTAGTCCAGCCTAGTCATTACTCCGTAAAATGCAAATACAAGATACCTGTTCATGTGAGAATAGTGGGCTTTGCAGTCTCCTCTAGGAGCAAAGCATCAGCATCAGCTCAAACCCCACTGTTCTCACAAGAAACACCATTGTGACATATAGCAATAGAAAAGTGTAACCTTCAGAACAAGTCTGACTAACCTGGGTGTCCTTTTGCAAAAAGCAATTGTAATCATTTACTCTCGAAGTGTTCAACCACCAGGCATTAGGAGGTTTTGAAATGGATTGAGTCAGCAGTCCCCACTTTGAAGAGTCCTTGGCAATGGCGATCCACTCATCGAACTCCTTGGAAATGCCCTCACTTTTGAGCGCGTTCTCCAACGTCCTGCCCCAAGTCATCTGTGGACAATCAATTGGTCAAGAATGTGATACCCTACCAGTCAGCAACTGCCGTGGCGCCCGGCTCATGGGCATACGTGCGACGTGGCCAGCCCAACGAAGAATCCGATTAAGAAAGTAGCTGTCGATGTCAAGAATGCCCAAACGACGAAAGAGATCCGCGGAAATAGCATGGTGGCGGAAAGCATGGAGGTGTTCCACACGGCACATACTACGAGCACACTTGTTATGGAAACGTCGAACACGCTTGAATATATCTTTACGCAAGGACCAAACTTCTCAACCGCAAAGCGCAAAGTAGGCAAGAGAAGAGCCTTGCATACTGCACCCTTGAGTTCCTCAGAAAGATGCTTGTCAGTAATCTGTATCAAAGTTAAGCGAGAGTAGTGGAGCATTGAACCGAAGTACTTGAAATTCTCTCAAAAAAATCAATGACAAGTGAAATTAGTATAGAAGCGAGATATGTCCGCAGCCCGCAGCCCCGTATACCATTCGCGGCGGTGGACGGTGGGGGTGGCGGTGGAACGCATATTGCCTCAGTCTTGGACGCTGCATCACCGCAACCAACATCCATGCAAAGCCCGAATTTTCGAAGATGGGCATAGATTTATAAGCCACGTACTCGATGTCGTTTATATAGTAGTGCACTTGAAGATTCATATCAATTTCAATTATCAAAATGAAAATAATTATGTGCGGGGAATACCTATGTAGAATGTAAATGTAGAAAAATGTGCTAGGGCAACTTCGGGGTACTAGTGCGCTGAATAAACACTATGCTTGACGCCAGCTGGAAGGGAAGCCGCGAGTACGGGCGGCAATGAACGCGCGGTAGTCTGCCGAGCAGATATCAATCGTACATGCCGCCGGGCGGGGGTCCGTGAGGAAATTGATGGGGCGGCAAAGGCCCGCGAGGTTGAGGCCCGCGTGGTTGGGCTCTATTGCCGCGCCCTCTAATGGGCAGTCGAAGAGGATCATTGCTGTCATCCAGCGGGTCACCGCCCATGGGGCCAAAGCCAGGTCCACCCCCCATAGGGCCATAGGAAGGGGGTTGCATGCCACCCCCCCCTGAGGAACAGCCAAATGGATCGTCGTCGAAGTGAGGGATACGCATGTGATCGTGGTCGGGGCGACTGGGACCTCCGGGGCCTGGAACTGGGCCATACGGGTCGAAGCGAGGCCGCGGGAGGTGCGGTCCGCTGGGCGCTGGGCCCTGAGGGTCGCCTCGAGGCTGGAACATGGGGTGATTGGGACCCATGAGATTGCCCGGAGCGCCGCCACGGCCCAAATCTCCATTGAAGTCGCCATGCCTACCGGGAAACGCCCCATGAATGTCCGTAGGCTTTGGAATAGCTTGAGGTGGTTGTGGTTCTGATTCCACGGGAGCCAGCGGCGCTACAGGTGGTGTTGCGGGTATGGTCAAGGAGGTGACAGAAGCTTCAAGCTCATCGGTGCAATGCCACTCTGGCTTACCGTCCTTCAAACTCACGTATTTCTCCACACTTAATTCAAGTGTTCGTGGCCCTGAAATGCCCACTCCCTTAGCTTCTTGTGAACCTCCTTCAGATGGACCAAAGTGCACCGCAAGGAGGCCACCTAGATTTACGGTGCGCAGTGTATAAGCTGTCCGTTTCGCGTCCCGATACTTGAAGGTGCAGCAGCCGTCGCCGCCATCCGAAGACTGCCAATTTTTAGGGAAATATCTGGTAGCAGGAAGGTCTTGAAGGCGCAAAGGTGCTGCAAACCCAGGCACTGTGGCAGCTCCTTGTACGGCTTCAAAAGTCGTCGCAATGAAACCGCTGCTTCGAATTAGGGAATGCACTGCAAGAGCCAAACAATCCCCACCTCCGCGTGGTTCTGCTTCTGCGCTGATAGCGCTAGATATCCGAGCAAAGTTGGACTCAGACGCCAAGGAATCAGTTGATGCGGCTGCCGAAGGCTTTGCTTCCGCACCTCGAGCGGTCGGTTCTCGCGAGTTCGTGCCAATGACTTCATCCACCGTATTCAGCGCATCCGTCATCTGCTGCCTAACAAAAGAATCTGAAGGCAAAGTCTCCACGACAGCTCGCACTGCAGCCGCGTGTTTAGCTTCAACGTTCATGAGTCGAGAGTAGAAGAAGATGTCGCAAACACTCAGCCACCTCAGGCTACTCTCCGTAGCAGCTAGCAGCTCTACTGTAGCTCCCTACTGTAATTCTAAGCTCTAAGCTCTAAGCCTTTTCTAATTTCTAAAGCAGTTCTTCGTTCTTCAGCTCTTCTTCTCTTGTTTTCGAGAATTCGAGAAACCAGAACTTGAGACACTAATTAAAAGTATGAACCAAGAACCAAGACTTCTGTATAATTATGCGTAAACCCACGAACCGAAGTCGTATTTTTTTCACCATCTCGCGAAATCGCCCACAAGACCAGGTCAATGGGGCTGTCATTCTTCTTTCCTTGAAAGTCTCGCTGGGTCTTCAACCTCGCTTGGCTGACATTTCCTTTGCTCTATCTACTTAACGCTGCGACCTTTTACTTTTGTCTCCGCCACAGTTTCTATACAACATCGTCATCAACAATGGGCAAGGGTTTCGGTAAGTCAATTGCCTTGATTTGGACTCCCACGGCACTAAGCGCTTAGTCGCTACAGCTCGGAACTAGTCTTTGCCACCTGGCTACAAACTTGAACTCATATCAATAATGATTCTTTTGTTGCTACCTCTTTCGTTGCGCAGGTCGTGGCTCGGGTGGTGCGAAGTACAAGATGACGCTTGGTTTGCCGGTACATATCTCGACACCGTTCGTTGCTAGGATCTTTGCTAGACTGAGTCTTCACGGGCCAGAGCGACGAGTCACTCGTCTTTATTTAGCTCCTGCGTTAGTTTTGTTACTGAGAAGCCTCGAGTGTACGCAGAGTGCGTCTTGCCGGTAGCTTTTTTGCTTACTTGTTCTCTTTCCCAATGCAGGTGGCGGCCACAATGAACTGTGCCGACAACACTGGCGGCAAGAACCTCATGATCATCTCAGTTTACGGTATTAAGGGTCGATTGAACCGTTTGCCAAAGGCTGGCCCTGGTGACATGGTGATGGCGTCATGCAAGAAGGGCAAGCCTGAGTTGCGTAAGAAGGTGACCCCTGCTATCGTGGTGCGCCAGCGCAAGGCATTCCGGCGCAAGGATGGCGTCTTCATCTTCTTCGAAGATAACGCTGGTGTGATTGTAAACAACAAAGGGGAAATGAAGGGGTCAGCGGTAATGGGACCCGTGGCGAAGGAGTGCGCCGACCAGTGGCCGCGGATTGCTGCCAACTCCGGTTCAATCCTCTGAGGCCTCGCCGAGGCGGGCGCGGGTTCGTGAATGGATTTGTAGTGCCCATCACGATTTAGGGGGCTCTTTAGGGGCGCTGTTGGGACTTCTTGATTACGTAGGTCCATTCTTTTGCTGCTTAATATCAATAGGGCTCATCTTAAAGCCGCGATTACAACTAATAGTTATAGTTATAAAATTTCGATTCCAATTTGAGCCACACTTTGCTGTTATTGAAGAACCGGGTGAACATTTCATGAGTGACTTATGGCAGTGGAGACCTCGCCTGTTATTGATTATCTTACTGTAGATACCTGAAGGAGGAGAAGGGCGAGAGGGGGGGTGGCTTTTGAGAACCACCCACCACCCTCACCCCAAAGACCAGACCCACCAACAAACCAGCAAACACCAACTCCATACGAGAATTAAATAGATCCCTTTGGCTAGATGACTAGCCCGACTAGCCGGCTGCGATCAAGGAGAGTGTGACTGGGAGAATAGGTGGCGAACTTAATATTTCATATGATATCGAGGTCATCACAAAAAGAGGGCAACGAAGCTCCGGGCGCCGGGCGATATGAAACTTCAGGAGTGCGGTAAAACTTCGACGATGGCCTGCGTCGGGAAAGCAAACAGGCGGCCATCAGAAAGGCGGACGGTGAATCGGTTGAGCTGATAGATGCCCAGGACATCGCAGCAAGCCGAAAGGTCAAGCACCGTTGTCTCTGAGGGCGCAAGCTGCTTGACGGTATAAATGCCACTCCCTAGCCACGTCAGCGACAACTCATGCTCAGACGACTCCCTCGCTACTTCGATCACAAAATCCATGGAAGCGTCATGAGAAGTCAGGAGGTTAGTGAGGCGGAGGGCAACAGGAAAAGTGCACGAAGGCTCGGCGCTAAAGTCGTGATGAACCACTGCTGCCGCATCCACGCTCAGGGCAAGAGGGCAGGGCACAGCGGCAGGGCTGCCAACAGGACACACGCCAATGGCCCGCATTTGGTTGTGGCCTGACACCGTAGCAGCGTCGCGGCCCCAAGTTACCATCACAGCGAGCTCGGAAGGATGCCGAGCACAGAGCGCTGCAGCTGATCCTTCATGAATGCTGCCTCCTCCCTCGAGGGCTCCTCCTGGTGAAGAAGCAGTGCCTACAGCGGCGGCGGCGCGATCACGGCGAATGCTACTGATACCTCTCGGGGCAGTGTCTCCGCTCTGGGCGTCTTCCTCTCGGAGAACGGCGCATTTTCGCTAGGTAGAGGGATGAAGAATACAGAAAAGGTACGCGGGGGTCAAGAACACTGAAGTCGAAACTTGAACAAGAGCTCGTATGGAGGATATTTTGATATGACATTGTACCTGAAAAGCCGATACCATGTCGTCGGTGCACATGTAAGCCACTGCCGTTTTCAGAGGCTCGCTCATGGGCTCAGGTGAAGAAGCAGAAGCGCTTGGAGGGCCGCTGCTAGGGCGCCAGTGCGCCTCCTGCACCGCCAGCAGCTCACTAGAAGGCGCTTTTTTCACGCGGAAATTGAGTAGTGCTGACTCTTGGGGGCGTAAGAACAGGGTACCCTTGTCGCCATAGTTGACGGCCGCCGGCGGCTGGGCCAAAGGTTCAACGGACCAAAGCTTGCTGAGCGCGCAAACGTCATGCACCACGAGGGGAAGGGCGTCCGAGCAAAAGTTCGTGAGTCCAACAGACAAGAGGTACTCGGCATCTTCTTGCAGCGGCGTCACCGTGACTTCAGTGTGCAATGACGGCAGCACGCAGACCTCGCACGAATGCCGCAAGTATCGCATGCAGGGCTTTTGAGGCTCGCGGCTGCCGTACTGCAATAAGAGCTGGAGGGCCTGCTTGCCGCCTCCGACTCCGCGCAACCACAACGGCAGCATCACTTCATCCCCAACTGCTAACCTGTCCAAAACTTCAAGAGCTGTGCCGCTCGCACCCATCAAGGCAGGAGCAGGAGATGCTGCTGGATCGTTTAGGTCAAAAGAAGGAGCTTTCCCCACGTAGCACCACGGCGCGTCACTCTTCACGAAGAGGCCATGCGCAGATGCTCGCCCGACATTCCACACTTTCAACACCGCCTGCACCACTTCTCCCTGTAGAATGGTGTCGGGAAGGCCTTGGAGCTCGAGGGCGAGCCAGGGGAGGTCGTCCACAACGTCGAAGATTAAAGTGGTGTTGGGGGCGCGAGCACCAGTGGCGCGATGGTCGAGCGAGTCGTGCAGCAAGGGCCCCGGGAGGTCCATCTCGTGCGTGGCCCAGACTTCACCGTTGAGGCGCCACTTGAGACCAGACACCACGAGTCGACCCGTTAAAAGAGGGCACACCCGCAAGAGCACTTGAGTTGTCTCTCGAGGACCCAGGGTCACCGATAAGGAATCCACTACGAGCTCGCCGAAATCTCTCAAGGGCGAAGGGTCCGTAGAGGCCAGCAGCTTGGCGATGGTTGCGTCGAAAGTAGGCGCATCCAAAGTAGTCCCAGGCTCTGAATCCGACGCCTCCATCGCAGCTACTAACTGCACATCGGTCAGAGACACCGCAACGTCCAAAGGGTTCGACAAGACGATTTTCACGGTGACGGATTCACCGCGAGCTCTTGGGTTTTTGCATGTGGATGCTTTGAGGACGCGCACCCCTCGGACAGCGGACCAGTTCTTGGTTGCGTCTTTGCGCTGAAAGGCATTCATGTTCGCCACCCAGCTCTTGGCTGCTTCATCGAGGGTCTTGAAGGTGGCTCCTACTTCGCCCTCCAGCTCACCCACCAGATGCATCCACGCCTTCTCCTCAGCCAAAGACACTTTTGCAGAATTGCCAAGAGCAACCTCTGAGGCGGCTGCCGCGTTTTGAGACTCGTACACTTCAAGCTGTTGGTCAAGCACGCGAGGAATCCCCAGGCCACTCAACATCTCTGCGTCGCCGCTCTGCGCACATATGAGCTGCTCCAGCGCGTCTGGGTGGGCTTGGCACAGGCTGATGAACTCCTTGAGGAAGCGCGCTTGGCGCTCGGGAGACTGGCGACCGGCAGCCACTATCATCAAGTACGAGTTGAGCGCTGAAGTAGGGTCACCCAGGGCAGTGGTGTGCTTGGCGAGGTGCGCTTGCACGTAGTCTTGGATGTGCACCCACCCCGTGCTCGCATACACCTGCTTCGCAGCCGTAAAGCATCGCACTGCGTGCTGCTCTAGCCCTGCGGTTTGGTATTTGATGCCTGCCAAGATCACGTGAAAGGCAAACTTACGGTTGAACGCATGGGTATGAAAGAGCCACGCTGCTTGTTCCAGCAGCACTGCCGACGACAGGAAGGATTCATCCCTGCTAGCACGCACCAGGACCTCAGCAGCATCCCGATGGCGGCCCGGCATTTGGGCGAGGAGGTCCGCCAGCGCGAGCGACGCCTGAGTCGCCAAACGAGTCGCAAGAGTCACCTCTCGCCTGCCTCCTGCCGCTGCTTGGGCAGTCTGGAAGGATGCAATGGCATCTCTCAGAGAGGCCTCCGTCTCGCGCCTCTTGTGAGAGTCGCCCTCAAGAGCGCCGTGGCAGGCAGCCACCATCACCTGACAGCACCCTTGGTACAGCAAGGCCTTGTCGCTCTTGTAGTCGTCGCGAACCAGGCGGTACATCCCCAGGGCCGTCTCAACGTCACGCACGCTTAATGCACAGTCGGCGAGAAGAAGGATCTGAGACTCAATCTGGTCGTGCCGGTACTGCACTCCTTTCTGCCCCCCGCCTCGATCCTCTGCTTCCTTGGGCTTTCGCCACCATGACTTGATCACATTCTTAACCCCTTTACGCGATGACGTAACGCTTGCGTTGAGAACTGCTAGACGCTTCTCCAGCGCAGGCACAACCTCCTTCACTGCAATATGAGCCACCATATCGCGCAGTGCAAGCATGTCGTCGCCTGAGAGCAAGCACCCGCGGGTCAAGGCTGTTTGTGGGTGCCGGGGAATTTGGTCTGCGAAAAACACTGGAGCGAGGCAGGCATCCCAAACATCAGGCGCCGAAAGGTTGGGCTCGGGCAACGAGTTAATGCAGAGAAGCTGGCATGGCGTGCCGCGGAACCGCTGCTTCATGTTTCGCAAGATGGCCTCCGGGTCGACGCTTTTCTCACTGGGGGCTGCGGAATTGTCATGAACAAGGAGGTAAAAGCGACCCACTGTGGGGTCATACTGCCCACTTTGATAGTTGACGGGCATGAAGTGAGCGGAGTCAAGCTGCTCGAAACACGAGACTGGGTCTAGGTCAGAAGTCGCAACTGCCACCAACATCATTGCAGGGCACTCTGCCATACTTTCCTCTCCACATGCCAGAGACGCACGCAGCAGCTGCCGATAGCGTTGGTACCACGGCATGCTTTGTGCCTCCTCGCCGGATTGCATTGCTGTGGCCATCATAGATGCTTCCGCTGGCCGTGGTACTAGTGCCGTCCTCATAAGCTCTTCTGCGACATTGATGGGCCTCGGGCGAAGTTCTGAAGCTCGAATGAAGCGCAGCCTCAGTTCGCTCAGTGGATAATGCGAAGATATTGACCGAAAGTGCGTCCTTATTTGGCAATTCGAAAATGCGGAGAGGAGCTCGTTCCAATGAAGGCCACCATTCAGTTGGGCTATGCGCTCAACCTCTCCAGTAGCTAGCGTACACACCACGGGCGAGGCGGTCTCAGTCGAACTCATGCTTCTTGACCCAGTAGTCACCCTCACTTGCTACGGTACTTACTCTTGTTAGCCACGACTTTTACTGTACTACTCTGAAAAGATAAGAATTCCTCCTGAGCGCTAAGCTGGAGAGCACGCTTCACGCTTCATGGTAGCATCTATTCTCTCGTCGCAAGCAGTATATCGTGTTATCTTATGATTGTCGCAGCGTCGACAACTTTTGTAAGCAAATTATAATTCAGCCTCTCCATTCCGCACGTCGTCACGTCGTACTCTACTATACAGAAGAGAGAGTACAGTAGACGACTACTTACTGCACCAATCGTGGGAAAGATAGACGACTGGAGGAACACAGGATCCTGCCGAAGTCCGTAGTGCTCCATTAAGCCTAGCACTCAAGTGAGGATTGCTCCATACAAGGGGCTTCCGTTTCACTGCCACGCTACTTTGAAACCTCGCATAGATGTCTTGGCACATCGAGGACGACGATGGTGTGGTAGGTCAAGAGGAGTTGTGCGGTTCGGGTATCCAAGTAAAATGTGGGTGTCGGTGTCATAGATGTGGTTGCGCTCTTTCTACTTGAATGCGTCTCATGGGTGTAGTTGACAAGTGCATTTGAACAAGCTGAATCCGAAAGAATACAACAATGGATCCTTGTTCATGCTTGCCACACCATGATGTGCGTTTACCCTGTTTTGCTTTCTTGATCAGAGCCGGCCAGTCGACGACACCTTGCAGAAGTCACTTCATTTAGTCCAGGAGCATGAGGCAACACTGCGCGGGGCAGAGCGGGCGGTGGGCACGGCCACTGAGTCTCTGCCGGGGGAGTACTATCAGCCGGTATCCGTGGACCTGGCACCACAAGAGCGAGTGCTAGGCCTAGATCTCATCAACACGGGCAAGGAAGACAAATTTTTCAAAAAAGTATTAGCTGTTTTTGCGTATCTCTGCGATGAGATCAATGAGCTGCATGACGTCGCAGAGACTACTTTGTTTTCGAAAATCACCATGTTTGGGGTGCCCAAGTGCGGAGCCGAAGACGAAACCATGGCCCCACCAGGTCAGGCCGAAGAGCAAATGGGCCGCTTCCTGCCCTTCTTGCAAGAGCTGTCCAATTTCGTTGAGCGCTGCCACAATTGCGCCGTAAATACCATTCAACAACTCGCCAAGCTTTACTGCGCGAAAGAAAAGCTTTTTCAGAGCACTTTTCAGTTCGTGCACCTGTGGCCCGTGTATGAGAGCTTGGCTCAGCTCCTCGCCGTGCTCGTGACACTCGACATGGCTGTGCTTCAAAACCCTCACTTAGCGCCTGCGTGGTCCGACTACAAGCGCATGATGCAATTCGTGCGAGACAAGCCGGAGGCATACGACGCAGAGGCTCGTGGGGTGCAGCGGTTCGAGCGACTGCTGGTGCATCTAGACCAATCGGTGCTGCGAGGGGCCACTTTCAAGGCCTGCATTGAACTCGACTTCGAAGAGCTAGCCCCACCCGATGAAGATGCGCCCCCCGAATCGGTGAATGTGCGCAACAATTCTCAAATGCTTAACGAGCTCTTCCACTGCATGCGGAATAAAATTGACCGGGCTGAGGCGGCAATCGGGACCCACGCCGAGACCACGGAGCGGCGAGACATGGTGGGCTATCTGGCGCTTTATGTGCTGTACCGGCGCTTGACTCCAGCCTTCGTCGAGCCGGACCAAAAGTTTTACCGCCGCCTGTGGGCCTTGCAACGAAAGCTCCCCGTAGTTGTGCTCTGTGGGAAGCTGGTGTGGACCATTCCCGAGTTCCTCGAGGTGTACGCCCGACTGGAAGTGAAAAAGCTAGATCCCCCGGAGCCTGCCCTGGCTCGGCGCGCCTTTCTCGAGAAGTTGGACGATGTCTTTCCCGCCACAATTCGGAGGGTGCACCTCGAAGTGACTGCTTGGACCATTCAAGTGGAGTCGTCCTTCTCGCCGTCTGCGCAGCAAAAAGACGTGGGTCCGCTGCTCGAGGCACGGGGCTCGCTCCTTCTGCGAGGCCTAGTGCACGCGCACAAGCTCAGCACGCTCGTCAAGACCTTCGTGGGGATGCACCTGTCGCTTGGGGTTCCGATGCAGCGCAAAGTGCTGCGGCCCCTGTGCATGTGCGTGGAGTTGCTGAAAGCGTTGGAGATGGCGATGGCGCGCAAGGCTGAGGTGGTGGCCGAAAGCTTGGGGCACATTCAACGCATTCACAGCGCGCGCCTGCTCAAGGTAACGCGCCTCTTGCGAGCCAAACTTCAGGCTTCAAGGCGGTTCGACGACCACAAAATGGACGTGCTGGCGGCGGTGAACGTGATCGACGCCCTCTTTTACGGCAGCGACTCCTTCTCCAAGTCGCGGCAAAGCGTGCTGGCGCTGGCATGCTGCGTTTGCCTTAACCCTAATATGGTCAAAGAATCGGAAGAAGAGGGGGCCTTTGCGCTCTTGAAACGATTGCAATTGCTTTCCAACTGGCAGGCCTCGTTCAAGACCACCACCAACTGCAGCTTCCTTCTCTGGAACAAGGAGCTCTTGCCCACTTTTGTCGCGGACATTTTTGCGTGCCCTACCGAAGCCAATCGCTTGCAGTATGTGATGGCGGCGTTTGGTAACGCGGATGTTTTGCTGCGATGCGTGCATGAAGCATCCTATGGCGAGCACCTCTTTGCTTACAAGACGTTCATGCTCGAGGCCGTGGAGGCAGGCGTCGTGAACCCTACATGTGTCGGGGTGGAGGAGGACCTGCGGCTTCGCATTCACGCCAAGACTCAAGGCACCATCTCACAAGACACTTTCAACCCCAAGAAAAGGTCTCCGAAAGCTCTGAAGCCCTTCCTGGACCTCAAACCGTTGCGCGTGATGGGCTCCGTCGTGGACGTGAAAGCGAAAGTAACGCACTACCTGGAAACCGTGTTTTACAACTTGACCACTGTAGCACTCTACGACTGGATGACGTAAGTGATTGTTTGTCTTCCCGAAATATTTCCTCAAATAACACACGAACATGCCTCTGCTGTCAACATCATCACGTGAAAGATTTTATTGCTCAATGTTGCCTTTTCTCTTGGTGTTTTCTGACAAGGTGTCTACTGTTGCTTCTAGGAAGTCTTGTTAAGACTTGTGATGTTTTACATGTAAATTGTTTCTTCATTTTGAAAGGTATGCAGACATGCGGAATTTGGCCGCCGAGAAGTTTGGACTCTTGCTCGCAGACAATCATTTGCCCATGGGTTCCCTCGAATACGACCAAGGTCCTTAGACCTTCTTAGACCTCTTGAATGTTTTTCACTTTCATGCGTTGTCTCTGGCATGCTAACTCTTTTTTAAAAAAATACGCACTGCAGGCCTGGACGTGCTCATGATCATGCGCAATATTCATGTCTTCGTGGCGCGATTCAGCTACAACTTGAACCAACAAAACTTTGTAGAGAGGCGCCCTGACCGTGGTTCGAA
>Ga0307930_1002102_pt1 | contig 15384 bp, 16 predicted proteins | sample OrgLakmetageno46_FD_203161 | JGI IMG/M metagenome (GOLD analysis project Ga0307930, IMG submission 203161) | Saline water microbial communities from Organic Lake, Antarctica - #46 | ecosystem: Environmental > Aquatic > Non-marine Saline and Alkaline > Saline | place: Antarctica: Organic Lake... | reverse complement strand
GCTTGTTCGTCGGCGAGCACTTCCGACGGCACGCGACCCTGCGAGATTAATAGAACAAAAATGAAACCAAAATCTCAGTTTCCAATCTGAATTGCGCCAAAATAGACACGTATTCATAGCTGTGCGCCCATGCTACAAAACTTAGGCAAAAAAAACACGAATTTCTATGCGATTGCAGCGTTTGTTGCCAACCTGAAGCAAAGCATGCGCGAAAGCGAGAAGCTCTTCGAGGGAGCGCAACGGCAACGGAGGCGGGTGTTGCCCTTGGAACAGATCGGTGCACATTTCGCTGCCATCGTAACTGCAATGGTGACAAACGGAAGCACAGGAATAGAAAGGACGAAAAAAATAAATAAAAATATCGATTACCTTAAGATATGTTACGAAATCGAACGGTTCATGCGATTGTTTGCATATCCTCTTCAAGATACTGCTTAATACTAATAAATGGTATGAGACTTCAACTCTTACACAGTAGTTTCTGGCGTGTGCTTTTCAGTAACTGCTAGAGCTGCCGAGCCAATTTCGCCACCATCAGCAGTCAACGCTTTAGCTAGCTCCTTGCCATTCGTGTTGTCGTTAACTTGAAGGAGCTCGCGAGTGGTGCCGTCAGGTGAGGTTTGGCCTTCGTCTTGAGCTGAATTGGCACTCAGCCGAGCCATGTGCTGCTGGTAGGCTGCACTGCTGGTTGGATGGTGCTCCTTGGGCTTCAGCAGCTGCAACAAACAGATGTGGTAATAGAAATGGGTGTAGTGCATGAGGGGCCAAGGTCCAGCAGGGCAAGCATATTTACATAAAAGTATCAAAATATCAAAAGGAATGTCATCCTTCGATTACCAACTACAATGGAGAAACCAAACGCATACTATTTTTAATCAAACGGCTCAGCACAATGCCCCCTGCAACCAAGCACGTACCGTGTGGCTGCTGGTAGCACTTAGCGTTGGCGCCGAAACGCCGTGGTTCCCACGCAGCCCCCCGTCAGTAGGGGGCTCGGAGTGCGGCTGGGGCGGCAATGGCTCTACGGTTTGCAGCGCAGCAGCCCGCGCGTGGTTCGTCGATTTACGGTAAAGGCTTTTGTCAGTGGGCGGCTGCGCGCATGCTGCAGCACGGGCCGCTACTTCTGCAGCAGCGCGGTCGGCTGCCTGTTGCTGCAGCTTTTTGTCGGCTTCTGAGCGAGCAATGAACAGTCCGAAGGCCATCCCCACGAAGAGCACAAAGAGAGCCACGAAAAGGGCAAGCTCTACTGGCGCAAAAGTATAGCTTATCAGTGGCATGCCCCAATGAGTGTATCCAAGGTCATCGGGGATGAGACCTGCAAGTTCTTCCTCGGCAGCGGCAGCTGCAGACTCGATGTCTTTCAGGTTGCGGCGCTGCCAGAAAGTTTGACGACGAAGCGCCACAAGCGCGCTGTCTTTTTCAAGCAGAGAGCGAATCACAGGCCGCTTGATGAGCTCTAATGCTCGGCTGCTTCCCTCCGCGCTGTTCACCACGATCGTCAGTACAATCAAACATCGTCGCATTTCGTTGAATGTCACCCACGCCATTTTGGCAGTTGAAAGTGTTCGAGAGTGTGCACCCCGATGAGGGGGGTCCTCGCTTCTTTGCTGATTCGCTGACCCAAGTAAAAAATACTGTAGCCCAACTTCTTGCTGGTCGGTCAATCAATGAGTTCAAAATCTGTACCCATCATGAAACTCGGGCCCAACCCTAACAACAACCACGACCACAGCCCGGAGCTAACGGCGGCAAAAGCGAGATGAAAGCGTTTTTGCGTACACTCTAGAATTTGATTAAATCCACCCAGTCTGTAGTGTCGATGGGCTTCCATTCGAATTGTATTCGTCGATTGACAGCAACCGTATCCAAGTTCAAGACAGTTCCATTATTCCCAGCCTCACCCACCTTTAAAATCACGTGCGCTTGCTACGTCACAACAAGGCGCCTAGCTTCCGCACCTATAAATGTCGAAAACATCGCAATTTTTTCACGAGAAAGACTTAATGTTGAAGAGTATCGTCGGTTGATAAAGGACAATAAGAATAATTGGGAAATTGCCCTTGCTGCACTCAAGGACATGCTGTCGGTGCATGGTGCCGCAGCTGCTGGCAGCTCTGCGTTTAATGGTGCCATCAATGCATGTGCTCGAGGAAATCAGAGTACTAGAGCAATATCTTTACTTCGCGAGATGAAGGAAAACGGTCTTTCCCCAAGTTACGTAAGCTATAGTACCACTTTGACAGCATGCAATCGAGATAAAAACTGGAAATCAGCTCTGCGTCTCCTGGATGAAATGGAAAGTGAGGGATTTGCTCCTGTTACAGCAACATGCAACCTAGTTATAAGCGCTTGTCTTGCTGGGAATCAACGAGAGAAAGCTCTTGCACTATTTGAGTCGATGGTTGACCGTGGGCTTAAGCCTGATGTGCACACGTTCGAGCTTGTCATTGGCTGTCTTGCAAAATGTGGGCAGTGGAGAATGGCCTTAAAATTGCTCGAAAGGATGGAAATGGAAGAAGGCTTGAAACCGAATATCAAAATAATCACAACGATCATTGACGCGCTGGAGAAGGCTGATCATTGGCAAGAAGCACTGAGTCTCATTAATACTATAGAAGCACACAAACTTCAACCAACTGTATCTACCTTGAATACCATAGTTCGCATCGCCATACGATGTAGCGAAAGGCAAAAGGTACTTGACATTGTGGACACCTTAGATATGCGCTATAATTTGGCTCCAAGTGTTGTAGCCTATAATGCTATTTTCAGTGCGTGCAGGGACATGGGTGAATGGCAAGTGCCGCTTAAGCTTCTTAAGACCATGGATGAGAAGGGCCTCAAACCTAATGTCGGGATCATTACAACCGTAATCGAAGCGCTTTCCAGGGACGGTCAATGCGAAAAGGCTTTCGATTTGCTAAATTCCATGAAAGAGCGCGGTCTAGAGCCAAACCGCCTGACATATAATGCTACAGTTTTGGCGTGCGTCACTGGTGGACAACCTGACAAAGCAATGGAGGTGCTGAAGTTAACGTCAACGAAATATGATGATGCCACGATATATTCGTACGAAACATTGATTAGAATTTTGGAACAGGAAGCAATGTGGTCAAGCTTACTCGGAGTACTTTTGTTGATGCGTAGCAAAGGATTGAGCCCTGACACTGGTGCGCTGAACGCAGGCATCCGTGCATGTTATCATACGCGCCAGTGGGAGCAGGTGCTTGTGCATTTGAAATGTCTGCATAGCCTAGAAATGGCACTAGAAGACAGCAGTACAAAAGCAGCGTTAAGCAGTTGTGCACTTTCCGGGAAATGGAACGAATCGTTGCCATTGCTGCGATCCTTAAAAGTTTTCGGTACCCCAGCTCCTAGCGCAGCACGCTTCAGCATGGTGATCGACGTTCTCGAGAATGCAGGGCTGCACCAGGAGGCAGTCGGTGTCATGATGGAAGCGCGCTCACTTGGCTTCTATGCGAAAGCATGGAGAGCGCGCGACGAAGTTGACCTCCATGGGTGCTCTGCGGCAGAGGCCCGGGCAGTTCTTCGGTGTGTTCTCGAGGACCTAAGAATGGGGTCTACGGCTCCGCGCTTCCTCACGTTGGTCACAGGAAGAGGCAACAAGAGCAAAGGTGCTCCAGTGCTTACTACTGTAGTTTCCAAGTTTCTATCTGCCTATGGCCTTACTGCCAAGAATATTACCGGGGGCGGGGGCTGCTTACTGACGAAAGAAAGTCTAGGAGCCTGGTTGTTCAGTCAAAAAAGCCTTATTTGACTCAGTGTAGCGCCGCTGGTGACTTTTTTTGCTTCAGTCCAAGTGCCGTCTTATCGGCACACATACATTTCTCTATGCCGTGTGCCATTCACTACGTAAATATGAAATCCCTGAGCGAAATCGAATGACCTTAACTCCAAACGGGCCTGTACAAGTACACAAGTGTACTTACATAAACAACGAACTTCGTACTTCTGTCCGCAGCATTGGCCCCTGTGTAATTTGGGTTTGTATTAGTTCGAGTTCAAGTGCTGATGTATTGAATACAACAGGGCAAATAACGGTAATAGAAATCACCCGATTCTTCTCAAATACTTCTTATCTCCCATTTCCTAGGGGTTGCAGGTGTCGTAAATGATGCATATGTTCGCATATCGATCTATAACAAGTAAAAAAACGTCGAAATAGTGCCCTTTCTTGAATAAAACAAGGACAATAGCAGAAGCATTTATTTCGATTTCCCTTTGTTTCCCTTTTTGTTCCCTTTCTTAGTTCCTTTCTTTTGGTCACTGCGCTGGGTCCCAGGCTCGGTGGTGCTCGTACTTTGACTTCCTTGAACTTCAACTAGATCTCCAGGGGCGCCTCCAGTAAGCCGTGTGGTGCTACTGGAAACATCCGTGCTATCAGCATTTACCAACTCGGCAGCGCCATTGGCCTGACCTGCTTCCCAGGGTTTGGGTGGTGATCCTGCAGCTGCTACACTCACGGAGGATGCTGGAAGTACATCACCAGATGCTGGCGCATCACCGCCTTCGCCACTTGGAGATGCGACGCTGCTAGTGCCAGAGGCATTGCCGTTTGCTTGGTTAGGCTGATAGGAGCTGATTGCGTCGCGAGACAGGTCGTCGCGAATGCCCGGCGGCCGCTCGCCGCGTTCCACCATGGCAACCACCTCAGACATGGGCAGTTGGGGTAATGACGAGGGACTAGTTGTTTCAGATGACGACGTTTCCAACAGCGAGCTGGTTTCTTCGCCGCCAACTGCGTTTGCCGTGACCGAAGCATCATCCACAACCTTAGCAGACTCTCCGACAGTGGTAGAGGCCTCGTCTAGAGCATCGTCGGTGGTAGATTCAGAAGCCTTGGTAGCCCCACCTGCGTCTGAAGTGGTGTTGCTGCGGGGCTTGAAAAAGGCATCCAACTTCGCCTGAGTTACTAAATTAGCGGGGTCTGGGCGACAGTCGACTACATTCGAAGATGCCGAAGACGACGACGATTCACATTGGGTGGCAGAGGCAGGTGCCTCAGCAGAGACCTTTGACGCATTATTTGAGACCACCACCTCAGAAGCCTCGGCGGGCAAGGCCACTGGAGCGGAAGCAGTTTCACGTGCTTCGTCAGCAGGAGGCGCAGCAGCAGTAGCAGACGGAGAAGCTGAAACTTCGGGAGCAGCGTCGGCCGGAGTTGTCAACGCATCTGCATTGTCATCAGCGGGGGTTTGAAGCAGTTTCTTACGGAGAGCTTCGAGAGCCGCTACTGTCGCTGCCAAACGGCACTCCTTCGCTGGCGAGTTGTTGCTGTCAACGGCTGCTTCTGAGCCCTGGCTGCCGCCATCAGCTGTTGCATGGTCCTTTGCTGCCGCAGTAGCTTCAGAGGATGCAGTAGAAGCGGTTGTGGTGGCCGAAACGGCGTCAGATGCCACAGTAGATGCAGTAGGAGTGGGCGCTTCTGTGGGCTTGGTGTACTCCAGCGTCGCACCTTTGGCCGTAAAACCTACGTATTCGAGCAACGCCTGCGCGCCCGCCAGCTTTTTCAACGTCTTGGTGTAAACCTGTTTTGATTCATTCCGAGAGAAGAACAAAAATAATTCACGTCAAAAAGGTTAAGCAGAGGGAGCAAAATAGACAGAGAGAGAGAGAGAGAGAAAAAAATAAAAGAGAAAGGTCGGTGTTGAATCGCGAAGAAGTTGAGGTATTTCCTTCTCTCTTTAGGGTTCACAGGTTTTGCTCACCTGATTAGCAGTGCTGATTCGCCGCACGCGCGGGTCTTTGGGCTTCTTCAACAGGTTGGAGGTGTACATGAGCAAAGTGTCGATTCCCGCTACCACACTTGCTGTCGCAGCAGCTTTTGCTTCTTTCCTTGGCGGGTGGTCTTCACTGGTCGTAGTAGCAGCGTCTGGTGCACTCGTGCTACTGGTGTCGCCCGTACCGTCACTCGTACTGGCTGATTGGGCAAGGGCAGCTTCCATGGCCTTGGTCGCAAACTCAGCCACTGCTTCTTGAGGGGTGGGCACAGGTGGCGCCGTTGGCAAAGGCTCAGCTGCTTCGGCATTCAACCCAGTGCCGTCACTGTCGTCGTTGCTGTTGTTGTTGCTCCCACCGCCGCGCAACGCCAAAGCAGCGACTTGCGCTTGAAGGCTGGCGAGCTCGTTGGCCATAGTCCCTACACGGGTAGCCAGCGCATCCGCCGTGCTTTCAGCTGCCGCAGCTCGCTGCGTGGCAACAGCAGCTGTGGCTTCAGCAGAAGCACAGCGAGATTCCTGGGCCGCTGCTGCAGTAGCCGCATGCGCTTCGATTGCTCCAGCAACTAACTGCAAGCGGTGCTCCAAGGGTAAGTCCCAACGAGCAGCAGCGGCCACAACAACAGCAGCTGCCGTTGCTTTATGGTTGGTTGCCTGAGCGCCAGCCGCATCCAGAGCCAGAGATACCTCTAAAGAGTTATCAGTTGGTGGAGTCATTTCAGCCAGGAGATTAGCGATGCTGTTCTGGTCCAGCGGTTTTGGTGGAGGTGGTACCAAACGGGCATCATTGATAAGCTTTGCAAGCTCTTCTGCACCCACTACAAGCGATGAGCTGGCATCCAAATGGCTGCCCAGTTTTTGCTGCTGATCTCCTCCTTGTGTGGCGTGTTCTGGGTCAGGCGGTGCCGTGAGAGCCAAAACCAGTCTTTCTAATCCAGCCTCGGCGCCGCCAAAACAGTCATGACCGAGCGCGAGCAGCGCCAAGGGCTTTACTGCTTGATCTAAGACAAGTGCCTCAGCAGCTTCTGCACGGCCCACGTATACCCCCGGCACAGCTACCACTGGTTCGGCTCCACTCTCCTCGCTGATACCGTCGTGGCTGGCTTCAGGTGCAGCATAGTTCTCTGGTGGTCCAGCATGCGGCAATCTTGCCGAGAGCGCATTCCAGAGCGCGGCTACAGCGGTGTGATCAGCTGTCTGATCACACGTCGAGTCCACAGTGCTAGGCCCATCCAAGTCGTCTGCAGCCAATCCCCGTAACAAAAACCCAGACACGGCGCCCGCCGCGCAGAGCGAGGCAGCTGCGAGCCGGGGCACTGTGGATGGTGAAGGAGGCTCGGGCTCAGACCAGCCCTGCAATGGAGAAGGCGCCCCCACCCCACTAGCGTTGCCAAAGCGGTTATCTACACCGCCTGTTCCAGAATTAAGGGAAGCCGTGACTTCGTCACCACTACCGTCTTCAGAGGCAGCGCGAACGGCGGCTTGAATCTCGCCAGGAGTCAGACCCTTCTCTTCCAGAAACGCAAGCCGCTGCGACAGCGGGTTCTCTTTCACTTTGGGGTGTTTAAGGAAGGAAACCCCCGACGCGATTTGATCCGCTCGTAACTCAGAGTCGGCCATACCTTACGTGGGCACCTGGCTCAGACCTCACAATCACCTAGAGTCTGCCTACTACAAGGATATCGAGTAATATCTTTACAATCGCCACGGAAATTGCATCGCTTTAGTGCTGCCTTCTTCGCCTAGAGTCTGTGTTAAGGATTGTACGAGACACTGCCGGAAACCTCGCTCGAGCTAGAGCTGTTGAAGGCTCTTCAATCAATGTGTGTAAAATCAAGGAAGCGTCTAGGAAGGGCAAGATAAGCCTGAAAGCCTGTCCAGCTGTCCCGAGTCTAGAGTCCCCTCAGAGTAGTAGTCGAGCTCCACCAGGCGAGTGGACGACGAGAGATGGAACTCGACAACTCGACGGAACGACGGAAGACCGATTTCTGCGTGAACTGGAAAAATCGGAAAAAATGGGAAGCTATTATTATTACGGAAGAAGCCAAGAAGCTAAGAAGCGAACAATAGGGGAGAAGTAAGAAAGACTGCGATTTAATGGCAGGAAGTGCACTTCATTGAGCATCGGGATTTGACATTGCATGCTCTATTTGATACTTAGAGATCATCAACTTAATCCTAATCAAAATCTGAGTCCCCTAGCTAGTCATACTACAAAGATCCTCTACTTAAATAATGTCAGCTGCTCAAGAAGATGAAATTCGTCAGCTCACTGCAGAACTCGAAGCGGCCACAGCTGCACGCCACGAGGCAGAATCGAGAGCAGAAAGCTTACAGGCAGCATTATTTGAGAGCCACATCAAGGCGCGCGCTGCAATAGAGCAGTGCAGAAAAGATGCGCTCGAAGTGGCAGTAGAAGAGGTGAGTGTATACGTGGCGTGAGATGTTGTGAACGAGTGCTTGGCATTGACTTCGACTAATGTGTTCAAGGCCTCGTTTTGAAGGCTTAGTAAGGCACACGAACCTTGAACTAGTACTTCTCAACATGATCGGAGATTTTGCTCTTAAAGTACCTGTACTCATTGAATGGAATAGGATCTAAATTTCACTGATTGCATAATTTTTCTGATATGCGTTTTGCAGGCCTGCAAGGAGCACTTTGAATCCATGGCTGCGCTTGACAAATTGATGCGTCGCTCGGTGTCACAAATCTCTGCCGACAGAGCGTTACTCCTGACGGTGCGCTCGTCCCTGCATGAACTGCGGGATCTCGCAGATGCCCACGCGAACTTAGTAGCTGGTGCAGCTCATAAAGAAGCAAACACCCGCAACTTACCGGAAAATAGTTCTTCTTCAGCTGCGACGTCTGCAGGCGCTTTGCGAGATACCACGTCATCATCATCTTCATCAGCCGCGGCCGCAGCCGCAGTCGCTGCCGCTGCCGCATCTGCAGCCGCTGACCTCGCTGAGCGTGTGCGGGTCACTATGCACTCTAACGAGATGGCTCTCTTTTTGGACGACGGCCCTGCTCCGGAAGCACCAGCGCCTTCACCGCAAATGTCTGAGCCACCAGCGTCAGGACCTAGCTGTAGCACCTTACTCCGAAGGGGCTCGCAGCCACCGAAGGACATTATTTTACAATCAGCCGAAGAGAACGTGAAGCCTTCTCTTGTGGCACCTGTTATAGAGGCGCCGTTACATTCGCCGCCAGACCATTTCACTCAATCATTCGCCCATTCCGCTCAAGAAAGTACAACTGTGCACGTACCAGAAAGAGGTGGCGGCGACTTAGCGGTTTCTTCTTCTTCTTCTTCTTCTTCTTCAACGTCTGCCATAAAGTTAAGCAGCGGTTCACAAGAGTTCCAAATTGAGCCGCCAATGGATGGCCTTGTTACAGCAGACACAGACAGCGATACAGAGAGAGGATGCGAAAGTAGGCCGAAGCTTGAATCTGGCCCTTCGAAATCTCTTGATGAGAGCGCTTCCTTGCAGGCACACGACACTGCTGCAGCTGACCAGGGGAACTAAATTGGTGAAGACCATAAATGCGCGGAGGATAGGACTAAATGAGCAGCTTGCTCGCGCTTCTCCTCTGCTGCCCTGTGAACGTCGGTTTGAAATGGCGCAGCTGCAGTTGCCTTTAGTTTTGGTCTTTAAAGGTTTAAACATGAAACATGGACCGTGGAGAAAGACTTATCTAAAAGCACGTGACTGCATACTCCTCTTTCTGTGTGCGGCCTGCTTTATGAAGGGCCTCTTTGCTATTATTCCGTACTGCATGGGGCTTGGAAGTCGCATTTCAAATCGTCAAGTGTACGGGTGTATGTCCAATGTCCAACCCTCCAACCCTGTAGTTAGTAGAATCCTTTGACACAACAATGGAGAACGCCTTTCCGTCGAAGCTCCGAGATGCGACCTCACTATCGTCGGCTGAGGCTCGACTCTCCAGCCTTCAAGAGGCTTTTCTAATGTGTGGCAAAACGCAGGAAGCTCGGGACTGCGAGTGGGATCCGTCAACCCACTCTGCGCTGGCTGAACTCCTGGTCTTTGCTTGGGCAGAGAGCACACGAGCACGAAACAAATCTGAAAAAGAGTCCGCCTCGACCTTCTCTGGCACAGCGCACAAAATCTTTTTCATTGCCCAAAAATTTCTCGAGGTATGCTAGACGTAAAAAACTCGTCGACTAGCGTGTATTCGCTGGCATTCTGACGCCTGTGCCTATACCTTGAACCATTATGTTGCCTTGGGGAGCTAGTTTAATGCCGACCACGCAGCCGTAGCTTGCGGTGAAGATTGGCTTCGCAACCTGTGTGGCCGCCTCGAAAGTGCCTCTGGAGCGGGAGCCGAGGAGCAAGCTCACCTGGCGCAGTGCTTGCACTGGGCCTACGTGTGCCAACCAAGCATTCGCCCTGGCTTGCGACGCTGGCTCGGGCTTAGCCTGGCGCAATTCTCGAAATACCCTTCAAAGCGGCTCGCTGTAGCAGCCCTTCTCCAGGTTTAATAGCATTTTTCTTTTACAGCACCCAAATGCTCTCGCGTTTGAGTTCCGAGTATAGCAAACTTACTCCTTCGGTGTTTTTTTGTTGCTCAGGTGCTAGTTCAAATCATTCAAGGATTCTCAGAAGCTAGCAGTGAAAGCAAAGCCAGTGAAGGAGCGTCGGAGGACAGTGCTGTGCCTTCGGAACTACTCGAGCTGTACCGGGAAGTGCTGCTGCCGCTGCACCGCCCTAACGGCTTCTTCGAATGGCGCGATCAGCTGCCCCTGTTGCAGACCTACCACGAACCTCTCATGGCTTGCCTGCTCGCCCTGCTCCGCCGGAACGATTGTAAAGCGGCGTCGTTTCTGCTCCCTGAGCTCTTTGGCGAGCTCGCGGAGGCTTGGCCTGAGGGTTACAATGCTAACACAGCCAAAGAGGTGAGCGCATGGTTGAAACAATATGGACAGATGACTTACGTACGGCTTGCGTATGTTCCTCTGCTTGGGCTTTAACGTGTGTGTGTGTGTGCTTTCCACAGGTGATTTTACTTCACGAGCTTGAAGTGTTAGTCACCGAGGGCAAAGGAGGGCTCGAGCCCGCTCTTGCGCAAAGCTTGCCGGTGTTGCTGCCCAAACTAGTGGGGTGCATTGCGTCGGACAATTGGCGCCTGTGCGAAAAAGTGCTTGGGCTGTGGCGTGTGGATGGATTCGCGAAGCTTGTCACTACAGGCAACAGTGGTGGTGCTAGTGGTGACAGTGCCGAAGTCGAAGGAAGGGTAGCGTTGTCAGGCAGTAGTAGTGGCACTAGTGCTGGCCGGAGCATGCGCGCCAGCGGCGCCGCGCTCTATTACCCCCCTTTAATGGCGGCCTTGCTGCGCGGCGGGCGGCCCCACTGGAACCCCACCGTGCGCCGCATGACCTGGCTGGTGCTCGAGGCCATGCAGACCGCGCAACCTGCCCTGTTTGAGCGCACTGCGGAGCAAGTGTGGGGGCAGCCGGGCACCAATCGAATCGGTTCGAAGAAGAAAGGAAGTACTGGTGGTGCTGCTGCAGGCAGCAGTGACGTCATTGTTGGGAGTGGTGCGGCGCCTGCGTCAGCATCTTCCCTCTTAGCGTCTGCTGGCTTCGCTCAGCGGCCGAGACCTGGCGTCGTGGTGCCTGACGGCCGCTATCGCCCTGACGACGACCACGGCAACGATAACCAGAACGAGGCCGAAGAAGCCTCAGGCGACAGCAGCAGCAGTGGCAAAAATGAAGAAGAGGAAGCTGCCGCTGCTCGAGCAGCCATCATCGACGAGCACAATCGTTCCGGTTTCCCAGGGCGTGCCATGGCACCTCCGCCGAATGTAGCCGCGGCCAGCAGTAAGAGTACAAGTAGTGGTCTTCCGCCCCGAGATTTAGGGCGTGGCGGAGCTATGGCGGCCGCGCCATGGGCAGGCAAGAGTACAGGTGGCAGCAGCGGCAGTGGCAGTGGCAACAGTAGTAACACCACTGCGAAAGCGCCAGTGAAGTTGCCTCCCACGAGCGGCAGCAGCCTAGTTCAAGTTCCCGGCCGGGTGGGCGGCAGCGCGCCTATTCCAACGGGCAAAGCGGTGTCTCTCACGGCTGCTCCTTGGGCGAAATCGTCGTCCTCCTCCTCCTCCTCCTCAGGGGGAGGTAGCACGCGCAAAAGCGGTGGTTTTCTGGGCGGGGCTATGAGCGCCGCCCCTTGGGCCAAGAAAACGCCGTCGTCGTCGTCGTCACAGAAGCGTAAAGCCAACCTGAGTGGTGGTGAAAACATGAGTATGGCGGAAGAAGAGAATGAAGACGACGAGAACGGCGACGACGACGACGACGATGGCAATGCTGCTGCTGAGGCGAGCGCCGCTGCGAGTGGCACTTTGGGCATGCGCCGCATGTCGGCTTACATGGAGGCCTGCAAGCCCGACGAAGCTGCTGAAGCTGCGCAGTCGGCGCGCGGGTGGGTAACGGCCCAGGCCCAGGCTACCCCCACCCTGTTGCCCTACCTGAAGTTCCACGACCTGGTGTTCGGCCACGAGCTGGGGCGAGGCTCCTTCAGCGTGGTCAAGTATGCGAGGCAAATTTTGAAAGAGGGCATGGGCGACAGCAGCAGCTCCGGCAGCAGCAGCAGCAGAGCCAAAGCTGAAAGGGCTGCGCAAGCTCGCTTGGGGCGGTCGCAGTGGCCCGAATTTGCAGTAAAAATCGTGGCCACGGAAAAAATCATCGCCGAAGGCTACGGCAAAAATTTAGTGCGTGAAATAGCCTTGTTGCGGACTTTGAGCCATCCGGGAATCGCTCGGATGGTGTCGGTGTTCAAATGGCGCGAGGGGAGTTACCTGGTCTTAGAATACGCGTCGAAAGGCGACTTGCATGGGCTGGTGATACGCAGCGGGAGTTTGGATGTCAGTTCCACGCAGTTCGTGCTCGGAGAAGCGATTGCGGCGCTGTGTTCGGTGAGTAAATTTCGCTGATATCGGAAGTCATGCAGATAAGGCGCTTGAGACTGTGAATACATTGGCATGTATGATTTCCTTATGCACGTCCATTTCAATCAGCTAGAAGTTTGTTATCGGACTGAATGCACTCTACATCTCCTCGGCTCATTATTTCTCTGCTTGTTTCACTTTTATCTATCACTTTCGTCTTGAAAACAAATAAAAACTATAGGTACATGATGCCGGGCTAGTGTTTGGTGATTTGAAGCCTGAAAACTTGTTGGTCACTGAAGCAGGCCACGTGAAGTTAACCGATTTTGGGGGGTGCCGCCCCGCGACGGCTGAAGCAGCAGAAAGCTTGAAAAGTAGCAAAACGGCGCTTGGAGCTTTACGCGACGGAGACTGGCGAAGCGCCAGCGCCAGCAGCAGCAGCAGCAGCAGTGAAGGAAAAGACGAAGATGCCGCTGGGAGCGAAGGAAAGTCGGAGGAGAAGGCTGCCAACGACGAAGGGGACGAGGATGACGACGACGACGACGATGACGATGACGCTCGTGTTGAAGGCACGGTGGCTTACTCCGCGCCTGAAGTCGTGAAAGGTGTGTCGAGGCCATCGTTTCAGGCTGATGCTTGGGCTCTGGGGTGCGTCGCGTACTTTTGCCTGCGCGGCCGCCCCCCTTTTTTTGCTGAAGAGGACGACGAAGAAGGTGGCCATCATGAGAACCTGAAACGCGCGATTGTGTCTTTTGAGGGCAACAATAATGGCAGTGATGACAGCAGCAGCAGTAGTAGTAGTCGGTGCGGGGTTGAGTTTCCGTCCGAGTTCTTCACCTCCGATGCCGTTACCTTCGTAGCAGCGCTCCTTGAACCGGTAAATGCCACAGATGAGATAGGGTATCTTTCCATGCTGCTTGCGAGGCAGCTCGCTTTTTTACTCCTTTTGTCACTCTCATGCTCTTTCATAATAAAGCTTTCTCGACTCCGTTTCTTTTTTTTCCCCTCTTTCATTGTGGCCTTACATGTATTCATTCAATACGATTGTATCGCATACTGTAGGACCCAGCGGCGCGTCTCTCGGTGGCGTCAGCAGCCATGCACCCATTCTTCCAAGGGCTCAACGTGCACCGCCTGCACTTCGAGACCCCTCGCCCTCTATCAGTGGGCGCGGCCCCGCCGCCTCCGAGCGACGCCAAGTGGGCGAGGAGGCAGCATTCGAGCATTTGGGCGCCCGAGTTGGCGGCTTACGACTTTTCCGGTAAACATGGGCGACTTTAGTGTATGAGAGAGAGAGCCAGCGTACGAGTACGAGTTAGATCAAACGCTGTTTTTTACGATTCAGGGTGAAGGATTTTTTTTAAGCTCGTGTCGATGCATTATCCCATTTCCTCGTGGGTTGACGACAGGTCCAAGCACTGGCGGTGCAGTGGGTACCGGTGCTTATGCCATGGCCCCTGTGCCTGAATCTTCCCACGAGCGAGGAGCATCTTTTCTGCCGGCGCCAGCGCCCAAGCCTCAAGCGAAGAACAAGACGTCAGCCGACCAAAGCGGATCCTTGTCCGGTGCTAGTTTGCCGTTGCGTGCTCGACCAGGTCCTCGCCGGATCCAGCCTCCTTCTTCTTCTTCTTCTTCTTCTTCTTCTGCTTCTGCGGGCAAACACCAAAGCAGAGGCGGTAGCGCAAGCACCGAAGAGGAAGGGAGCGCAGGCTGCGTACCCTTAATGGCCGTGCGAGGAGTAGAAGGTGGCATTGCAGAAGGCAGCGACGGGTCCGAAAACGACGACGAGGAGTAGAAGGACTCCTTATTGCCAGCGGCAGGTGGATGTTGTGACCACCATGCTTCGCGCGCTGACACTGAAGATTTCCTCGCCTCGTTAAACGCACAAACCCACACTCGTATTGCTGGGGATTGGTGAGGTACACACATGGGATTTGAGCCATACAGCCATGAGTGATGTCAACTGCATACTAAATATTCATATTTATCGGACTGTTGTGATGCACGCTGTATCACTGCATCCAAGATGTAAAGACAGTGGCGTGTGTCGAGGGGCGATTATAACTTATAACCATATTTACATTACCAGTGTCAGTCCTTAGTGCGCTTGTGCTCCTACTATATTCTACGCGATAAACATTTCATTTGCATTACGCAAAAGGGCGCTCAGCCGCTCAGCCCAGTCAGGCTTGTTCTGGAGGATTCATCAAAACGCAGCCTTATGGTGCTTGTTGTTGTTTCTTTGCAACTGGGGTGTATTATCTTACCTTATTCTCTAATCTAATCCAATCGAATCTTATATGTATATGTATATGTATAATCTTATAATATAATCTCTAATCTTCTATAAAACCTACGCGCAGGAGCTCTCAGAGCTGGAGCTGTAAGCTGACAAGCTGGGCTGCGGATTACGTAGTAAAATCGTCCACGACACGAGATTTCGTTTCGGTTTCGTAAAACGATGAAATTATACCGAACTTATAGGAACTATCTCCCCTTGCGCACCCAGTATGAACTCGAACTCGAACTCGAACTAATACAAACCCAAATGGCACAGAAGCCAATGCTGCGGGCAGAAGTGGGAATGCGCGTGCGTTGCGCAAACAAAGCAAGTGCGGAATGATTCATGAGGGAGAGGGGCATTGGCCAAATTCCTCGAAAAAATTGCAAAAAGCGAGGAATTTGTGGGTGTTGCGCACTCCGCAGAACAATAAAGAGGAAGGCGCGCGAGCAAAGAAGCTC
>Ga0307930_1002101_pt1 | contig 15387 bp, 9 predicted proteins | sample OrgLakmetageno46_FD_203161 | JGI IMG/M metagenome (GOLD analysis project Ga0307930, IMG submission 203161) | Saline water microbial communities from Organic Lake, Antarctica - #46 | ecosystem: Environmental > Aquatic > Non-marine Saline and Alkaline > Saline | place: Antarctica: Organic Lake... | reverse complement strand
AATCTAATCCAATCCAATCCAATCCAATCCAATCCAATCCAATCTAATCTAATCTAATCTAATCTAATCTAATCTAATCTAATCCGATCTAATCCAATCCAATCCAATCCAATCCAATCTAATCTAATCTAATCTAATCTAATCTAATCTAATCTCTTATTCCGGGCCTTCGGGGCCTACGTAAGAATGTTTTTGCAATTGGCTGCTATCACCACTTCCATGGCTGCCCGGGCATGTGCGCCTGATTAGCTGCACTGCTTTCCTTTAAATCTCTACCTGCTAGCCTTCTATTCTAATTCCGGCCCCTCGGGGCCTGTCTCAAAATGTTTTGTAGGCACCAAATGCAAGTGAGAAGAAAAAAAGTAAGTAAGGGGTGTAAGGGGCGGGTGGCTTCAGAGACACAGGGGTCGCTGCTAACGCCTACTCGATGGAACCCTTCCTGTTATTTGCTAAATTCAGTCCCCCCTCGGGGAGGGGTTCAGAAAATAAATTGGAATTAGCATAAATATAAGCGACTCCGCGAGTAAAGTTTTACTGTCGCCAGTTTTCGCTTAGGGCAGTGAAAATCTGAGGTGAATCGCAGATGAGCAAGGGCACAAGAATTGGGAATTGGGGTGCTTTGCGGGCTTAATGTTAATGTATGTGAGGGGTGATGTGTTATTGAGGAATTCCCCCTTTGTGGGGGAGGTTCGATTTACCGTATTTTAAAAGAGATTTAGAGAGCGGGCGATGCGTTCTTTCCGGACAATCGACGCGTAGTATAAAAAGGACCCGGTCGCGCGTTGGCATTAAGAAGTCGTCTTCCTTATCTGCATGCGGTTTATTCTAAGCACATGTGCAGCCATGACATACTTGAACTGCATTGCAGTTCCTGTCTTCCTGTCTGCCTGTTGGCCCTCTAATTCCGAACCTTCGCGGCCCATTTAAAAACCGTAAGGAAATCAACTACTCCTGCTCCGGGAGGCAATTCGTGATGCCACAAAGGGCGAATTTTGCGTGAAAAGAGATAACTATAGACCGAATGTAGGCCAATGGCATGGAATTCGATATTTGAAATCTGATAATTGATTAACTTAGTTCGATGTTTTACGCTGCCACGACCAGGAACTGCCTACCAAGAAAATGTGTCTGTCTCTCTCTCCGTCACATCATATTTTTATCTGGGTACATATGTTCTGACACGTTACGTATGTTCTAAAATGTTTTTTGTTTGTTGTCACTGACATCTGACATCAACTACAGTACGTTGATCGCGGTGCGGCGGACCCGCGCCGCTGCAGTAGTCTGATTCTGTATTCAGCGATTCAGCGAGTGACTACCGTACTGCACTGTACTGCAGTACGCGTACAACAGTACAACGCACATGATAAGTACACACATGAAGATTCTTGTGGCATAACGCGACGGGTAGCATCTACAGTCACAAGCCCTCAATAGCGCACAATACACAAGAACGCGTTGATTCTATCACATATTATTTCTGCAGCATATTCGGTGCCTCACGGACCATGCCTGGCGGGGAATCTGGTGATGTCCAAGCCCTCGTTGACGGATTGTTCGCAGCTGCCTTTACAGCCGTTAAAGCATCGAATGCTATTCACGGGGGAGATAACAGCGCTTACTTAGAGACCTTTCCAGTTTACGCGAAAGGAAGGGAGGCTGTCGCTGAGAGATCATTAGGTGCACTGCGAATGTTGGAAGAACACTTAGGAGGCAATGGAAACGAAATTCGCGAAGATGGCGATACCGATGTGGCTGACGCTGCCTTTTACGAGCCGTACGCGGAACTTCTTGACTCTTTGCTTGATGGCGTGGATGGTTACGTGCTTGACGAAAGGAGACCTGCTGAAGGAGGTGTCTACAAGAGGAATGTGCACAACAAAACGACACAAGCGACTTTAACGGCTATGCTGACTGCTTCAAAGCCCCAAACTGCTCCAGGCTTCTTTTCAAACCACGCACCACTCGATAACTCTCGTGACGTTCCGTTCCGTGTCCAAGAATCGAAAGCTTATCTTGAAAATGATGGTGAAATCTCGAGCAATGCCAGCAGTCACTTCACTGAGACAAATCCTCGTCCCATGCCCAAAGCACTGACTGTAGACGACATGCGGGCATCTAATGGATCCTCGGGCTGGACGTGGGTCGCTGATGTCAGCCATCTCGAGGCACTAGGGCGCACGCTTGAGACTTCGTCTGCATTTGCTGTTGATCTTGAGCACCACTCGTTTCGCTCCTTCCAAGGTTTGACTTGCCTCATGCAAATCAGCACTGACTCAGGCGATTTCATTATCGACTGCCTCGTGCCTGAAATAAGATTAGCTCTGGGTGCCAATCTTGGGCCCCATTTCGCGAATCCAGCCATCGTTAAGGTCTTGCACGGGTCGAATAGCGACGTTCTATGGATGCAAAGGGACTTCGGCATATATATCGTCAATATGGTATCAGGATGACCACTGAATCCTTCTTGAGTGCTCTCTTTTGATTTGTGCCTACATTCCTTCTTGATAATTCTTGTTCTTTCTTCTTTCGTGCTAGTTCGATACCGGCCAAGCTTCGCGGCGGCTCGCTTACCCATCTGCTTCTTTGGCCTACCTTCTAGAACGCCATGCAGGGCTCACGAATATCGCATCCCTTAAGCAAAAGTACCAACTATCCGACTGGAGGATGCGCCCCATTCCACCCGAGCAGCTATTGTATGCTCGAACAGATACGCACTTCTTGCTCGCAATATATGACCAGTTGCGAGCAGAGCTGTCTCATAATAAAGGTGGCATTGAGCACGTGCTTGACGCTAGTGCGGCTATTTGCCAGCAGACATACGTGAAGGAAACATTTGACCCTTTTGGGTGGCGTTCAGCTGTCAAGCGTCTGGTCTCCGATCATTTGCCATCGGAGGTGCAGGGAAGACTGGCCAAGCTTTGGGATTGGCGAGACAAAGTTGCCCGGCAAGAAGATGAAAGTCTAGGATTCGTTTTGAGCACTCAGCTGATGCTTCATCTAGCGCGCCATCCTCCCACAACCCCCCGAGGCCTGGTGGCGGCTACATCTCGATCCATCCACGGACCGTCGGGCCCTCCCCTTGTGATCAAGTACGCTCAAGAGCTCCTCATGGTCCTCAATAGTGACAAGACTTGGACCAGCTCTGGTAGCATCTCTGGTGCTGATGATGTAACATCTAATGGCGTAGATGATGGGACAAACCCTTTCACCTTCACCCCTAACACGTCAAGTGCAGCAGCGGAGCTTTATACCAAGCCCATCAGAACTCCTTCAAAGGGCAGTGCTGCGGGAGGATACCGCCTCGCCTCGTCGCCTGTCGCAGCTCTAGAAACTGATGAGCTATATCGCACAACTGGGTGGTTGACGCCTCTTCCATTCGCGGAAAGTTCTCAATACCGAGATGCGACTTCTAAGGAATCTCCAAGTGGAAAGGAATCTCCAAGTGGAAAGATTCGCAGAGTCAAGGAAGAATTATCGGGCCAAGCGTTTAGGGCGCTCATTGAAACGGCACGCTTTGATCGTGTACCTGTAGATGAGAATTCTGACAAAGGAGGGACCTCGGATGTCCAAGAATCGTCGGGCGACGAGAATGAGGGCGATGAATTGGCTTATGAGGGTGTACCCGGCAGCATGGCAGAGATCTTTCAGGTATCAAATCGGAATCGTACGCGAAATAAAGAGAAGAAGAAACATCGCGAAACACAGCTCCAACCAACTGATGACTTCACGGAAATCTCTCCTGCAGACACTCAGGTATTTTTTTCTTTCTTTGGTATTTTCCGAAGCAGTTTCAACTCCACTCGACATTTACTTGGATTTTCTCCTTTACACGTGTGTCCTCTCTCTTTTAAGTTTGAGTACTTTGGCGACAAGAAGCGCAAAGGTGAGGTGCCATCTTTGAGAGCTGTCGGCTTCCTCCAGCAAATGGGGTGGGTGGGCGACTCCAATAACAGCGCTGTCTCCGTCGGCCACTTCGCAGACATTGGAGCCGCTCAAACCTCGAATAACCCCTATCTCACGAGCGACTAACTTCCAGAATTGTGGGAGAGAAGTGGGTGTCGACAGTGGGGGCGAGTTTAGTCTAGTTCATAACCGCCAAACACAAAGAAATGCCCCTGTAACATTCTAGCAGCAGGGAAGTGAAACCTTCAGAGAAAGCTTACTGGCTGAGAGTTCCTTCGCTTTTGAATAAATATTAAAGCGATTGCACTTAATTACTCTCGAGGTGTATTTGCACAGGCCACCTACTACTTACTACCTACACTCTATGCAGCCTTGCACTGTGGATCCATGTGGCTCAAATATCAAAGTACTCGAGGGATCAAGAGCAAGGTTAAAGGTTATGTCCACGTGCACGCATGGTCCGCGTGTGGAGGCTCTATTTTATTTTACTTCGCGCGTGGTTTAAGCGCGTTTTGCGCGTGATTCATGATTCACGCGCCAAATTCACATACTAGTACTAGTGGAAATTTTGAAGTGTGAACGTAAACACATTGGTATTGGTATCGCAGAAAATTGACTTTCCGAATGATACGCGTGTGATTCACGGGGAGTTCCTAACCCAGCTTGAGAGGTGCGGTACGCCAAGCGTCAAGCGGTACGCAACAGAACCACGACACATTCGTCAACACTCTGCCCTCCTGGCTGGCGCGAGCACGTAAACCACACATGGGCGGCCCGGCTCATAGGCGGCAGCAACAGCAAGCCTTGCACCTGCAATGGCTTATTCTCTTCGATTTTCTATTTTCTATCGCTACTGCTTCAGCGCACCATTATGGGAATTCCTGCCAAGTATTTAAAATTGACACCGACGACAAAAAGCCTTCGTGCGCTAAGGGAACTCTCATCGGCGTCAGGGCCGTCTCCCCAAGAGACGCCTTTCCCGACGACCGCACCGATGCAAGATTGATTTGACACGGAATTGAAGACCTTTGGGCAAGAGGGGTTGTCTTTGAACCGGCAGTGGTTGGCGCATTCGGAGATATTTCAGCACACGCTGACTTCCTTGCCGACGTAATCGCGGACAATCTAACAGCCGAGCACCTCTCCTACAACGGCGGCGGAGGCTCAAAGACAGCCAAGGCCTACTACACTTACTACAATTGCCGAGTATTTCATCGCATATGGGGGCTCATTGCTCATCGCAGGTGGCCTACCTTATGCTCAATCGCTGGGGCCTTGTACAAGCCCCGAACGCCCCAAGGGACCAAAGCAAACTCTCCCGTGCTCGCTGCGGCTACGGTGAACAGACCGCTCACGATAGCTATGTGAACCCCTTCTACGAGCCTCTTCTGATTGGTTGTCCACAGATGACTTGGGGCAGGACGTTGGAGAACGCGCTCAAAAGTAAGGGCATTTCGAAGGATTTCGATGAATAAATCGCCATTGCCAAGGACAGGTCGAAGTGGAGACAGCTGACTCACTCCATTCCCATTCCTCCTGGTGCCTGATGGCTGAAGGACACCGCGAGAGTAAATGATTGCAATTGCATTACGCAAAAGGACACTCAGCCCAGTCAGACTTGTTCTGAAGGTTACATTTTTCTGTTGCTATATGCCAAAGTGGCGTTTCTTTGTATTTTTGGGGAGTATTAACTAGACTAGACTAGACTTCTGCCGTCTAGGCGTTCTTAACATTGGCAGTTACTTCCATAATCGGAGTCTTCGTTGGGCTTGCCACGTCGCGCGTATGCCCATAACCTGGGCGCCACGACAGTTGTTGCTTGGTTGGGAATCACATTCTCGATTGGTTGGTTATCCACGTAGGACGTTGGAGAACGCGCTCAAAAGTAAAGGGCATTTCCAAGGAGTTCGATGAATGGATCGCCATAGCCAAGGACAAGCCGAAGTGGAGACAGCAGGCTCACTCCAATCGCTAAGCGAAACCAAAAGAACTTTTTGTGGTTGGATTCAAGCCGGTTGGTCATTCTGGTCCAGCTCCTGGATGATCCCTCCTTAGCTGGGAATGGGAATTGCAACTGTTCTTCTCGTTTCTAGTCTTCGTGAACTCTTCTCGTCTTGGCTCTGCACCTAGCTGCGGTTTCCGGCGCATCACCTGCACAGCTGTCTCATGCGGCCCACGCCGCTACTCCAGCTGTGCGGCCAAAGTTATCGTTCCGCACCTTACTGCTTGCTAGCATAGCACGCTTCGGCGCACTCAGCAACAGAAGGGCACCTCGAGATTAAATGATTGCAACTGTTTCTTGCAAAAGGGCACTCAGCCCAGTCAGACTTGTTCTGAAGATGAAATCCATCTGTTATTACTGTGTGTTGCAGGGTTATCGAACTCGAGCTAATACAAACCCAAATGACACAGAAGCCAGTGCTGCGGGCAGAAGTGTACGCGCGTGCGTTGCGCGCAAGTCAAAATCGTAAAGAGGATAGTGTGTAGAGGGCAGGAAGCATAATACTTCCACCCCCCTCTAAAGTGGAAACTGTTCATGAAATAATTTTGAAACCGGACTTAAGTCGTTTCTGCGTCTGTTTCTGCTTTGAAGAGAGCGCGCCGTTGTTCAGTCTCTTGGGTTATTTCTTTGTATTCGAGACAGGCCCCGAAGGGCCGGAATTAGAAGACTAACAGGTAGAGAAGAAAAGCAAGGCAGCGCAAACTAGACCTAAGAAGCTAATCAGGCGCACATGCCCGAGTTGTATTTGGGGAGTATTAAATAGACTAGACTATAGCCTGGCTTTTAGTCTGGCCCTGGAGACTCTCTAGACGCCGGCTCTAGATGACACCCTATCCGCTAGGTACTAAACAAAGTCCCTCCTCGAGGGGGCTCAGAAAATTTGAAGGCCCAATCTCTTGACGTGGCAACCTCTTACACCCAAAATTGCCTGTACTTGCGCGTGGCGTATAAGGGCCTGAGGGGGTTTACGGTTTCGCGTGCCACCAGAACCCCCTTCTTCGTGCAAAAGAACCCCAAAATAACCCCCTCTGTGTGGGAATTCCAGGGTTTATGGGGGTAAATTTCCCACCCATTTTCTTGGTGGGGCAATTCACCCAACCACCCCCCCCCGAAGGAGGTTTGTTATAACATTAATACGAGGCACATTCAGAATTTTTTTCGTTCTTCGTTCCGCCATCAATAATCTCTCTGGGGCACGCAGTTCGAACCAATCTACACGTTCCGTATGCCGATATGCGGACTGTGATAGATCTCTAGTCAAATTTTTGCCCTTGTGACAATCTGACGAGCATTACACACAATCATTTGAACGAGCCTATCGAGCGCGAAGTGCTTTGTCGTGCGCGAGGAGGCACACGGGCAACGATGGTACCAGCAAATTCAATGTGAACTCGATTAAGAATTTCTTACCATCTGTGGCGGTCCCTGCGCCGATTTATACACTGTTGACGCTACCGAGCCTAGAGTTGGTCATCCTTAGGAGCACTCGGTTATAGGTACGTGTATCTAGCGTGGAGTGCGTTGGCTTGCGCTATGAAGCACATGCTGAGTGTTATGAACGAGGGTAGAGTATGAGAGAAGTTTACACTGCTTTACCCCATTTCCCCCCTATTTGCCCCAGTTTAACGGTGATTAATTGGCAAGGCAAAATTGAAGTATTAATCTTGCCCATAACAATATAAGGCCAACACGGCAACACTCCAGCACTCCAGCCGTTTTCGAGACGGAAATTCCAATGGGAATTCGAACGAATCCCGACCTTCGGGAATTCCAAATTCCATAATCCAAATTCTGTCCTTCTTCCGCCTTGTGCCCTTCTTGCTTGCGCTGATGCTCTCAAATGCTGCTCAACGTTACTGCTCCTGTTCCGAAGTAGATTTTCACATCTCACACCAATAATATCAAATACTATCCTCACTCTTGAGTCCAATGTTCAACTAAGTAACCTTACTCGACTTTGTCTTCTTTGACATGAGTGGCGTAAAGTCTTCCTAGTTTTCGAAAGATCTTGGAGTTTTAAAAGAAATTAAGCGAAAAGTAGTTGTAAATTTGTTTATCGACTAAAGTTTGTAGTGGAAACCGGTTTCGCAAGCACTCCACTGCATCCTTCCTTATGTTACCACTCATTTTCATCTTCGTTTCCGTCGTCATGGGTATCACTCCTGCGTTCGGATTATCATCTCGATGTAACAAACTTCTTACGGTGTCGGCACCAGCGCGGCGACTCTCTATTTTACATGCCACCTCTGAGCAGACTGTCCCCAATAAGCACAAAGTCATGTTCGTTCTGGGCGGACCAGGTTCGGGAAAGGGGACGCAGTGCGCGAAGCTAGTCGACGAGTTTGGTTTTACACACCTCAGCGCTGGGGAATTATTGCGGTCTGCCAGAGCGAGCGGTACTGAGCACGGTCAAATGATCGACGACTACACAAAAGAGGGGAAAATCGTACCAGTTGGAGTCTCGCTGGGCCTTCTAAAAACTGCAATGGATACTATGAGCAATATTGAAACAAAAGGAACTTCTCCCATCTTTCTTGTTGATGGGTTTCCTCGCAACGCTGACAACGTCAATGGCTGGAACGAGATCATGAGCGGGAGTGCAGACGTTTTGTGTGTTTTATTCATGGACTGTACCCGTGAACATCAGGAAAAGCGCGTTCTTTTGCGTGGGTTGACTTCTGGGCGCACTGACGACAATCTTGCGTCGGCTCGTAAACGCTTCGAAACTTACGAGGCGGAAACACTTCCTGTTGTTGAGGTCTATCGGAAACTTGGATTGCTCCGTTCTATAAGTGCGGAAGCCGATCCAGAATCAGTTTATGAAGCTACCCGAGAAGCAGTGCTTCCATTCCTGAAATAAAAAAGGATGAATTAACTCATCTACTTCAGAAAAAAATACGGCGAGCAACAGACAAGTAGGCGCGCCTCATTGGTACTGCCTTACCTTCTTCGTCGAGGACTCTCTTGGTTTCATTCCAGGAAGACGTCGTGTTATTGCTTGGCGTGGTCTGTGGTCATTCTGAGAACTAGGCGGTGCACCATTTTTGATTTTCATAAGAGCGCCTAGCTATATGGAGGCTGTTTAGCGAACATTCACCAAGCCAAACTCCTGAATATGAATATTATCGCCAAATTCACGGGCGACGTCTTGGCTGGGAAGGACGCAGGAGTCAACTCGATATAACGTAAATTTACGAAAGTTGACGTAAATTTCATTTCGTAAGAAACGCCAATTAAAGGCCCATTTAGCACTACGTCCAGAGGAGATTACGTTAAAAAAAAAGGGTAAATAAACGAAAATTACGATTTTACGTAAAAACCGTTATTCCCGGCCAAGGGCGACGTTTAGCTAGCATCTAGCATTTTTGGAGACTTAAGACTAAAGTCGTAAGCCTTAAGATATGGGCTGATGCGCGGAGAAAGGCAGCTATCCGCCTCCGCCATCCGGCCAGATGAGATGTCTGATGGCCAAAAAGAAAAACCCGGGCCCTAGAAGTCAGGTAAGAAGAATTTTAGGGAGATACCTCGTATCTCAGATAAAGTCCAAATTTAATTTCCAGTTGGCAGTTGGCAGTTGGCGGTTAGAAGTAATCATATGATTGTGTTACTGACCATGGTGATGGTCGGGTCTTGGCTGTTGGGTGCTAGGTGCTAGTGCTGGTGCTAGGATTTCACTGATGACTCCCTGAGTTCCTGTGTGTGCGCGTGCGCTGTTCGAATTTGTGTGCGTTCTTTCGTTGTGTTCCATCATCATGCATTGTCCTTGAGAATTTCATCGGTCCTCGATTAGGGCAGAACGTAGGATAATGCGCTTTCCCTGCTGAAAAGACATTTCCGTGAAGTTGGAAGGGCGGATTGCCATTGCGACAGGCAGGTCGGAATAGTAAAATAGATACAGCAGGCGCACTCCGAGCTCGGACCTCCTCCTGCAGCCCGATTGCTGAATCCATAAGGCCTCTACATCACCGCAAACATCCAACGAGCTTTAAAGTAAGCTATAAAAATTATGACATACAGCCTTATCTCTCATGACACATCAGGAAACACTTCTTCCTTCGGGTCAGCCAGAACACCAAATTCTAATCCACTGTTCTCGTCGCTGTAACGTGACTATAGGTTCAATCGTCGTTTGTGCTTGTTTTCCTATTTACTTTGTCTTCTGAGGCCCCCCCCAAGGGGAATTGGGTTCAGTAACTAACACGTAAGCTGCTGTACCATGAAAATACCCAGGATGGTGCGGTCCTACTTTCGCAACCAGCTGTACCAATCCTGAGGCCTGGCAGCCCACCGCGGATGGGCACGCCTCCTACTCGACTGCCGGTGCCTGGTGAGCACCTCCAACACGCCCCGCGGCTACTCCAACCGCAGCAACTATCGCAGCGAACACGACGAAGAAACTGTGCATGGCAGCTACATGAACCCCGAGGCCGGCATCTGAGCCGGGCCAGGGGATTCCTATGATGCCGCCTAAATGCCTAAATGGCACCCTCTCCCTGTGTAGCTACTAACACCAATCCTCCCCTCGGGGGAGGCACGAAAAATACACTAGTATGGCATGAAAAGAAAAAAATAGAAAAACCAAAACATACTAACCCGAGAGAAAATTATGCTTCTAGCTAATTCTGTCCCCCCTGTACCAAGGCTGATTACTTATGCGACAATTACTTATAATGGGTGTGAAACGGCCAGCCCCTGTAGTGTGAACCGCAGTAACTTTCTCAAGCTAGCTTCAGGCTGATGGCTTTCTAGAACTCTTACAAGGCAACGAAACGTGCTATAGTAGTCTCGCCTTGAATTACTTGTCATGAGAGCTATCGAGAGATTCAACGTTTGTCTACAACGAGAACCTTTTTGAGCTTCTCGTAGTTCTCGTGCCATAGTCCCGCGCGACACTACTTAGCCCTCATACTAGCATACTAGTCTGATGCGCAGGCGCCAAACTTAACGATCATGGCTCTTTAAAATTCTTCAAGTAAATCCTTCGTGACTCGCTTTGAGCTCGGTGTGGCCTTGATTAAGGTCCTAACGGCCGGCGTTTTCGCCCGGCCAATATTTTGGCAGCTGGTGCTACTCGTAGGGAGTGCCATTGGGAGGTTAGGTGCCTGGCTTACTATCGTGACTCTATACAGTCTTCGGAGTGCTTCTCGTGAAGATAATTGAAATGTTTAGCGTTTGCCTCTAGCGCCGACTTCGTCGCGTTGGCCTTATCTGCGGATTGCCCCTTTCAGTCTGCAGGGTTATCAGCTGGAACCTTGCCTCAGAGTGTCTACACTACAGGGGATTATTTTCTTGCCCTAGTTTTGTAACTTTCAGAACAAGTCTGACTGGGCTCGGTGCCCTTTTGCCCATAAGTTATAGTAATTGCTGGGTGTTCCGTTGAACAGAATAACAGAACACGAAGAGGAGAAGAAGAAAAGGAGAGAGGAAAGGATTAGCTGGCCGCGCACTTAGACATGGAACTTCAGAGCCGCCCTGAGATCTGAACTCACGCACTTCGCTGAGGTATATCTCTGTCTTTGAAATCGTTGAACAGGTTTCTTGGATTTGATCCAACTCCAAGCGTGTGAATCAGATAGCTTGCTCTAATGTAGCGATCGTGGGAATCTCCGGCTCTTGAGTTCCCACTTCCTTCCTTCGCGGGGTTTGTGCCTCACCACTTGCACTCAAAGTGGCAATAGCACACTTGGACGCCCACGTGGGCTGGTGCGAGTTAGGCAGGGACGGGGGGACACCGGGCTAGTCTAGTCAGGGGCATTGCTTACGTGTTACCAGTTATACAACCTTATTATTAACCAGGGTTGGGCCTAAGCGTACCTACGGGGTACCCGTAGCTACCCGTACCTACGGTACATACCGTAGTTCATTTTACCAAACATACGGGGTATATTCGTAGTTGCCCATGCCAAGTATGTCGATATCCGTGCACTCTGAGGCACATTGCCGCCCATTTCTCGAGTCGAATGCTCAAAACAAAAGTGTAACTTCCAACTGAAGTCTTCGAAAGTGTGTGCAGTAGCTTCGGTGAAGCTGAGAAAGGTTAGATCTTCCGGATCCAATGCACGAAGGACCTTCGTAGCTTCCACCTTTGCTTGGACGCTTCACCATACAAAATAGTGCGCTCTGCATCCAGTGAGGCTAGCTGAGATATTGTAATAGATTCTGAACTCAAATGTGGAGGCATTGGAAGCGTGCTTAGATGCGTCGGTGCTGCTGCGAAATGTTGGAACTGTCTAGTCCAGAACATGTGGTGTGCTTTCACCGTTACCATGTGCTGCTCATATGCCTCGCCATGAGCAGCAACAAGCATGCCCTTGGGCACACTCATTTGAATGTGTCTAAATAATGTTGCGGAGCACCTTAGAGGTCTTAAAACTATGCATGGCCGCCTAAAAGCTGTGGAGAGCCTCTTGAGTGGACGGAGAGCTATGCAAAAAAAAAAACTATCTTTTGTACTTGGAACTACGGGTACGGGTACGGTATCTGCGGTATATACTATACTGTAGATACCGTAGTTGGATTTCCAAAAACTACGGATGTGCCCAACCCTATTATTAACCAATTCATTGACCAAACAGGTAAGACTCTTATGCCTAATGGGCCCATAACTTATTGAGTGATATACACTTAGTCCTTATCGCTCTTCTGCCACCTCCTTCCAGAAGGGCGATAAGGACTAAGTGTATATCATTCAATAGTAAAAACCCTAGCTCTGTACGATGCAGCACAGGCAGTTCCGGGCAATACGAAAGCAGAAAAACACCAACAATGCAAATTTCTTTCGTACTAAAGAACTACAATGAGAACAAGTAATTCATAATTGTCCCAGTGGAATTCCCGATTTCAAGCCTTTGGTTCCTTAAAGTGTCTCTTTCGTCTTGCCCTGAACTAAGTACAGTAAGTGCATTAGAACATCCGTATTCTGTACTCTGCGCGCTATACTAGCTAGCTAGTAGCCAAGTTGTTACTGTAACCTCACCTTCATCCTGCACACATAAGTGTATACTGTATGCCACCATTAATGCTCCAACAGCTAACAGGTCAGCAGGTCCTTCCGGCCCATCAACAGGTTCTTAAATTTGCAAAAGGCCGTTGAAAAGTTCACGTCTGAACAAAGCTCTCAAGAAAGATGCTAGACTTTGAATGCACACTGTCCCGCCTGAGTGCTGCTCGGCCGCACGGTGCTGCTAATGCGAGCTTGATTTTACAATTCTAGAATGAATTAGCCGGGTAGATAGCGCCCCCAAGTGTTATTAGTTGCCGTGTAAGACGACGGTTAGAATGTGAGCATTGTCGCAGTGTTTCTGAACAACGTGCCGACGGGCGACAACAGTGCCCCTTCGGCGCTGCTGTTACAAGTTCAACATAGTAATCATTCACTACTCAAAGAAATGAAGTCGATGCCGGGGTCTATCGTCGCACCTATCCTGCGATTGAATTAACAGCACCCTTGTGCATGCTTTCATGCTATATATGTAAGAGAAAATCTTGGCAGGATGGACACTCAGAATTGAATATAGAATATACTACTACTACAGTCTGTACCAGCAGGCTGTTGACAGGTCCAACGGACCTATTTCTGTTGGCAACTTATAAGCTGTTATGCTGTTAACAGGCCTGTTGGAGCATCCCTGATGCTCACATTCGATTCATGATAATTCTGCCAGGCGCGAGTCGTTTATAGTTACCCGGAATTCCCAAAGCGGGAATTCCCGGGGTCGGGAATCGCTGGAATTCCCATTGGAATTCCCGGCTCGAAAACGGCCCTTTTTTGGGAATTCCCTGGAAATCCTATACAGAGGGGTTTCTGTGCATACAGGGGGGGTTCTTGTATACAGAGGGGGGGCTTAGTGGCATCTCGCACTGGAACATCCCAAAGTTTCTTACACACCGCACCTTGGTTGCTCATTTGTCTCGGTGGTTGCTGGTATCATTGCTATCAGAGCGTGCCCGGCATTTGAAGAGCGCGAACTCGAACTCGAACTAATACAAACCCAAATGACACAGAAGCCAATGCTGCGGGCAGAAGTGTACGCGCGTGCGTTGCGCGCAAGTCAAAATCTTTAGCTGCACTCTCAGAGCATGGAGGAGCGTGCCACTTTGGACCGCTACCATCACTTCCATGGCCACTCGGGCATGTGCGCCTGATTAGCTTCTTAGGTCTAGTCTGCGCTGCTTTGCTTTTCTTCTCTACCTGTTAGTCTTCTAATTCCGGCCCTTCGGGGCCTGTCTCAAAATCGTAAAGAGGATAGTGTGTAGAGGGCAGGAAGCGCAATACTTCCACCCCCTTCGAAAGTGGAAACTGTTCATGAAATAATTTTGAAACCGGACTTAAGTCGTTTCTGCGTCTGTTTCTGCATTGAAGAGCGCAATAACCAAGCAACAGCCCACGAAGTCTCATTGCAGTCGCCATTAGATGCTATCGTAGCCGCCCAATCAGCTGCTGGTACTGCCCGCTATAGCCATTTGGATGCGGGGATGCAAAGAATTCAAGCGGCAAATGGCACAAAAGACACGGAGGCCGCAGTGCCCATTCAAGTGGGATTAGCGTGGGCATCTCGCGAAGAGAAGGCCCATATAATCGATATACGGGGCACTATCTGTAGTTCCAGCTTCCCGCCACAGCCGTGGATTCCTGGGAATCCCTTCGATTCCCGGGTATTCCGGGAATTCTCGAGGCTCTTTTATCGAAATGGGAATTCCAGGCAACTACAGATAAGTTGAGTTACATCCTTTATGTTGGACGTTGCGTACACCTACGGAACTGGAGTCACAACAGTTGGATGCTACGTATACCTACGGACATCCGACAGAAGACGGAAAAGAGACTACCTGTAGCTAGTCCCAGCTCCGTACTTATTAGCTACTATGGACTGGTCTAGCGCGGCGTTGGAAACGGCAAACGGACGCATCGAGCCGCTAACGGACATCGGTTAGAGTCTAACGCCACAACAACAACATCATACAACATCAATCTATCTCTACCTCCACCGATCTATCCAACCTTTGTTTACACTTGCCCTTGCTCCTTACTACCACCTAATACCCCCGGGGCCTTCGGGCCCCGTAAAGATGTTTCCACGAATAATTCGGTGTCGCGAAGCGACACCGATACCGTTCAGGTTACAGGGGGTCGGTTTAGTGACTCCGTTATAGTTCACACACACACGGGAAAAGTTTTCCAGAATGGGGGTGGGGGCTGTAGGCGTTTTTTTTGCCCTACATCCATGGGGCTTCAAACTTACGTAGTCCTTTTTAAAACTTAAGCTTTCTGACTGTTTCACTCTTGAGAGTCTTCCTCCGCCCAAACCAACTAGCGCTTGTTCAAACCAACGCTTCCGCGTCATCACGAGAACAAAATTTGATTTAAGTTTCCATTCTGTGTCTTTGTGTCGTCGGCTCTTCAGGTAGATAATGGGGGTTCGACGTCGGGCTTCAGTATGCAACTAGCGAATCACTCCCAGCCGAACCCCTGCACCTAC
>Ga0307930_1002096_pt1 | contig 15403 bp, 5 predicted proteins | sample OrgLakmetageno46_FD_203161 | JGI IMG/M metagenome (GOLD analysis project Ga0307930, IMG submission 203161) | Saline water microbial communities from Organic Lake, Antarctica - #46 | ecosystem: Environmental > Aquatic > Non-marine Saline and Alkaline > Saline | place: Antarctica: Organic Lake... | reverse complement strand
TGCTTATTGATCGAAGGTGCTTGCTCCTTTCTCCCTTGCGCTTGTTCTATCTTCTTATCCTTTCGCTTTCACTATGCTTATTGATCGAAGGTGCTTGCTCCTTTCTCCCTTGTGCTTGCTCTATCTTCCTATCCTTGCGCCTGCACTATGCCTATTGATCGAAGGTGCTTGCTCCTTTCTCCCTTGTGCTTGCTCTATCTTTCTATCCTTGCGCCTGCACCACTGCACCATACGCTAAATGGTTCTATGTTTTCTGTACTGCTACAGCGAGTGCAGTGCCATTTTTTTATGTCCTCCGTCTTTCAACTTCGTAAGCGCCATTTAGGAGGACTACTGAACACCCTGACTAAGTGTCTTTTTACATGAATTTGATTTTTAATTTAGAAGACATATTCGGTTCTTTAAACTTTTAAGTGTGGAAGTTAGGAGTACTTTAAAGCAAAGGCATTGGTGTCCAACCAAATAGGTAACTAGAATTATCGATGGATTCACGCGCATGCAGCATGATGATACTTCTTAACTCAGAGGAGCTACCACGGCGTTCTTCATCTGAAATGGAATGCTGGCATCAATTACACCGCTGGTGGCCGGTAGTCTGTAGTTCTGGCACTCTGAGGTGACCTGGCAACTGGCTCAGACTGGCAACCCAGACATCAAGAGGATCCCACAGAGCAAACGAAAGGGAGACAGAGGCACGAAACTTGAAGAATTAATCAACGAGGCACCTCGCCGAAACTGGCATGACCCAGCAACCGTTAAGATTAAGCCGAATAGATGGAGCAAGCGCATGGTAGACAATGGCAAACACCTTCGTGAAGCTAACAAGACGAAGCTACGGCGATTGGCGCGACCTAGTAACAGATAAGGTTAAGACAATTGACAGAGGCACGCACCGTCGAGAAGCTGTCAACGAGGCCTGGTAGAGACTGGCGAAGCTATCAGGGTCTGGCTCGACGGCTCGACCTAGCAACCCAAGATATTAAGAAGATTGTATGGAGCAAGTGCATGGGAGACAAAGGCACGCACTGCCAAGAAAAGAGCAACGAGAGCTAGCTTTCAAGGGTGCGAAAGTTATTCAGAGTAGCGATCTCATCCGTGTTGGCGTCTCAAATTTGCTCGATTGCAGCACTGTGCGCTCGCGCTTCTGAGGGGGGTCGCTACGGTTAGCCGGTAGGAAACACACGTAGGCCACGTCTTTCCGGAGCGCCTTGCACTCGAAATAGTTCCATGTAGTCAATTCTTTTATCAGAACGCAAGCACCAAAGCAAGGGTCGAGGGTTTCATTCGAATAGCCTTGCTCCTGTGTGATCTCCTATGGCAAACAAGTCGAGAAGCGGCAAACAACCCCCAATAAACAGTTTGATAGACCACAATATGAGCTAAGGCTAACGGCTTGTTACTAGAAAAGTATATAGTTGAGATAAGGATAAGTATGCGAATCAAAGGGGCACCGAGGGACGCGCACGAGGGCGCTCAATGGCGGTGATGTGCCATGGACCTCATTTTCGAATCGATTTTCGCCAAGACGAAAATGACCCCGAAATCCATCTCAAAATCGTCTTGGCGAAAATCCATAACCAAAATCGTTTGCAGAATGAAAATGACTATTTTGGCTGATTGGTCGAGATTTTCTCAGGATTTTCGATTTTCGATTTTCGACCAACCGTAAGGTCCGGCCTAAAGTCGTGCTGAGTGGACCGCTGGATCGCTCGCGCCAAATCCAGAGGAAATACCCGAAAGGTTGGAGGTTGGAGGGTGTTTAGAACACCTGTTTTTTTCCAATCCATTCAAACAGTGTTACTAACACTGTTTTTTATCTGGGTTGAAATGTTTATGCCAGCCCTGCCCTGTACTCTGTACTGTACACAATGTACACACTGTATCTGTACTCTGTAGTTGTACCTGTGTGCCTCTGTGACTGCTGTGTACTTGCCTTTCTTTGTTTTTGGGAGAGTATTAACTAGACTAGACTAGACTGTACTTACAGCCTAGCCTGGCAACTAACTTCCTGGAACTGTTCTTTAAAGTGATACGTAAAGTGACCAACGGGAGGATGGGAGGCCCCTACAAGACCCAGCGTTTTCCTGAAGAGTCAGTGGCCAGTGGCCGTAGCTTGCGCAGTATAAACTTTATTTTGACACAGGCCCCGATGGGCCGGACCTGAATTAAGTAGAATGCTAACATGCAGAAAAACAAGGCAAAGCAGCCTAGATTAAGAGAGGAACAAAAACACGAGGGGCAGCTAACCAGGTATTCTTGCTCCTTGGGGGGTGGCTTTCTTGATGTATTCAAAATCCTTATGCGAGATGCATTTATGTTTATGTGAATGGTTTCTATATAAGTTTTTGAGACACACTGACACACTCATATAGCGCAATCGCGTTATCAGTGCCAGAGGCACGACTAAAGGCGCATTAAATTTACAACATCAGCAATCAGCAATCAGGTGATTGTTTTCGCTGCTTCAATTCATTCCTTAGTTCGTTCTTGATATGCACCCTTCAAATTAGATTTCAAGAGACAACTTCACCAATGGGAACTAGAAGTTAGAAGTAGATGCACATAACGACGAGAATTAATGATCAGTGTGCCCTTTAGGATGCAGGATGCAAGAGTGGCAAATGTCGTTACTCCCGGTGCCTGTTTAGAGCTACACTCTGATTCTAGCCCACAGGTAGAATCATGATACAAAGATATGCGGTGGTTGCTTCATTGTTCGCCATATTTCTTTCACTTGTAATGGGGAATTGAAACGGGTGAGGTGCCTCTAACGCCAGCTCTGAAAACATGAGGAACCTTCACGCGAGGATTTTGATTTTGTCGGGGCGTAGTATTCCAGATGGTAGGAAGCGTAAAATTCAAGCTTGTCGAGCTGTTTGTCTGCTGTCTCAAGCGTACTGTTGCTCAATTTTTCTCCTGCTACGCATCATAAGGCTAAAAACACGGCTGCCAGAATTGCCCTGTGCAAATCAGCAGTTTTGTGGCCTCGATCGACCGCGAAGACTTTCTCGTGATAGGTTTACATGATGACCATACAGTAGGATCAGCCCATGATAGTAGTGCCCGGCTGCTACAAAGGCAATCATCTTAACTTTGAACACCAGCTTGGACGCATGATCTTCCAACCCCGGTTGTCGACAATGCCATCGATGCTTGAGATATTAGTGGGTGGCACGTACACCTGATGCCAGCATATGCGAGATTAAAGATACACTGTATTATGCATCATGCCGACCGGGCTTGACAAAGTCGTTTACGTGTCTACATTTCAGAGGAAAATATACTTTTCAGTGCACATAAAGTTATTGAAGTTGTGTGGTCAAGTGTCGCTAATCAAAACAACTTCTTCCGCATGTTCCTACCTCGTAGCCAATGTTGAATCGTGCCAGCCGTAAGATAAATATGCATTCGTAGTTGTCGCGCCCGTCAACATACATTGGGCATTTCTTTAACCAATGCGGCGGCGGTGATCCTTTCCAAGGTGCTGTCGCACACCCACGGTCAAGATACTCTTGCGTGGTGCTGAAGAGAGCGTCGGCAGCTGCTCGAGGAACAGCCCACAACACATCTTGGGCTCTTCTTTGCTTGAAGTTGGCGCTAGGCTCAATTTCTTTGGCTTGGCACTTGCAAGGAGCCCACGCAAAGAGGGTTCACCGCAAATGTTTTCCAGTTGGCGAATCTAAGTTATCAAAGAACCCACCGTGAACATCGTGTATACCTGATAAATCTGAATTGTGCTTGGACTGCCCACTGTGAGATCCGCGGCCATTATGGGCACTCCATTTGCTGCTACTGCCGCTTAAGCCTTCACCATTGTGAATAATCTTTACCTGTTGGTCATCCACAATAAGACTTGTTGTCTGCTGAGGCCTGCCATTATTTTGATGGTAATAAAGTGAAGCGTCCTGCTAGCGCGAGAAAAATGTACTTGGTAATTTAGCGTAATTGACGGGTTTATTCATGAAGGCACATATTTCCATCAATAATACGTCAACGGAACACTCAATACTCGTATGAAAATAAGGGAGAAGAGAATCGCCAAATTAATTTGATCAAGTACCTGAACAAGCGGCGCAAAGAGTGGCCAGTGAGCGAGCCGAAAGCTACGTTTGTATGCGACATCCGGCCGAACCCTCAGAGCATAGTCGTATTGCCACCCTTGCCTCTTTTCTGTGGCCGTTACCATCGCCCAGCATTGTTTCATTTGATCAGCTTGAACGAAGCCAGGCCATGCTTTACAACCATTGATAGGGCCCGATCTTGCCTTTTCATCATCTTCGATGAAACCGTACACGGATGCCCCCAGAGACGCCAGGATTTCAGTCACCTTCTGCCTTGAGTGCTTGGTCTTGGTGCATCGAAACCCTTTCATCTCGATCGTATCGTTGAGCGAAATTGTGGCATACATATGCACGTTCGAATCTAAGCTGGTGTATAAATACTTCCGTGTAAAATTATTTAAAGGTTTTTGCAAGCTTGGCATAGTAGAAGCCACAGTGTTGTTGTGACTGAGCATACTCATCGGCAAGTCAACCAGCTGTTGCAGCGGCCGCACAATCATGTCTCTAAGATTGCCAGATATTTCTTCGAAAGATCGAACTTGCCCAGTTAAACACACTGCAATACGTTTGACTCGACTTTGTTCTATTACCGCTTCATTTATATCATCGTTAAACCTGATAACCCCTTTGCTCGTAGTCCAATTGCTCGTTGCATTGATTTTACCCCTTGATGGCGAATATAAAGCCTCCGAAGACTGGTCGGTAGTACGATTGCAGAGATACTTTGAATAGATCTTTGAGTCACTCACGCTCCCCTCCCCAAAACTTGTAGTAAGATTTGATTCGAAGCGGCTTTCACTTTCCCCATCTTTGCCTTCACAGCCGCCGCCGGTATAATTGAAGTTGCTCACATTATAGCTAGATTTGTTCCTATCTAGCATATTCCCATTGTTATCACCGATACTTTCGTCGAGCCCATAGTTCTTCGATATTGAGGCCTCTAATGAAAGCGGTGAGGGCTGTGCTGAACCAATTCCGCCTTGGGTGCCATTTATGCCATCACTAGCCTCGCGATTCCCTGATATCCATTTGGAGCTTGCATCATGAGAACTTTTTTTTTCAAAGATAGGACTACGTATTTGCTTCTCCGAACTTGAGCCCTGACAATTTGTCTTCTTCTTCCAATACTGCCATCTGCACTTTACTGCAAGATTTCGACGTGTTGCCGACGTCGCAGAGACGTCAACCTCGTATATTTTTTTGAAATGTAGTAAAGACATCAATGTCATAAGCGTCAACGCAGCAACAGCCCCGATAATTGTAAGCACCTGGCTCATTCGCATCAACGACAAAACATGCTCCGATTTTCACCTAGAGTAGGCCATGGTTCACGTTTTTACCTAAAGCACAAATTTACAGCCAACGCTGATCAAGCTCAGAAGCACGTGCAGCCATGGAAGTAATGCATGAAGATACAGTTGTCGGCAGCATTTTCGCATCATTCGTGGATGGAGGATCCGTCATAAGAAAGGTCTTTCTCATCAATAGACACCCCTGCGGGGTATTTGCCCCTACGGGGTTAATGCACTTTAATTTTTGAGACAGGCCCCGAAGGGCCGGAATTAGAAGACTAACAGGTAGAGAAGAAAAGCAAAGCAGCGCAAACTAGACCTAAGAATTTTTGGTTTGAGTCGCTGGTCGCTGCCCCCCTGTCCCTACAGTAAGCGCCAGGAATGAAAAGGGGATTAAAAAAAAATAGAAAAAAAGAGGATTCCATGTATTCCAGTAAGGGCAAGAAATATTTATGCTTTCGAAACCCTCAAGAATCTCCGAGCCCCCTTGACAGATGTAGATGTGGCGTTTTCTATATGAACTTGAACGTTGCACATAGATATAGATTTATTAGGAAGAAGAGGGCGTTCTGCCCGAGGGCAGCGATAAATTCCTGGGGCACTAATTGGTTGGAGGCATTCAATTATAGCTGGCAATTGTTCCAGGAAACCCCTTGCTGTCAGGGCCATCCATCAAAAACAAATAAATGGGCTTCCGAGCGCAGTAACTTGCCTACGAAAAGGTCCTTACCCACGAGGGAAAGTTCTTGGACGCTACAACCTCGTTGCAGCTTTTAGCGTGTCGGTCACTCTCCTTGGCGTTGATTGCGTCAACCTCAGGTGAAGGTAAAGTGCGGTCTGGTATAGCTGTTTCTTGCTCGTGCGGTGCTTCCACTTGAGCGGACTGCAGGGGCGCAGAACAGAGAAGGGCCAACAGGAGCCTTGCGTGAAGGTCGGTAATTGGTCCGCTAAACCCGTGGCCACAGAGCCGGCGGTGCGGGAAGATTTCACCCAGAGTGGCTAGGCTTCGGAAACGATCAAATACAACCACCTGCCACCAGCGTGAATGGTGCGTTATGTATGCATTTTTGGGATTCACAACAAGAATGCATTCGTACAATCACACTAATGAGCACAAATTGCAGCCTCTTTGTTCAAATTCTATCCGCATGCTAACCTGCTTTAACAAAAGGAAAACCACTAAAAAAAAATTTCTAATCTCAACTGTTGTGTCTTTCGAATACTAACTGGCGTACCCCGGGCCTGCGTTTCAGCAGCTCCTGGCGAAGGAAAGCGTCCAATGGATCGAGCTGGCTCGACGACGCGTCCGCTCGCGCCCCGCCCCAGACAACTACTAAGGTACCTCCACGGCCCACCAGCCCCGCACGAAGCCTATCGACCTGTTTTTAGGGGACATCAGACAAGCTCCCTGAGCTTAGAGATGGAGCGAAAACTGAAGCAAGGCTTTCTGTTGATAAGCTCCAACATGAAGAGGTGGGAGCAAAAAAACAAAAATTGACGAACAATGAAATGCTTCCATTGTACACGTATAGCACGTACCGAAGCGAGGAATAGCCGCCCAAACTTTCCCTTAGAGCCTGGTACGGTAGACCATCTGCCGACGTCGAAGACAATCACATCGGCTGAGATCGCGGCTGCGTGCCTGCAAACAGGACGAGAGCATGGGGCGAGCAACGACGAGGTCAAGGGCAATCAACACTTCGAAGGATGAACAAATGTCAGCAGCTTGCAGCTTTTACTCACAATACGAATGTCTTTAGTTTTTGTCGCATTCTATTAGTATATTCGTTCTTACTTGGCATAGTGAGTGTCGAGCGCAGCGCTGTCGACATAGCCTTTCGAAAGGAACGTCACTTCTACGCCCCAACCGGAAATGGCTTCTCCTCCGCTACGATCGCTGGCCTGACTATCAGGGATAGCCTCCGTCTCGGACAAGAAACGCTGATAAGTATTACTGCTCGTAGTACTCATGCTCCCGGTGCTATTAGTGTGAGGCAATGCGGCACCTGCTAGATGGTGGCGTCGGTGAGAGCGGCGGCTGCGGTCCGAATCGGTTTTGCTTGAGAGTCCTCTGCTTCGCCAAGTGTAATTACCAGGCCAGCCACACCTGTTTTAGTCGAAAAAAAAGAAAGGGGGGGGGGGTCAAAGAAATCAAATCATGACACAACTTGCTCAAACTTATTAAGTAAACTAATTCGAAGCATCACGTCATAGCCCAGAAGCTACCAATTTCTTTACCGGTGGAAGTCAATCCCGGCGCCGGTGCCACCAAACTTGCAGTAAGCTTCTTTGGACAACGACACGCCTCCGTGAAAGTGGCGAGGCCGGTCTTTTGCTTTGCCCCGAGACGGCTGCGGAAAGTTCGCATGGTGCATAAGTGTATAAAAACATTGAAGATAGAAAAAGAAAGAAAGAGACTTTGAAGTAAGTGTACACATGTGTGAGTAGTGCGTAGAGTGAAATTAAGACCTGGGTGAGAACACCCACCCACCTGGATAACTTCAATGACGTTCAAGAAGAGCTGCCGTGCCCAGGAATCCCCAATGAACATCAGCCGCCGCCCGCCTAAGCACGACAACAGGGCTGCTTCACCGCCACCACTATCTCCAGAGGGGCTACCACTACTGCTGCTGCTGCTACTGCCTCTGGTAGCAGGAGCTTCACCAGTTGACGGCGCCGTCTGCAAGGGTTTGAGCACTGAGGCAGCGCGTGACTCCAGCGGGCGGTAACCCAAGAGAGCACTGGACCCGCCGCCGCCGCACACGTAAGCTTGCCACCCAATCCCGCTGGGGTCCCACTTGGGCCGCACCTGCAACAAGTCGTCGCCGCTGCGGCACCAGTCCGTGTGCACATGAGTGAAGGCACCGCAGGTTAAGCCATCGCTCAGCGCTTGGGATGGCCGCGGCAGAGGAGTTTTCGCCCAAGTGGCCACCACAACACCTCCAACTCTTCGTTGAACAATATCGATGCTTCCCCCGCCGATTCCGATAGATATGTTGTATTTTAAAACGTCTACCAAGGCTCCTGAGGGCATTTCCCCATCATTACTATGGCCATTGCTGTCAAGCATATGGCCGCTATGTCTGTCTCCACTGCTACTAACTACATTGCCATGCGGGCAAACCATTTTCTTCTTGCGGTTGTCCCATCTTCGAGATGCACCTTCAGGGCACTTTCTACTAAAAGCTGACACCAAGGTACTACTTGGCAGTTCAGAAGAAACCGTTCCGACTTCCTCTGCAGCGATGGCTGCAAGGTCACGATCAATGCTAGCTGCTTTTGTTGTCGACTCTGGAGCAAGTGCCGATTCTAACAAATTCTGAGCAACGTTCTCGGGTGATTCGGTATCCGCACTTAGGGGCCAAGCAATGTTGTCTTCTCGAATGACTGCATCGCTCGTGCTACTATCAATGACCTCAGTGTCACCGCCGGAGTCCCGTGTGCTACTGCTGCCGTCGTGAATACCGTACAAAAGGGACGTTTCGTTGGTTTCATTGGATGCCAGGGTATGATTCGACTCATTTTTTGGCAGCGGAACAAACTGGGAAAAGTCTAGAAGATGGCTGTAGGAAGGAAAGGTTACGCTGTTGAACTTCTTTCGCAATTGCTCGTCATGTTTTGCGTACAGCCGCTTATAGACTTCACTGCCCCTCGGCGGTGACACGCCGCCGTTCATCCTCTTTGCCGCGACCCACAGCCCTGCTGTGTCGGAGGCGAGCTTTTCATGGGCGTCATCTTTAAACAACTGGCGCCTGCTTGAGTCTGTTATTATGCTACCGTTTAAGTGTCTATTGGCACCAATATTGTAATATTCATCGCTCAGGCGTCTTCTCCAGCCACCACCAAAGCCAGCTTGTTCGCCAGGGACTAAATCAACAGGTGGACCTGAGTTCTTAGTTTCGCCTTGCCCACCATCGCTTGCCGCTCCTGAAGCTTCCTCAGCTGTTCTTGCGCCATTGCCAGTTTTCGAGGACGCTCGTTCATAAGTTGTGATTTTCTCGCGAGCGCGCTTCGAATCGTGGTGTGCGCCGACTGCGACTTTGGAGGTCAATTTTTCCCCTGTGGGGTCACACACCATTCGCTTGTGCTGCGGAGACCACACCTGTAGGACATAAAGAGTATGCACATAATAAACAAGAAAATGTGCAAACAAAATGAGAATGCGGTCAATTAAATCAGTTCTCGAATAACGCATCCCGCGCACCTTGGCCACAAGGCACTTGGTTGGACCGCTGCTGCTGCTGCTGCTTTTGCCGCCGTCTCCTCCTGTGTCGAGAACGCCCTGGGCAGGCGACGCAGCTGCTGCGCTTTGAAGCGCAGCTAACGAGGTTGTCAACGCGGAGACCGACGCTTTGAGCCAACCAACGTCGTTTGGGGTTAAAGAGCCCTCTGCAGCAGCTGCTGCGTTGGGTTTCGCCCCTGCAGTGTTCGCCTCTGCCTCCGCTGCTGCAGCAGCTGCTTCAACGTCTTTGGCGGGTGCCAATAGGTCGGCTTTGGGGGTGAAAGACGCGGCAAGAGCTTCTTCGGCACTGTAAAACATGGACTCGGGCGGCTTGTAAGCGGGGGGCAGCGGTTGGGACGTCGCACCGGTGGCATGGTTCTCGGTGGGCATCAAACCGAGCTCCATAGCCGCTTGAAGTCGCGCTAATTCGATTCGGCTCGACGGCTGCGACCCGGATTGAGCCATACCGCTATTTTTGCTGCCACTGTGACTGTTAGGGCCGCTGTTATTTTTACTACTCCTACCATGTGAGACACTGCCACTGCTACCTCCTCCGCCGCTGCTGCCTCCGTTGCTACTGCTCTTGGCAGCAGCGCTGCTCGTGCCAGGGCCGCCGTACGCAGGGCTCAATGCGTCGTTTGCGTCCATGCCGTAGTCCGGAATGCCACGAAACGGTGTCTTGTGCAGCGCGTTCGCAGCTGCTTCGGCCGCTGCGGCTTCTGCAGCGGCTTTCTTCTCGGCAGCAGCTGCATCGGCTGCCATGGTGGCCGCAGTGGCGGCGGCTGCTTCCGCGGCAACTGCAGCCACTGAGCCCGGTTGAAGAGCGTAGAACCAAGGCTCGGGAAAATGCACTGGCACGTGGTACACCTAAAAAGTCGCGAGAAAGTTTTAAAGTGAGCACTACTGTGTTTAGTACTTGATACTAACATCGCAAAATTGAAGGAACAGTAATTTAGATTTTGCTCAGGATCTTAAAGTTGATCTAAGTATCTATGATTATATTCCTGACGTTGTTTTTTGGAGGTTCTCCATTCACGCCAGCAAGGTGAAAATTGGCACTTCCTAGGAGCGATGCGCGTTCCTTCTCAAATGCCTGGAGACATTAGAAAGAAAATGAATTTGCAAGAAAATGTTTACTGGCTTATGCATTACACAATAGAATCGCAAATGGTAGACATCCTGACAACGCCAAAGCATGCATAAAATATCGCTCCAGTTGCAATCGTTATGTACTACTATTCTGTATTACCTTGTACTTGGCTTCCCATTCCGCTGGCGAGCCGGGATTGGCCTGCGCTTTCAGCTCGGCTGCTTCGTCCGCTGCTTCTCGCTGAGCTTCTTGCTTGTCCCGAGCTGCGGCTTGAGCGGCTAGCGCAGCGGCAGCTTTCTTTTGAGCGGCTTTCGTGAGCGGCGTGTCCGCCTTAAGACAGAAATATAGAAAATGAGTACAACAGAGTACGAAAGCAGAAATAGAAACGATTCAAACAAGGGGAAACATCCAAAATGATTTCATGACAGGTTTGAAGATTAATTGAACACATACCTTGACGCAAACAGTCGCACTTTTCCGCATGTCCCAATGGCATCGCTGTTTTTCGCCGTTTGGCCCATAAATCTTTGCCAAGCGACGTCCATGATGCGACAAATGCTTACGGAGCGTAGAATGGAAGTGTGGCGTGAGACTTGTGTTCTTTGCACCTTTCGACTCGTCTTTTTTAACCGACGGGTCAAACAAACGGCGGTGAAGCCCAAACGAAGGAGCATGATGCTCGCCGCCCTGTCGTCTGCTGCTACTCCGGGTCTCCTTATTTCTACCACCGGTCACTGCCATAGACGATGTCCTGCTGCTACCACTGCTGCTGCCAGGGAACAAATAGGACATGGCGGCTTCGAGTGATGACCCTGATACAACACGGGGTGCCCCCGCATTCCTTTGTGTTCCTCCTCCTCCGCTTGAGTCAACCTGCACAGCTGAAGTGCCCTTGTTGGCGGTCGCAGCAGCTGCAGCCATGAAGGGCGAATTGGAATGGTCTGAACCTGCGCCGATGTCGCGCCCTTTGTCGTCGCCCGTGTCGTCGTCTGATGCATCGCTTTCCTCGACCGCGCCGTCTCGTGACCCTCCGTGAGGTTGTTGAGAAGCAACTCCCCCATGAGGGCGATTGCTCGGGTAACCTGGCAAGTGCGAACCCCAATTCGGAGGCAACGATTTTCCGGGCGGTGGTAAACTTTTGTCGAAGCCAAAGTCCGATATATCCGCTCGGTGTTTCGGTTGATACTCGTTGCTCAGCGGTGAAGCTTTGTAGCCCTTGTTGGAGCTTCCATGGCCGTTAGGTTGCCCAAACTTGGTGCACCAACTCGGCCGCAAGATCTTCCAGCCGCCGTCGTCTATAGTGGTAGTACTGCTTGTGGGTGGGAAGTAGACCTTTCGAAACAGATAACACAGAATTGCAGCAATAGAATGCCAACATATCAAAACAGCTTTAATAGCACTACGCGCGAGCTACATACACGTCGATGACTGTGGTATATACAGTAGTCGATGAATAGTTCCTACCTCGTAGCCAATGTTGAATCGTGCCAGCCTCAAGATAAACATGCATTCGTAGTGGTCTCGCCCGTCGACGTGCATTTGGCATGCCTTAAGCCAACGCGGTGGTGGAGTTTCTCGCCAAGGTGCCGCTGCGCACCCGCGGTCGAGGTACTCTTGCGTGGTGCTGAATAAGGCGTCGGCAGCTGCTCGAGGAACAGCCCACAACACATCTTGAGCCCGCTTCAGCTTCCTGGCCAGTTTGCCGCCCGACTCAAACCCTTTGGCTTGGCACTTGCACGGAGCCCACGCAAAGAGGGTTCGCCGTGGGATCCCTCCAGTCGACGGATCTAACTCGTCGAGGTACCCAAGCCCATCGCCGAACCCAGTTCCCATCCCCTGCAAACCAGAGGCATTGGCCATATGCTTGGACCGCACGCCATGCGATCCGTGGACACCACGGTTACCGTTTATGCCGTTATTGAAGCTGTCCCCGCTATGGGTGTAACCTGACTGCTCCTCACCTAGTAAAAGATTCGCCACTTTGGACGTCCCGCCATGCAGTTGTTGGTAGTGCCACAAGGCACTCTGACAAAGTGCAGTTTAAAGAAGAGGCAATAATTCACAAATTCACATAATTTCATTTTCAACAAAGGACATAACCAAATGATTGAGATAAGACAATCAATTGAAGTCGAATAAAAATACCACTGCTACCTGAACAAGCGGCGCAAAGAGTGGCCAATGAGCGAGCCGAAAACTGCGTTTATATGCGACATCTGGCCGAACTCTCAGAGCATAGTCGTATTGCCACCCTTGCCTCTTTTCTGTGGCCGTCGCCATCGACCAGCATTGTTTCATTTGGTCAGCTTGAACGAAGCCAGGCCATGCTTTACAACCATTGATAGGGCCTGATCTCGACTTTTCGTCGTCTTCAATGAAGCCGTATACAGGTGCCTCCAGAGACGCCAGGATTTCAGTCACCTTTTGCCGGGAGTGCTTGGTTTTGGTGCATCGAAATCCTTTCCCTTCAAGGGAATCTTTGAGCACCAGTGTGGCATAGAAGTGCACATTCGAGGCTGACACGTCAGATGGTTGAGATGCATCATCACCGTAGGAATTTGAACTACGTAGCTTCCTATGATTTGACGTATCGTTTCTGAGCATTCTCATATTTGATGGAACTCCCGGCTTGCGATGATGAGGAATATCTGGCAAGTCTACGAGCTGTTGCAGCGGCCGCACAATCATGTCACGCAAATTGACTGCTACCTCTTCGAAAGACCGCACCTGTCCAGTTAAACACACTGCTACGCGTTTCACTCGACTTCGCTCTGCTTCTGCGGCGCGATGGCCGCTGGTCCATTCACTCAACGACTCAGTAATCAACAGTTGAAAGCGCCTGCGGTGTGAGGCCTTACTAACGCCTGCGGCAATCAAAGTGGCCTCCGTAGTGTACATGGGATGATCGTTAAAGTCGTCTAAACTTCCAAGCCCTTGCGCAAAGAGCCCATCAGCTGCATATTGCAGCGAGGCTGTTGCAAGAAAAGCGCGCACGCGCGCCCGATCACGTCCTTCGAAAGCGGCCAGCGAAGGTCGAAACGATGTGCTGCTACTGCCTTTGCTTTTCGAGCCATCACTACTGAACGACACCTTTTCTTTGGTGTTGGCGTTTGAAGTGCCGACATTTCTTCCATTGGTTGACGAAGACGACATGACTGGCGCTACGTTGGAGGCTCGACTTTGGAAAGTCTTTGATTGAATCCAGGTGTCGCGGCCGCTTTCGCTGTAGCCACCGACTGCACTATTTGCAGGTGAATTAACGATTGAAGAAGTATCACTTACTCCATTTGCGCCAGTTCTGTCAGTGCCGACCTGATCATCGCGTATATGGTTGTCCCATCGAGAAGTCTCAACTGGCACAGGCGCTGGCTCTGCCGTCCAAGTTCTTTCTCGACTGCTGCTGTGACCAACATCACCACTACCACGACTACTGCCTTTCGCTCCATTATTTCTAGCATGACTGGCTTTGCCTTCATATTTGGCGCCAATAGGCTGGCCATCCGAATCTACCTCCTTACATATCGTTTTCCTGTTCCAAGATTGCCATTCGCAATCTACGGCTAGTCGACGATGTTGACCTACGGCCGCAATCCTACCGTACGCGTTGAGCCTAAGCAATCCCATCCACACTACCAAGAGCACACCCCCAATCGTGCCGAGCGTTCTAAGTATTCTTTTCATTTTACACCCGCTGACCTTGTACCTAGCAGGCTGCAGATCTGTAGTCAGTCAGTAAGGTACAAAAATTTGATACGAGTACTCTCGCAGCCCACATATAGAATACAACTGCCTATCTAAGTAGCTAGCTCTAGCTGAAGTCACGTGAGGTCGGACAGTGGGGAACATGGGAAATCGCATCCATATATGTATATGGGAATCTCACGATACTACGGATAAGACGACGTTGTTGGTTGCTAGGCCACATTATTACCAAGAACTCCCATATTGCATCATCGTATGATCTTACATACATGAGCATGATGCATTTTGTCATTTTGTAAATTCTGAGAATTCTCAGAATGTATTACCCAGGATGGCTGCAGATTTTGGGACTAAAATTATTAACAAAATTAAAACGGTCATCAAGACGAGCTTACGAATTATTGAGTGTTGTTGTAGATTGGTCGCATGTATTGAAAAGATGCAGTAAACGATGCTGTCTGTCAGATGTAGTAACGCGTTCAAGTCATATTGATTCGATCTGGCGATTGCACCGTTGGACGTGATGAACAATTTGACGAGGGCTTTGAAACGAACAAGCTGGATTTCGGAGACAGTGACGACAAGAAAAAGACATGGCAGGCCTTAAGGAAAACAAGAATGGATCATGCTTAACAGTCGCGTTATATGTGATTTGATCGCACACGTTTTGCGTGTGAACTGCGCACCACCACGTATTGCGTATGCATTGACAAATGTTGATAATCCACAGAATTGCGTACGTCCAGACTACTTAAAGCTATTCACGAAAAGTTGCGGTGTAAGTGGTCCATTATTGGTTCGCATGGATTCTATTAGTATTCTCCAAAGCTCTGTGTAACGGCTGGATCTATACCTCAATGTAGAGAGTACGTACCATCGGTACAATGTTGCGTTTCGTTACATTCAGTGCAGGCACACTGCTGGGAAGGCGCACGATTAGACTCCGGAGTTCCAGAGCGCCTCAAGATGAGGCTGACACAAATTGGTGCCTGCTCAAAGAGACACATTTTATTAGATTGCATGGTAACACCCAGAT
>Ga0307930_1002093_pt1 | contig 15420 bp, 20 predicted proteins | sample OrgLakmetageno46_FD_203161 | JGI IMG/M metagenome (GOLD analysis project Ga0307930, IMG submission 203161) | Saline water microbial communities from Organic Lake, Antarctica - #46 | ecosystem: Environmental > Aquatic > Non-marine Saline and Alkaline > Saline | place: Antarctica: Organic Lake... | reverse complement strand
TCTTTAAAGTCCGACCCCATGTCATCTCAGGGCATCCATTCGGCCTTGAGTGTGCTACCCAACCAGTAAGCAACTGCCGCGGCGCCCGAGTCATAGGCATCCGAGCGACGTGGCCAGCCCAACAAAGAATCCGATTGTGATAGTAGCTATCAAGGTCCATGACATTGAGCCTTTGAAAAAGAGTGGCTGAACTAATGTGATGATGAGAGGTATGGCGAAGGCTGACACGACACATGCTACGAACACAATGCTTCAACCGACTCCTCGACTGCAGGTGGGAAATCTCTTGAGCGTATCTCTTAGCCCTCTGGTGATGGGGACGAATTGGTGCTCGCAGAACGCACAGAAGATTCGCGGTGCTCAACGCCATTGTCACTTGCCACATCACACCACAATCATGTGTAAGGCGACTATATCTCAGCAACTAGCAACTCGAGCAGAACTCAAAAATCCTGACAGACCTGCATTGCACAGAGCACAGAGAGTCGTTTTTCTAAGAAGGTGGCGCACTTTTTTTACAAACCCATCGTGTGCGTGATGAACCAACCCAAAATCTGAAGCTAATCTACTTCAGGCTGAATACTGCTCGCTCTAGGGCACCAGGTCCAGACGGTTGGATGCGGAGACTCGCATGGCTGCTTTTCGTCGCGCTAGAAACCCAGGTTTGGCCAGTCTAGCTTAAGTCTAGCTGACTTTAATCTCTTCTGTGTACTAGACCCTAACCACAGGCGCTGTTGCACGCACCGTGTTGTGTATGTCACTTTTCGACAGGGCAAAGACGTGACGAAGGTCACTGTGCTCGATGGCCACTCTGGTTTCACCCTATTAGATGGTGGCGGCCGCGGTGGGGGCGGTGGCGGCAGCCGAGGCGGGTAGGTGATCTATTCAAACTACTAAGTAGACCATTTTGAACTAGGTTTTTGAATTCAAGCTTCTCACCTCTCACCAATTTTGCTTTGAAATCAGCACCATAATGGGCGACAAACGGTTCGGTGGACGGCTTCGCTTGGCTGCTAGCAACGCGACGGGCAGCTCCTCGAAGGGTAAAGGGGGGGATTTGGAGCTTCTGAGTGGCTATGGCTTCACTACCTCCGGGCGAGCAGCCCTCGTGTCAGCTGACGGCGCGGGCAACACTGGTGACTTACTAGTGCGAAGTGGGCAGACCCTTTCTTCATCGGAAGCAGCCACGCTCGGAATAAACGTGCCTCAGGAGCCGCCAGCTGGCGGCAGCGGTGACGTCACCCTGGGCAGCGGCTCTGCGCTCTGTGCGGTTGGTGGTGCTCAAAATGCCCAGGAAGCGCCAGAGGACAGCCGAGTCGGCCGGAGCGGCGACGTCGCCGTGGTCGCGGGCTACGCATGGCATCGAGGCGGAAACGTGCTCCTTTCGGGCGGTAACGTGACGGCTCCGCGCGACCTCCTTGACGCTGGCGCCTACGAAGCAGGCAGCAGTGGAGAAGCGCAGCCACGGCTGCCGGCGTCGGTCACCCAGAATCCAGCCGCGGGGAGCGTGCTCTTGCGCGGAGGCAGCGTCTTGGAAGGCGGTGGGCAAGTGCAAGGTGGAGTGGGCTGGGGTGGCGACGTTGACTTAGCTCCCGGTGCTGCGTGGGTCCCGCACCGCAATGCGCCTCAGCGTCATGGCCGCGTGGTGAGATGAACGAAGAGATGGACTATTGTATTAGGAGGGATTGGGTCATCTTACAGGAGTGGGCACCACCATAAACTTGACGGGATGAGAAAACAACCTTTTTCTTTTCTTGTAACCTGCAAGATCATGCATTTGGCGTATCTTCAAACCTTTCCTCAATCAATGATTTCCTTCTGTAACATTTCTACCCGCGTGTGCGTGTTTGTCACATACGGTATTTCGTACTTCTAGGTGGTGCGCGACCACAATCTCGAAGAAAGGCTCGTAGTGAACCATTCGCACACGCAACTGAAAGGCCGCGCCGTCACGCTCCATAGCATGGAAGGCGGATTGCGCGCTTTGGCTATGGAGAAGCGTGCGAGCACATCTGCAGCAGCGGTAGCTACATGGGCCAGTTTTGCGGCTTGCCGAGACTTACCAGGAGGTACTGAAAATACATGATAGATGGATGGCTCATGTCTTTCTTTGCTTGTTTGCTTTGAGTTTTCCTTGCTTATGTTATTCGTGGAATTGGCTATTGCCATTAGAATATGTGACTTTTGGTAATGGTTACTTGCAGTCTTCATGATTTCAATTTCGAACACTGCTTAACTATACCACCAGGTGCCGCTGTAGTGCGTCAAGGAGTTGAATGGCACGCAGTGGCTCGGCGGCGCTGCAGCGGCTTAGGCCTGAGCAGCGAAGGCAAAGGGTGGTTGATGGCGTCGGGCGCGCTTCGCCTCGCAGCCGGAGGTGGCGACACCGCTCGGAAAGACCACCCCGCTGCGCGCTTTATGGGAGCTGACGATGATGAGGCGTCTCATATGGCAACGCAGGAGCATGTCGACGAAGACAGCCCCGATGGGCCACTGGATTTGGTGCTGGAGGCGGGCGCGGTAATGGCTGCATATGCGTAACTTAGATCGCATATACTGTACCCATATACTGTACCCACCGCTCGCCAGCAATTTACTAACGCGTGTGAAATGAATGTAATCATTCGTTTGAGTTTTACAGCAAGCAAATCAGTATACTGCGCAGTTAGTTTCTAGCTTTGACTTCTGCTTTTTTTTTTCTTTTTTTTTCCACTTCTTTTTCTTTTCTGTTGCGTGCACACGTGCCAATCCAAACAACACCTCAGGTCCGCACCAAGGCTCAGTTTGACTTAGATGAACTGGCCATGATCCCTGCTGAAAGCAAACCCAGAGAGCCACCTCTGGGCGTTGGCGAAGGCAATGGTGGGGCCATTCGGCTGACTGCCGGTAAAGGTGGGGATTCTCCGGGGGGCAACCGTGGCGGCGCGCTAGCACTGGTCTCGGGCGCGGGCATTGGGAATCTGGGGTGGAGTGGGGCCGCTTTACTAGCGACAGGCTATGCCGACGGTGTGTGCATCTCTTCCGAAGACCACGCCAAACAGGGCCACGTGTCGGCCGACCAGCGGAAGCCCCTGTACGGGACGGGGACCCTAAACTTACGGTCGGGTGACACTACCTTTGGGCGGCAAGGGGAGCGGGGCAGTGGCGGGCAGTCTGGCGCGGTGCAGCTAGCGTCCGGCCGTGGGGAGTTCAGTGGCAGCGTCACGGTGAGTGCCGGCCCTGCGTACGAGTCCAGCGGTGACGTGGCGTTGTTAGGTGGGGACCATATCGGCAGCCAGTACGCCAAGCAGCAGCGCCGCCGGGAGCGAGGCGTCGCCACAAGCCGGCGCGGGGCGGGAGCGCTCGCGGGCGAAGAAGACGACAAGAGCATGGGCCGGGGGGGCTCGGTGCGCATTCGCAGTGGGAGCGCGGTGGGCGGAGACAGCGGGCCGGTGTGGCTGGAGTCTGCGGAAGTCGGGCAACTAGGCCCTTTGGCCAGTGACGAAGACCGCAGCGAAATGGACAAGAATTTCGCCCTCGCCACGCACGTGTATTCGGGGGCGGTGCGTATCCGTTCAGGCAAGGGAGGCAAGGGTGCTCACAGTGGTTCAGGCGATGTCACTGTGGCCTCCGGTAGCGCGCAAGCAGAAGGGGGCACCACCGGCAGTGTGCGTGTGTCAGCCGGCGACAGCGTCGGTGGCCAAGGTGGCAGCGTGACGATTCAGTCTGGTGGCAGCGGCGATGCGTCTGCCAACGCAGGCGTGGGTGCCGACGGCAGGAACACAGACGGCAACGGTGGGATCGGCGGGAAGTTGCAGTTGCGCAGTGGGAGCGGGCCTTGGGGCTCCGGGCGAGTTGTGATTGGCTCGGGAGGTGCGCACCAATCAGATGCCGTGGAAAGACCGACGAGTGGCGGTGTGGAGATTGCTACGGGCCTTGCGAGTGGCCAAGCAGGAGCCATTCAATTGCGCACGGGCAACGGGGGAGGTGGCGTGAGTGCCGATGAGCCCAGTTTGAACTCGATTTCCTTGTTGGTCGGGCAAACGGTTGGCAATTCCAAGGGAGGTGCCGTGGTGGTGAAAGCAGGCAGCAGCGACTTTGGCATAGGTGGCGACGTAGAGGTGCGCAAGTCGACCGTAAAATGTGCAAATGTTCCATTGACTTACAAGCAAAAATAAGCTATGCTGCTTGTACGAAGTGGCACTCGAATGGCGCGTCGCGTTGGCTGAATTGAAGATGATATTTAAGCCAATCGATGACCATGTTCTCATTGCTTTTCCTTCCTTTTCTTTTGTGATTGTGATTGGTTGTTCATGCTGCAACTCTTTTTGCTAATTTGGCTGCAATCGGTGATAATACTCTACACGAGGTGGCATCGGGAATGGGGCGAGGGGCGTTTGGCACCAACCAACACCTCAAAAGCGGAGGCACCTTGAAGCTTATGGTGGGCGACCAACCTCGATTCGTAGCAAACGGCTCCCATATCACTACCTCAGCGCCGATGGGGCTAGACGCGAGAATTGGCGAGAAGGTACGCAGACCTGTGGTGCGATTTGATGTTTTTTTTAATTTAGCGTGTCTAATAGTGGGGTGACAAGTGAGGAGGGAGGGGGTACACTTGCGTTGCACTTTTAGCGCTTCCTGGTTTCCCATGTATGCGTGCATGTGGGTTCTTCTTCTTGACCTATTCGTTCTGACGCATTTGTTTCCCAATGGTGCATATTATCCTCTCGTCGTCTTAAGTGCACCCCCCCTTTTTTGACAGTTGATGTTTTCAGTGGGGGGCGGCGAAGGCGGCGGACCAATGTCTCCTCGGCGCGCGCTCTTGCTCCTCGACACGGGTTCACGCAGCTCTCGACTCCTGCTGGCTGCGCGAGGCTTGAGTGGAGGCCTAGGCTTGCGGGTGGATCCCGCCCCAGAAGATTCGGTGGGCGGCGACTTGAAGATGCAAACTGGCGACGTGGGCGCGGTAGTATACTGTCTACACATATACTAAAAGCGTAAAATGCAGGATCGCAACTGATGGGAACGTGTGCATTCAATCCAGCAGCCAAAACGTCAAGCATATTATTTTGATGCTTTTGTCATTTTATGAGCCACCGTATTCTAGCTCATTTCAGTCTCTTTCTTTCGTTTTCTTTATATTTGACACATTATGCACTCTCATATTACTATATCAATTCTTTCATCTCTAACCAATTTTGTTCGCTCTCGTATTTGTCTTTTTCTTAATATTTCTTTCTCCCTGGTAGAATTTTGGACGCACCGGTGCAGTGCAGATCTTGACTGGTTCTAGCTTGCGAGGTAACGTGAGCACGGGAGCTGTGTTCGTGGAGACCGGCGAATGCAAAGAGAGTGGATCCTCGGGGCAGCTGCTGTTGCGCACGGGGAACGTACAGCACGGTTACCGGGCTGGCGTCATCTCACTGAAAGGAGGGGTACGAGGAATGACAAAAAAAGGGGAGTTGAGGGCATTTTCTTGCTCTGTATTGTTTTGGCCCCTATCTAGATTCATATACAAGTACGGAGAAGAAATTAGTAACGATACTTCCTACCATTCTTATTTCCAAATCATACGAAAAAAAAACGTATGCGTACTGCCCCTTGGTTTCTTCATTCCTTCTCATTGACCCTTACCGTAATCACTCAGGATGCCAACGCGCTCGGCGAAGCTCTAGGTGCCGGAGGTAGTTTACGCCTAGAATCAGGCCACGGCGATCAGGGCGCCCGCGGTGGGAATGTTCACGTGGAAGCAGGGAGCAGTTACGGCGGATCGGGAGGCAGCTTAAACCTCTTAACTGGAAATTCCACGCACCATGCTTGCCACGGGTACCCCGGTCGGGAGTTGGCGCCATTGAATCCGTGTGGCTCGGGTGTTTTACGAGCAGTTACGGGTTATGCGGCCGCTGGCAGCTCGGGCGCGATCGAACTGACAACAGGCGATGCTGCAGAAGGTATGTGCAATGCCTTTTGATGAGAGTGAGAGAAAAATTGACACATACTCATGATATGAGAGGTGGGTATAGATGGCCTTCCTCCTCTTCGGTATTTTGCTCTTCTTTCTCAATGCCATATCTCTAGGCGATACGGGTAGCATCTCACTCGCGGTGGGCAAGAGCACCGAAGGCCAAGGAGGAGGCGTCTCCATAGCAGGTGGTTCGTCGAACCAAGGCCGTGGCGGAGCGTTGCGTTTCATCAGTGGAGAAGGAGCCGGCTCCGACGTAGACGACGACTTCGGAAGCGGGGACGCTACCTTGGTCACCGCACCGGGCACCGTAGGCCGTGCGTATTCCGGCCGTGTGAGTGTAGTGTCGGGGGATAGTGTTTTAGGCACCTCGGGAAACGTCACTTTGCGCTCGGGCAACGCCGGCGGTGGCGCGGGTGACGTAGAATTGATTGGGGGGGGCTCAGGAGGGCGGGACGGGGAAGTCGGGGACATCGCACAACTGAGCCAGCGCAGTGGGGGCTCGGTGCGCTTGAGTGCGGGGGCCAGCGTCACGCCTTCCAGTACTGGGGTGGGCGGGAGCGTAGTGTTGACCCCGGGCCTGGGCGGTATGCAGCTGGCAGTCGAACGGGCCAACGCGCTGCAGCAGTACGAGCACGGCACGGGGACTGCGCGGCGCCGCAACCAGCCCATCGTGGATCGAGACCCAGGCCCATTCGATGGTCAGGTGCGACTTGCTCTTCGTGTGATTCCTCGGCCTGCTCGTGCTGGGTAGAAGCAAGGCTGCACGCATAAGTTCAACCCGTTTTTTTAAATGCGGATTGATCATAATGAATCATGTATCGTGTCTAAAGCTCTTTTATTACCGTTTTTCCCTCAATAAATATTTTCTGCCCCTCCCCCCTTTTTTTTTCATCTCTGTTTGAAGCTGTAGACATAAATGTTGTGTATATACTGTTGAGAGTTGTATGATTTTTCTTCGTCTTGTTTCTCTTCTTCTTTTCAAGATCGAATTGAGAGCCGCGACCGGCGAGCAAAGAATTGTTGCCAACTCATCGACCGTCGCTCTGTCCGCTCCGAACTTGAACTTCGCAGCCGAGCAGTATGACTTGAAATTCAGCAGCCCGCGTTCGATGCAAGTTGCTGTAGGTTCAGCGCAGCTGAACGTGAATGCCGATTCAGGATGGCGCCCAGATGGTTCAGGCAACCAAGAAGTAAGCAATGCGAATGAAAGAGAGTACAGCGGCGTTATGCTGAGGGCTCGTTTACTAATCTAATACGCATCAATCGGAATCTGCGCTACCATACAACCGTCGTATTATCCTTCACCCTGTCGCTCGGATACCATTCCTTATTTCGTTGTGTATTTCTTTTCACAACTTTTGTTGACAGGGAAAATCGGAACTCCTGTCTGCTGGGGCGTTGCGCCTCGTCGCGGGCTGCCCTAATATGGTGGAGAGAGAAGCGTACGCCAACGGCCAGCGGCGAGAAAAGCGCATGGCGCGTGGAGGACACGTAGAGATATTCGGCGGTGGCGCAAATGTTTCCGTAGAGGGCAACGGCGGCGGGTAAATCATGCACCATGAATTCATTGAAAGGGATTGTTGTAGAAAGTTGAAGTACTTGTTTAAATTTTCGCTTTGTGGTTTTTGTGCTCACCTGTGCACGATCTCTGTCTCTCTGTGGTGGATATACTCTGTTACCTAGATGGGACTTGGAAGGAGGCGAAGTGAGCATTTTGAGCGGGTCTGGCGGGGGGCGCGGCAAAGGCGGGGCTCTTAAGCTCGCGTCAGGCGGGGCGAACCGCAGCAAATCGGGTGACGTCAGCTTGGCTTCGGGGTTCGTGCACAGCGATGACGGTGTGAGTGGCGATTTAACGATTGCGACGGGAGCAGCTGGCAGCAGTGACGATGCCGGCAAAGTGCACCGGCTAGCTGCTTCCGCGCATGCTTTGGTAATGGAGAGAAAATGGCAGAAATCATTGTGTAGGGATATGAAGAAAAGAAGCCCGATGGAGAAGGAAAGAGAGGCTGTAGCGAACACAATATAACCGTGTCTTGTGCACATTTCCACTGTTCATTAGAGCTGTCTTGAGTACAGTCGCATCACCTATGTTTATGAAAATTGCAATCTAGCGTACCCACGCAGTCACTAGGATACACTTACGCACACTCACACACACTTTCTACACGTGTTGAACAGGTGGGAGCCAATGCTGAAGACACCAAAGTCTTAGACCACGAATCCGCTGCTCAACTAGCCGCGCTAGCCCCCACCGGCAGCACCGGCGCCCTCTTCTTAGCCACAGGGAACGCTGCCCACGGCCACGCGGGGCCGGTAGAAGTAGCCGCAGGGATTTCGGGCTTTGGGGCCGGCGCACACGTCCATGTGCGGGGCGGGCGCGGAGGCAGAGGTTTGCTCTTTGACCCACCCCAGGGCAGTGGTCGGCGCGGGCTGGGGCCGTTTACCCCCGGTGGGGGGCCGGGGAGCGGCGAAGGCGGGTCCGTATACATACGGGGTGGGGAAGCGGCGAGCTGGCGCACCGGTCAAGTGCAACTCGAGACGCCTTTCTCCCACGCCAACGCCAGTGGTGGGGTGCGTATACTTACGGGTTTTACGGGCTTAGGTGCGAGCGGTCACCAGCGCCCTGACGAACAGGAGCAGCCTTGGCTTGGGAGCGGAAACGTCGACATCGGCACGGGTGCGTCAGCCTACGGCCGCGCGGGGGATGTAACCCTGGCTCCCGGTGAATCCAACTGGCCTCGCTCCCCGCCCGCAGACCCAACGCTCATATATGCGCTGAGGCGCGGGAGTGCGGTCACCGCCCGCGGAGGCTACGCGCGAGGCGACAACGCCGTTGGGGGCTCTATGCGTGTGTCCTCGGGTGGGGGTACCTTTGGAAGCGGTCCGGTGAGTCTACGCAGCGCGAACACCAATCACAGCAACGGGGGGGTGCTCTTAGGCGCACCTTCGGGCCCAGTGTGGCTGCGCAGTGGCAACACGTGGGCAGGTCGTTCCGGTGACCTCGAGCTCCGCAGTGGGGACTCCCGGCAAGACATGAGTGGTTCCGTAGTGATCAAAGCTGGCAAGAGCAAAGCACTCAGTAGCCACCTGACGCATCGGGCGGCATTGGCGGGGGAGTTGGCGGGTGTCAAGGCCACGAAAGCGGGTGAAGCAGCGGACGTGGCGAGCACGGCTGCGAGGCTAGCGTACCTGGATACGGCACAAGCTGGCGGAGTGAGTAGCATGTCTTTTTGGCGTTTTTTTTTCTTCTCGATTTTCGTAAGAAGCGCCGTTGGGTCAAATCGTTGTGCTATTTGAAGTGTCTAAATCTGTGCATTTTTTAAATTCTCTTTTCATGCATTTCTCCTGTGGCATACAGGTGCATTTGGCAGCAGGAGACGCTGACGCTGCGCTTGGCGGTGACGTGTGCATTGACGCAGGTCGCGGCGGCCTTGGGGCTGCTTCGGTGGCCCCTCCTCACGAGGGTGACGACGACGATGACGACGAGTACGATGAGGACGAGGCCGAATTCAATGGTGGGTCTAGTGGTAGAGTCCGTGCCACAGCTGCTGGTGATGATCCAGAGGCTGACAGCAAAGCCGCTCGTCGCAAGATTCGGGCAGCTGCAATAGCACAGCAGCGGGCGCTGGCCAAGGCAGAAGGCGAAGTGTCGGGCTATGGTGCTCAGGGAGATGGCAGTGTACGTGTGCGCGTCCGCGGTGGAGACGCCACGCGCTTGCTCTGTTCGAGCAGCGTCGTGAATATCACGGCGCCTCAGGTACAAAAAGCACTTGTTTTTTCCAATTCATACATCATCCTTGGAAAACAATCTAAGTCGTCGAATGAATATCGTTTGCATCCTTGTTGTAGTGAAACCCACCCCCTTTCATTAAACATCACAAGTGCAAACACCATTATGCGGCCATCCTAAAAAAATAAAAACATCCTCCTTGTTCAGGTCGATGTGCACAGTGGTCGGCTCGGCCTTTTGATAAGCAGTTCTGGTAACACCTCCCTCGTGAGCGGTAACGGCCGAGCCCACGTGCAGCTGTTCACCGATGGAAGGGCGGAAGTGGTCAGCACGGGCACCTCAACCGTAACTTTACGGTCCCGCGCAAGCAGTCGCGCCAGCGGTAGTCCCAGCAGCAGCAGCAGCAGCAGCAGCTCAAAAGGCAGTGATGGCGTCGGCAATCGCATCGCCGGTGGCCTCCTATTGGCTGTGGACGAAACCGTAGTTGCAAATACAGTCACCACCACTACCAGTGGCGCCCCTACCGCGACTGACAGTCATGCCCTCTTCAGCGGTGGATGGATTAATTTGACGGCGGGCGCTGCAGTAGGGGTCAACGGTGGAGGCCTGAGGTTGGAGTCAGGCGAAACGACGCGGGGGCCTATGACAGACCAAACGGAAACGGATACGGTGACCTCTCTATTTTGACTCGTCATTCAATTAGGATTCAATGATTGTGGTCATTATGCCGCTACACTGCATTGATAACCGCTACTTTTTCCGTCCTTCTACCCTCTTGTCCTCTTTTCTGAACGACATTTCATTTTCCTCTCTTCCTCTTTATTGTTCTTAGGTACCTCTTTTCGAAGGCTCCAGCGGCTCCGTGTCCATAACTTCAGGCCAGGCGAAGCACGGCCACAGCGGCACCGTAAACCTGGCCACCGGTTCTGCGTGGAGCAAGCAAGGGCGCAGTGGGAGTTTGGAGCTGAAGTCTGGAGACGCACCGCAAGGCGCCGCGGGAAAGCTCATGCTTTCGGCGGGGTCGAGTCAGGTATTGCTTTGCTTGTATTTATGGTGACAAGTTTATGCGTGGGCTTTTGTTTGTGTCCGTTTTTTTTTGCTTTTTACAATTGCGTTTCGTAAGTCGAGAGCGTTTTGCCCCATTCTCCTTTTATTTTCTTTCCTTTTTGAACCTCCTTCACCTAATTCATCATCATCATCATCATCTTTTTCTTGATTCCTTCTGTATCTCCTGATTCTATTGTCTTAAGGTAATCGAAGCGACCGTTCTGTCAAGCCGTGCTCCGGTGGTTCGAAGCACTTCCAACGGAGACGGGGCCATTCTCATTCAAGGCGGCAAACGATTGGCCCTACCAGCGGAGTCGAGCTTCAAGCATCCGTTGACGCATGGTGGAGAGGTGAGTTTTTTTTTGTTTTAGCCAAGTAATTTGTGTGATTTATTACAATCATGCTGCATTGCATTGGTGAAAACTGCAGGTCTGTGGGCGATTGCATTTCTTTTATATTTTTGACTAACTCATTCCGTTTGTCACGCCATTGCCATTCTTCCACTTCTCCTCATTATGTGTATGCGCGCTTCAAAAGGTGGTTATGCGATCTGGGGCCTCGGACGCTGGACCTTCGGGTACTATGCGAGTGATGTCAGCTTCCGCGCCTACTCATTCGGGTTTTGGGAGTGGAGCGGTGACTTTAACCTCAGGCAGTGCGCTCTCCAGCCCCAAAGGGGCCAATTCTGACGTCACCCTGTTGAAGCACTCGACTTCCGGTGCGGTGGTGATGGCTTCCGGCCCTGCGGCAGGCCGCAGCGGCGACGTGGCAATAATGGCGGGCGTAGCGGGCGCTTTGGATCCTGGAGGAGTGCGCTCAGGAGGAAGAGGACTAGAACAGCCCGACATTGATTGGTGGGCGAGTGAGCAAGCTGGCCCTTCCTTCACAGGACCCGGCGGGCGACCGCTCCCGAACGACCGCCCCCCAACGGTGTCCGGCAGCAGCGCGCGCGGTGGAGCCGTGAGTTTGTCCGGTGGGCCCAGTGGGGGTGGGTTGGGCGGTAAGGTGGCAGTGACAGGAGGCGGCGGCTTGAGCGGCGGCGGCAGCGTGCAGGTAGAACGACAATAGATTAGGTTTTTAGGCACTGCCGCTCTAACCGTAGTTTATACTCTCAGAAACATGTTTATACTACTGGCTCTATCTCTTCTCGTATTACATAGTTCCTACAACTGCCATGTTCACCATGTTTGCCCATGCATCTAGATTAGCGGCGGTGCAGCAGGCGAGCCTTTTGGTTTGTCCCTTCACGACCATCCTCACGGATACTCAGCTAGTGCGCTCGCGGATGCTGATGCGGCAGACGCTCTCGCTGCGTGGCGGTCCAGTCACAACGACAACAATAACGACGCAAGTTCGAGTGCAAATGAAGACAATGAAGATGAAGAAGAAGAAGAAGTCAGCAGCACGGCCAAAGGAAGTGCCGGAACCGTAAAACTACGCGGTGGTGACGCATTTGGCGTTTTGCTTCCCCCGGTGCAGGCGCAGGCCGATGCATCGTGCGTGAAAGCTGAAAGAGCCTACGTGGAAGCAGCCGCAGCAGCAGCAGGCGGGCGTGATGTGGTATGCCTTTGTATTACCTACCATTTTGGTTCTCAGGATATATTTTTTAGAATCTCAGATGACCTGGCACACGTAGAAATGATTGACCTGCAAGCAACTAGCAATATGTATGAGTAGTTTGGGGAAGCTCTATAATTCTGCAGCATTTGAGATGCCTCTTTGATGGGCGATAATGTGCGCTGTCTTGGTAACTCATCTTTTTCTTCAGTTTATTCTCATACTGTATTCCTTTGACATCTATTTGATTCGTTGTCGATTCCTTAGGTTGAGCTCGGTTCATTTGGTTCTTTTACGGACGGTCTCTCCCAAGGCCAGGTAGGACGAATCCCGCGCGGGGGTGGTGCTGTGCTCGTAGCGGGCAGTGCCAAGTCCGGTGGGGTAGGCGGCAACGCCACCGTTGGCGGGGGTGACGGATACTTCGGGGGAGGCCACGTGCGTGTGCGCGGTGGCTCAGCGAGAGGGCCCAACGGAGGCTTGACGCGTGGAGGTGACGTAGAGATGCAAGGAGGCCTCGGCGCGGGCTCCAACAGCGGTGGGTGTTAATATGAGAAACAAGAAGGAAGTTGAGAGACTTTGAAAGAAGCAAATCGACGAACACACTAAACAGACAACAATGAGGAGACGCCTGTGTGTTATGTACATGTATGTGCGTATTTCTATTGATACACGTATGGAAAGTACCCTGTTGGTCGCTGATTTTGCGCGAGTCTACGATCGATGAACTCACTCACGTTTCAACCTTTTCCAATGTAAACATTTACCCTCTTCTTCCATTGCTCATTTATGTCTGCATCTGCAGGCGGTGCCGTGCGGATTCTTTCAGCGGACGGGTCTCGTCGCCTCGAGGCGTCCGATCATGCTTTTGCCGTCACTGCACCTTTGCTCGACTTCTCTGCTACCACAGCGGAGAGCAGCAGCGCTAGATCACAAAGCGTTGCCATGCGGCTCGATCGGCTCGGAGTTCGTTTACGCGCTGCTTTTGCAGCTCCTCATGCATCATCGTCGTCAACAGCAACAGCAACAACAACAACAAGAGCTGGTGTAGCCCTAGAACTAGACTTAAATTCGGAGACAGGTGCTGTGTTTCTCGGCCATAGCGTTACCAACAGTGGCAGTGGTAGTGGTGATGCGCAGAGCACAGCGAGCATTGGTAACGTTACGCTAGTAGGAGCAAACGCAGTCAAAACCATTGCATATGGTACAGGTGGTGCTTCCATGATTGCCACTCGAGGTCCTCTTTCTCTGTCTTCTGCTCAGCGAGGCACTCTTTCCACTGTCTCATTAAACTACGCGCGCCGCCTTGATCGCCTCAGCCAGCACTCTGCGCTTGAGGCATCCTTGTCTGGGCACAACACAACACCACAACCGTCATCAGGCCCGACTTCTGAGAAATCACTCGCGGAGAGCGCGATCGCTCTCGCGCCTGGTGGCGGCAGCGGAGTCGGGATTGGTCCAGCTTTTGCTGCGTCCACGCTCGCCCCGCGCGCGCTTTTACATGTAGTCGCTAGTGCTACTAGTCCGAGCAATCCTACGACTGGCAGCAGCAGCAGCAGTGACGGTTCAAACGAGGAAAGCGTGAATTGGAATGGGCCAGGAGAGGCTGAACGAGCCGCGAACCTCGCTGGATTGCCTCTGGTGCCACCCAAGAACACAATTGCAGCTTTTCAAGCTCCAGGGCCTGCCGCCGTGTCTCTGTTGGCTGGTGGCGCCAATGCGACTTTATGGCTCCAAACTCAAGCTTTGCATTACCCCTCAGGCACGCAACGCCCAAGGCCTAACCAGATTCAGGGATTCATTCGAGTGACATCTTCGTCAGACTTAGCGACTGCAGCAGGAGGGAAAAGTGCTGCTGCTGGCAGTAATAGCAATGGACTTCCTAGTGCTCTTCTAGCGCTAGGTGTTGGGGACGGGAGTCAAAGCGGCGTTGTAGTGGATGCAGCTGGTCGAGTTGGTGTGGGCGGTGGGTTCTCCACTTCTTCTCTCGAGCCTTCGTCACCAAGCAATTTGCGGCCGGCGGTACCGTTACATGTGCGGAGTGCCAGTTCCAAAGTGTCCGAAGGGGAAGCGAAATTAGCGTCGTCGCTGGCTCCTCCTGGCTCTGTGGCGAAATTAGAAGAACGAGGCCCAGCCTCCCTCCACCTTGTGTCTCATTTAGGTGAGTATAAAGGGGTTTGAAGTTTCGCGTGCCTAGGCTTTATTGAAATGCTTGCACGCATCTGATAATTTGATTGAGCTTCTTAATCAACATTTATTGTCGTGACCAACCTTGTTGTATGCTTCAATTCATTTGATAAAACATCCTTGATTCCTGATGTAGTTTTGCTGCTTTTGTCTTCGGGGCCCTTGTATTGACTCTGCTCTGTGTGCACAGATCCTCGCGCGGAGTCGCCTTCGATGGCGGGCTCGCTTCTCTTTTCCTCGCTCGACGAAGCCAAAGGCCGAGGCGAGCACTGGTTCATGGGCCACCGGAGCACGGGCGAGGTCGGCGGGGGCGCTGGTGGCTTGGTGATCGCGCGTCGAACCACATCCTCATCGTCTTCGTCGTCATCGCCGAACAATCCGAGTGGTTTGTCGTCTCACCTGGCCACAAGCTTAGCAGCGCCCTTAGCGGGGGCGCGCGCGTCCACGGAGTGGCGCGGCAGCAGTGGCAAGGACCTAGAGGACGGCAGTAGTGGCAGTGGCAGTGACGGAGGCGTGGATCCACCGTCGCTTTGGCTCGACAACCAAGGCCGAGTGGGGGTCGGCGGGTTTGGGCCCCCTCGTGCCGCCCTCTCAGTAGGGGGCGCCGCGGAGGCCTTTGACTTTCGAATCGCGGCCGACGACGCAGTCATTGGCAGCAGCAGAGAAGGCGGTGGCGGGGGCGGCCAGAAACAGGCCTTGCGAGAAGTGTTGCCGCCGAGCGCGTACGCCACCGCGCTAGCCCTCGTGAGCGGCGTTGAGCTTCATGAGTGCGCCTGGGATGCCGTACACACGGTAAGAGAGTGAGAGAGAACGACCAGTGTGTACGAGTAAAGAGCCAAATGGCCATGTGCAGTTTGGTAAACGAAAAATTATTGTCTTTTCTCCTTGCTTTGATTGATAAGCTTCTTATTTATGTTTCTCCTATATCGTCCTCGGCCCTCGTTGTGTTTTCGAC
>Ga0307930_1002089_pt1 | contig 15428 bp, 10 predicted proteins | sample OrgLakmetageno46_FD_203161 | JGI IMG/M metagenome (GOLD analysis project Ga0307930, IMG submission 203161) | Saline water microbial communities from Organic Lake, Antarctica - #46 | ecosystem: Environmental > Aquatic > Non-marine Saline and Alkaline > Saline | place: Antarctica: Organic Lake... | reverse complement strand
TGTCAAGTCGGGTGCGTTGAGGTCGAGCCGCAAGCGAGACTCGAGCACTTTGTCGCACGACCGTATGCTCACGGCCCCAGTCTCAGACGAAGCGCGCGCCATCAGAGCAGTTTCTAGCGCACCTGGCTTCTCTTTGCTGGCCGCTTTGGCGAGCATCTCGTGCAGCTCAACGCAAGCCTCGTTTTCGGGCACGTGTTGTCCAAACTCGACAAAGGCGCCGTAATCCACGCCAGTTGATGCACTAGAACTACTGCTGGTCGACGACGAAGGAGCACCGATTTCAAAGCAACTGCGGAGTTGGTCGAGGTCGTTTTTAGAGAGCAACAGAGTCTTGTGCTTGAGCACAACTTTATCGAAATCCCGCACCGTTACGCTGCCCTTTTGAGCTTTGTCGGCCTTGGCAAAGGCCCGCCGCAGCACTGCGCCACCGTGTTGCTGTACCCAATCCTCGAGGGCTTCGCGTGTTTTGGGGGGCACTAGCGCCATGCGCCCGCGCAAGTCGCGAATGTCGTCGATGGCTAGTTCCAAGAAATCTGCATACCGAACCCCGGCGCGAGCGCCGCCTCCACCACCGCCGCTGTACTTATGGAACAAGCCTCGCACTTCAGACTCCGTAAGCATTAGACCAAGGCGACCCAGGGTGCTGCGGAACTCCTTGGCGTCAAGAGTGCCACTCCCGTCCCGGTCCATGAGGGTAAACATGCGTTGGTAGTCTAAGCCCATGGAGACCAGGCGCTGTAAGGAAGTGCGCACGCGCATTTCGGCTTTTCGGAGGTCTTTCCCACCCAGCACCCAGAGCACGAAGAGGTCGTAGTCGACGTCGTCTTTGTTGTTGCCGTACGCGAATCGAGACACCAGCTCGGCCAAATCCGACGACCGCAGACCATCGTCGCCCATGGCGCCTATTTTGCTGAGCACTTTCTTGAGCTCGGCTGCCTTCACGGTGCCTCGCTTCTTGTCGTCGAACCGCTGAAACAGCTGAAGCAAATCATGCCCGCTGCGGCGCAGGGCCGACGAAATGATGGCGTGCAAGACGCCCAACTCATGGCCCTCCGGCTGGTGGCAGCAGAAGTCCACGAACTCTTCGTACGAAATGAGGCCGTTGCCCTCGACGTCCATGCAGTCGAGCAGGAGGTCCACGTCGGCCTGGGCCACGCGCAACTTCATCTTTTTCACGAGCAAGTTCGCCATTTCTGCCCTCGGCACGCTCCCCGTGTCGCCCTTGTCGATGGCCCGAAACACCTTGTGCAAAGCTTCGCGCGTCTTGCCGCCGCTCTTGCTAAAACCACGCGCCCATTCCCAGAGCTGGTTGCGCAGCGCCCGCGCAATGAGGGTCACGCCGTCGGTGGGTGGCGACTCCTCGCGCCGTGGTCGGTCCCTCTCTCGGCTGTCGTCACGACCGCCACGCCGACCGCCGCTGACATCTTCAAGCTCGCGAATCAGGCTCGCTTCGACGTCCAATTCTTTCTCGCCGTCGTCATAGTCGATGTCATACGTTCCGTCGCGATTCGCACGCTTGATCACGCCTGTGTAGTACCGACTCTTACCTCGGTACCGAGCTTCCACCTTCATGCCTTCGCGCAATTCACCCCTACTTCCATGAGAAGAGGCACCCTTGGAGTCCTCACCGACTTCCAACGCGCGCACTAAGGCTCGGTAATTGATGTCGCCGCGTCGCCGGCCAGGATGCAGGTCCTCGAGCTCCTGCAGCTCTCGCAAACCAACGTCTCGATCGTCCACCCCCAGTCGCTGCAGCGCCGCACCCAAATCGTCCGAACGGCATTCGCCACTTCGTGACGCGTCAAAGCGCTCCAAAGCCGCTAACAGTGCAGCCTCTCTGTCGTCGCCGTCGCGTCGGTTCACTACTCGCAACACCGCTGACCGCAACTTCAGCAGTGGACCTGTCATTTCCACGGCTTCCCGGCGCTTAGTCGCATGCCGATCTTCACCGCGGCGAGGGCTAGCAGGCTTCGCGTCGGGATCTATTTGGATATTCTTCTCCAGCGCATCGACTTCACTGTCGCCATCAGCGTAGCGAATGTCGTAAGTGCCGTCAGAGTTCACCCGGCTGATGACGCCTGGGTACCACTTGGTGCCTCGTCCTTTGAACAAGGCAATTACTTTGTCGCCCTCTAGAAAGCCACTGGCCGCTCTTGTCTGTCGGCCCATGTAGCTCGACTGCTCAAGGTCGCTTTCACGCCTTAGAGTGCCGCGGTCGTCCAACCGCCTCGTGCTGCCTGCGTCAAAGCGCCTATCGTCGTCAAGGCGGCGGGTGCCATTGAAACGGTCGTCTCGGTCATCGTAGCGCGGCTGGTCGTCGTACCGTCGACGGTCATCCTGACGAATAGGGCGGTCGTCGTATTCTCTAGGCATTGATTCGAAGAACCAGCTGCGTAGATGGTGGGCTTTACGACTAGGAGTCGTACGCTGTCGGTTACTACGTAGCACACCTCCGCTGCCTGTAGACAACAGAAGTAGCTAATAAGTACGTAGCTAAGCTCAGAACGGTTTACTTCTTGGTTGTTTGAAATTCTGATACTCTTCTGCATATATACCTACAGTAGCTACTTAGGGATGGTCTGGTCCAATCAAAACTTACTTCAATAATACTTCAATCTCATGCATGCACCGCACGCACGCGACGTCAAGAACGGACGATGGGGCAATCCGTTATCGCAATCAAAATAGGCCATATTGATGTTCGCCAAATCATCAAGGTTTATTGAGAGCAACTTCTTAGCCCAAGCCAAGTAGAATCATAGACTTCAGATGTACGCTGCAGTCAAGTTATAAGTATCTTCAGATAGCGACACCAATCGCCCTTAGGATCTACCTATAATTCTGCAACACGTGCTAGATAGCGTTAATACCTATTCGACATGAAGTTTTTGTTTGCTGCACTTCTGCCAGCGAGCCGACTCTCATCTACTGGTCGGACGTTGCAAGTGTCGCCATTAAAATACGGACCACACTCTGCGAGCGAAGCGCTGGAGTTATGGTCGAACGGTAGAGCAGCATCGGATTTCAAAGTCTCGGAGCTAGGGTTAGACGGTGTTATAGCGTCACTCGCTCCCGGAGAAGACACTGTAGCTGATATTAAACTCAACGAACCTTCTTCACCTTCATTGGTAGATCCCGAACCTGAGCTGCCTGCTACGGGGCAATTAAAACTTGCGATCGATTTTGCTAACGATGACGATGGAGTTGCTGATTTGCTGCTGCCAGCATCAACATTGACAAAAGAGCAGCGAGGTGCCTTTCACAAGAGCTTGCGTGCGACATGTGGTGAATGTGTGGACTCTAAGACCGAGGGCGACAATATTCGCGTCTGGCGCAAGAAGAAAGCTTCTAAGAACAGAAGTGGCAGCGAAAGCGGCGGAAAAGCGCGGTGGAATCCGGATACTAGCGAGTATTTATTGTTTGTAATGGCTAAAGAGAGTTTAACCACTCTAGATGCTATCGAGGCCCTTGCAAAACGCCTTCATTGCAAGCCAGCACGCTTCGTCTACGCTGGCCTCAAGGACAAGGTACACTATGATAAAAGCTCTACATTTTTGACATTTTGCGCAAGATTGTGGACATCATTATTTTGGCCCTAATTTAAATTCCGTTTCTAAGCTAATCTTCACGGTGCAGTAATCGTTTTTCCTTTTACTTCTGCTCGATGTGCACAGGTTGCCAGCACTGCGCAGTACATTTCCCTGTGGCGGCCACCCGCAGATGCCCCGCAACGACTCCAGGACCAAACGCGCACGCCTCGGGGTGCTTGGCTTGCCGTCGGGAAATTTGCGACCGCAGACGCGCCCCTGCGGCTCGGTGGGTTAGCAGGCAACCGCTTCGAAGTCACTTTGCGTGGCGTCTCCGAAGCTGGCGTGGCCCACCTCCGGGAAAAAGCGATTGTCGTGTCGCAAGGGGCACTCAACACCTACGGCCGGCAGAGGTTCGGCGTGGGGTCCGTCTCAAACGTGCGCGTGGGGGCTGCAGTGCTGCACAGCGACTTTGACGCTGCCGTGCTCTTGGCGCTTGACCGAGCGGTGGGAGATTTGGGCGCGGAGAAGCTGGATGACCCCAGAGTGATTGATCGGCTCGACAGCCTTTCGGCGCCTCGTAGTAGTAGCGCTAGTAGCAGTGGCAGCAAGGTTACAGCGAACGCGTTGAGGAGTGATCAAGACGCTAGTGCTGATTTGATCAATGAGCAGGAGACAGGCCAAGAAGATTCAGATATTTCTACGAATAGCGCTACGGAAAGCAGCAGCAGCAGCGGTGATGATAAATGCGGGCCACGCCAGAACATTCGTTTTACGTCACCCGAGAAGAAACTCATGGCAGCAACCCTTGAATTTGCCGGCAATCCTCAGCGCGTGTTTGGCGTTTTACCCCGGCAACTGCGGCGCCTCTATGTAGAGTCGTGGCAGTCGGAGCTGTGGAACGCTTTAGCCACTTACCGTGCAAACAGCGTGGGCTGCGGTGGTGCTCCTGCAGTAGTAGAAGGAGACTTGGTCATGGTGCGTGCGGACAATGAGGCTGTTGGCGTTTCGGCGTGGGACGCAGCACTGGCTGGCAAAGGTGAAAGCATCGTGCGAAGAGCAAATGCTGATGATGTCACGAAAGGTAGCGGGCTGGATTCGTCCGCTGTGGTGGTGCCGATGCTGGGAACCGAAGTCGACTTGCCCGAATGGGCCACGGATGAGATCCTGGCTGCTTGTTCACCCGGTGGAGATGCGCACACCGTGGCCCTGGCGAGAGCAACGACCCGTGCGCAAGAGTACACGCTCAAGGGAAGCTACCGCCACGTGTGGGCGACACCGCGCCAACTGGAGGTAGACGCAGGTTCGGCTGCTGAGACGAACGGGATCATTGTGGTGCAATTTGAATTGCCTCCCGCAGCTTTTGCAACTGAGCTACTGGCAAAACTTGTTGCTTCGGGGGATAAGCAAGGGCCTCGAAGTCAAAGGTAAATTCGTGCGCGTACTCGCGTGCTGCTTCTTGTGGTTGTGTGGTACTGGATGACTTCAACCAGGCCAGAATCTAGAACTTTGAACATGGTCTAAAACGGACTTAAACCCGGTGTGCCTGCTTCCTTATGCCGAAATCCGGTTTCCGGATGCGCATTGGACATTGGACCACTGAACCATTTCTAAATGCGAAATGCGATATAGATCCCATCCCATAGCAATGGCAAATAAATAAGCCACCGCCCTATCTGGCACAAGCCGGGTTCAAGTGCCCAGCTGCAGATGCGTGCCAAGGGCCGGTTAATAATGCCCGCTATAGCCAATGAATTGATATTGATTTGCCCCCTGTGGGCTCTTGGACTTGGAGCCTTGGAGCTGCCCCTGGCTGCCTGGCTGTTCCTGTTCCGGAGTTCCGTGTTTACTATTCCCGGTTTAATTTCAGAGAACCCAATCAAGAAGCGCGCATCACTTCCATTCGATTGAAACAAGCTATCTGTTTCCTTTCGCCTACTTATCCCCTAAGATGCCCATCCTTAGTGGAAGGCGCCCCTTCTCATTGCGGCAACTCTTTCATCTACTGCTTTTTGTGTCGCCATCTTCGTCGTCACTGCTTTCGTCAAGCTCTGCCAGCGCAGCATTCAGCTCCGCGAGTTCCTCACTCAGGCCTTCAGCCTCCATCCGGAGGTCACCGCCAGCTGCAAGTTCAAGTTCTTCCGCCGCCTGAGCCTGCGCTCGTGCACGCGCGCGCTCGTCGTCTGCTAGCAGTGTACTAGGCGACGGGGACCACGGTCGACACTCAGCTTCTCGGAGGACTAGTGACCCAGTGGTGTTGGCGCTGCTGCTGCTACCCCATTTACAGCTGCTGCTAGTCTCAGCGTCTACACCGCCTGATGCATCAGAGCCCAGCGCATTTGGTGTGCCTATTCCGGGATTCAAGTTGCGAAGTCGAGACGCCTCTGTTGAAGCCTCTATTGACAAAGCAAGGCGCTCGCGCGCGTCAGCAGCAGCCGTCAGAGCATCCCGCGAAGCACCCTCCCAGAACACTTCATTCATCCCATCGTTTTCTGGCGCAGCAGCCGATGCCGTAGCTGCGTGAGCGCGTTGCAAGGCTAGTTTAGCGTGTGCAGCTGCTTCAAGCTCTGCCTCCGACCGCCGCTGAGCTGCACGCCACGAAGACAAGTCCGCTAAGGCGTTGTCCGCAGCCGCCACCAAGTCAAGCGCAAATGCCGATGAAGTCTGCCAATTAATATAAACAAATATAAGACGTGAGAATGTAAAGTCAAGCGGCAAGTGTATGGGGAGCCTACCGTCAATGAGTCTATGTAACTGCTGTCGTAGGCGTCAGGCATCTCGTCGTTTGAGACCACTGGAGGTGGGGGCGGCACTAGATGCGGCGCTACTTCAGCTGACAGTTGACTTTTCTTATCTTCCTTGGGGTCGCTATTTTTACTTCGCCCATGCGCTTTGCTAAATCCTTCCTCGGCAGACTCTCGTGGGCCGTTAACTTTGTTTTCATCGGCTTCCGGGCCGTAAACCACATTCGCATCCATAATCCGGGCCTCTAGGAGTCGCTGTCGTGGTGTCGAGACGGGCGGTTGTTCCGCCATAATGCTCGGATGAGCTTAGACAAGCGTGAAGTGTTGAGCAGATGAGTGGCAAAAGTGTAAACGGCGTCAGTCCATCAACATTTTATGACCTTTCCACGCTTCGGCAGAAAATATCTACAGGGGGGTCAATCAATGAGCATGAGAGCATGAGTATGCAAGCATGCATGCAAGCAAGCACTCCCTATCGTTCGTAAACCTACGTCGATACCTTCTTCGAAGAAGGTATCGACGTAGGTTTACGAACGATAGGGAGTGGCAAGCAAGTGAGTGGGAAGTGAACGTGAAGATGTTGCCGCCGCCGAGCTGCTGAAGTGCTAGAGCTTCCTCCCCAAGGCACTAAGATTCGTTCTGACATTGTTTCTAGGTCAATTGCTGTCGATGTGTTGAGAGGAGGACAATGGCTGCATTATTTGTCGCGGTGTACCTCTTAAATGATGGGTCATTACCTGTGTTGCTCGAGTCGTCGTCGTGCACCGAGCCTGGTCTTGCGGCAAGCCTGTTGCGTGGAGCACTTGCGGGCGTAGGAGTTACCGGTCTGCCTACGGGCGTTTTGCATTCTGTCGAGGTGGAACGAGGCGACGGAGGCCCGCTGCCAGTGTTTTTATTGGCGTCCTCGAGCAAGGCCTTGGTGTGCGTTGGCTCCACCGGTTTGGGCGTGAGTGCATGTCAGGCTGCAGTAGACGTCGCGCACTTCGCAGCATCACTCGTCCACGATGCTGGTTCGTGCAAGAGTTAGTGCTAGTTTTGCTTTACTCTATTTACTTAGCTTCGTGTGCAAACTTGCTTTAAAGCTGAGTCATGTAGTATAGCTTATGCAGCGAACCTAACAAGTTTCAAAGTGTACGCGGCCTCTCAGGTGCCAACCCGCTTACACTAGACTTGTCAGCCCTCACAACATGCCTCGAAGCGCACGTGCCTGCTGCGGTAGCTCGCCGCTTTGGAGGAGCATGCCAGCCTCACGAACTCCTTAGTGCCCCTGCAGGAAGCGATCTTGCCGCGCAGCATGCCGCCATTCTAGCCCTCGCGCAGGTAAGAGGAATCTTACATGTTGAGACTTTGGATGAGATATTACCTTTGCTCTTTGTTTCTGCTTGACGCATCATTCCATCTGCTTTGCTTTTTCTGAAGGCGTCCCCGCCTCCTGCTTCACCGACGCGGCAACGCCAACGTCGTAACCATCGCCGCCGTGACCGCGCCGCAGACTTTTACTTCTCAGGTTCGACAGGTCTTCGGCCAGGAAAAATTCGACCACCTATTGGTAACGCCACCGCGGGAGTAGCATCAGCAGAGACTAATAGGAATGGCAAACCATCGCCCACAGAACTTGAGGACTCGTCCGAGTCATTTGAATCGCCAACAGCCGATAAATCGGCAGTGGCGTCTAGTGTAGCCGTGGACAACGGTTCAGTGATTCAGCAAGCGCCACCTATAAGTGCCAGTGCTGCTGAATTTGATAATCCAGATGTGCCTGCGCCGTCAGATACTGATTATGCTCCAGCTTCTTCTGATGGCTTTGCTGCATTTGATGCTCCCACTGAGACAGCACCAGCGGCATCTCATGGCTTTGCTGCATTTGATGCTCCCACTGAGACAGTAGCACCAGCGGCATCTGATGGCTTTGCTGCATTTGATGCTCCGACTGAGACAACACCAGCAGCATCTCATGGCTTTGCTGCATCCAGTGCACCAGCAGAGACAGCAGCACCAGCGGTATCTCATGGCTTTGCTGCATTCAGTGCACCAGCAGAGACAGCAGCACCAGCGGCATCTGTTGGCTTTGCTGCATTTGATGCCCCGACAGAGACAGCACCAGCGGCATCTCATGGCTTTGCTGCATCCAGTGCACCAGCAGAGACAGTAGCACCAGCGGCATCTGATGGCTTTGCTGCATTCAGTGCAACAGCAGAGACAGTAGCACCAGCGGCATCTGATGGCTTTGCTGCATTCGATGCTCCCACTGAGACAGCACCAGCGGCATCTGATGGCTTTGCTGCATTCAGTGCACCAGCAGAGACAGTAGCACCAGCGGCATCTGATGGCTTTGCTGCATTTGATGCTCCCACTGAGACAGCACCAGCGGCATCTGATGGCTTTGCTGCATTCAGTGCACCAGCAGAGACAGCAGCACCAGCGGCATCTGATGGCTTTGCTGCATTCAGTGCACCAGCAGAGACAGCAGCACCAGCGGCATCTGATGGCTTTGCCGCATTTGATGCATCAACAGAGACAGCAGCACCAGCGGCATCTGATGGCTTTGCTACTTTTGATGCACCCACTGAGACAGCAGCACCAGCGGCATCTGATGGATTTGCTGCATTCAGTGCACCAGCAGAGACAGCAGCACCAGCGGCATCTGATGGCTTTGCCGCATTTGATGCATCAACAGAGACAGCAGCACCAGCGGCATCTGATGGCTTTGCTACTTTTGATGCACCCACTGAGACAGCAGCACCAGCAGCATCTGATGGATTTGCTACTTTTGATGCTCCGACAGAGACAGCAGTACCAGTAATATTACCTGCCGCTACTGATGTTGCCACCTTCGATGCGACAGCCGAGGCACCTCAATCAATATTGGGCAGGGCACTGACATTTGATGCTCCGACAGAGACAACACAAGCGGAACCTGATGGATTTGCTGCATTCAGTGCACCAGCAGAGACAGCAGCACCAGCGGCATCTGATGGCTTTGCTGCATTCGATGCACCCACTGAGACAGCACCAGCAGCATCTGATGGATTTGCTGCATTTGGTGCTCCCACTGAGACAGCACCAGCAGCATCTGATGGATTCGCTGTATTCAGTGCATCAGCAGAAGCGCCAGCAGCGTCGACACCTGCTAGTGTTGCTGCACCTAACACACCAGTTGAGACTCCATCGTCAGCGCCATCTGCCGGCACTGGTGCATTTGATGCGTCAGCAGAGGCTGCTGCACAACAGGTACCGGACAGTACTGTAGCATTCGATGCACCGACTGAGGAAGCACCAGCGGTACCAGCTAGCGCCGGCATAGCCGATGGCACAGTTGAAAAGGCAGAGCCTGAATCTCGTGTTGAACGGGAGTTGGACACAACAGCCAAAATTTCGCCCGATGCTTCCGTCACTTCGGGTGTTACCACTTCAAAGCATGAGGCCACTACCCCTGCCATTCCAGAGCCAGAGCCTATAATAGCTGCACCCCTGATGCTGAAAGCAGCACTGGACGAAGAGATGGTGTGCGAAGCAACCGCAACTTCCACGCTTCGCATGCAAGTGGTTGGCACGGCCACCGTAGCAGCTTCGCCATGGCCGACCCCACAAAAGCGCTATGTGCTGCGGCTTGAAGGCCTGACCAACGCGTCGGTGCAAGTAGGCGCCCTCGCCAAAGTCACGTGGTCACCAGGCTCTTCTACCGCTGCTGCTGCTGCCAGTAACCGCATTAAGCCTGAAACACCCGCTGCTTCAACCGGAGTTGAGGCCCAGGCACACATTGTGGAGTGCCTCACTCCAGCGCGCCCTTCTTCTGCGGCAGCGGACTCGGCTACCAATAGTAGCAGCAGCAAGAACAGCAGCCCCTTTGCAGCGGTGTTGCGCTACAAGCTGAAGAAGCCGCGCGCGCCGCCGCTGCGCATACGCTGTGCGGTGCAGCCCAAAGGGTCCAACCAGGCCATGGTGTCGATTGAGCTCACGGCCGCAGCGTCGCTGACCAGCCCATTGATGAAAGTGACGGTCACGCTGGCGCTCCCGCCGCCGCCGCCCACGCAGAACCGTGCTTCGAGCAGGAGTGGGCCGCAGACCAAGCCACCTGCAGCGTGGAGCACCAACACGCTCACCTTGCGATGGCCTGCCGCCAACGCCTCGCTGGCCTTGAAGCCTGGCGAAAGGAAGGTCTTTCAGGCACTTGTCACGTGCCCGGAAGGTGCTTCCATCGGCCCCGTAGTAACCCAGTGCGAGTGCGCTTCACTCCTTTCGGGTGCAAACGCGACGTTTACAGCTCACCCAGACGACGATGCAGCGGCCGTGGTTGGTAAACTCGCTCACCGCCGTTTCCGAATCAATCATAAGCTTGTTTTGGAATAGTTTAATTGCTTGAATTCGAGTTCTGAATTACTGTTTTAAACTTTGATCTGCGCTCAGTTGCGCATCCTTTTAGACCTCAATCATCGCCGGCGCAAATAAAACCTAGCTCATCAATGATACAACAACATTCCCATTCTGGGCCGCCGGACTAGAGCCACCTTGGTAGTATATGTTTCCAAGAGCGCGATAGCTCGCATCTATTTATTTGCATATCCGCATCTACCGTTCTCCTTCCTAAGTAGCTCTTGGCTCTTGGTTAGTTGCAGGCCCCCGCCGTTTAGACCTTAGTCGACGAGTCGGCGATACCAGGTATTAGGTATTAGATGTCTGTATCGGTATCGGACCGCAGGATATCGGATATCAGAATTTCTTATTAGTCGTACTTGGAAGTGAATATAGGTACAGAAATAGAAATAGAAACAGGAAATTCAAATACACATAATAGCCCTTCCTTAAAAAAATATTATTGTCTACAGAGCTGAATTGCTGAGTGCCCCATGTACGAAACGGGGACATGAACAGCTGTATCTATCTAAGTCTTGGAGTTCAGTCATTTGGCTCTATCGCGTGATGATCCTCCTGAGGTTATTAGTGGGAAATAGCTGGTAATTTCGTTTCAGATAGTCGCTGGAGATACACTAGAGGCAGCTTAACACTACGAGATGTTTTGAAGGTTTGAAGTAAAGACAGTTTTGCTATAACTGTCCTCTGGATGAGCTTCCACTTTCAGGAAAACACCCAGGCAAGCTGATAAGTGCCACGTCTGGTGTGGAAGGTGCTACCGTGGCTCTTCTTCGAAAAGCAGTGGTACTGAGTTTTGATAAATACCCAACTGGTCTCATGAAGAGAACGTTGAGAAGCAAACTGAGGAGCGTATTTGCTTCAACTGGTCTGATAGCACGCACTTGCGCCGCTGAAACCAAAATCCTCGCAAAGATAATGTAGAAAACTGCATATGGCCACATGTCCAGACCCAAATTATGTATTCCTCTGCTCATAAAGATAGAAAAGGTGATCATTCCAATTGATATTAGAACCATTATTACAGCACTCGCTGTGAGCCAAAAGACGAGGTGCCCAATCTTGCGACGGCTCCTCAAGTTTTTGGTGCCAGCGCTCTGAACATTTCGAAGATACTCCAACATGGGCTGCTGAACAGTAATGGAGTATGAAATAAATAGAATTCCTGCAGCTCCTTGCATTGCAGTGTAGAAGAATACGAAGAACAGCGACAAAATCTTGAAACGGTGAACGAGATAGTAGCAAAGAACGGAAAGAACCATCGCAACCAGATCAGCGCCAAGAGTAACGATGCCAACAACGACGAGAAGATTACGGTGCTCGACAAAGACAGGTCGCTGTTCGAGCCCTTCATTCTTCACAATCCTGCATGCCTCCGCTAGGTGGAGACCCAGAAGAAAGTTCGTCAAGATGCCAGCGCCCTGAAAACCTGCGTACATCATGTTGGCAACTTGCGTGGGGATAGCGTAGGGCCCGTAAAGTCCAAGCAGAGAGCCCACACCCGTAAGAAACATGCACGGGGCTTCGATCCAGCACACAGCAAGGGCTACGTAGCGATTGCCTTCGGCCTCTTCATTATGGGGCACTATTGTACGGAGGCGATAGAGTTCTAAGGAAGCTTCCATTGAAGTAGCAAATGCGACTGCTGGCAAAATAGCACGATAACACAGGGTCCACCACGTACTGTAGAAAATAGTTCTGTAAGCGTGATGACTCGTGGGGACCAAGTCGAATCTCAACTCAGACTGCTCAAGCCAATCATCCATCAAGGGTAAGACATCAGAGCTCGCGTGAACAAGTACCATAGAACCATTGCAAAATCTACACTTGTCCCATGTTTCGAAGTGGAAAGTCAGACTGCCTACTGGGAAGAAGTCAAGATGCGACACGTAGACAAGAGCTCGGGCTCCAGCACTATCCATGGATTTATAAAGATCACCCAACGACTCTGTGGCTCCGCAATCACTTGATGCACTCAGAAGCGGCCACCAATCGCCAATGATAACTATTTTTCCCTTCACTGAGTCGAGGTCTAGAGTACATCGACTTGATTTTGTAAGAACAGTGCCAAAAGAATGTACGGCGACTTCAACCTGAGGCCCATAGTAAGCAAAAGTTGCGGTATCGAAAATCTGCCCAGTTACGAGAGACTGAGGACTAGTCACCTTCAGTGCAGAAGTGCTTGCTAGGATGGTTGAGGAAAAGTATAGTGAACCCATGATTAGACCAAGTATTTTCAAGAGGGCAAATTGCCGCGTGCCTCGAGAACGCATCAAAATTATCAATAGCGCGTTTTAAACGTAAAATCAAAACATAATAAAGGGCATGCTTCTACGAGCTATCAAGATGTGCTAAGATGGGCACTGTGAAGGTAATTTTGTCGGCTATTTCATTGTAATGTTTGATTGATAATACCGCACTATTGAGAGCGAACCCATTGCTCATCAAATGAAACTTAGAGCGCGTAGCGTTGATGAATGATTTAATTTCATAAAATCTGAACCAGGATTTTGATATCGCGGTATGTATCCCTGAAGTCTTTGCGCTTAGAGGGCTTACGACACGCATTAATATGTTATGCTCTGGCACCCGGCGCGGCACGTTGCGTTTACACTGGATGACATGATGACATGATGACATGATGACATGCGGCGCCCCCGAAATCCCCCCCGTCAGGGATCAAAAAATTCAAAATTTTTTGAGACAGGCCCCGAAGGGCCGGAATTAGAAGACTAACAGGTAGAGAAGAAAAGCAAAGCAGCGCAAACAAGACCTAAGAAGCTAATCAGGCGCACAATTTTAGGGTGGCCACTCTGCCTCGGTAACGTTTTAGTCTAAACACCCTGCCTCGGTAGCACCTTAGTATGGCCACTCTGCCTCGGTAACACCTTAGTATGGCCACCCCGCCTTGCTAACACCTTAGTCTGACCACGTGGCCTCGGTAATGCCTTAGTATGGCCACCTTGCCTCGGTAACGCCTTAGTATGACCACGTGGCCTTGCTAACACCTTAGTCGGACCACCCTGCCTCGGTATCACCTTAGTACGACCACCTTGCCTTAGTAACACCTTAGTATGACCACCTTGCCTTAGTAACGCCTTAGTATGACCACGTGGCCTTGCTAACATCTAAGTCTGACCACAAGGCCTCCGTTCAAAGCGCCATAGTATACTATACCCTTTTACCACATCTAAAATCAACCTTCAATGCGAGTCAATTAGGGCACTGGCGCTGAGTGCAGGCGCAAGTTCTGTCGAGTTTTAGTCATGGCGAGTGCTGAGGTGCCAGATCACAGAAGCGTTAATCTCCTAAAATTCTGCGAGTTAGCACCAGGCGTCTACGAGGGCTCTCAAGGTGTCGACCTTCGGGATTTTATCGAATTGTACCATAGCGACCTGAAACTCAGCCACTTCGGCGTCGTCCCTCCGTCATCACGCTCATCAGGTCGATTTACAAACAAGAACTCGATCATGGTTCAAGCAGTTGACAAGAGGAAATGGCAGTGGACCAGCACAAAATTTGGGCGATACATATACGCTCTCAGAGGAAGGTGTAGTTACTAAGGCAAGGTGGCCATACTAAGGTGTTACTAAGGCAAGGTGGTCGTACTAAGGTGATACCGAGGCAGGGTGGTCCGACTAAGGTGTTAGCAAGGCCACGTGGTCATACTAAGGCGTTACCGAGGCAAGGTGGCCATACTAAGGCGTTACCGAGGCCACGTGGTCAGACTAAGGTGCTAGCAAGGCGGGGTGGCCATACTAAGGTGTTACCGAGGCAGGGTGGCCATACTAAGGTGCTACCGAGGCAGAGTGGTCAGACTAAAACGTTACCGAGGCAGAGTGGCCACCCTAAAATTGATCCCTGACGGGGGGGATTTTGGGGGCGCCGGATGACATGATGACACCATGGATGGCTTCTGGCTCGGTATTTTTTAACCCAGATAAAAAATGTGGATTTCAAAACTGTCTACGGTGCGCTGTGCTTGCTTGTGCGCTGTACGCCGCACCATGCCTTCTCCGATTTGGATTTTAATTCTTAGTAGTTAGTAGTTGGAAGTTATCCACAATGAAAACAGGGAATTCTGCTATTGTTCTTAGGGACTTCAGTTCGTAAATTGAGGACCAGCAGCTAGAAGCTAGAATAATGAAGCTAGAAGAGAGAAGGAGATGGCATGATCATGATTTTGAAATGAAAGAACAGCGAGGCACCCTCGAGTCTCGACGGAATTCTCATGGGACTCGATGGCGGCCTTCGCAGGTACATTTAAGGCTGAGTTTGACTTCGAAATGGCGTTGGCTTGGGCAAAGGACATCAAAGCATGGCCAAGACAATTGAATTGGGGTCACCTGCGCTTGCGAGATGGCTAGTCCTCGGGGGAGTTTTTCCCGAACGGCCAAATTTTTAACACGCTCTCGCTCACACAAATGCTGCTGCTGCATGGAGCAATTGGCTACAGGTGCCGAGGCAAAAAAATCTTACGCCGAGCCCATATCGTCAAGCGGTGGCATCTACTTGCGGTACTACATCAGTGTCAACGCCAGCGCTGCTGTTGGTCTCAGCGGACAAATCGGTGGCTGCGCTGCTGTCTCGGCCCACGCTGCTCGCTTCCAGTTTAGTAGGTTTGGCATCTGACGCCGCTGATTTTGCGCTCGCGGTGCCATCAGTGCTGGTGGTGGTCGCGGCCGCGAACGACTGTAGCGCATCGAGTGCCGACACGCGCTGGTGTGGATCAACGGTTAGAAGACCGCGCAGTAAGCAGAGAAGAGGCGCATGCTCTGCCGGGGCC
>Ga0307930_1002088_pt1 | contig 15434 bp, 19 predicted proteins | sample OrgLakmetageno46_FD_203161 | JGI IMG/M metagenome (GOLD analysis project Ga0307930, IMG submission 203161) | Saline water microbial communities from Organic Lake, Antarctica - #46 | ecosystem: Environmental > Aquatic > Non-marine Saline and Alkaline > Saline | place: Antarctica: Organic Lake... | reverse complement strand
GTTAGCGGAAAGGCGTGCCGCGTTACACTTCAAGGCGACGCGACTACAAGCCCGTGCGGTGGATGCTGCGTCAAGAATTGACGCCTCGAACGTGATGAAGAGGTGAAAATTGCACGACGGGTCGTACACGACCGGCGATACTCTAAACACCTTACCTCACTAAGTTTGAGATCCCGGTTGCACTCGAAGCGTTTATAGCTTCGAAGGAGGTGCTGGTCCGCCGCCCAGCACCTCCCGGCATTCGCCCATTTTTGGAAATAAACGGGCAGTACAGGTTTTTTTTTTTTTTTTTTTTTGGCCTACAAACCGCCCATTGTTGCTCCAAGAGGTATAAATGAGAAATTTCAAAATCATTACTTTTACCAGGGCCATTCTCGACTAACTGGCAGCTAAAGGAAGAACACTCCTGAAATTCTACCCTTATTGGCCATAGTATACGCAAATCGAGACGGGGTTTGTACCCCCTAACCGCGACATTTTGGTCATATCAAGGATCGAGGGGAAATCCCGATACTAAGAAGTGTGACATTTTATTGTTGAAAATGGTGCCTAGAATAAGCCCAAAGCGCTTAAAATCCGTAGTGTAGCCGAGCTGAAAAAGCTTTGCGAGAGGAGAGATGAGTACCTAAAAATGGATATAGATTAATGTCAAACGTACAAAAAAATCGTGTGGGATTACGTCGCGGCCCTATCGTGAACACTACATGCGACTAATTAATGAATTGCATGATGAATAAAACACGATTATGATACAAAATACCCCAAAAAGCGCATTTTTCCCTTTAGCTGCCAGTTCGACTCCCAGTCTAAATACAAGATTTGCATGCCGAGGCGAAATACTCAAGTAATGAGCTCTTGGCCGATGCCAAGCGAATTATGTAATTCGCGCAATACAAACTTCGAATAGATTCGGGAAAGGGTTGAACTACACCACCCTCATGATCTTTATCTTATTCATAATCCTCCTTTCTACTAATATCGCCAAGTCTTCACTTTTGTTTGCGCTATCTCTAGCTTCTTTGGCCTGATGATGATGGTTGAGGAACAGAAACAGCATGTTTGGGTGTAGCTTAAATTTGCCGACGCTTTGTACAACTTCTATCGTCGACAACTGGACGGACTCTTTGGTAGCATCTTGCAATGTACCTGGCGATTTTTGAATTAGTTGTATCATCAAGGGGCGTATAGAGAAGAAAAAAGATGAGTACTTTACGCTTTCTACAAATATGTAGCACATACCTGCAATCCATTCTTGAAGTTGATCCACCAGCATGATACTTAAAGACCACATTTTCATATTGCGACTCTCGGCCACCAAAGTGCAGATTTAGACGATTTTTCCCAGGGTCTTCTCCAATTCTATCACTGGGCGCAACGAATGCAAGGGCAACAGGAACAGAAGGGTCCCATTCGTCACCAGCCTTTCGTTTGCTCTTCCTCTCTGGGCGGTAAAGCCAGAGTCCCACCTTTACAGGGTTATCTCCATGAACGCGCATTCCGTCTGAACAGCAAAATAGATGTGTTCAGTTTCTAGTGGCTACTAGGATTCGAGCGCTTAAAAACAACAGTGCTTACCATTGTAGGATCGATAAAGAGGTAGCACCCCAGGTTGAGTCATTACGTCGGGATGATTTAGGATTTGAGCACAGAGAATGTTCGTATTTTGGTTGACAGTATCAAGACCAATCAAGCGTTCAACAAGCACATGTAAGCTTGGTTTCTCGTCAAGGCCATCATCAATACTGCAAAGCTGAGTTCTGACAGCAGTGGTTTTTGCACGCCCGCCAACACGCCGTTTTTGCCGAATTCCACGGCCGGTGCTACTGTTGCTCGCACTACCAATGTTCATGAGGCTCATAGGACGCCCTTTGTGAGAACTATCAATAGAATTATCATCATTAGAAGAAGCTTCAACAACTCTGACTTCACCACTCGTTTCCTCTTGGTCCTTGAATGCCATGTTCATCTCGCCAGCTGTGAGTCCGTAATTTGCAGTCAGTGGATCGCAATTCAGGAAACAGTCCTTATCGTCCTGGCCGGACGTAGCAATAGGACCATCTAGTAGATCAAAGTCATCAAATGAGGGGGCATGCACCCTACAATTGGGCGTTGTTGCATGGTCCATCGCTCAATATTTCTCTGTAGTTCTCTACTAACTTAGTACATAAAGTATGATGTTTTACTGTAGTACTGTACAGTACACTTCGCGTGCACTTCGAGGGAGGAAGAGAATTCGATAGCACAGTAGTTCCAATGAAAAATAGGTATGATTTTTTTGCGAAACCCTACCTGTTGCCGATATTCGCCCCGGCACTAATTCGTCCCGCGCGCATCGCGCGCGCTACCTCAAATACTTTCGGGGCACATGCATCTTTGTTTATGCACTCCGGAGCCATACCAATTTATTTTTTCAATTTGGTGCAGTAATAAGGTCACAACGGCGTGGGTTCGTCACGTTCTCTGGATATCGTCCATGACGCGCATCTCGGCCCGAAACGAATCCTTAAGGAGCTCTTGGCGGAATGCGGCTTGAAGAGGTAATGGACATAATAGTACTTACGAGTGTGGTATGTTCTTTCCGGGCGCCCTAAGCTGTTGTGCCCCAACATCCCTCGTTTTGTTACGACACAGTTTTGTACAGCCTGAGCTCAGGGGCGCCACGCTCTAAGACTCGCCAAACGAGTCAAAGCGCACGAATTTGGGCCAGAAATTATCGATATGATTATTACTGATGAGATGTGCAGCGCGGCTGCCGCAGTGGTGTCGAAAATAAGCCAATGATATTCTTGAATATGAAGCATTACTGTAGAGTGGGCCCGTCAAATCCTCCGAATCGCGTGCATCTGCCCCAAATTAGCCGCGAAGACTTCGAAGACTTCCATTTGCAGCGAGTGCCAAAATTGGAATATATACTTCATCTAGTGTGCCACCGCAGAGTCAATTTGAACTCACCGGTAAATGATTTCTTGAAGTATTGTTAGATCATAGTGTCAGCGTGAATTCGTTACTTGTGCGTCAGTGCTCTGCTCCGTTTCCCTTTAGAGCACGCAGATTCTTAAATATTTCTCTGGATTAATTATGCTTCCTCAAGCCCTTCTTCGTTGCATTGAGGAAAAGCAACAGGCAAAAATTAGACGGCATAAAAATTGAAACATTATTGTTATTGATTATCGTAACAAAATAAAAATAAATATAATATTTTTGGTAATCTCGGTCATAAATTCCCTCGTACCAAAAATATTATATTTATTTTTATTTTGTTACGATAATCAATAACAATAATGTTTCAATTTTTATGCCGTCTAATTTTTGGAAGAATTAACTATGAAAAACTAAATAAAAAAACTAACAAAAAACTAAATCAAAAAATCAAAATAATCAAAAAACTAACAAAAAACTAAATCAAAATTATTCAACCTTTTTGTAGATTTTCGTAGGGTTATACCCACAATCCTATTTTATGGTGTCATTTTTATTTTTTTAAGATTTCCACCTTACTGATTATGTAGTCATAAAATCGACCCAGCACTCTGCTGTCGCCTAACCACAATATTTACATAAACCCTACGGCGTCCTTTTCTCGTTTTTTCAATTCTTTTTCATCTTTTTACTTCTCCACACACAACTTTTTTTGTGTGTTTTTTTTTTTTTTTCAAAATAGAATTAGATATAGAAGAGGACAAGGATTTTGTTTTTTTATAGAATTCAAATAGGATTAAGATTGTTATTGTATATGGTAAGGAGACTATACAAGGGTATTCTATTATGCTGTCAAGCGAATTTTCTAAAATCCTCGCCATTTTACCTCGCCAATCGCCTTTTTTGTCGCGCGTCCAAAAAACATCGCCATTTTGATCGCCAAATGGCGAACACCTCGCCACTTTTATCGCCAATCGGCGAACACCTCGCCACTTTTATCGCCAAATGGCGAACGAATGGCGAACGAATGGCGAACGAATGGCGAACGAATGGCGAACGAATGGCGAACGAATTATTTTATCTTCTATATGTAATGAGTTCAAGCGACGACGAAATGTACGAACATAAAAAATATCTTATTTACAGAATTCGGACATCAGGATGTCCTCCTGATTTAACCTATATTGGAAGCACCGAATACCAATATCATATGATAAGATGGGGGTCTCACGAACGAGATTATAAAAAGTATCTAAATGGAAATAAACACACTTGCTCCAGTATGTTGATATATAAAGCACAAAACGCCATTGAGCCAGATAGTTGTGTTGTATACGAACAATTGGAAATCGTTTCTGTAGAAGAAAAATCAAAAAAAGAAGGTCAGTATATTAGGAATGAAATGAATGATGATAATGTAATGTGTGTTAATAAAAATATAGCAGGTCGGTCTCAATCACAATATTATATTGACAACCGAGATAAACACAATGAACAAATGAGATATTATTATCAAGACAACCGAGAAATCATCAAAGAAAAGGCAAGAAAACGTTATAATAAACAAAAGAAAATCCGTTTGGATGAACTTACAAAGGGCTCTGCCCTTTAAAACCCGACGAGGGGGGACGGAACCCCCCTTACAACCCCTCGTAATTAAAGGATTTTTAAAACCTTGGTTTTAATATATGTATGATAAAGAATACTACAAACAACATAAAAAAACAATATTTAGCATCGTGTAAAGAATATTACCACGACAATAAACAAAAATACAAAGACAGATATTTAAAAAAGAAGGCTTGTAAAATGGAGAAAACATTTTTTTCTATAACGCATTTTCCAGAGGGTGTGAATCCGTTTGAAAAGGATTTGAACCAGACGAACTATCGTCACTAAATTCTATATTGCGATTTATTTTTTCCAACAAATCGTAAAACTTTTTTTCTTGTTTGTAAATAGAGATTAGATTATTATGACTTTGTTTAAGATAGTTTTTCCTTAAATCGGGGTAAATACTCGTTTCTAACTTTTCTAAACTCTCGTGATATTGAGTAAGCAATGACGGACTTATGGTTTTTTCATTACGAGCAACATTCAATGTATGGGTCAATAAGGACTGACTTTGTAATATCACCTCCATTTGGTTTGGAAAGTTTTTAAATTTAGTCAACGCTGATATGGTCGCAATAATACTACTTAACGCAATGGGGACAAGTGATACGATATTGTTATTCCATCCCATTTGAATTTTCATTGATTCAAACATACCGGTCATTAGCGATATTACGATGATACATTTATTCCAATTGTCAGACTCTTTTTTAAGTTGCTCGTGGGCTAAACTTAATGCGTCTCGTTTTGATTTTAGATCTTGAACTATGTGTGAAAGTTCAAGTTTTTCCATATAAATAATAATATATTATACTATAATGGAATGTAATATTTGTTATAATTCACTATTACTAAATGTATCTAATGAATGTTTTTCTGACATATCCGCATCTTTGTCTTTATGATCATATTCAAATAGATTACCAAAGGCTGTCTCATTATGCGACCAAGCTGAAACAATATCTTTTTTAACACGATGTATATTGACTTTCTTATCTAATTCTTTTTTTATTGGTTTGTCTACTTTAATGCTTTCGTGGAATGCTTTGGTGTAGCCGGGGTTGAATGCGTGGACTACATTCACCCTATCCCTTATCGATTTACTTTGCTTCATTGTATTTAAGGCAATCGACCCACCGAGCGAATGTCCGCCTAATGAATAGTCTTTGTCGTCTCCGTATTGCCTCATTATATCCCTTGTCTTTTGTCTCCGTTCTTTAAATTGTGGATTTATTCTTTGGACGCCAGTGGCTAATGCTACATCACTTATTATATCTCTTGGACTATTTACATTTGTTCCTGTATAGTTGATATGTATATTATTTCCTCGTTTAGCAGTCAAAACATCTTTGTCCGTATTTGTCTCATCTAACTCATACCCTAACCTTCCCAGTTTTCTTTTCGCCATACGGTCTGCTTTTAATTTATTAGGACGCTGTTGGTAAATATAATGTATGTTCGCTATTTTAGCAATTTCGCTCATCGTTGGAAGCATTGTATATTATTATTTTATAAAATTATCTTTCCATTCTATAAATGAGTGTCTCGATATGTATCCCAACTTATAACAGAAAAAAGTTTGAGAAGTTAATAGAGTATAACATTAATATTCAAACGTATTATAACATTCAAGAAGTGATTATTTTAGACGATGGTGATGACCAACCATTATGTATCCGAACCAAATATCCTATAAAATATTATAGAGTTCCAAGATGTAGCATTGGAGACAAACGTAATATGCTCGTGTCTTTGTCTCAATGTGATTATGTAGCGATGATGGACAGCGACGATATGTATGATAAAGATTATATTGGTTATTCTATTTTTGAAATGGAGACAAATGATAAATCTATTGCTTGTTCAGCCGACATGAATGTTGTAGGGTTTAGCCCCCACACGACAAAAGAGGGTTGTAGGGAGATGCTCCCTACTTTTTATAAACAACGTTGTATGTTTTTACATTATCTAAATGAAGCTACACTTGTCTTTAAGAAATCTATTTGGTCGCCATTTAATTCCACGAACTCCAATGAAGGCATTCCTTTTTTAGAAAAACATTTAGGAAATATTATAGAGACAAATATAGATAGGTTGATGTGTTGTATAGCACACGACCACAATACTATCCCTAAAAAGCAATGGTTAGTAGACCAATACAAGACCCCACCTTTGTCTCAATATTCTAAACATATTGAACTATTATCTTCTATAAATGTATAATGAGTCTACATCAGATGACGCAAAAACTAACACCGCAACAAGCCAACTATATCCCCGCAGGTAAATTTATATACACCGACGAAACCTTTTTAATTGACCCCCCAAAATATCAAGAAGGAGAAGCATTCCCTCGTATGGGTAAAGAACTTGTACCCGCCCACTTTTCCTACGGACATCATAATCCAGACTTCACTACTATTGCGTCACCAAGTCTGCCGATGAATTTTAATACCTATATCTATAATAGCGTAACTGGTTATACATAAAAAATAACCTTATAGTATATGTCTTATGCCCTTGATACGCCGTATAGCAACCAAGTCGTATTCTTAAATAGTCAAAACTCCGTTTATAAATCCGTAGACGGACAAGGCGAATACCAATACAACTTCCAAACGCCAATCCAATTACCGACCAATTGTCAAATGCTTATATCCGTGACCGACGCTCAACTACCAAACATAATGCCCAACGTGAATAGCACCAACAACAAAATAAGTTTTTTTATTCCAACCTTTAGCAAAAACTTTACGATAGAATTAAGAGACGACGACGGCAACACCGACAACGTGTATAACGTCAATGAGTTCTTGGCGTTCGTAAATAGTCGCATTCTTTTAGAAGCATCTAATCAGTTTACTTTATATGGTGAGTTCAAATCTACTATGTCTAAGATTAAATGGTTTAGCAACTTTCCTTTTCAAATTATAGATACACCTAATTATCCTACGACTTGTATTGACCTTTTAGGATTTAAGAAAGGTATTCATAATCAAGTCGTGTATGAGTCAAGTGAAGTCTTATTGTCGTCTGTATTAAATCCTACTTATCATATCACTATGCCGTCTTGCGTGAACTTTACGGGTACACGATTTATATTTGTCAAGTTTAAGAACATTAGTGTTAATAATTTAAATAGCATCGGCATCACCGACAACGCTATGGTTCGTATTGACAACAACGCTCCTTTTGGATATATGATATTTTATAGACCGAGCGAAGTCCAACGCTTTATCATTAGGAAACAAACGATTAATACGATTACTTTTTCTTTAACGGATACACAAGGCAAGGAACTCAATATATTTAGCAACGACGCAATGATTACCTTGAAGATTGAATATATGTATAAACCTGAAATGAGGTCTCATGAAGAAGGAACTATTAATTATGAACTACGTAAATTAGGGGAAATACCAATGACCAAAGAAGCAATCCAAGGAGCATATAACCCCGAGACGAACCAGTTCATTAGAGAGTAACCAATTTATAAGGGAATAAAATAAATAATAACGAAATAGTGTATAATGAGATTAGGCATCAAAAAACCACATATGAACCGACTTGGATTAAAGAAATCCGCACATACGTTGATGCGTCTTGGATTAAAAGCGTCAGATATTGCGTTGGCTGCTGCCCCTGTTGCTGCCCTTGCTGGTGCTGAACCAATTGCTGCAACTTTAGAAGCGGGAGGTGCTGCTGGAAAAGCGGTCTTTGGATTAGGAAGCAAAGTTGTATAAAAGTAAAACCAAGGTTTTACAAATCCTTTTTTTAGGTTGTTAAGGGAATTCCGTTCCCCTTCGTCGGGTTGTTAAGGGCGACGCCCTTAAATTGAAAATTAAGAATGATTTTATAATAATATATACGCTATTATTATAAATGGCTCAAGCAGCGGACGCCATGGCAGAATCCCTCAACTACCCCAATATCAAACGTCGCAGCGTAGCCTCGCGTTCTTACCGAGTAAAAGTCAGTCCCGTCAACGGACAAACCTTCCAAGCGGGTCAAACCGTCAATATTGATATGCCTTCCAACCTTGCTGGTACATATGTGAACTGGTCGCAATGCTACTTGAAGTTTAAAACCAAACTTAGCGGAGTCGATGGTAAATTAGACCGATGCGGTGCTGCCGGATTCATATCTCGTGTACAATGTATGACCGCTGGAGCGCAAATCTTTGATTTACCAAACTGGAATGTATTGATGACTATTCTTATGGACGGCGACTCGTCCCCTACTTTCAAAGCGGGTGTAGGTAATGTTCTTATGGGAACCAAAGGTGGTGTACAAAGTGGCGAATCAATCGAAATCAATGATGCCGGCGCACGTACTTTTTGTGTGCCTTTCGTGCTTCACCCATTCGGTATGTCTACTCCTCATCGCCTGATGCCTCTATTTTCGTCTGCTCCTGTCCAATTCAAACTTACCCTTGAATCTATAGCGACTGCTTTGGTCGGCGCAGTTACTGGTGTAGAGTTTCAAGAAGTAGAATTGGTATGTGTCTTCACGGAACTCAGTCCGGGGGCGCAAGCACAAGTAGACCAAATGAGCGGCGGTCTATACAACATTCTTGCTTCGTCTTACCAAAATGTAGGTACCACTATGGGTGTAGATACTGCGGTCACCGCCAATCTTGGTATTAGCGTATCATCGCTTGAACGTGTTATTGTATGTCATCGTCCTACTACTTCCCTTAACAATGCGGCCGCTTTCTCGCTTGGAAACCGAACCAAAAATGGTCTTTCAGAATATTCTATCTTCGTCAATGGCGAACAATATCCGGCTCGTCCAATTAAAGTAGAAGGCAAAGGAGCGGAAGCACTGGCTGAGTTCCTATTGAGCGACCACTCTCTCGTGAATTTTGATAAACAATCATCTTTCAACATTGCTGTATCAGGAAACACGAGCGATAGCAAAACCAATGGGCTTGATGGACAATCTGCGGTGTATGGTATTCTTGAACCTTATTTAGCAGAAGGTGCCTCTGCTCTTGGAACTCTTGACGGAAGTGCATTTGGTTCCGGTTCCAATGTTGGTTCTTTCATTACTGCCGTAGAAATGGAAACTGGTTTATCTGATGGTCGTTCGCAACGATTATACTCGGGTATTAGCACCATCTCGTCTACAGTAAATTATCGTGGTGTGTATGCGGGTTCTGGTACTACTTTGGCCGCCCAACTTGACTTTTTTGCACAGTTTACGATTTTGCTTTCGCTTAACAGCAGGGGCACGAACGTGTGGTCCGTGAGTATATAAGGTCAAAGGGTTTCCAAAAATTGATTTAAAGAACTCGTATATATATAATTAATGATTGGAGTTGTCTATAAATTAAAGTGTAATAAAACTGAAATGGTTTATTATGGTTCAACGACAAACTATAATAAGCGAATGGGGCAACATATTAATATGGATAAAAACAATAGAGGATATTATTCGGCAAGGTCTTATTTAATAATTCAAGAAGGCGATTATGCTTTTGAAGTATTGGAAACATTACACGATTGTTCCAAAGAAACGTTAGAACAACGTGAGAGGTTTTATATTGAAAACAATAAATGTATCAATAGACAATGTCCTTTAAGAAAATCAAGCGAACCTTATTTATGCGAATGTGGACGACAGATTTCCTCTATTACGAATAGGTGGTCGCATATTAAAACAAAGCAACATTTAGATTTTGTTGAAAATGGAATAAAATACGTCAAACCAACTCGCACGTATGAAGAATATAAGTATGATAAAATAAATTGTGGATGTGGTGGTAAATATACACCTAACTGCAAAGCGGAACATTTCAAGACGAAACGACACCAAGACTTCATAAATCAAACCTCTTCTTAAATTTACTTATTGCTCCTTCAATGGTCGGTTCCGACCAAAGTATCCATCTTGATAAAGCACCAGCACTTGTAGGGTCGTTCCAATCTTCGTTGGCTCTATGCCTTGCTAAATAAGATTCTCTTTTTTGTTTAGCCAATTCTTTATCTTGCTTGTAATATTTTGTATAGTCCATCATGCCCTTCGCCCCAAAGTGTGTAGTAATCGTCCGCCCATTATCTCTCTCAAATGTCGCCATGAGTTTCTTATCATTATTGGACGATGGTTTAATAGAGACAAGTCTCATATACTTATTTAAAAGATAATATTGTTTCTTTATGCTCTATTTTAAGAGGAGGGATACGATGGTCTACAAACTTGTTTTCTTCTTCCGTTGATTTAGCCAAAATCTCATAGACTTCATCAGAAAATCCGGGGAAGTTCTCTTGGTAGTAATCTGGACCATATACTTCATAGTTCACACTATTCCAGTCTAAATTATCATAACAATCTTCATCCGCACAATAGTCCAATAGTCCATCAAACATTTTGTTGAAGTTGCTTTCGTCGTGTTCAATCCATTCGCCTTTGTTTTTGTCGTTTAGGTCGTCGGCAGATGGGATAGACCCAGTATCTCGCTTGATTAAGTTTTTTGTATTATGAATAATATTCTTAAACTCTTGTTGTTGTTTTAGGGACATAAGTTCGCTTTCCTCCATATAATAGTTAAAATATTTTATTTTTTTCTTTTACTATGTATATAATGAATCCGATTAGTGATACTGAAAGCGAACCCGACCAAAACGAGCCTATTGTTGAATCTTTAGAAAAACCAAAACCAAAACGTAAACAAGCGCCTAAAAAAGTTAAAGTGGTTGACCCAGCACCAGAACCTGTTGAAGAACCAAAAGCACCTCCTAAATCAAAACGCCAAGCAAGCGAAAAACAATTGGAGGCTTTAAGACAAGCAAGGGAAAAAAGAGCGCTTGAACGACAAGCAGCAAAGGCAAAGGCAAGAGAACCAGAACCTGAACCCCAACCTTTAGAAAATCAACCTTTAGAAAATCAACCTTTAGAAAAGGTAGAACCAAAAGTCGTGGGGGGGCGCAACCCCCCTGTAGAACTAAAAGTCGTGGGGGGGCGCAACCCCCTTGTTGAACCAAAAAGGGGTTCTAAAGGGGACGCCCCTTTACCCGAACCTGAAGTCAAACCTAAAAGAAAATATACCAAGAAACCTAAAGCGCCTGAACCAAAAAGGGGTTCTAAAGGGGACACCCCTTTAGTCAAACAACAACTTCCTAAAATAGATTTTGTATAGTTTATATATATGAGTCTTCAAATTAAAGAACAACCAAATAAAAAATTAAAAATTATCAACACCGAGAACAATTTGGACAAGGTATTAGCAGATGACCTTCCTGAACCTTTGCCTCGGTATTCAGGATTCAATTGGGTGATCGCTGGTGCCTCGGGTAGTGGTAAAACAACTTTAATGACTTCTATTATGTCGCAACGCAAAAATAAAGGAAAGCGTCAATCTTACCGAAAAGTATTTGATAAAATATATATCATTAGTCCTACTTTAGGACAGGGTAAAAGCGCTAAAAATGACCCTTTTAAAGATGTACCCGACGACCAAAAGTTCAAAGAGTTTAATTTAGAAAACATAAATGAGATATACGAAACATTAGAAGCAAACCGAGACGATGATTTACATAGCGTATTGATATTAGATGATGTAGGAGCTCAAATCAGAAAAAACGCTCAAGCTGAAAAAAAACTGACTTCTTTATTACAAAATCGTCGTCATGTGTTTACTAGTGTCTTTACTCTCGTTCAACGATTTAGAGATTTACAAACTGGATTAAGAGCAAATATGTCTCACTTTTGTACTTTCAGACCAAAAAATGTATTAGAAGAAGAAGCCATATGTACTGAACTGATGCCTTTCCATAAAAAGAATTGGAGACAAATTATGGATTATATTTTTCAAAATGACGACAAATTTTATTTCTTGATGATAGACATGAGTCTTAAAAATACCAACAAATACTTATACTATAACAAGTTTAATCCATTGGATATTAACGAATCCTAAACATTATATACTATATAATCTACTTATATCATATATGCCTCCGAAAAGAAAGAAGCGATCTAAATCCAAACCACGAACAACCCAATCTCAATCACAGAGACAAAATGTAGTCGTGAATATTGGAACAACTAAAAGTAAATCTAAACCACGTAGGTCGTCTGGACGAGGTGGATTGCCGCCTCCAAGTTATATGCATAATTTAGCACCTACTTTTGTTACACAAGCACCACCAACCGACTATAATCCAGTCATTGGAGCCATTCAAGGTCTAACCGCTAAATTAAATGAAGAACCTCGCATACAAAACCCAGTCACGCCGTTGAGTTCTACCGTTCAAGCAACCCAACCTGCCCCATCGCAAAGCGCCGAACAAATGGCGGGTGAAGCCGCCTTACGCCGTGCTGGGCGAACTGCTGATAATTTTGTATCCCACGCAAGTCAAGTTCGTATGGCGGCCGCCGTACCCGTGGCTACAGTAGATTTTGTGATGCCTCGTGAAACCATCGGGACAAATAGACCCACAAGAGTCGTACCAGGAGAGATACCTAGAGAAGCAGATCAAGCCCAATTGAAGAAACCTGATATAGACCCATCAGACCCTTTTCATGCTCTTCCGAGTCACAGAAGGGCGGCGGCAGAAAAGTCCGATTCATCGCTTAAGGTGTCGTCTGATAGTGATTTGGATAGAATCAAACCAGGAGAAGGTGGTGGAGGACCTCCAAGGGTACTTAAAACACCACCCAAAGTGTTAGCAAGGTCAAAAAAACAAACAACAGAAAGAAAAGACAGACTGGACTCTATCCGAGAAAAAATTAAAAGGGGCGAACAGATTACTAATCAAGAATTAGCCTTCGTAAAGAAAACCGCTGGGACTAAAAAAATTCAGGACGAATTAGCAAAGGCAAAGAAATAATATAAATCCTTATTCCAAAATATGCGATACAAACCACAAGACGAAGACCTACACGATAAAATTAAAAAATAAAATATTTAGGGAATATATATGTCTCAACCTTTAGAAAATCAACCTTTAGAAAATCAACCTTTAGAAAATCAACCTTTAGAAAAGGTAGAACCAAAAGTCGTGGGGGGACGCAACCCCCCTGTAGAACCAAAAGTCGTGGGGGGACGCAACCCCCCTGTAGAACCAAAAGTCGTGGGGGGACGCAACCCCCCTGTAGAACCAAAAGTCGTGGGGGGACGCAACCCCCCTGTAGAATCAAAAGTCGTGGGGGGACGCAACCCCCAAATTAAGATTATTAGTGGTCACTCCGTATTCAACGAAAATGCTGTCGTCTTATCACAAAAGTTTAAATGGGCTTTGGAGACAAACTTTGACCCTCAACCCAACGACTTATATATTGTATATGGTGCTCACGAACTTGCTCATCAATTATTAGAAGTCCAATTTAGGAAAAACAACTCGTTCGGATATATCATTATGAATAGCGAACAAACCGAATCTCAATTCTTTAAAAACAAGTATTATTTGTCTCTTATGAAAAGAAATATAGTGTTTGATTATAATACTCTTACTACGGATTACTTGAAAGAAAAGCATGACATTAAAGTCTTATCTTATTTCTTTTTTGAGTTCATGAAGTTCCATGTTGAAGAAGAAAACCGATCATACGACGTAGCATTCATTGGGTCTAAAAACGAACGACGGGAAGACTTCATCAACCTAATTAAAAAGCAATATCCCGACTTGAATGTGTATGTCGATTTTGAATGGAAACATAGCAACGCCGAATCACTCACCAAAATCCTACAACAATGTAAAGTCGTCTTGAATATTCCTTATTATAAACATAACCCATTAGAAACTCACCGTATCAACAAGGCTTTATCATGTGGATGCGATGTCATTAGTCTTAACTCAGCCGATGACGATGCTAATACATTTTATAAAGATTATTGTGTAATGACGGACGACCTCATTGGAGCAGTAGGGGATTACTTTATAAGGGGTGACCCCCTTAAGAACCCCGATAACAAACCTGAAAACGATAAACGGGTTGTTAAGGGAAAATCCCTTAAATCTTATGAAGAGTTGGTGAAGACTTTGTCGCAAAAGTTCAACCCTCATATGTGCTTTATTGTCGACCACGTCCATAAAAAATTGTTGTCTATATCTAATGGAGACAAAGACGAAGTGGTTCACGAACAAACCCCCGCCGATGACAACGTGTCCACCGACGAAGCAACGGAAGTCGCATTGGGAGACAAAGTTTGAAAAAGATTATCCTTTTGTTAAATGGACACTACGTGATTTATCTTTAAAATTTATGATACCTATTCATGTGTTAAAACCAATGATGGACGACAAGGTGAAGACGATTAAATACATATACGAGAATGTTTAGAATATATTATATACGTCATATATATAATGTATCAAGTGCCTTTGGGTGGGCAAACGTTAAGCACGGCGTCGGTGTCGATAGATACAAACATCTCGTCGACCAATGCTTCTTTGGGCAACGTCAGTATTAAGAACGCCACGATCGGTAATTTAAAGGCAACCATCGTCTCCCAAAATACAATGAACGTGAGTATTTTAAATGCTTCACAACTCAATCTGCCCGAAGATTATATCATACCAAGATTAAATGTAAGTGTATTGACTTCAGCAAAAGAAAACTTTACCAATATGTCCGCCACGAATATATCCGCCACCAACATCACCGCTACAAGCATCACTGCTCCTAATGTACAGGGTGTTCTTACAGAAGGGCAAAATATCGTCATTGATGAAAATAACGTCATAAGTGCTATTAATCAAAACCTCCCAGCGTCTGCTAATTTTAGCACATTGAATATCAGTCAAATGAATGCTTCCAATATTTCTACTGGCGATATGACCATAGGGAATACAATGACCTTAGACAATAAGTTATTGAATGTGAATAGCACCAACAACGTCACGCAAAACAGCGGGGACTTGATTACGAGTGGGGCAGTGAATAATGCTTTAAACGGC
>Ga0307930_1002087_pt1 | contig 15437 bp, 21 predicted proteins | sample OrgLakmetageno46_FD_203161 | JGI IMG/M metagenome (GOLD analysis project Ga0307930, IMG submission 203161) | Saline water microbial communities from Organic Lake, Antarctica - #46 | ecosystem: Environmental > Aquatic > Non-marine Saline and Alkaline > Saline | place: Antarctica: Organic Lake... | reverse complement strand
TCCCTGGAGCTAGCGACAAAACTAAGTCCATCTTTAAAGCCGTTTCTATCACAGAAAAAAGATCACGACAGAGCAGAGGCATTTCTTCTTGCTTATCTTGCATGCCAATATCATGCCAACTTAACATCTTAAACATTACAAAAGTTTAATGTTCAAATTGATTTAGATGTGTTATTATACTTGCATAAACAATTAAAACCAAAAAGGAGAACTTAATATGTATTATGAAGAACCAATCAGGATTGACTCACAAATACATGATGACCCAGACTTCAATGCAACTTTTAAAGATGTTATTGCGCTCAAAAGTCCTTGCACTGGTTGTTATCTTGTAGATCATTGCGGTAAGAACCTTACAGCATGCAAACAGTTTTATAAGTTTGTTCACCGTTCAGATGAAGGACAAAGGGACAGGTTGGATATGCCAACCCGTGAAATTTATTTTGAACTTTTCCCAGAGGATTTTAGAGATGTTAACAAAGAATATGAAGGTAGATAATAAGATGACAAAAAAGAAAATTAATCAAGAAATGTATCAGAACGCAGCCAAGAACCCTTTGATTGCAAATTCTGAAACAGTAAATAAAACCGTTTCAAAAAGAGGAATCAAAAAAGTAGGGCGTCCATACGTTTCTGAAGAATTGTTAATGGTAGTTATTGACAGAATGTGCGAAGGTGAATCACTTAATCAAATTTGCAAAGATGAGAAAATGCCAAGCCGTGGAACTGTTCTTAATTATGCATTGTTAAAGAGAGATGCAAAAGAAGAATGGGTTCAGAAGTTCTCTCAAGCTTATGAAATTGCAAAAATGGTTAGGGCAGAAAGTTGGGCTGATGAAATGACAGAACTGGCAGATCAAACAGTTCCGGTTTCTGAAGAGATACAGAAAACAAAACTTCAAATTGAAACAAGAAAATGGCTTGTTGGCAAACTACTTAATCAATTTGGTGATAAGTCAAGGCACGAAATAACAGGAGCAGACGGGGGAGCGCTTAAAACTGAAAATTCTGTTGTCTTTTATCTACCAAGCAACGGGCGCAATGATAAATCACTTGAAGACCAAAACCAAAACCAAATAGAGGAATAAATATGGCTTATTTAATTTCACATGAGTATGATGCAAAAGAAAATATATTGTATATGTCAGCGGTGGCAAATGATGAGGACAATATTGGATTTATGAAAAATGTTAATGTTGAAATAAAAACACTTCTTAATGCAGACTTCATTGTTAATAAATTTAAACAGTTCCTTTATAATCCAGAAACTCTTTCTGATAAGGATAGGAATATCATACAATCACACATCAAAAGCAATTATTAACCTTTAAGTTAACGCCCCTTAATCGGGGCACTTAATTATTGAATCCAAACATTACAAAAAGTTAATAAAATAGTTCTTTACTTTTTTGGTTTCTGGTCGTATAATATATACATGGACTTGAGAAAAGGCAGAAGTTCAGATTAAACCAAACTAAAACCAAAGGAAATTAAAATGAAAATTAAAATTAGCACTAAAATTACACTTAAGCATTTAGAAATCGAAGTAAAAGAAACTGGAAGTATAGAATTTACTGCACAAAGTCTTGACCATACAGGTTCAGCACTAAAAGAAACAGATATCCATGAGGTTTCAAATAAAAAAAAGGGCCAGGTTTATAATTATAAAAGAATATTATTTCTTGGCAGCTTAGGTTTTTCAGGCTTAGAGATAACGAGCGAAGAAGCAGAAGAAATTGTAAATATTATTTTTTCATAATGAATAAAGCCCCTTAAATGGGGCAATTAAAAAAAACTAAACTAAAATTAAAAGGTGTTAAGATGAGAAATTCAAAGGTTGTTAACGGAAACAAAATTGCAATTGTAAACCCAAAAGTTTTTGAATCAGATAATAATTCAATTATTTTAAGTTTTGAATTACAGGTTCCAAGAAATTTATTTGAAATCAAAATATTAATTGAGGAAGGAGAGATTTCAAATGTTATTAATCAGGATTCTTTTGCAGATGCATATGATTATCTTGATACTTTTATGCGACCTTTTGATATAGACAAAGTTATAAAATTTATTGATGCAACAAGTGAAAGGATTGCAAGAAAAATTATTTTAAGCCAGGAGAATAAAAATGTTTGATATTGTATACTTATCACAAGGCCGGAAAGTTTCAATTATTATTGATGATGTTAATTATAATGAAATCTTAATGGCACATGAATTTGATATAAGGATTGAATTTTCTGAAGATGGTTTTTCATTTAAGTATATCCTTAATGACAATGAAAAAGCAGATATAAATGATTGTGATGAAGCAATATATTTTATTGAATTTATTGAACAAGAATCATTCACATCAAAAGACATTGATTTGCTTAATGACTCAATCCAATCTTTAATAATGATTAGTTCGGTTATCTTAAGTTGAAAAATATAAAGTAATTTGATATAATGGGTTCTTAAAGAACCCTTTTTTTTATGGAGATATTAAAATGAAAACAATTTATAAATTGCCTTCAAAAATTTTGTATTACACCGGAACATTCATAACCTTGTGCGGAATAGGCTTGTTTGTTTTTGGGCATATGATTGCGGACTTTGCAAGAGACAAGGAAAAGAAAGCATAAGTGAATATTATAAAGCCGCAGGAAGGCCCCCAGCAACAGTTTTTAAGCACTTCAGCAGACATTGCCATATATGGCGGAGCGGCTGGCGGTGGAAAGACTTTTGCCCTTTTATTAGAGCCGATGCGGCACGTTCAGAATAAAAATTTCCATGCTATTATATTCAGGAGAACCAGGGTTCAAGTAAAACAAGCGGGTGGACTTTGGTCAGAAGCCGAAAAGCTATATCCAAATATTGGAGCCATACCAAATAACACGGATTTAACTTGGAAATTTCCATCAGGAATGAAAGTTGGATTTTCATATTTACAAACTGACGCAGACAAGTATCAGTATCAAGGCGCACAGATTCCATTAATTGGATTTGATGAGTTGACTCATTTTAAAGAAGATCAATTTTTCTATATGCTTTCACGCGTTCGTTCTGATTCGGGTGTTAGAGGTTATATAAGATGCACAACGAACCCTGACCCTGATTCATGGGTTGCAAAATTTATTGATTGGTGGATTGGTGAAGACGGTTATCCTATACTTGAGCGTTCGGGCGTTGTCCGCTGGTTTATAAGAAAGCATGATGACTTGGTTTGGGGAGACTCAAGAGAAGAATTAATTGAAAGGTTTGGCGATAAAGTAAAACCCAAATCAGCAACGTTTATAAAAGCAGGACTTGAAGACAATAAAATCCTAACAGAAAAAGACCCAGATTATGAAGCCAATCTTCAATCCTTGCCCTATGTTGAAAGAATGCAACTATTGGGTGGAAACTGGAAAATTCGCCCAGCCGCTGGCCTATATTTTAGAGCAGATCAATTTAAGTATTGTGATAAGCACGAAATGCCAAAATTTAAAAGATTAGTAAGATACTGGGACAGGGCGGCAACTGAAAAGACAGCAACAAACAACCCAGACGCAACAGCAGGCGTTTTAATGGGTATTCCAGAAGACTTTGAAACATTCCCAGCCTATTATGTTATTGACGTTGTTAAGTTCCACAAGGGGCCACGGGACACATTGAAAGCAATAATGGATACAGCAGAAAAGGACGGAAAAGAAGTTGAAATTGGAGTTGAGCAAGACCCAGGCCAAGCAGGTAAGGTTGAAGCACAATTTCTTGTTGGAAATTTGAGAGGATACACAACAAAAATTGTTGTTGCGTCCGGAAAAAAACTTGCGCGTGCCACTCCTTTCAGCTCGCAATCACAGGCCGGTAATGTTATAATTGTCAGAGACATGACATGGAACGGTGATTATATAAAGGAACTTGAGGCATTTGATGGATCTGAAAAAGGTCATGATGATCAAGTTGACGGAAGTTCTGGCGCGTTTAATATGCTAAATGAAAAAAAGAAAAAAGTATTTATTGGGAGAGCAAAATAATGACAAATAGAACAAATATTGAAAGGTTAAGCCAAATTCCACCAAGAACAGGAAGGCAAATAACTGAAGATGGTGAAATTATAAGCAATTCACAAAAAACAGTTTTGGAGTTCTTTTCTAATGCTTCTGAATTAGCTTTGGCGGGAATGCTTAATTTTGCAAAATCTGTTGAAACCGTTAATGCAGATGAATCAATTACATTTGTTATAAAAACAGGGGCGAACCATATTTGTCAATTTGCAAGAAATTTAACTGTTAGTTCAAGTTTTTGGGAAATTGAAGTTTTAACAGGGGGATCTTTTTCGGGTGGGACATTAATTACTTCAAGAAATACCAGAATTGGGGAAGCTGCTTTCGGAAACACTGTTGAAATATATTCAGGATCAACAGTTTTAGGCGCAACCGTTGGGGAAATAGATTTTATAGCAGCATCTTCACGAAATAAAGATTCTGGAATATCTGGCGCTTATCCTGGAGCAATAATAACATATCCACCAAATTCAATATTTGCGGTAAGGTGCAGCAATAAGGACGCAACAAATGATAGTTCTAAAATATCATTTCAATATATTTTTTCTGAAATTACACCAACACAAATGCAAAAAATAAGAGGTATATATGTCATCTAATTTAAAATTTATGAAGCCAAGCCAAATTAAGCAAAGTAATTTCGCAAAAGCGCAAGAGGTAATGGGAACAACATCTTCAGCGGTTTGGACTCAACACAAAACAAATGAAATGCTTGTTGAAGGCTATGAAGGTAATTCATGGGTTTATGCTTGCATTCATAGAAAGATGCAGGCAGCTGGAAGTGTTCCTTTAGTTCTTCAAGAATACAATGAGGAAGACGGCTTCAAAGATTTTAAAAATGATCACCCATTAAAAAAGCTAATGAACTCTTGCCCTGGATTGAGCGGGAAAGAACTTGTGCAAATGATAGTCGGGCAAATGGACATACAAGGCCAATTCTTTGCTAAAATAACCTATGGCGGAAGAGGTGGGTTAACTCCACTTGAAATTTACCCAATGCCAATTGGTTCATGTTCAGCCGTTGAAATAGACGGTGAAGCAAAGCAATTTAAATATATGAAAAGAGATGGAAGAACAGAAACGCTTGAAGCAAAAGAAGTTCTTCACATTAAAGACCCTCACCCTGATACAATTTTCAGAGGAATGGCACCGCTTAAAGCTGGTGGAAAAGCGGTTGACGTAGATAATGAGGCAGCAAACTGGCAGAAAATAAGCATGCAGAATAGGGGTATTCCTGACGGTGTTTTTACAATGACCGGAGATATTGGACCCGATGAGTGGGAAGAAGCTTCAAGACAGGTTTCTGAAAATTACACCGGCATTGAAAATTCACGTAAGCCTTGGGTTGTTGCCAATGCGAAATTTGAACAGATGAGTCAAAGCATGGCGGATTTAGATTTCATGCAAGGCCGAAAAATGACACGTGAAGAAATTTGTGCAGTCCTTGACGTTCCGCCACCTTTGGTTGGAATTCTTGATAAGGCCAATTATTCAAATATAGAAACAGCCAGAAAAATATTTTGGATTGATTCAATGATTCCAAAACTTTCATTGATTGCTGACCAGATAACAAGCAAATTTGTCAAGCCTAACGAAAAATTAAGAATGGTTTTTGATACATCAAAGGTTGATGCATTGCAAGAGTCATTGACTGAAAAACTAACTTCAGCAAAAGACCTTTTTGGAATGGGCGTTCCTTTAACAGTAATCAATAAAAAACTTGAGATGAATCTTGGTATTGAAGAAATCCAAGGACTTAACGTTGGATATTTGCCTGGTGCTTTAATGCCAACAACTTTTGCGTCAACCCCTGGAGCTTCAAAGGACAAAAACCAGTCCACCGACGAAGTCGGAGAAGATTCCAGTTCAAGAATGAGTGATGAGGATTTCGATAGAATTTCATCTGTTATGGATAAGGTTATAACCAACCAAATGACAAGGGAAGCAGCAATAAAACTTTTAAATATTGCAATACCTTATCTTGATGTTTCTAAGATCGAAGAGTTAATTCCAGTTGTTGAGGTTTCAAACAATGCTGATTAAAGCCGGAAAGAAAAAACTATTAACTGGCAAAACAAGGCAGGAAGAAAGACGAACCCAGCAAATGTTGCAATCAAGAATAGGTAATGCAATGATGCCTGCGCTTGATTCAGAATTTAATAGGACAATAAACAAACTTGTTGACTCATACGAAGAAACCCAGGGTTCAACAGAACTATTTGTTTTTGAACTTGAAAAGCATGAGAAAGAACTTGGCGCGGTCTTAGAAAGAGAATGGAATAGGGCGGCGATCATGGCAGGAGAAAGAATAATTGGTTCCGCCAAATGCATGCACGGAAATCACTTTATAAGAAAGGAAACTATTCAAGAAAGTTTCTTAAGTAGAGTTCAGTTTTTTATTTCAACCATTGCACTCAAAAAAGTAGTTGGACTTTCACAAACAACCGTTGAACAAGTAAGAAGTAAAATATCAATAGGACTTGCTGGCGGTTTTTCAACTGATGAAATAGCAAAAAATATTAGAGGAACTTCTGGACAGATGTCCAAATATAGATCAATGATGATTGCAAGAACTGAAGGACATTCAGCTTATAATTTTGGATCACAAGCAGGAGCGCAAGCAAGTGAATTAATGCTTGAAAAGGAATGGATTTCATCGGGGGATATAAGAACAAGAGACGGTGAAAATGGATTTGACCACGACGGCGCAGACGGCGAAACAGTTGGCGTTGATGACTTTTTCATTATGACAAGTGAACCCTTGATGTATCCTGGAGATCCATCAGGAAGCGCAGGAAACGTTATTCATTGCCGTTGTGGTAGTGGGCACGTGATTTTATAAGATGCAATTAGAAGTTAAATTTGATACAATTAAAATATATTAATTAAGAGGAATTAAAATGTTTAACAAAGAAATGAAATCAGCTATTTCAAAAGCTATTCAGCTTGGAATCGAAAAAGGTTTTGACGTTGAGAAATCTGTTATTGAAACACTTGAGCTTGCCGAAAAAGGAGAGTTGCCAACCGGCATTAAATCAAATTCAGCACCAATTGTTAAAAGTTTTGAAATCAAAAACGCAAAAATTGACATGGAAGAAAGAATGGTTTCAGGCTATGCATCAACCTGGGATTTAGATCAGACAAATGATGTTATTCATATGGGCGCATTTAGAAAATCATTAAGTGAAAGGTCAATTAAACTTTTATCACAACACAATGAATTAATTGGAAAAGTTATTGAAGCATATGAAGATGAAAAAGGTCTTTTTGTAAGTGCTTATATATCAAAAACAAGTCGTGGTGATGATGATTTGCAACTTGCAAAAGATGGCGCACTTGATAAATTTTCTATTGGCTTCAGTATACCAGGCGGAAAATATGAAGTTGATGAAAAGGGAATAAGGCATATATATGAAATAAAATTATATGAAGTTTCATTGGTCACTTTTCCGGCAAATGAAGCGGCAATTGTTCTTGGAGTTAAGGGAACATATGAAGATGAATTGCAAAAATTAAATGATGAAAATTCTGAAGATAATTCTGAAGATAATTCTGAAGATAATTCTGAAGATAATTCTGAAGATAATTCTGAAGATAATCCTGAAAATGAAAAAGATAAGGAACTTGAAAAATCACTTCAAGAATTTATTGATTTCACAAAGTCTTTTAAGGATAAATCAGAACTTGAAAAGTCATTGAAAGAATTTTCTGAATATACAAAATCAGTAAAATACTGAAAACATTGTTAACGGGTTGACACGCCAAGTATAAGTTAGTAAAATGATTATAGTTGGCGTTGCACTCACAACATTAAAAAATGGTGAGCCGCTTTTGAACAATTAGCCGCGCAAGCACTAATCCGAAAGTCAGCTTAACTTTAAAACTTAAATAACACAAATCAAAGGTATAAAATTATGGATATTAAAAAGCTTTTAGACGATGCACACACAGAGATGAAATCACTTGTTGAGCGTCAGTCTAGTGAAATTAAGAATATTGGTGAAGTTTCAGCCGATACCGCTAAGCAATTAAAATCAGCTGAAGCGCGTCTTGTTGAAGTTTCAAAAGAAGTTGATGAAAGACTTGTTGAAATTGAAAAGAAATCTGGCCGTCTTTCTGCCGGAATGAATGAACTAAAATCAGCTGGCGAAATTTTCGTTGAATCTGATGAGTATAAAAATGCACGTTCACGTGGACTTAACTCAACAGGTGCCGTTGAAATCAAAGACATAACAAGCGCGGCTGGTTCAGCTGGAGCGGTTGCATTGACTCAAAGGGTTCCTGGTATATTTCGCGATCCTGCCGATAGACTGGTTCACATTCGCGACCTTATCAATGTCCAACAAACTTCAAGTGGTTCAATTGAATACTATGTTGATTACAGTGGTTTTGACAACCAAGCCGGATCACAGAATGGCGAACTTACTGCCAAAAATAAGTCAAACCTTGTTCTTGAGCAGCGCACAGAGTCAATTAAGACAATTGCACACTGGGTTCCAGCTTCACGTCAGGTTTTAGAAGATGCGCCTATGCTGCAAGGCTATATTAACAATCGCTTGTCTTATGGCCTAAAGCTTGAAGAAGATAGTCAATTGCTTTATGGTGATGGAACTGCCGGAACTCTTACTGGTATCATGAATACAGCTGGTGTTCAGGATCATGGAGACCGTCCAGCCACTGATGACTATGTTAGTCATATCAGGAAGGCAATGACCAAGGCGCGTTTGTCAAATTACCAAGTCGACGGATTAATAATTAATCCTGCTGATTGGGAAAAGATAGAATTGCTTCAGAACGATACAGGCGACTATATTTGGATGTGGTATATGTCTACACAAGGACAGCCGCGCATGTTCCGCGTTCCAATCATCGAAACAAACGCAATTGCACAAGGTGATTTCTTGCTTGGAAACTGGGCAATGGCCGCAACTTTGTGGGATCGTCAGCAGGCTAATGTTCGCATCAGCGAAAGCCACGCCGATTTGTTTATTAAAAATGGTGTTGCAATCCTTGGTGAAGAGCGTATCGGACTTACTGTTGAGCGTCCAAGCGCATTTGTTAAAGGTTCATTTGTCGAAGCAGTATAAGAATCTGAACTTGAAATGAAAACAGGGTGGTGGTATACTATGTATATCATCACTTTTTTATTATTTAAAAAAAAATAAACCAAGGGGCAAAATATGAAAGAATTAACAGCACTTAAAAACTGGAAAGGTTCAGAAGGATTTGTTAAAAGAGGCGATTCATTCACAGCTTCAACAAATGAAAGAGAAAAAGAATTAATTAAATCAGGTCGTGCAATTTTCTTAAATGAAAATAAATCACTTGAAGTTAAAGAAACGAAAGGCGGTTCAACTCCTGATAAAATAGAAAATAAAGATTTTGAAATCAAAGAAAAAAAAGCACCAGTAAAAAGGGCAAAGGCAAAGCCTAAAACTGAAGATAATAAGGGGAAATAATACATGTTTGCATATAACAGAGTTTCATCAAAAAGCACAAAAACACCTTGGATAATGGCAACCGCCGTTAAAACTTCAACGCGTGCTAATGTTCCCGGTCTTTCTGTTTCAGATTTGTCAGCTTTCCTTGGTTTCGGTGATTTCTTTTCACCTATAGAACAAGCAATGCTTCAAAGTTTTCTTGATGCTTCAATTGAAATGTTATCAAAATATACAGGTTATGAACCTTCAGATATTAATTATACAATAAAATATGACAGACACCCAATGGCGCTTGATTACACTGGTGGAATTTCAGGATCAGGAGAATATTCAGAATGGATTAATATACCAAGAAGGCCTGTTAAATCAGTTAATGAAATAAGAATTTCTGATGATGTAATTACAGATTATGAAACCGATACTGAAAGCAATCCAGCCAGGGTTGGTCTAATATCCTATTCATCTTCATACAATTATCCTTCTTTTTCTGAAATTGAAATTGATATAACATGTGGGCCGACAGGAGATGTTAACCCAGCCTTTATTGTTGCTGCCTTACTTCTTGCTTCATACATTTATAATAACCGTGGTTGCGCAATGAATAATGCAATTTCAGATTCTGGAGCTGCCGCAATGATAAGACCGCTTAAAGTTGCAATTGGAGGTTTATAATGTCTTTTTGTTCAGATATAAAAACAAGTGAATTAAATTATCTTATAAAAATATATGAGAAGGTTAATGTATCTTCAGATGGTCTTGGCGGATATATAAAGTCCTGGAATGAACTAGGAAGCACCAGAGCAAAAATAACTTTTTCAGCTGCAAAAGACAATATAACAGGTCAAGTTTTAGGAACAGCATCACAAGCAAAAGTTATTTTAAGGAAGTCAGTGCCAATTTTAAAAGGATATAGAATTGACATTGCTGGTTCTGAAATTCAATATGAGTGTATTGGTTGCAATCCTGAAGATCCTTTTTCAAATTATAAACAGTGCTATTTTAGGCGCGTAGAGCATGAGAAGGTTTAATGTCAAAATCATCAGTTAAGTTTTCACAAGAAGATGTGTCAAAAGAGATTTCAAACAACTCAAGAAAAATCGTTGAGTCATTCGCACGACTAACAGAAGCACAGGTTAAAAAGAACATAATAAGAAGCACTCCAACAGGTAATACATATCAAGTTCCTGGAACGTCGGTAAGTTATACAGCCTCATCACCAGGTGAAGCACCAGCAAACAGAACAGGAGCACTTGCAAATTCATACGCAACTGAAGTTATTTCAGATAAAGAAGCAATTGTTTTTAGTAATTTAAAATATGCAAAAATTGAATTTGGGTTTGGTAATATTGCACCGCGTCCAGCTTTGAGGCCTGCAAGAGATCAGATAATGAAAGACAAGGATAAAATCATAAAATCAGCAATAAAAGGAAAAGGAAAATGAGAGAAATAGTTCAATCAATATTTAATGTATTATCTTCTGATTCTGGATTATCTTCATTATTGACTGGTGATGGTCTAGGAAACCCAGCTATATATTCTTCTTGGGGTCTGCGTGAGCATGGACCTTATATAGTTTTGACATACTTACCAGCTTCAGAGGAGTATTACAATCAAAATTCAATGGAACTTCAGTTGGATATTTTCGACAGAGACGAAACAGAAGGAGAAAGTTATGTTCGATGCTATGAAATAAGAGATAATGTTGTTAGGATTTTAGATGGATATAATGACGGACAAGGAACTTTCAATCTTAGATCTTATTATAATTCAGAAAATACAGTTAAAGAAGACAAAGGAAGATACAGAAGATATTTAATTTCTTTTGAGATTAGATTTCAAAGAACTTTTGATGTATAATTAACATATAATATTAAATTTACGTAAACTTTAAATATAGAGGAAATTAAAATGGCTAGAAATTTAGGTATTACCACAGAAACAGCTAAGAGAATGATACTGGACGCGGGTGCGGTTTTCATTAACTATGGCGAAACTGACGAACGCCTATTGGGCGCAACAAGAGAAGGATCGACATTTGTCGTTGAACAAGATGTTCGTGAAATTGAAGTTGACGGCTTGAGAGGCCCAACAAAGGGTTTTAGACGCGTTATTGAAGAGCATGTAAGACTTACTGTTAACCTGCTTGAAATGACACCAGAGAACGTTGAACTTGCCTTGATTGGTTCATCAACGACTACTGACGGAACTCATGATGTTATAAAGAGAAATCTTCAAATGTCAGAAATCAGCTATATAACAAATATTGCAATTGTTGCTGATTATTCCGATGGTTCTGGTCAACCAGTTATTATTGTAATCAATAATGCTCTAATGGACGGGGAATTCACTCTTGATTTTACAGACAGGGAAGAAAGCACAACTGAATTACAGTTCACAGCGCATTTTGATCCCGAAGGAAATCTTGACGAATCACCTTTTGAAATTAGGTTCCCGACCCAAGCAGCTTAACCCCTGGAACTTAAAAGACCAAAACAAGTCTGGCCGCATTGCGGCCTTTCTTTTTATACAAAATAAGGCTTGACCGATAAGACTTATAATGTCATAATATAAACTTAAGAATACAAATAAAACCAAACCCAGGAGGCCAAACATGGCGCATAATGTAAGAGAATTAAACGTTGAAGATATGATGCTTGTTTCAGAAATAATTGATGAGCTAGTATCAAACCTTGATAAAGAAACAATTGATTCAATTTTCGGCGGAGAAGGAAACGGAAAAGACGTTGGCTTGTCAGTTGTAAAAGTTGCAATTAAACACGCAAGAAAACCAGCCTTTGAATTTTTAGCAAATGTTAATGATCTTGGAATTGATGAATTCAAAAAGAAACCGGCATCATTTATAACAGATACAATTGAAGCAATTAAGGATAATCCAAAAAATAAGGATTTTTTTTCAGAGCTTCGCAAGTTTCTGCCCGGTGCGTAAGTTCTGAAGAAAAAGCGGTAGGAATATTTTGGGAGGAAACAGAAAAACTTCTTTCAAGATATTCCTATTCTATAGAATACATTCTTAGCATGAAGTATTTTTTGTTTTCAAAGATACATTCGGCATCAATTATAAATATTGAAAGAGAAAATAAAGAAAGCTTTCTACCTTCTGCGCTTCATTTCTGGCTTGAACATGTTTCTGGATCGAATAGCAATAAAACTTATGCTAAAATGTGCGAAGAATTAGGTTTAATTGAGAAGCAAAAAGAAAATAAGCTTTCAAATAAAATTGAGGCAAAGAATGCGGTGGAACGGGCAAGAAAAATAATTGATCTTGACAAAAAAAGAACAAAGAGGAATTAAAAAATGGCAAACGCGTTTGAGGTAGTCGGAAGATATATAATTGAAGGTGCTGACAAAGTAAGATCACAAATTGATGGCGTTTCAAATTCAGCGCGTAAATCAAGTTCAGAACTTGGGTCAACTGCATCAAGCGCAAACAAGGCAAGTTCTAATTTAAAAGGAACCGGAAAAAGCGCAGAATCAACAGCAAAAAAGATTGACAGGGCTTCAAAATCACTTAATAAATTTGGCGACAGCGTAAAAAGAACTGGCGACAGAATGACATTAATGGTTTCTGGACCACTTATTGCAGCCGGTGCGGGAGCAATAAAACTTGCAAAAGATTTTGCAAATACAGCTGACTCACTTCTTGACGCAGCAGCGGCAACAGGCGCAAGCACTGATGCAATTCAGCAATGGAAATATGTAGCAAAACAAGCTGGAACAAGCACAAAAGTTTTTGAAGATTCTGTTATGCGTATTAATCGAATGATGCCACAATTTGAAAAAGGAACGGGCGCAACTTCAGAAGCCGTTGCAAGGCTTGGTCTTGATGCAAAGAAATTTGCTGGACAAGATCCATCAAAAACAATGTTGCAAATTGTTAACGCTCTTCAAAGGGTAGAAGACCCAGCTAAAAGGGCTGAAATTGGAACCGCTTTGTTTTCAAGAAGGTGGGAAAGTCTTGCGCCTGTCGTTGATTTAGGCGAAAAGGCGCTTTCTAATTTTATGAAAACAGGTTCAAAATATGCACATTCAAATGCAGATCTTCAAAAGTCAAATAATTTTAGAATGGCTATTGAAAGGTTAGGCGCGGCATTTACAAATGCGAAAGAAAAACTTGCAATTGCTTTAATGCCAATCCTCAATGATCAATTTGTTAATGCTCTTGAAACTTCAGTTGTTCCCGCCGTTGTGAGTCTTATAGCTGGACTTGCAAACCTGGTTAAAGCTTTTGCATCATTACCAGCACCAATACAAAGCATGATCGTTGGCGCATTAGGTTTCGTTGTGGTAGTTGGCCCACTTCTTTCTATTTTTGGAAGACTTATTAAAATAGTTTCAAGCTTCAGAGGTGCGGCAAGAATTGCAATCACTGCATTTAATGGTATAAGGGTTGCATTGGCCGTTCTTTCCGGTCCGGTTGGTCTTGCAGTAATTGCCGGAATATCCGCAATAATTCTTGTATTTAAAAATTGGGGTTCAATATCTGACTTTGTTAAAAAAATGTGGGAAGGTTTTATTTCATGGTCATCTTCAGCATTTAGTAGAATGTCAAGCATGATTGTGGGAGCTATAAAAGGCCTACCAAGTGCTATATTTGGAATCTTTAAGTCAGCAGGGGATAGGGTAATGGCATGGTTAAAACCCTTTACAGATAGCGTTGTGAAGACGTTTAGAAACATGTATGCAAAAATAACCGGTGCTAAACTAAGCGCGGACACATCAGCGCTTGCAGACTCAATTGCAAGCAATTCAAGATCATCAAGTTCAAGAAGATCAAGTTCTTCATCTTCATCTTCTTTAGGTCAATCATCAGGAAGCACGTATGTTGATATGAGAAATTCAGTTTTCCGTGATGACAGGGATATGCTTGATAGATTAAGGAGGCAAGGTAAAGGCTTAACAGGGGGAGGAATTTCATGATTAATTCAGATTTTATCCAAGAAGTTTATATTGGCGGTTTTTTAACACATGTTTCTGATATGTCAATTCGTGAAAGCGTTGATGAGGTAATTGGTCAATTTGATTTTAGGGTTCCAGCTTTTGTTAATTCACAAGAAGCACTTGATGAACTTGACTTGGGCGCTGAAGTTTCGATAACACAAACAGCCAGCGGAAGAACGATAACCTGGATTGCAAGCATTGATGAGATCGATGATAGCCGATTAAGCAACGGGGATTATTATATAATCAAATGTTCAGGAGAGGCGGAGAGACTAACAAGAAGGAAGTTCACTTATGTTTTTTCAGGAATGTCAGCATCTGAAGTTATAATTGATGCAATGAATCGTTTTGGTCAGTATTCAAACATTTCAACTTCAGGTGTTGAATACAACGGGCAACAAGTTGGTTCTATACTTTTAAGAGAAGAAACAATTTATGACTTACTTGCCAAAATGTCAGCAAGAACGGGTTGGAGCTGGAGGGTCAATAATAGTGTTTTGGAATTTTTTGATGCACAAACAAAACTATCACCTTTTGATCTTGAGTCCGGAAAAAATATTGCTTCTGATAGCTTAATGTTAAAAAGAAATATTAAAGAAGTAAGGAACGTATTAAGGTCAGAGGCATATGAATATAAGCCTATAATCACAACAAGAACAATTGATGGGTGTTCATCTGCCATATTTGGAACAAAGTTTAATCCTAATGAATGGGAGTTGTCCGGCACTCCAAAAATAACTTCACCTGTCGAACTAACAAAAGAATATATTGATGAAAATGAACTTGCATTAATAAGTGTTAATGTTGATCTTTTTTCAGGTCGAATTTCTTTTTCAAGGCCTGCGTATATTGAAGAAGATACAACAGAAGCGCAAAATCAAACAAATCAAATTACTGTTGAATATTCAGTTAGAAGAAAGGTAATGGTTGAGGCAAGACAAGTTGCATCAATATCACAATATGAAGTGCGGGAAGGTGTTTTCAATGCCGGAAACGGCGGCGATGATATAGA
>Ga0307930_1002085_pt1 | contig 15442 bp, 14 predicted proteins | sample OrgLakmetageno46_FD_203161 | JGI IMG/M metagenome (GOLD analysis project Ga0307930, IMG submission 203161) | Saline water microbial communities from Organic Lake, Antarctica - #46 | ecosystem: Environmental > Aquatic > Non-marine Saline and Alkaline > Saline | place: Antarctica: Organic Lake... | reverse complement strand
CGTTTTTATAAAAATCAAATAAAGGTCCTTTTCCAGCAATTAAAATTTCAAAATTACTAGCCTTCAATTCCTCTGCGACTTGTATAACTAAATCTATTCGAGATCGCTCCTCAATTCCTCTAACAACTAATACTTTTATTTTAGTTGGGTCAAATTCTACATTCTTTTTAGTTTGCGAATTATTTAGGTTATATGTTTCTAGGTGTGAGGTGTTATGTATTATTTTGAAATTTTTTGAATCAGAAAATAAACTCATATTTTTGGTATAATGAGATATAAAATGTACAAATTTAACCCTTGAATATAATATTTTTTCTAGTGGATAGAACAGGGCTTTTAGTTGATGACCTACCGCTTTGTTTTGATAATACAAGGCATCATGAACCGTTAGTAAATTGGTTTGAAATAGGCAAAATAAACTCATCAAAGGATTGTGGGAATGTATAAAAACGGATTTTTTTTTCCTTTTTATCTTGCTCACAAACCAATTGAGTACTATAAAACCCAAAAAATTATTTTTGATGCCTACGCATAAAAAATCTTTGTATTTATACACACTCGTAGTATCGTCCCAATGAATGTAATAATTCATGCTACTAGGACTAGCTTTTGATTGAAAATCGATAACATTTTCAACACCTCTTTTGTGCTTCAACATATTGTTAAAACCTAAATACAGTACTTTTGTATTTGTAAAGGTATGCTTCATCTTCTACTTGGTAAGTTGCCTTTTAAGTGCTTCCAAATATTTTTTACCCCATCGCAAATCGGGTTCCATATAGTTGCCTTCTGCCCACTCATTCCATGATTTTAAAAATATAATTTTATGCTGAGGTTGTTTATCCTCAACAATAGCAACCATTTCCTGTACATGTGTTTCAAAATATTCGGGTGTAGAGTTAGTTAAGACCATTCCCTCTCTACCACTTCTAGCAGAATGGTCCCAACCAGGAATAATACTGGGATACACATTCTCAATTTGATCTTCTTCTGGTTTTAGAAAATACTTTGAAGCGATTTTATATGGATATGCATAAGGCATATTCCGGACTATTTTATTTAATCTTCTAAGTACTTTTTTACCAAAAGTACGATGATTCAAAGTGTAATTGAATAATCTAGTGGTATTAGCAGCATCAAATCCATTGGCCAACACATCTTTGACATTAAATTTAGAATCTATACAATGGCCAACAAAGTAGATGCCTTTCAATCCATTTTCTTTGGCTAATTTTCGCCAGGTATCCATAAATACAACTACCTCTGGCTCTTCCAATGGTTTGTATATCATAAAAAGTGGTTTACCATCTACTTCAATATATCGTTTGTCTTTAAAAGCGGGAAGTACTTCATAAAAATGAGCGGTATAGTCTTTTACACCCGGATAGTGTTGTTCTATTAAAATATTTCTATCAGTCATGCCATGAGCAAAACCTTTCCAGGTTTCGTTAGCCCAAGCCAAGCAAAAAGGAAAGTCTGGTTCACCAGAATTCAAAACTTCGTTAAACGGTCTCTCTATTAATCGCTTTCCATCTCCAAACCAATAATGCCAATAAATAAATCCTTCAACTCCGTATTCACGAGCCATATCAGCTTGAGCTTTTCGAGTTTCAGGTACTCTTAGGTCATAATATCCTAAATCTGCAGGAACTCTGGGTTGATAATGTCCTTTAAAAAGTGCTTTTGCTTTACCCACATTAGTCCATTCTGTAAATCCTTTTCCCCACCACTTATCATTTTCAGGAATAGGGTGGTATTGGGGTAAGTAAAATGCTATAACTCGTGCTTTTTTATTCATTTATTTTTCTTTATATTTTCATTCTCATAAAATAATTTAGACCATTTTTGATTTTTTAATTTGAAAATTATTTTCCTTCAATTGCGTAAAAATCTAATTAACATCATGGCTTTAATTTTTTTTCATTTCCAACGAAAACTTTAATTATCTTAATGGGATTAACTGAAAGGATTAACGATACCAAGCTTAAAACAACAACCAACACAACTGATTTTAGTAATATAGAAAGCAACATTTGTTCGATTTGTATAAGATAAACCATTACATAAATTGTTGCAGCAACTAATATAGTGGATATGAAAGGTTTTATATGACTTATTTTTAATTTTGCATACCATACAGAAATAACCAACATCACAGTCATTGCAAGGCTAGATACAACAGCTGCTGTAAATAATCCGTATTTCGGTAAAAACAACACATTCAAAGTAACGCTTATAGTTGCACCAACAATTACAATAAGTGAATTTATTTTCGTTTTTCCCCTAGCTGTAATAATTGTTCCGTAAAGCAATCCAATTGAAGAACTGTAGACTCCAACGATAATCATAGGAACATAAATATACGCTTCATGAAATTGCTCATCGGTCATGAGGAAGAAAAACTCTTTAGCAAATATACTTAAGAGAAGGACTCCTATGAGCAATACATACACAAAGTTGTTGCGAATATTTTGAAAAACACTTACAAATTGATCACCACCCCAATTCTTAAAAATATAAGGTTCAAAAGCCTTGTAAGCTCCAAACGAAAAAATATTTAGAATAAGCGCTATAGTGGCTGCTATCCCGTAAATACCAAGATCACTAAGGCTTAAATACTTATCTATAAGTATTCTGTCTGAAATAGTGGTGAGATAATAGGCAATAGCTCCTGGTACTAGAGGAAGTGAAAAAGCTAATGCTTCTTTGATTTTTTTGAAATCTAAATTCCAGATGATGTGATTGCGAATCATATATATGAAAATAAATGCAAAAACAAAATTGACAATTAAATTAGCATACAAAACTCCTAAAGCAGTATAATCAAAAAAGATAACTAGTATTAGTGTTAGTGCAAAGGCAACAATACCTCTAGAGATATTTAAAATGGTTAGAGGCATAGGTTTTTCTAAAACTCTAAATAATGCCGAGGGAAGTATGGAAAATAAGTTGAAGTAATTGATAAAAATAGCGATAACTAAATACGGATAAAAATCAATATTACTTCCTAAAGCAAGAAAAAGGTATTTGCCAAAGAACAACAAGACAACAACGATTAGGGTATTCAATAAAATGATAAATGTTGACAGGTTTCCTAGTAGTCTTTTTTGTTCTTCACTTGACTTACAACGGTAGAAAAAAACTAAGAAATAGGTGTTTAGACTTAAAAAACCAAGCGCAAGTAAAAAGGTATTTAGTGTATTTACATAATTTACAATTCCATAGTCTGCGGGCGTTAGATATAAAGTTAGAATAGGTAATGATATAAAACCAATAAGCCTAGGAATAATGTCACCCATGGCATAAATAGTCGTGTTTTTAATCAACTTATTCCCGCTCATATATCCTAGTTGATTAATTCTTTTAAAACACTTAAGTCAAAATCTTGGATAAAGTCGTGTACTAAACTATATTTCGTCATCACATTATCCACAATCATTTTTTCTAGTTCAGCTTCATTTTGGGCTAACATCAATTTTTCTTCACTTCCATCAAATGGAGGGACTGATTTATAGCCAGACATGTTTACGCCATTTTCATCCTTTGGGTCAAATGCAATATAGTTTACGCCATGCATTAAAGCCTCCAAAACAATAGTAGAATTTGCACCTATCACCAAAGATGCTTTTTTCAGGGAGGTTGTCAATGGTTGATTATCCAACGTATAAAAATTGGAGTCTAAAAAAGGGATAATCCACTTTTTGTTGATGGATGGATGAGGACGATACCTTGCATTTTTAATTCCAAGTTTTGTAAGAACATGTTGTACTTTATATAAATACAATATAACCATACTCGCGTCATTTACCACTACATTATTGTATTCATGTTGATGCCAAGTCACAGAAGATACGGGAATAATAAGTATGTCGGTTAGTGAAGACCTTAGTGGTTTTTCCTTTTCTAAATTGGTATAAATGGGATGACCAACCACTTTTACTTTTGAAGAATCGAACCCAGCCTTGATATAGTTTTGTTTAATTTTTTCACTCCATACCATTAGATAATCTGCTCTATTGTCTATTTCTTTACTATATATACCTGGCATGCCATGGGTAAAAACAAAAGATGGGCGATTCATTTTTTTAAAGATATCAATACTATACTTGCTATAAAAATATTGATCCGTATAGAGGAATAAAGCTTTAAAATTTTGTTGTTGATATTGAGAAATAAGATGCTGCTGAAAAGCCTCTAGATTTTCATGAAATTCTGGATCTAAAAAAGAACTAAAGTCTGCATTTCTAATCTTATGCTGAATATTTTGATGCCATTGCCATGTCTTGTAATCACCAACGATGTTTTTCTTTCTTAAGGGATGCCATATTGGGGAAAACAAATTAAATCCCAATTGATTTATAGAATCTGTATCCTGTTGAGGTAACTTTAAAGTTGACAGTACATTTATCTTGTCCTTTTGATTTAAATTAGCGCTAATTAATAAAGCATTTACGTTTTGATATAAGCGTTTTAATTTTTCATTTAAATCAATTTTTCTATTCCTGAAATACGATTTAGAAATATGTGTTTCAGAGATGTAAATCTGCCAATCTAACTCAGCTTTAAAAAAGTCGATGTATTTTTTGGATAACTCGTTATCAGTTGTTTCAATTAAATATTTGATAAGGTAGGTATCCATAAAATGCTTTTTGTGATAATTTTGATTATGTACAGAGTTAGATTGAAAAATAATTTAGATTTATTTTAGCGATATAAATAGAAGATCCCTCCTCATTTTCAAAAGAGGTATAATAACTTAACCACAAAACATTGTCCTTTACTACCATACCCGGATAAGAGCCGTCTCCAAAACTAGGAATATCTATAATATTGCTATATGTATTTGTTTCTAAATCATATAGTCCTAGATAAACCCAGCTATGAAAGCCTCCGGCAAAAATAATTTTATTGGTATCTGTTATTAAGAAATTTGGTCCTCTAAAATTTTCGAAAGGGATCTCACCAAACCAGTTCCAACCTTGTTCAGGGTCTAAAGATTTACCTAAAACAGTTGAGCCAAAATTTCTTCTAGCCAACACAAAAAATTCATCATTATTGTTAACTCTTATTCTTGCTTCTGTTGGTAAAGATCCTAAATTTTCAATTGCATTCTCTTTAGTAAAAAAAAGTCCATTTTGGCTTGTATATACATCAAATATATCAGAACCATTATAGCCAATTGTATATGCTTTACCGTTATGCCAAGTTACGCGCCAAGGCCAAGCCTCATTGCCTGAAATAGAACTGTTGCTATTGGTAAGATTGTCCAATATAACCGCTTCTGCCTCTAACCAACCTTCTGTTGTTGAGTATTTAAAATTATAATCGCTAAATTCAGTTATGATTTGGTTTTCATATTTAGAACCATGGATGTAAAGAGATAAATCATCTTCGTTTATAGCAAAACTTGGATCTCGTAAATCTATCCCTTCCATACTAATCTCTTTCATAAAATTCCATTCTTCTCCATCATGACTATTGAAAATATGGATTACCCCGTTTTCACCTAAGGCATGTTTGTCTGAGTCTCTAAACACAAGAAAAAATTGGTCGTCAAAAAATGTAATATCAGTAAAAGCTTTAACTCTCCCTTCTTGATAAGCAACTTTGGTAATATTTATAGTATCTAAAACAGGTTCATTATGAGGATTGAGGGTTAAATCATTGACCTCATTATCATCTTGAAATTCTAAGCTACTTGTCGAACAAGAAATCAATAAGCCGACAAATAGAAATAAAGTAATTTTATTTATCATTTTATATAAATTCAAATTTGAATGCAGTACCTTTTTCAATATCAACTTTAACTTTTCGACCTAGTACTTCTTTGTAAAATTTAGGATGTAAACCAAATCCAGGTCTTATTGAACGTACAGTCTTTTCAGTAATAACCTCACCTGCTTTGATGTCTTCCACAACATATAATGAGCGACAAAAATCCCTTCCTTTGAGTTGCTTTTCAGTTAATTTATAATCAATTACACCTATAGCACTTTCGGCTTCTCTAACTGCTTTAACCATGGCTGAAAACTCTCCTTCATTCATTGAAAATGAAGCATCAGCCCCACCGACTTCATGATTTAAAATAAAATGTTTTTCAATTATTTTAGCACCAAAAACAGTAGCAACAATAGGAACTGTACTACCCATGGTGTGATCTGATAAGCCACTGATTACTCCGTAACGCTCTGCCAAATCTTTTACCATACACATATTGGCTTCTTCAATAGGTGCGGGATAGCTTGAAGTACATTTTAGTAGAGCAACATTATCATTTCCCATTCTTTTGCAAGCGTCCAAAGCCAATTCTATATCTTCCTGCTCTGCAATACCTGTTGAAATAATAATTGGTTTTCCTTTTGAAGCAATTAATTCAATCAAAGGAATATCTGTAATTTCAAAAGACGCAATTTTATAGGCAGGAACATTTAGCTCTTCTAAAAACTCTACAGAAGTTGGGTCGAAAGGGGAGGAGAAGCAAATTAAACCTTCTTCTTTGGCTACTTCCATAATTTTTTTGTGCCATTCCCAAGGCAAATGTGTGGTTTTGTATAAATCATGTAAATATTGTCCATCCCAAAGTGTGCCTTGTGTAATTTTAAAGTCTTCTTTTTTACTGTTTAATGTGATGGTATCTGCTGTAAAGGTTTGAAGTTTAATACAATTGGCACCAGCACGTTTTGCAGCTCTTACCGTTTCAATTGCGGTTGCTAAGCTTCCGTTATGATTGGCAGATAACTCTGCGATGATAAATACTGGTGAACGTTTATCTATTGTAAAATTGCCTATTTTCATTTCCTTCTTTTTATTTACTGATGTATTCTGAAAAGCCTTTGTAAAATTTTCTACCAATACAATCTTGTTGGTTGTCAGAAAGCTCTAAACCCAACCGATCTTCAATCGACCAAATTACATCTTCAAAACCAAATAGATGCCTAAATAGCACGGTACTTGAAAATCTTGGGTTTATTTCAAATATTTTAGGAATGTTTTTAGCTATTCTCAATTGTACATTTATGCTTCCTACTAAATCTAATTTCAAAGCTAATTGCTCTAAAAGGGAAGTGATTGTTTTATTTTCAACAACTTCACCATAACCGCTAAAACCTCCTAGTAATTCTCTTTTAAAAACTTGAGACCTTATTTCTCCTTTACTACTTCTAAATAACCCACAAGTAAATTCTCCATTTTCTTCGGGTAAAGATTCTTGCACTACATAATCTTCAACAGCTTTTCGAGTGTAAAATAAAAACTCCTCCATGTTATGGATGATATGAATATCCTTACTTCCTGAACCTGTTTTGGATTTTAAAATCAGAGGGAATTCATCTATCGTGGTGATGTCTTTTGCTAAAATCGTTTTTGGAAATGGCAAGGTTTGTTTTTTCAAAAATTCAGCTGTTTTATATTTATCAAAACCTACTTCTAATGCCAAAGATGAAGCCGTTATCATCTTTGCACTTCCTATATTATTCAGCCTGTTTTGGGCTGAAAAATAACGTAACTCTGGTTCGGCAATCGGGATTAAGATGTCTATTTTATTGGCCTCAATAAAGTTTTCTAAATTCTTCAAATAATCTGGATGGGTGAACCGTAAACCGATTGAAAAATTAGGATATATAAATGGAGCAGCATTTTTATCAGAAATATCAATACCAAATAAATTTTTAGTGTACTTCGACTTCAATAATATTTTACCAATACTCTGACCTATATCTCCGCCGCAACCAGTTACTAAAATATTTAAAGCTGAATTCATTTAGTTTCTTATTAGTACTTTAGTTAGATATGCAATGTCCTTATCTTTCGCTGTTATTTCAGCAATCAAACTTTCTACATTATAAGGGGTTGAAAACATTTGAAAGCATTTGCTTTGTGTATTGATGATACACCAAGCAGCCAGACCACCATGTTGTCGAGACTGACCTACAGAACCTGGATTAAGCAATATGCTATTTTTGTTTTTTATCGCAAATTGATAATGCGAATGACCAATAAGTACAAAATCATGTGCTGTTGAATCACATTTCTCTACAGTTTCCTTATTGCAATCAGGATATATATAAAAATCATTGGACCATGGACTACCATGATTCATTAATAATGTAGTATTTTCAAACTGAACAGATTTAGTTTCAGGCAAATCTTTTAAAAACTGAAGTTGTTGCTTGGATAGCTTATTTATCGCTTCTTGATGACCACTACCATACTTAAGGCGAATTGATTCACCTAAAAAGCTATCTTTAATTAAATTTTCTAAAATATATTCGTGATTTCCCTTTATCAAGTCAAAATTCCATTCAGATAGTGAGTCTAAAATTTTGTCAGGATGATAATAATAGCCTACAATATCGCCAAGCACTAAGAGATACTCTACACCTTCCTTCTTAGCCTTTTTTAAAACGGCGCCGAGTGCATCATAATTGCCATGAATATCTGAAATGACTGCTATTTTCATTGGTTATATTGTATGGTTTCTAGTATCTCTTTTGCCACATCAAAAGGTGATTTCAATTGGCCTTCTTTTTGTAATTCTTTGAATTTTTCAGCATCTGGAAAATCACTTTCTCTAATGCTTTCTTGCATACCCGTATCTAAAACCCCCGGATTGATGTTAAAAAAACGATGCTGTTCATTTTCACTTTCAGCAACATTAAAAAACATTTGATTGAATGCTTTAGTAGAACAATACAACGACCAATTATTAATGGGTCTATTTGCTGCTCCAGAACTAATATTTACCAATGTTAATTGATTATCTTTAAAGTTTTTCAAGATGTATTTGGTCAACAATATGGTCGGTTTTACATTCACAGAAAGGATTTTATCGATTGCTTTTTCATCTAAGTCTTCGATTTTTACTATCGGTTCAATTATACTTGCATTGTTGATGTAAAAAACAGCTTCGTTACCTATTTTTTCTTCTAATTGAGATAGTTTTTTAGATATATCGTCTTGCGATAAATCCATTTCCAAAAAGAAAAATCGTTCTGATGAATATGTTTTCTGTTCTTCACTTAAACGCCTAGAGATGGATATGATAAAACAGTCTTCATCTTGAATTAAAACATCAACAAATCCTTTTCCTAATCCTCTATTGGCTCCTGTGATGATGACTGTTTTTTTCAAATTAGTTGTCTTTAGGGTTATTAAATTTGCTATGAATAACCACGTCTTTATATTCATTATTAAAGAAAATATGGTTATTTAATTGGGCTTCTTTTGCAAAACCAGATTCTTCAATCGGAGAATATAAATGAGGTCTTAGATCATAAGCAAAAGTGAATATTTTATGAAGATTCAATTCTTCAAAAGCAACTTTTTCAATTAAATGTAAGAATGTTTTCCAATGCTTTGAAAAATGTTCTTTTTCTAATTCAGTATTCAAGATAAACGAAATTTCAGCATTTTTGTCTATCCAATTGATATGCACCAAACCACCGTAACCAATACAAACTTCATTTTCTAGATAAGAAAACAACAATTGATTTGGTTTTTCTTCATTGAATAATGGCTGGACGGTAGTTTCAAAATAATGCTCTTGGTCTGCTTCAGTTAAAGGCTTGCTTTGTCTTAAATGATAAATTTGTTCGTTTCTCCATTTTAAAATTTCCATTCGATCTTTATAACGAATAGGAATTATAGCAAAGTTATCTATCGAAAACTTTTGTTTATGTAATGCTTTGTAAGACTTCATATTTTAATTCTGCTAATTTCCAATCTATTTCGTTATCAATATCTTGTGCTTCTATTTCAGACAGTATTATACTTCCAGTGTTATCCGTAATTACCGCTTTTTTTTCTAAACATTTAGCCGTATTCATCCAATAGAATTGTCCAGCATCATGGTAACTTAATTCCAAATCCTGAGACCTAGTTAGACTCAATTCTGGATTAAAGTATGCGGTTTTAAAGTGCTCATCTACTTTGAAAGCTCTTTGTATGGGAAAACCAAATGGTACGACTGGTAGTACGGTATCAAAATTTTCCTTTTGTAGGAGTTGAAAAGCTTCTGCTAATTTTTTGGGTGTAACTAAAGGAGCACAAGCATATAAGCAACACGTATAATCGAATGTTTTTTTTAATGACTTATAGGTAGTAAGTACTTCTTCAAGAACATCAAAAGTTGTTGAAAAATCGCCTGCATTCTTTTGACTTCTCATAAACGGCACCTTTGCACCATATTTTAATGAAATTTCTGCAATTTCATGACTATCTGTAGACACCATTATTTCATCAAACAAGCTAGAAGCAATAGCTGCTTCAATTGAATAAGCTATAATTGGTTTACCTAAAAAAGTTTTGATATTTTTTTTAAGAATTCGTTTACTGCCGCCTCGAGCTGGTATAATTAAAATATTAGACATTAGGCTATTTTCTTTTTTTGATTATCAAATTCGGTGAGCTGCCAAAAACCAATGAATCATTTGGAATATCTTGGTCTTTAACACAAGCTCCAGCACCTAAAATTACATTATTACCAATTTTAGAATCACCTAAAATCATCGTATTTGCTTTCATAGTTACATCCTCTCCAATTGTTGGGTATATATTTTTGTTATTTCCAACTGTGCAATTTTGACTAAAAGCAAAATAGTTACCAAATTGAGCTCTCCCTATAATAGACCCTAATGGATGGTCTAAGGAGAAAATTTCGGGTAGTTTTACTTCATAAAACAAATCACAAGCATTCATTATTCTATTAAGGTAGTATATTTTGTCTGCCAAAGCTACAGAATCCTTACCTGCATTAAAAATACTATTTGAAAAATAGTATAAAAAGACGGTATATTGTCCAGAATGATTTGGATTGAAATAGACCTTTCCATCTCTAGAATAATATTTATTTTTATTTTTTGAAAAATTATACTCACAACGCTGAAAAACTTCACTGCTTAATGATTGAATTACATCAATTTCAATATCTGAAACTTCAAAAAAAGAGTTCAGTTGATTAATCAACCTTTTTAGTAAGTCATTTTTTGGTATTTCAAACAGCATCATAAAAGGTGTTTATTTCATTGATTACGTAATCTTGTTCTTCTGCTTTCAAAGTTGGAAACATAGGTAAACTAATACAATGTTTATAATAGTTTTCAGCATGGGGAAAATCTCCTTCTTTCCAACCCAATTGTTGATAGTAAGGCATTAAATGACATGGGATATAATGAATTTGCGTATAAATATTTTTGCTACGTAAGTAGTTATATAAGCCTAGTCTATCTTCCACTTCTAAAACATACAAATGGTAGGCGTGACCTTCAATTGATTTGGATTGACCTTTTACAAATGGCTTGTTTTTAAAGGCATTATAATACAAGTCTGCAATGTCTCTTCTTCTTTCAATACCTTCGTTGGCTCGAGAAAGTTGACTTAAACCTAAAGAGGCCTGAAAATCTGTAAGGCGGTAGTTGTAACCTAGATTTTGCATTTCCATATACCAACCCGGATAAGTTTCTTCACCACCGGCTAGCTGAATTGAGTTGGTATATAAATCGTTATCTTTAACAATACCGTGGGTTCTGAGTTGAAGTAATTTTTGATAAAGCGATGCATCATTAGTAGTAATCATACCTCCTTCTCCAGATGCAATATGTTTAACAGGATGAAATGAAAAGATGGCTAAATCTGCAAAATTTCCATTTCCACAATTTTGGATTGTATTTTTGCTGTCTATGAAACTTCCGCCAGGGGAGTGGCAGGAATCTTCAATGATCCAAAGTCCATGTTCATCTGCTAAAGTTCTAAATGCTTCTAAATCATTTGCTCTACCAGCAAAGTCAACGGGAATGATACCTTTGTAAGTTCCTTTTGGAGCACTTTCTAAGAGCAATTTTACTTTATTGATATCTAGTAAATAAGTTTTAGGGTCAATGTCTGAAAATATAACTTCGCCACCACAAAAACGAATACAATTGGCAGAGGCTGCGAAGGTGATTGGCGTTGTAATTACTTTATCTCCTTTATTGACTCCTAAAGCTAAAGCACACAGATGCAAAGCAGCTGTTCCGTTAGCTAAAGCAACCGCATAATTACTACCAATATAGCTTGCAAAAGCCTCTTCAAATTCTTGAATTTTTGGTCCTTGTGTTAGATAATCAGATTGTAGGGTTTCAACTACTGCTTTAATATCCTCCTCTGTAATGTGTTGTCTTCCGTATGGTATTGCTTTCATTTATACTGCTTCAAAGTTAGGGTCAACATGTTCTTTTATTAGTTTTCTTAGGGTATCAACAGTTTCCCATTCTTTATTTGTGCCTGAATTATACGCAAATCCTTCAGGAACTAATTCTGCATTACATTCAGCAATGAAATCTTCGGTTTTCCAAATGGGAGTTTGAGGAATTATTACGTAATATTTACCTAAATCGTAAGTAAAAAAGGCATCTGAAGAAGTGATCATTTCTTCGTGAATTTTTTCTCCAGGTCTAATTCCTACAAGCTTGTGTTCGCAGTTAGGACCAATTGCCTTAGCAACATCTGTTATTTTATAAGATGGTATTTTTGGGATGAATATTTCTCCTCCCCAAGCTGTTTTCATAGCATGTATCACCATATCAACTCCACCTTGTAGAGATATATTAAATCTAGTCATGGAATCTACTGTTATAGGCAAAACACCGTCTTTACTCTGGTCTATAAAAAAGGGAATTACAGAACCATTTGACCCCATAACATTACCGTACCGGACAACTGAAAATTTAATGTTGTGTTTTCCTCTGATGTTATTTGCTGCAACAAAAAGCTTATCTGAAGTTAATTTTGTTGCCCCATACAGATTGATGGGTGCACAAGCTTTGTCTGTTGAAAGCGCAACTACATTTTTTACACCAGATTGAAATGCTGCATGAATTACGTTTTGGGCACCACCAATATTTGTTTTTACACATTCATCCGGATTGTATTCAGCAATATGAACATGCTTCATAGCAGCGGCATGAATAACATAGTCAATTCCTTCAAAAGCTCTAACCAATCGCTCTTTGTCTCTTACATCTCCAATAAAAAAACGCATTTGAGGGTACTCAGAAACGGGATACTCTTGTGCCATTTGATATTGCTTTTGCTCATCTCTAGAGAAAATGACTAAGCGTTTTACATCGGGCCAGTTCTTTAAAATATAGGCAGTAAGGGCTTTTCCTAGCGAACCTGTTCCACCCGTTATTAGTACTGATTTATTGTTTAGCATTTTATTATATTGGTATTGAAAATTGATTCATGTTTAAAATATTAGTTTTCTAATATGCTATATATTGTAACCTAAAAACTAATTTCTAAAATAGATATTTTAAATTATATATATTTGTTTTTGAGTTTTTTACAAAAACGAACTTAAATTTGTGTTTGTATATCTTAGTGAATAATTACCAATACTGTTAGTAGAGTTTCATTACATAATTTTACTTTTCAAACACTAACAAATATATGAATAATGTTGATTAAAATAAGTAAACACGCATACTAAAACGTTACTTCTATAGAAAATCATCAATGTTTATTCGAAATTTATTTTGCTCTATCTTGCTCATTTGTGTTACTTAACAATGGTTCACTTTAAATCAATCATTTTATTCAAAAATATAATCAAATTTACACCCAAAAATTAGAAGAGAAAAATGAAACTTAGAAAGAACTGGTTTAGATATTTGGTTGTAATGATCCCTTTATTTGGGATCCTGTTTTTATCATTAAAATATCGAGAACAAATTCATCAAAAATATATTGTCTGGACAAATTCAGTAGAAATCATACTGTTTGGTGATTCTCATATTGCAAACGGAAAATGGAGTTCTTCCCTCGATAATAATGGTGTATTGAAACTCGGTTGGGGAGGATATACAAGTGAACAGCTTGTTGATAAAATAGTGATATGTTCAGATTTCAACCCAAAATATGTATTTATACTTTGTGGAGGTAATGACATTTATGATGACACTTTTACAGTTGAAAACACAGTAAATAATTTAAAGTTGATGGCTGATAAACTACGGGAAGACAATATTGTACCCGTTTTTCAAAAACTCATGTATCAACACAATAATCCTAAATTTAATTTAACTATTGATTCTATAAATACAGAACTTTCAAAATATTGCCTAAAAGAACAAATTGAAATTATTGATACAGGTAAGAATATGTATGATTCTAATGGGCTAAAAGCTAGTTTGACATATGATAATCTTCACCTAAATGAAAAAGGATATACTATCTGGAGTGAGGAAATAAATAAGTATCTGAAAAGTAAGTAAACGATTTTTGTTTAAATCACTTCTTATAGTTTCTTCATTTTTATGTTTTTTATTCGGCTAAATAGTTTTTTATGCCAATCTCTTTCCATACATGGGCGTTCAACCAATTGAAAAAATATAGCGGAAATAAATAGTATAACACTTAACAATAGGACTAAATAAATTGAAAAATTTAATACTGCATACTTTGAGAAGCTAAACATAACAATGTATTTACCAAAGACATAAATAATAGGGCTATGTAACATGTAAATGGAATAGCACATGCCTCCAATGTTCGTAATAAAAGGAAAAGATAAAAAGCGAAGTGATTTGTGAAAAATTACATAATAAAATAAAAAAAATATACCAGTTAGTCTAATAATTTCCCAAGCAGACCTTCCCATCATTGAAGTGAAATCTTGTGTTTCAAAAATCCAAATAAATACAAAGAAAAAGAATGCAATTAAGCCGTCAAATCTGGTTTTAGGAAAAATCATGGATTTAGATACATACAAATCTGCTAATAAAAATCCAACCAAAAAATAATGAAAATAGCCTACAATACTTAAAAATGGAAGTGAGAAGCATACTGTATAAATGCTAAGCAATACAGCAATACCAACGAGGCTTCCTCGTCTAACTAAAATAGACTTAACAGAAAAAACATAAGCCAATATTGGGGCTAAAATATAGAATTGTATCTCAATTTCTAGACTCCACAGGTTAGGGTTCAATAAAGGATAGGCATGAACACCAGCAAAAATGATGTTGTGGGAATAAATCAAGGAGGACAAAAAACTTTTTAATCCTAAATCAAATTCCATAGTTTTAAAAATAATAACATATCCAAAAAACAACAGGGTTAAAACTATGATATAAGGCGGTTCAAGACGAGTTAACCGCCTAATAAAGTAAGATTTAAGATGAATTGGTTTTCCGTTGGTGATATGATATTTAGCAAAAGGTAAACCCAAAATAAAGCCACTTATTGCAAAAAATATAGGTACTCCAAGCATTGCATGATGAAGAATTTCGGCTAATAATTCAAAATTAAATGCATCAATATATTTTGATTGATCTTTTATCATGATATAAACACTTGCATGCATAACAACTACACTTGCAATAGCGATAAATCGCAATCCATCAATTTCTGGTATAAAACTGCCCGATGATGTAATTCGTTTAAATGATAAATTCATTTTTTTACG
>Ga0307930_1002084_pt1 | contig 15444 bp, 13 predicted proteins | sample OrgLakmetageno46_FD_203161 | JGI IMG/M metagenome (GOLD analysis project Ga0307930, IMG submission 203161) | Saline water microbial communities from Organic Lake, Antarctica - #46 | ecosystem: Environmental > Aquatic > Non-marine Saline and Alkaline > Saline | place: Antarctica: Organic Lake... | reverse complement strand
TTTTTCGTTTTTTTCATCGACTTTCGTTTCATTGCTTGGCCTGATTCCAGCAGGGACTCCATGTTATACAGCATATGAATGAATCGCGTTGTGAAGCTCTTACCTTGATGCAGGCAGCCCAGCCCCGGCCACCCGGCTTCAAACAATTTGCGCCATCGTTGCTGCCACCGCCTGCACCACTGCTCTCGCTATCCTTCATGCCACTGCAATTGCCACCTTTACCGCTGCTCGCGCCACGGCAACCACCACTATTGCTGCCACCACCGCCATCGCCACTGTTGCCGTCGAGGCTGCTGCGGAGCGGTTGCTTGCAATCCCCCAGGAGATCGGCCACGAAGCGCATGGTTTCAAACACACGGCGGCGCGTGTTCCGAGGCGCCGCTGCTGACGTCAGGTAGCCGGTGGCCCGGAGGGTTGGGTGAATCAACGGGGCTGAAAACCCGCCAATCAGCCTTCGAATAGAAGAGTGCGGTGTTCGATGTGCAAATGAAAAGGCAAAAGTGGAACGAGGTGAAAACTAAATATGGACCGACTGAAAAGAACAAAGGCAAACGGAAACTCTTCAAAAAAAGTGTGCTATTGTAGTTCAACTCACCCCACGTGAAGAACGCTCAAGCTCGCCAAGGGTAAATGCCGTAAGTACCTGCACCAAGCACATAACGTTACAGAACTATGAGGTGGCGCCGAAGACGTAGAATGCATAACGAAGGAACTCATTTGAATCACTTTGACTGAACCAATTATCATAACAGTGCTGGTTTCATTTTTGTTTTAATGCGCATTCATTATGGCTACCATCGTTGCGCCCTCGCTATCGCAGCGAAGTCGACCCAATCAGGAACGCGGTGCAGGTCACCCAGCAGCGCTTTGCTGGCATGCGATAGGGCAGGCAGAGAATAAGGCGAAGGCGCGTCGCCGCTACCGCTACCGATACCACAGACGCTGCTGGTACTGCCACCACACATGCACTCGTGATGCTCGGAATTGCCAGGGTTGCAACTGCATTTGGTGCTGCTCCTGCCTTCGGCGCCTTCGCTTGATGCGCTCTTTTCAGAAAGGGCCTCCCTTGAAGCTGCTAGCAGAGCTGCGAGTGGGTCAGATCCTGGCGAAGTTACGAAAGGAGAGGTAGTCGCCAAAAGGAAAAAGTGGATGATTGATTTCGGAAAACCGAACATGAGCCTACGCGAATGCCGCATCGCATTCAAAAGAATGACCGAGCAAACAGACCCTAGCCAGCAATGCAAACAAAAAGTAGCACGCTGCAGCTGTGTCGAATCTACCTTTGTAGTAGCCTAGGCCCGCTTCAAGGGCTGAGTCAGCGAGCGGGTCGCCAATCTGGCGGAGCGCCAGCCACCTTTCCTGAGCCCATGCCGCGTGCAAAGAAGTCGGCAGATAGGACAACCCGTGCACGTGCACGCATTCCTCGAATGCTGAGCTAGTTGAGCGAGCGCGAAGTTTGTATAACGGGTGGCCGGAATAGGCATACATCAGAAAAGAATCTCGTCGAAGCAAAAGACGCAGATCTTTCCGTTGGGACGAAACACAAGGCTATAATTATAGGCGAACGAGGAGAGATTCAATCTAATGGTTCCATGAAAAATGCTAATTGCAGTTAATTTGGTAAACTTCTTGGTGTTGGTGCTAATATCAGCGAGAAATTTGTGATGCCACGGCTAAAGTACGTTTGTTGAAATAGTAGCGTCCCTGACATCCCTGACGCATTTTTTACGCGTACGTTGTACAGAATTGCGTTCGTTGCAGCCAACATCGTCAGATCAATTGCAGCGGCGCGGGTCCGCCGCACCGCGATCAACGTAGTTGATGTCAGTGACAACATTTCAAGGTGTCAGAACATACGTACCCAGATAAAAATGTGATGTGACGGACGGACGGACAGACAGACATTTTTCCTTGGTAGGCACTTTTTGGTCATGTCAGTACTAAACATCAAATTTTGCTGATCTATTAACCCGTAGCTATATTTACGACAAGTAGGGTTGTTTCAAAATTTCTCTTTTTCGACACGGGCTGCACAGCTGCACAGCTCCCGAAGGGCCGGAATTCGAAGACTAAGAGCAGGCATAATTACAAAGTGAAGTCCAGTGACAGAGAAAACCCAGGGTTTTCCAGGGTTCTACCCAATTCCCATTTCGCCCACTTCCTGTACATTTTCCGACTAAGCCTCCTTCAATTCAGCCCGTGTTGTCAACTTTACTTGGGCGGTCGGCAGGTGCTGGCCGAGGGACACGAGGGACGTCCTTGAGGCGGCCGGCGAGCGAAGTCCGGCTCAACCGGCATGGACATTTGAAATTGCCGTGCGCTTCCGTCAGAACCCCAATATGAAGTAACGTGACTGGTCACAACCCCAGAAAGATCGTTTGAGGGTTTTTGGATTGTTGGGTTTTCTTGATACCAGCAGCAATTATCTGGGTTGTCAGCTTACTCTCTTCATTATCAGAGAGTCGGCCAGTCGGTCAGCCGCATAGACGACTTGAAGCCGATGCCTGCGAAGAGCAAGATCAAAGGGAAGGTTTCTAAAAAGAATGCACTGGTAGATGATTGATTTGGTTGATGAGGAGGAAGAGGAATGGGACAAGCTACACAAGCTATCGAATTGGGAGATGCTGGCTTGGTGAAGAGTCGGCTACACTCCGTACGATGCAGACAATGTTGCTACCCGGGCTGTGGCACTTAAGAAGCACACTCCCGCAGTCATGGCCGCTACCTCGTCATCGTCATCAGCGTCCTCATTGTCCTCGTCCCCTTCGTCGTCAACGATTTTTTTTCAAAGATCCAGACCTGCTTCAGCCGTGCCACTCGTATCGCACTTAGCCAAAGCGCCCGAGCCGAGTTCTCGGTCGGAGAAAACATTGAAGCCTTCCGCACGAGCGCTGATCTCTAACCCTTCTGTTGCTTCAGTCTTTCCCCATGCTCAGCATCTACTATTCGAGCTATGCCTTCTGGATGCGTGATGCATTTGAGCACCGACGTTGGCCGCCTCTTGGAAGTGATGATTTAGACTCTTGGGGCATTGAGGCCCTTCAAGAATTTTGCAAGCCTCTTTGGGACTTCGTTACATGCAGAGCTTCGACATGCAAAAGGCATTACACCAGCAGTACTCTCGGTTGAAGAAACAATAATTTTGCTTGGCGAACCCTTCAGGGCATTCTGGGAACATGTATCTAAGCAGTACAGCGACCCACTTCTCGGTAATTCCATGGTACTAATTCCAATTCGAGTGTCGCTGCGTATTCTAGCTGACACGTCGTGCAACGAAAGAGGCTTCTCTGAGTATAACCGTATTCGCAATGCGACTCTATCCCATCTTGAAGTCACCAAAGTTCGCAATTTGTTTGCAATTAAGTACTACGGCCCGAAAAGAGCATGCCTGAATTCAACGCGGAAAAAATGTATGAAAGGTGGAAAATATCGTCACGGAAATTGATGGCTCAACAACGAATGCAATGCGCCAAAATTTGGGTGCTCTTTTGTGAAAGATTGTTCGAGAGGCTCAAGGCTAGGGAACAGGAGAAGGCATAGGTTTATCTAGTAGCAGCGGGCATTAGGTTTTATCAAATAGAAGCGGGTATTCGGTTTTACGAGCGCAGGATTAATAAAAAAGAAGCAGGAAGTCAAAAAGAAGGGAGAAAAAAAGGCAAGAAGAAATAAGAGCAGCAGGGCGGCTTAGGAAAATCCATTTCGATATAAATGCGCCAAAGGCGCTGTCCGCCGCAGGCGTCGGTACTTCCAACGTGGGCTAATAGAAAACCCAATTGCCTCGTGGGTTTTCTCGGCCATTGGTGAAGTCTCCTCCTTCTCCACTTCCACTTCTTCTTCAAACCACCGCTAGATTGGTTTGGTCCATTAGCCCTGGCCAATGGCCCCTGTGGCCCATAGAATAATGCGCGCTCGCAAACGGCCTTTGCCTCTTTGATTTCCCGTGTCTTCCGCCTTGATCCCAAGCAAGACTTTACGGACCAAGTGATTCACGGCTTCAACTAACTGGTTATTTAGACGAAACTCTGCACCAATCAGGTATGTATTTTTCAAATTTCTCAACTTCTTCGTCTTTTTCTAAAATACGTACCGTATGTATCCTAACACATTATCTCCACTTTATGGCCACTCGGGCTTGTGTCTTTTATCGGCTTTAGTGGTGCTCTTCGATTTTCATGTGGATTTCCTTTTTTCATATTGGCCCTCTAATGCCGTTTCCTCGGGGCCCTGTTGATACACACCTTACAAATAAATGAAGGTTAGCCAACTCATGGCCTCATCAAGCATCCACCAACTGTATTACGCATAGTGGCATAGATTGCGCAACATGTAAGAGTGTGGCATTCAGCCGAAGGTGACTTCATGTGCATGACTTGCTCGACAGACAACGGTGCTAGGAACTTCCTTTTAACATCACAAGGCTCTTTCAGGTAGCAAACAGATAGTTCTCTTGCACTAAGCAATGGTAGTGAAGTTTGATGGATTGTCAGATCTTACATATGACCAATTTAATCTCTCGAAAGTAGACTTTCGTTTGATGTTTGACACGTGACACAATTTCGACGTGCTACATGCGAATTTCGTAGAATCTCTACGGAATGCAAGGGATGTCGACAGAATGGAGCACAACTTGTTCGGTTTAAACGCATACACCGAACGAGGCACACTGCTCTGCAGAACGCGGAATACTACAACCCACGCTGATCGACTCATCATCGATCTTCTTACTTCACCATTCTATGATGCTGGAGGATACTTATTACCATGAGCGTGCCCAAGAAGATGGTCTTGTGTGCACTGCATCATCGACCACAGATGTTGTCACTTGCTCACCAAATGCTTGTCCATTTGCGTCCATTGTGTCTGTGAGCAATTCAAAGGCATCAGCCAGCCCCGTCATTGGTGAGACGGCCTCTGGTTGGGCCCAGAGTAGTGCGAATACCAAATTTATCTACTATTCTGATAACAGGAAAATTTACGGCAATCGCTACAACCGTGACTCCAATTGTGAAGCCGATCGCTTATTATACAGCGGCTTTCTCGAAAAGCGTACATCGTCTGCTCACGCACCCGTTCACCACCGCGAAGGCAGTGAGGTATACTTCGGCAATATCAAGAGTTGATACCAACCCCATATCATCTCTAATATTCCTATTCTTTGTATACGCTCACTCATTCGTCAATTAAGCAAACTATGTTACAAGAAGTATTCCCTGATTCGCATTACCTCTTTCATTTGGTTACCCGGTTTACGTACTGCGTTGGGCTCAGGTTTTCCTCTTCGAGTTAGTACTAGTTACTAACCCAGCGGAACAGTCATCGGTTCCTGATACGTGCGCAGGGCGACAAGAGTGTCTACTGCGTTACTTTGAAATTTCTCAAGCTGCATCTGACTGTAGCCAAAACCATTACCAGCAGGAACACTGCTGCAGTAGTAACCTCCTTGATATAGGTCGTACTGCACCTGACGGCCCTTGGCTCGAAGGTTTTCGCGGCGAAGTTGTACTGACAACAGCCACACACGTGGCCAGCGCTATTTCGGACCCTGTCTATGGCCTTCGCGTGTTTTTCCCTTGTGGCCGCGCTCTCAAGGTAACCCCTGACTCCAACAGCATTTTATTACTATGAGTGACGTCGTCTTTTGGCGAACCTTTATTTATGTACTTCGCTCTTAGATGAAAGCTCCAACCAGCGCTGCCGCTGAGACCTGGAAATCGGCTCTTCGCCATGGCATCTTAGCAGCCCGCGCACATTGTAATGGTACGACTCGCAGCAGCAGTTACACTGCTTTGGCAGCAATCCAGAACGTTCCTCACTTGCTCAAGCTCAGTGCTTATTCACCTAACCTCGATACGCTCTTGCCCAAGCTAGATACTTTGCCTCAACACGAACTTCACGATCCAAGCCACCTATTTCACGACCAAACTCGCTATCATATCAATAGTTTTAGTATCAGTCGGAAAAATGGTGTCGATGATGACAAATGCTCGAGTTCAAAAGGTGTAAATCTGAAGAGCTCAAGTCCTCAAGGGGCAGCACCGAGCAGTTATGGTAGTAAGTTTGCAATGCATGACGGTTTGACTTGTGTTAAATATAACAACATTGGCAAATCAGACGCACCACGCATTGAGTTAAAAGCAGCGCGATCTCTGTCGTCGCCTCGTGGTGATGGTCCTGCACTACGCCGACAAAGAACAACGAGCGGCACCTCTTCGGTCATTGCCACCAACACCACTGCTGCCAGTGCTGCTACTGCTACCACTACTACAATTATGAGCACAAATGATCTTGACAGCAGAGACAAGAGCAGTTCCAATACCATTGTAAGGGCAAGCTCTTGCACTGCTCTTCCTCGTCCCCGCCTCCGCCGCACGAGTAAAGCGGAATTTCACGAAGAACCACCACTGCTGTCACATTCGTCACGGCCAGTTGCAGCTACAACAAGTACTGCACAAGTGAGTACTGGCGCAGCAGCTGCCGAAGCTTTGAAGTTGGAGCGGCGGATGACTCGAGGATATGAAGCGTGGTCAAGCCTGGCAGCAGTGCAAGTGGTGTGCCCTGGCACTCGGGAAACTTTTGAGGTGATACTATGTTGTGCGTATTTAATTAGGCGATGAAAGTGTCTTCAAGCTAGCAAGTTATTCAGGGTAGGATTGATTATTTCTACTTGTTGCTGCGCATGTTTCCTTGCCTCTTTAACATTCCCTTTTGCGAATTTTTTTTTTCATCATTCTTCTCTTATGTGCGATCTTCCTTCGGCCTTCGGCTTCTGGGCATAGATACCACCGCGGTATGTGCTTACTGGCCGACTCGGAAGCGGCGCATATGGAATAGTGGGTCTTGCCAAAGATTCAGCAAGTGGAAACAAGCCAGTGGCCATCAAAAAGGTAAGATGTTTTTCTTTCTCCGCCTGCATTATTCTTATTGATCTTTATCGTTTCGCAATTATTCTCTCTGAAAATTTCTTTAATTTGCATGCATTTCAGGTGCGAGATGCTTTTCGTGATGCTGTGGATGCTCGGCGAATTCTTCGAGAACTGCGGCTCATGCGAATGCTGCGCCACCCTTGCCTTCTCAGCCTCGACACCTGCTTTGGGGGATATGACCATAACAATCGAAATCAAGGAAGGTCCTCGCACATGAGCGAGAAGGCTAGTAGCAGTAGCAATATCAATGGCGAAGGATTAGATGAACCAATGCGAACGATGTCATTAGAGAACAACAATGACATGGTGCAAAGGAACTTCCTTCGAGGACCTCTAAGCGATGTTTATCTCGTGACACCCGCCCTTGACACTGACCTGCATACTGTAGTGTTTGACCGGCGCGTTCGTTTGTCGAACGAGCAAACAGCTTGGATTGCTTATCAGTGCATTGCTGGAGTTGCCCACCTTCACAGCCGCGGCGTTGCCCACCGCGACCTAAAGGTATTTGAAAGTATTCGATTCATCAATAGCCATATCATCTGCTATTTTACTTGCTTTTAGCACGCATATGATTGCTTTCTCACCAGTTTCTTCCAACTTTTCGCGTTGATAAAAACCGCACTTCTACAGCTGGCAAACATTTTGGTAGATCTGGCCGAATGTTCCATCCAGATCTGTGACTTCGGCCTCAGCCGCGTGTTGGAGGAACCCGGACCCAGCCAACGTGATCTTAGCGACGATGCCAGTAGTGACGCCAGCGGCGGCCGAAGGGCACAATGCTCAGCGCATGGATTCGACGACAAGGCTTCCAAGGATGTCAACATCAGCGAAGGAGACGAGGGCGAAGAAGCTGACGACGAGGATGATACATCTCATACCCTGTACGTGCATTGAATGATGCGTGCTGCTTAGTTCTGTGTAATAATCGTTACTTATGATGACTAATTTCATACTTTTTCTCCCATGGTTCTACATTCTTAAAAAAAAAACACGCTAACACGAAAAGCTACGTCGTGACGCGCTGGTACCGAGCCCCAGAGTTGCTGTTGGGTTACGCTGGCTATGGGACAGCCATTGACTGCTGGGCACTCGGAATTGTGCTTGGGGAATTACTCGGACGAAAAGTGAGTGTGTTTCTTTTTACTTCTCTTGATACACTTAAAGAAAATTGCTTGAGGCGTGCTTTATCATTCCATCTTGAAGAAGTTTAAAAATGTTCTTGGCATTCCATCTTCCCTTTCCTCTCTCCCCATTCTTGACGCCCTTCCCTTTTGACATGCGCGCAGCCATTGCTTGGAGGGCGCAATCTTCGCGATCAGCTTGAGCGTGTTCTTAGACTAGTGGGTCCTTTGGGCACAATCCCTGACCGTGTGCCAAATAAAAAAACTCATTCCTCTACAAATACCGTCAATGTGTACGTGGAGAACAATTCTTTCAGCTCTAATGGGAGTACTATTGGAAATAGCAGCACTGAGAATTCTGTTTGTAATAGCAGCGGTGGTAGCAGCAGCGGGAGCAGTGCGAGCGGTAGTAATAATTGCACCTCGAGCGACGACGAAGGGACGATGGGAGACGAGGTAGAAGAAGAAGAAAGTTACGATCCTTTGTGGTTTGTGCAAAGCCCACGGGCGCGCCAATTTGTTCGCTCCTTCTATTCAAATAACAGGGCACGTTTGAGCAGCCCTACCACGTCTGCTTCCCATCGCCCGGTTGCGACAAGTACGACGGCTGCGGCTACCAGTCGCATTGCTGTGTCGCCAGACGATGACGCCACAGCACGGAACCTTCAGCAAGCGTCCGCGCCATCGTGGACCGTAAGAATCGATGCCGCTGCAAGGCCGACAGAAACCACCGTGACTCCTGACGCGCTAGATGAAGTTATTTGTGATAACAGCATCAGCAACTCCCACGCAGGCACCCGCCACCGCCACAGTGGCAACAGTAGCATCGGAACAGGCATTCGGCGCTCTGCGCGAGCCGATGCATTAGTTGCACCTCAAGCAACAAACACTGCTTGCATGACGACGGTGGCGAGTTCAGCAGTTGCAGACTCGAAAATTTCAGCAGCTGCGAAAGCGGCCTTAGCAGCCCAAGAGGGGGAAGTAAGCCGAGTGGCTGCGAGATTACTGTGGCCTGGAATTTGGGCTCTTCTGCCTCCCCATACGCCGCCGATTGCCGTTGATTTGATGGGACAGTTGCTTATGTTTGACCCGAAGAAGCGATTAAAGGCGCACGAGGCGTTAGCACATCATTGGCTGGCATCCGTTCGCGAACGTGAGCATTATGAGGACGGCCTTGATGAAGAGTTGAAACTTCAGAAGGACTGCCATATGAATTCTAGTAGTTACTGCGCCCAACAACGCCGCTGCCGTAGCAGTGGCATATGTCTGACTCAGAGCAGAAACGAATGTAGTAGCGAAAGCAGACGCGATGGAACACCAGTCAATAGAGTGTATACAGCTGATATCGAAGCCTTGCCGCTCACGTCAGATGCACTACGTTCAGCCATGCAGCGTGAGTTTTACTTATTCCATCAAGCCCATTCCTTGGACGAAGACGACGGCAAGTAAACACACCCGAAATTCTATTTGTCTGTGCGAGGAATTCAAAGCGTATGTTGTGTTTCGACTGCTTATGTAAAAACTATATTAATGAGACGATACTGCGGCTGCTGGTGGTTTGATGGGCAGAGCTGGCTCGTTATTTAAGTTGTTACTCTTCTCGTGAACCAAGGAATTGATTGGCGAATGGGCACTTAGATCCAGCACCCAGATCCCGCAGGCTCATTCGGAAGAGAGGCGCCAGGTAGGGCCATTCCGCAGTGCGCGTATTTACGGCACTGCGCATGTATAAACTAACTGGGCCCCTAGAAATTTAATTCCCCATCCCTTCTTTTCTGATCCACCCGTGGACAGACGTCTGTTGGTAATTGAATGGACTGTTTGTTCTCGCGGGCTGGACTGGGGATTCTTCTTTCGAGAATGCCCGCGGAATCCTCTGTGACTTATATGTTATACATATTCGCTTTGAGATATGGCCTATCGATACCTCTAACTAGTGAAAGTGATAGCTCTTCCCTTGTCTTTCTTTACACTGGGGAAGTATAGTCTAATCTTATCTAATCTAAAGTAAAAATAAACCGGAAGCGTGGTGCCTAAGGTAGGCGACCTAAGGCCAAGAATGGATTTCGCTTGTACTGTAGCAATAGCACATTTTCAAGTCCCAGAAAGGCCTGTATTCTATAGTATTCTCTCGGTGCAAATGCCCAGTCCAATCAAGAGAGCGAGCCGCATTGCGCGAATTATATCAGAGCCCAGAGCCCGATGTCCCTCTTTGGCTGCGCGTGCAGCTCAAACGCGGGGCCGCTTTACTTCAGAAGCATCTTCTGCCCTGCCACCATCACTGCTCCAGCTGTCCGAAGCCCCTGTCTCCCGTTTTCCAGTGGTACTCGTGGTGCCCGCACCACCTCCTGACAAATCAGCCAGTTGGCCTCCTTCCTGGTTCTCGGAGTTGCTTCTGCTGCCTCCGAAAGGCAGTGCAGCGCGAACAGTGCCATGAGGAGCAGCCAACACACCGGGCGCATTTTGCGCGTATGCCATTAGGGAGCTCCCCTGAGGACCGCTTGTGGTGTCTTCGTCATGCGACGGCAGCTGCGGAAGAGTGGAACTTCCAAGGGCGTCAGTCGGAGCAATTAGCGAGCCCCCTTTCCCGTCGTTGGTGCTGCTGCGGTTCTCTTGAGTGGATCCCGAGGCAGCTTCTCGAACGTGCATAGCATCAAAGCTCGTTGCGCCAGGTAAGAGCACTGACAGTTCATCGCAGGGTAATGGTGGCGCCACGGCAGGAGAAGGAGCTGGAGCAAGACCAGCAGCGGCAGGACTGCTGCTGGCGTTGGCGGTGCCAGCCGCTTGCGCTTGCATGGCAGCTAGCACTTGCGACATGCGCGCTGGCGAAAACATCATTTGGAGCTGCTGCTGGTGCTGCTGCAGCTGCTGTTGCTGCAAGTGGTGCTGCTGTTGCTGCTGCTGCTGTTGGGCCTTGTCTGAGGACGGGTGCGCCTCGGCGTCGCCCCGTGTCTGCTGGTTCTGCTGCTGGTGCAAGAGCTGGAGCTGCTGCAGCTGCTGGAGCTGCCGCACCAGCTGCACTGCGGCGTTGCCGCCGCTTCCAATCGGCACCGGCCCGCCGGCGCCAGCTGCCGACGGCCCCGAGCCTGCCGACGGCCCGGCGTGGTCCGCCGAGCCGCCGGGTGACCCCACCGAGCGCCCCGAAGTTGGCTGCTGCCCGGGCGGTCGCGGCGATAAGCGCGCCTGGTTTTGCAGCAACGGCTGTGGAGAAGTCGACGACGGACGCCAAGGAATTGCCGGAAAAGGAGATGGGCCGCTATTGCTGCTGCTCCCACTGCAACCAGAGGGGTAAGTCTGCGCTGCTGCGGCAACCCGCGTGGCCACGTCCGGCGGCAACCGCTGGAGGTAGGCCCCCAGGCGCGCAGGGAAGTTGAGCGCGCGCACTCCGTAGCCTCCTAGCGGATCGGCCGCGCCCACGCGCAGCGCGAGCAAGTCCCTGGCTTCCGCGGCTGCTTCAGCAGTGGCGTGCACCCCTCCGTCGAGCGCTCGCACTTCTCCGCCTGCTCCTGCTCCTGTCACGGCTCCACTTGAAGGGCTGCTGCTTCCAAGGCTGGTTTCCTCGGCTGCGCCTTTCGCTACCGGGCTCAACACGCCGTACCCAGGCGGCAGCGTGACTTCTACGGCGGCTCGCCACCCGCCCTGAGGAGCGGAACTCACTCCAAGGAGACCGCCGACACCCCGCCCTGTGGTGGCGGTGCCTGCATGCGAACTGGTGCTGTTGTTATTCAGGTTGCCACGGCTACTAGGACGACCTCCGGGAGACACCGCCCTCCCTGCCAGTGACGAAAGCTTGGCCGCAAGGGACCCTCCGCCACTGCTGCTCCCACTCCCCACCAAGGCAGCGCGGTACTGCGCAGCTCCGACTTCACTTGCTGCTAAGGCAGCAGCAGTAGCTCCCCCTTTGCCTCTGCCTGGGCTGCCACTTGTCGCGGCAGTAGTTCCCGCTGCATGCTTGGACGCTTTGCTCGGGCGCGAAGAATTGCCTCCTGGACTTCGGCGGCCGTGCTTGCCAGAGGCTGCGGTTTCATTTGAAGAGGCAGCCGCCGCCGTTGCTGCTGCTGTCGTCATATTAGGGGAACTTGACCCAGGGTGTCGCCAAGAGCTGCTGCTGCTGCCACTCGTATTCAATTCTGAAGCGCCTGCCTGGTGAAGTTCGGCAAACGCACTGGTAGTGCTTCCTAGATGCGTTGATGCGCCATCATCTGCTGCTACAGCTGGAGGTGCTGCCGCTGACAGCGAATCTGATGACGAAGTCGCAGGCTCATAAGGTGCCTCAGCGGAGTCACTGCTCGCTGGCTTCTTAGTGTTGAAGTTGGTACTGCCACTGCTCTGGTTCATTCGGTGATCCACGAAAAGGCTGCGGTCAGACTCAATGCACTTCGCGCAGGTGAAACTGCCAGTCGCGGCGGCCGTCACCGCCATGAGGGCGAGCGGCGGCGGCAGAGGTGGACTGCAACAGGCGGGATGGAAAGCCCGAGGGCAGCGGTTGCAGCACAGCAGCAACCCCCGTCCCAGGACCCCACCACCAACGGCAGTGCTGCTAGGCGCAGTAACACCACCGCCACGGCGCCCGCCGCCGCTGTTGCTGCTGCTGCTGCTACCGCTGCGCCCGCCACTACTTCCGCGGCCTCCGCTGCCTCCGTAAATGCTGCTGCCACGGCCACCGCCGCCGCCGCCACTGCTAGCATTGGTTCTGCTGCTGACTGGCTCATCTCCGCTCAATCCACAGCCTGAGCACTCGCACGGAGGAGCCGTTGGCCCACCTTCTTGGTTCCGGTTTAAGCCCACGCGCCGCTTCAAGATGCCGTACGCGCCCCCACACACCCCGCTCGAGCGCCCGCTCAGCAAAGGAGGCGCTTCTTGCCACGACGGCGCGACATCGGCGGTCAAAGCGGCACCACGAATGGACGGCGGTGGTGGCGGAGGCGAGCATGCATTGGAGGCGTCGGCAACTGATGGCGCATCGACAGTGGTTGCCGCCTCTTGAGCAAGTGCTTTGGCAGCGTCTACATCCTCTTCCATAGACAACACAAGAGGTGGCACAGTGGCAGATGCCGCTTCATCACCAACCACCATGGGTGCATTCACATTCACCATTTGCTCGGCAGTCTTCTCTTCAGCACCTTCATTGCATTGGGCGGTCTTCTTGGCTTCCCCTGCTTCCTTCAGCTTCTTTGCTTCCAATGCAGTTGCTTTGGCACTCGCAGCAGCCGCTTCTGCTCGGAAGAAATCCCTCTTCGCCGCCCGTTTGAACACTCGGTAATAGTACTCCACGCATTCTGCCCGGGTACGTCCTTGACCAGTACGAAGTGGCACCTGAGCTGCATGCATCGTCATCTCAGGCGGTGGCTGTGCGGACGTGACCATTTCCCCAGACGGCAGCAAAAATTGCGGCGGTTCGTTGCGGAAACCCGCGCGGCGGTTGTACACATCGCCACTGCTACTACTGTGGTGGTTGCTGCCCCAGTAGTCGCCACTCCCATAGCTGCGGGTGCTGCTGCCGCTGTTGCTGCGCACTAGGCGACCGCCTCCAACACCGCCACCACCGCTGTCGCCATAGCCCCCGAGGCCCGTCGTAGAGCGGCCGGTGCTGCTGCTGCGCCCTAGGCCCGCGCCGTACCCGCTCCGGTCGCGGCTGCCGTAGCGGGGCTCGTAGCGGGGGTCGGCCAGGGCTAGCGCAGCCGCGGCTCGAACGTGAGTACGGCGCACGGGCAACTCGGGCCGCGGCGGGAGGGCAGTGCGCACCAATTGAGCCGACGGGTTAACGGGCTCGAGCATGCCCACCTGCCAAATGACGGAAAAAGAACGAAGACAGGATACACGGTTAGAATATATTACAAAAAAAACAAATCGCTGACGGGTATACATTTCCTTGCGTTCCTGCATCACATGTATGCGGAAACATTCTCAGAACAGATGCATTCGTTCGCGTGACTATCATTTTGTCTCTTGTTCCACTGCTTAATTTTCCTTCTCTGTAAATTCCACTCACCCGGCACGACCGTTGCATCCCCGAGCCCGACATGGCTTTCCCCGGGTCGGTGTCAAAGAGCACCGAAGTCCACGCCACATTGACCCCCACCACCACTCCCACGCAGCCGGACTTGCTGTGCCGCACGCGCGTGCCCGGCGACGCCCAGTCCGAAAGCTTGTCCAGCTTCTTCCATGCCATGCCATCGTCACCGCCGCCTTCTTCCAGCTGCAGCGCCTGCTGTTCCTTCTCAGCCGCGGCCGCCGGCGTGTACACCTTGTCTCCGGCAGCGGCAGCACGCTTGGGCTTGCTCATGAGAAAGGAAGTAGAAGAGGCGGCATCGTCGTTGCCGCTGCCGGTATGATCCATCTCGCTACTGCTACTGCCGGCGGTAGCTTTGTGAGGTGGTGGAGCTTTCTTCTGGCTGCTGTCACCGTCACCTCCATCGCCATTGTTAGTCTTCTCCTCAGCCTTGGTGGTGCTTTTCGAGGACGAGGAGGCCTCTTGAGCGACTGCATCTTTGTTCTCTTCGTCGTTCTCGCCCTCGACTTCACCCCTTCCTCCTTCTTCTCCTTCGCCAGCAGCATCATCCTCGGCATTGTCTTTGTGAGCGCCTTCCTGCTCGTGTTCATCTGCATCTTTCGAGTCCTCGTTCCAACCATCGTCATTGTCATCAGCCTCGCCTCGCTCATTCTTGCGGCTAATCAGGTTGTCGTTTTCGTCGTACAATGCGTCGTCGTCTCCCGCTTCTTCTTCATCTTCATTGCCGGCATCCCTGCTCGTGTCCATGTCGTTATCATTTGCTTCCCTGCCTCGCCTGCTTTCATCATCGTGATCAGCACCACCGGCCTTGTTTCCGTCGCCAGTTTGCTCTTCGTCTTCTTCCTGGCGCTCTTGCCAGGTGCCCACGAGGTTGCCGTCCTTGTCGTTGTCGTTCATCCTTAAGCTTGCACCGTCACCTTCATCGTCTCCATCTCTCGCCTGCTGCCGCTGCTCCTTCCGCTGCTGCGACTCAGCACCATTCACATCAGCACCGTCAGCGCTCTCGTCAACTTCTGGCCTTCTTGACTTAGCACCTTGCACCTCTTGAGCTGGCGAAGAGACAGCATCAGCAGCAGCATCACTTGCATCAGGATTCGCCAACTGTGCTTCTGCACCAGCAGCACCAGCAGCAACAGCAACCGAAGAAGAAGAAGAAGAAGGCAACGAGGTGCTCGCACTTGCGTTCGCGCGGGCAGCAGCTTCAGCAGCTTCAGCAGCGGCTTCAGCAGCAGCGGCAGCGGCTTCAGCAGCAGCGGCAGCGGCTTCAGCAGCAGCGGCAGCAGCTTCAGCAGCAGCGGCAGCAGCTTCAGCAGCAGCGGCAGCGGCTCCGGCAGCAGCGGCAGCGGCTCCGGCAGCAGCGGCAGCGGCAAAAGCTTGGTTGGCTGGC
>Ga0307930_1002083_pt1 | contig 15449 bp, 12 predicted proteins | sample OrgLakmetageno46_FD_203161 | JGI IMG/M metagenome (GOLD analysis project Ga0307930, IMG submission 203161) | Saline water microbial communities from Organic Lake, Antarctica - #46 | ecosystem: Environmental > Aquatic > Non-marine Saline and Alkaline > Saline | place: Antarctica: Organic Lake... | reverse complement strand
TCTTGCAGCACATACACCAAGGCACTATTTTAGATTTTAGCATGTTCGCAGAAGGCCCGAAATGTAACACTCTGTGTGTGCTTAGAATATCACCACGAAGCCAAATTCCTTTGTTTACTTCGATAACTCGCACTACCTGCACACGGGGTGTGTCTTTGAGTTAATACGGACTACACATACATCGATGCATCCTAAATCGGCCATAATAAAACAAATCCCCCTGTAGAGGAGCTTAACTGGGCTTTATTTGGTCGTCGTCGGGTTTTTATCTGGGTAGTCAACTAGTCAACATACATGTTGCTGCGTACAGTGGTGCAGACTTGTAGACGGACGAGCAGCCTTCTTCATTGACTGCAATGTAGAATTTCTAGCTAGCATCGCGCCCGGCGATGAGCATGCTTCTTGTACGCTCCCACATGAGCACCTTTCGTCATTGAATGCAGTTCAGTATGTTTGGTAGTATGCTTATTTGGTACTCGTAGAATCGCATTCAAGATGCCTGCAAATGGTTATGCCCGGTAATGAGCACATTTCTTGTGCGCACGAGCTCTCATTGTGGGCCGGCCTTACATGCAGTTACCATAGCCTCGCATTCGATCGATTACAAATATGTTTCTAACGAGAGACAAGGATGCCTTGCAGAAGCGCATCCAAGGTGCCTGCAAATGGCGCAAATGGTTACGCCACGCCCGAGCTTTCCCTGTGGGCCTTACATACGGCAGTCTCGCAATCGATGATGACAGGTGTGTTTCTAACGAGATAGAATGTCTCGCTCACGAATATCACGATGTTTTCACGATTCCCTGCGCGTTTTTTTTCTCTTGCTATTTCGCTCCCTCTCAGACCTGTGAGCCCAATCTGGATAATGCGCGCCCTCGAAGCTGCTCGGACGACTCGTGGCGATGCCTGTGCAGTTATCACCTTTTCGAAACGTTTCTCTAATAATTGCCGCGCGTTGAAGTTGCTTAACGTGCCTTCGACGACGCATGCAGCTCTGCCAGGTCGTACCTTCAATAAAAATCATTGGCACGTGACAACATATCTTGCAGCACATATACTAAGGCATAGAAGGCCTGAAATGTAATGCTCTGCGTGTGCTTGAAATACCACGACGAAGCCAAATGCCTTCGTTTGGTTGGATAAGCCGCGATCCCTGCACACGGGGCTTATCTTTGAGTTAATAAGAACTACAGATACAGATAAGTGCATCGTAAATCGGCCATAATAAAACAAATCCCCCTGTAGAGGAGCTTAACTGGGCTTTATTAATTAAGTTTACCTGTTCACATGACACAACATGAAACCTGACGGGCCAACTTTGCAAAATACGTCACTCAAAAGTAACAAATATGCCAATCAATGCGTCATTGTTGTGCAGAATCTGTACAGACGAGCAGACGGACAGACTATTATACTTACTGTGGTCTATCTGTCTCGGAAAGACCTCAGTCTAAACTCGAGTTCCGTAACTAAAGATCTAATTGGGTTAAGCATAGGTGGCGCTTTGCACTAAGCATTCTAGAACATTTCGAGCAGAGAGATTGCTCAGCCAGGTCTCAATGTCTCAATAGATGTATATAATTCGTCGGAGCTTAAAATCTTCGCGAGAACGGTAAGGTTGCTGATTTCGGTTAATTCAGGTCGTTCCGGGTTGCGCTTAGCTAGCCTCCGTTCGAGCACAGAGTCAGGATGCGGTCCAAGGTGGGACGAAAAAAGCTCGGTGAAATGTCCGTTATAATTTACTCTCAAAACCTGCGTGGTATGAATTGAACCTACAGGGTTCATGAGAGTAGAGATGAATATTGCATTGCGCAAAAGGGCACTCAGCCCAGTCAGACTTGTTCTGGAGGATTCATCAAAACGCAGCTTTATGCTATTTGTTGTTGCTTCTTTGCAATTGGGGAGTATAATCTAATCTAATCTAATAGATGTAGTAGGACACTCTCATCTGTCCTATAGCAAAGAAAAAGAAGAAAGATGAGGTAAAGAGGTCGCAAGAAAAATAAGATATTTTAAGTGGATGGCACTCTTCTCTGCTGTTTAAGTAAAAAGTGCCTTTACTGCCAACACAGGCAAGAGGCAAGCGTAGTTGCATTGCAGTGGAATATTTTCCCGTGCCCGCAGCCTACAGCTGCTTGGAAATTGCCTATTCAAGTCCGGAGTGTTAAGTGCAGAGTCCCAAAGAAAAGTTTAAAGGGCGTCAGGACTTGAAGAATTATGTGCGCTGTAGCTCACAAGAAAATTATGAAATATAGTTCTTAGAAAGTGTGACTTAAGTGGCTACCAGCTACCAGCTCAGCCCAGTTCCAGTTGCAATGAGGCCAATCTTTATTTCTAGTTTCTAGGCTAAAAATTCAATTAGGTGTCATGGTTCATGGTATTGGGATTCCACCGAAACGAGATTAAAATCTCGGGCTCGATCCGATTTATTCGCTCTTTGGAACTTTTGACGATGAGCTCACCCCCTCGATAACTGAGCTTGAGGGTAAGTTGCCGTCGCACAAAATTCCGCGCTTCGCTTTTGGTGGAGCCATCGGAACTTTAGATAACTTCGAAGCAGCAACGGAGGGCTGATTTGAATGCGATCCCATCGAAAGCCAGGCGTGTTGTTTTGCCTGGGCAGCCGTTAATCGCTCTGAAGGCGACACGACAAGCAGGGCCTTGACGAAAGCTTTCGATGCTTCCGAGCAAGCTGCCCACTTTTTGCTTGTCATGGGCACAAACTCACCAGTGGAGATGGATTCGTTCAGCATTTGCGACGGAAAAGCCGGCGTGCCGCTCAAAACGACGTAAGCGATGACGCCGATGCTCCAGCAATCAGCCTCGGCGCCGTACATCCCCGCTCCAGCCAAAGTGTTTTGCCGTGATAAGACTTCGGGCGCATAATATGCTGGAGTACCACAAAAAGTCTTGCAATGGGTACCTTTCTTGGCTAGTCCGAAATCAGTGACGCGAACGTCGACATCGGAGTGGTAGTTCATCAACATCAGGTTCTCGGGCTGGCGACAGAGGCAAAGAGAGAAATGGTTACAGCAAGCTCATCGAAGTAGGGAAGGGGATCTGAGATGAAAACAAGAGCAACGTATGAATTGATACCTTGAGATCTCGATGCACAACGCCGTTGAGATGTAAGTATTCCACCGCGTCAACGATGTTGGCCAGTAACTGGCGCGCCTCTGCTTCAGGATACCCTTTTCGGTGCTTGTTGACGATACGGTCAAACAAGTCGCCCCCTTCACAGAGAGGCAGGACGATATACAGGGAGCTTTGGTCCAGGAACACGTCTTTGGCGGTTAAAATGTGCGGATGCTCAAGGCCCTGAAGAACGCGCACTTCGTTCAGCAAGACGGTAATGTCAGACTGGGTCTCAAACATTGCCTTGTTCTTTTCCAAAATCTTGCAAGCAAAAAGCTCGCCGCTCATGCGCTCAGTAGCTCGGTACACGGTGCCAAACTGGCCTTTGCCGAGAATAGCCGACCAATGGATGTCGTAAGATGCAGTAACAACGCGGGATGGTTGCACGGCGTCCGTCACGGAAAACGCCAAATGGCTGGCGTCGTCGTTCGTGGGCGATTCTGCCACTGCGTCGAAATTGTTCGGCGGTGGCGCACTAGCCCCAAATGACACATTTTCACTCAAGAAGGTAAAAGAGGAGCGATCCAACACTACTTTTGACTTTTCTCTTTTCGGGTTGATCAACTATGCACAAAAAAAAGTTCCAAAAGCGATAAAGAAATAAAACTAAGATGAACCCAAATATATTACAAGAGGGAAATAAGAGTGCAAGATTCAAATTGACAAATCGCACGAAGCAGCGTGAATAAACGTACTGTAATTATTTCCCCTGAGTTGAGCCGTCGCTTTGAGTGCGTACAGTCGAGAGTAACAAATGGAGCGGCACCACTGGCAGTTCTTATGAAGGTGTTGTTTCGACTCAAATTCTCGATAAAAACAGCAACGGGTTGCCCAGTAGCTGCATGAGAATTCAAAGGGCCGGCACGCTGGCAGAAAATCCGGCAGTGTTTGCTGCCATAGAGGGATACAATTGAGCGTATAAGCAGCGCAATTCAATGTAGGTCAGAAATCTATATACGTCGCTAAAGTTACCCCGAGATGCGTGCGTCAAAGTTGACGCAAACGTCTACAATGTCTTCATTGCGACCGATCAAATACTCGTTGAACTCATCCTGGCAAAAGGCATACAATTTCAGAGTAAAAACGTGCACACCCTGTCCCACAAAAACAAATTACACCAGCTTTAGATGAATGTTTGCTACCTCAGAATCGCCATCTTTGTGCTTGAGGTCTACGATTGGAAGCTCTCCGCTGTGCGAGACGAGACGGCCCCATGTCCGCACATCTGCGTCGGCCTCTCCATATACTTCTTGCTCAAGGCTTTCTTGGAATGCTAGCAGACGAAGACAAACAGTAAATTACTCACCTGATCATTCCTCTTGTCTATGGCGAATCCTTCTCGCTACAACGAAAGAGTATTCGTACACATGTATAGTTTGATTCAACTTACTATCATCAACTTGAGTCGCTGGAGCATCCTCTGCGGACATTGGAAAGTGATAACTTTCTTTTACAAATAAATTTCAACAATGTGTGTCACGAGTGCAGAATTATATTTGTCTGATGCGAACTGATACGGAAAGCTACCACAACCACTCCATCGCGGAGCGCCTGCCTGTCTGTATTGCAGTTGTGCTTAATCACACCACAACTCAAGTGCTTATAAGATTGTAGTGAATCTAGCTACAATTAATTAGAGTGACTGCGCCACCACCAAAAGCTACTACTAACACTACTTCAATAGAATAACTAGATAGGTGCAGTACTTCAGCCAACTAGCTTGATTCGGCACTGCGTACGCTGAATGCTCGATGACCGATAACCCCATTTCACTATGCTCGATAACAAACTATTCACTATTCACCAAGCTAATTGAACGCCCATTTTTGATCCCAACACAAACCTGGAAAAAAACGTCTCGGTCAGCGGCACTTACAAATAATGTGTTTTAGCTGCGAGAGTCATTACTGGAAGCTAATGGCTTAGCAGGAGTGATTCGTGGTGCTGGCTACTGTAGCTACTCGCTAGCTAGCTAGCTTAGTACAGAAAAAGCGCCTGCGCGTGAAGCGTGAAGTCGTCGTCTTCATCTGCTCATCAAGTGAAGATATAGAACCCCCTGTAAGTAAGTATGTGCGATAACGTGGCACATGTCATGCCATCACATCATCACTCTATTCTTGCATCACACATACATCGCATCACTTTTTTTTTCTTTTTTGAGCAACTTCTGCGAAGCTTTTAGTAGTAGCTCACCATTTCGACACAAGTCACGCCTACTAACTAGAGCCAGCGATCAAACTGCCAAAGGCCTTCATAATTATATTGAAGGCAGTATGTCGAACAATTTGAAACAGCGACGCGAACTTGGTGAACAAATGCGGCAGGTTGAGGCAAAAATAGGGAAGCTCAATACTGACCTCAACTCGCTGAAAACAAATCCTGTAGACGGCTCTTTGGTGGTGACTTGTTCGGTAACGGGTTTTGAAGAAGAAGGCCGAGCATTGAAACTTTCCGTCGATCCCGATAGCCTGTGTGGCTCAGGAATGTCATCTAGCACCGAGTCCTCATGCCAGTTTGTGGTCTCGAGTACGGCAGGAAGCTTAAAAGCGACGGTGGTAAGCTCCGACGGATCTGCTGAGAAAGAGCTAGGGTCTTGGCCTCTTGGCCCCATTGACGCTGAAGTTTGCCTAAACGCGGAAGCCGAGGTGCAATCCTTCCTGAAAATTACTGCTACTGTGACACCACGCGAATCAGTAGCCTCGGACATTACTGGGAAAGAGGCCGAAGTCGAAGAACTCTACCGTACTCGTAAACACATCAAGTCGCAAATGGCGGAGCTTCAGAAAGAGGCCGCAGAGGCCGCTCAACAAACCGCAGCAGATTCTGGTTCTAAGCCAAAGGCCGGAGCTTCCGGGACTTCATTGGCGAAGTCACTTGTGTGGTCGAAACTGCTATCGGCACCCCTTGCCGTCTTCAACCTTGGCGTCTTCGTTTTCAATTCCCCTTTGAAGGAACTCGTTTTCTTTGGTGCAGGTGTCAGCTTGCTCATATATCGGGGCGATGACTTGGCTGTGTAAGGCTTATCCGCCAGTATTGATTAAGTGCGGTTTTAACAGCGAATGAAGAAGCGTGTCGACACTATGTGAGGGTAGTGGTTTCCTCACTGCAGCTGCAGCTCCGTCACACCACACCCTTTTCTTGTTGCGCGACTTCCTTGTTACCAATTGGACCAGTCGATTTTCGTCGCGTTAGCTCAACAACCAGCTTCCTTAATGGGGCGATATAGCACCATCCCGGCCAAATCGGTTCTTATAGACATATACTAGATTAGATTGGATTATATTAGATATTGGATTAGATTATACTCCCTCGGCGTAAAGAAAGACAAGGGAAGAAATAGCACGCACTCAGAGGTGACTTGTATTTGGACTTGCGGCATGTATCTCGTGGCGTTAGCTCAACAACCAGCTTCAGTAATGTGGCGATATAGCACCATCCCGGCCAAATCGGTTCTTATAGACACATAGTAGATTAGATTGGATTATATTAGATATTGGATTAGATGATACTCCGAAGGGAAGAAATAGGGCGCTCTCAGAGGTGACTTGTATTTGGACTTAAGGCATGTATCTGCGCGCTCCAGAAGGCTCTATCTGGCGTACAATGATAGGGAATATGCGCCTAAAGTCGCTTATGTAGCGAAAGTAGGGCTATGCACTTTGCTAGCAGGCTTTGCGCGTTGTTGCGGTAGCGACGAGGTGCAAGATGTAGGAAATTTTTGATCTTTCTATATGTATGAAATCTAATCGGGTTGAGGGGGCAGGGAGACGAGGCAGAGTTCAAGCCAGTGTCAGGGACATGGCCATGGCCGTTTCCTGAGCAACCGAGAAGGAGCAAAAGAGCGCAGGTAATTCTCAGGTAAATAGCAAACATCTTCATGTGGTGTGAGTTGCCCTATGGAATACAGACGAGACGGGGTTTCGTCCTGCTCGCCAGCGAGGGAGCGAATTTAAACGAAATCAATTCATGTTATAAATAGCTAGAGGGCCCTATACCCACGCCATTTATGATATGCTGCTTGTGACGTGGGCGTAAGTGAAAGTGGAGATTGGTGAAGTGGACTCCGAGATCGATAGCACCATAGGTGTGCGGCAAGGCTCATGTGAAGATCCTGTGCTCTTTCTCTTCATTATGCAGGCGGCAATGGAAACGTTAGAGTGGCCGGAAGGTGTCTCAAAGCCGGAGTTAATGACGCGTGAGTACGGGAAGACAACGGGTGAGAGAGCCTCCCGTGTGCGCGATGCCTGTTCGTTTGAACTTTGGACTTCTCTTTTCGCAGACGACTGTGCTCTTCTCTTCCAATCGCGTGACGATCTTATTAGGGGGTCATGCAGCGTCCAAGACTGAGGCAATGTACTTCCCACCGCCTCGAATGGCGTACGAGGCTGTGGACACATCCCGCTTCTACATTGGTGGCACTGGTTTCATTGATTTTTGTGAGAAGTTCAAGTACTTGGGCTCAATGCTCCACTACTCGTTTACCTCTGCTGATGCAGATGTGGACAAGCGAATAACATCAGCGACGGCTGCTTTTGGCGCCCTAAAAAACATTTTTGCTGACAAGTATCTTTCGGAGGAACTTAAGGGTGAAGTATACAAGGCTCTTATCTTGGCTACTTTACTTCACGGTTGTGAAGCTTGGTCCTTGCATGAAGATTTATTTAAGAAGCGCCTTCGAAGTTTCCATAACAGGTGTGCTCGTAGCATGTGCCGTGTGAACCTCCATCATACCTTCCGCCACCATATCACTTCCGCGAGTCTTTTCCGTCGCTTGGGCATTCTTGATATCGGCAGTTACTTTCATAATCGGATTCTTCGTTGGGCTGGCCGCGTCGCACGTATGCCCATGAGCCGGGCGCCACGGCAGTTACTGACTGGTTGGGTATCGCATTCTCGACCGATTGGTTGTCCGCAGGTGACTTGGGGCAGGACGTTGGAGAATGCGCTCAAAAGTAAGGACATTTCGAAGGATTTCGATGAGTGGATCGCCATTGCCAAGGAGAGGTCGAAGTGGAGACAGCTGGCTCATTCCATTCCCAAACCTCCTGATGCCTGACGGCTGAAGGACACCTCGAGAGAAAATGGTTACAATTGCATTACGCAAAAGGACACTCAGCCCAGTCAGGCTTGTTCTGAAGGTTACATTTTTCTGTTGCTATATGCCACAGTTGCGTGTCTTTGTATTTTGGGGAGTATTAACTAGACTAGACTAGACTAAGTGGCCACCAATAAAGGGGAGATCGTTTTTTAATGGAATATTTTCTTGCGATTTCGTCTTACACAACTAAAATTAAAGACCCAAACCCAACAGATTACTGCTGAGCACTGGGCTTTTTTTGAAGTCCTTCAACATTGCTGGGTCATTTAAGTAAAATCGCGAGCGAATTGCGATTACATAATGATAAGGTCAATAAAAATAAACCCTTCTTTTCGCTGATTTTTGAGACAGGCCCCGAAGGGCCGGAATTAGAAGACTAACAGGTAGCGCACATGCCCGAGTGGCCATGGAAGTGATGGTAGCGGTCCAAAGTGGCACGCTCCTCCAAGCTCTGAGAGTGCAGCTCAAAAGAAGAGTTTCCGCCCGCAGAGGAGGGGACTACAACGAAGTCCCTCAGGCGATCCAGAAGAAGAGTCGCCCATCCCCGAGCAATTGCGTGACCCCATTTGCGTGCAAGCTGATTTTTAATTAAATTTCAATAGCCCCACCCCCTGCGGATATAGACTAACCTTTTTGAGCAAAACTCCCAGGAAACGGAAAAGCGGGCAACTTTGGAGTGTTATCATCACTTCCATAGCCAATCGGATATGTGTGCCTGATTAGCTCCTCTTCTAGTATCAGCTGGCTTACTTTGTCTTTCCGCCTGTTACTGTTACCTGATTACCTTTTGCCTGATAGCCAACTACTTAAGGTCATCCCGGACCCGCGTTAAGATATTAGTTCGTGGATCTGAAGGAATTTGGATATGATGCTCAAGTATATCGTCAACGAGATAAGGGAAAGCGTCACCCGGGCATTGCGAACAAGACGAGGTTTTGTTGTATGTCGTTTAGTATAGAGTATAGCAGCACACCAAATGGCAAATGGCCAAATGGCCACAAAAAAAAATACAGGCTACTGGCTACAGCCTATAGGACTACGGGCTCAAGGAGGAGTAAAAAATCCCCGCGATTCCCGCTTCTCGCAAGACATCGACATCGTACACTGCGCATTGCTGAATATGGTATCTTGGTATATCCGGTTGGGGGGTCATCAACAAAAGCACAGAGATGCGCGTCTGATATATGTCCGTTGCGCTCCGTTCCTTCCGCAATGGCAGGCCAAATTTGGATCTGCAATGTTCAAATGAGAACCACGAAATACAACTCAATCCAGTAGACGAAATCTTCTCGACTGTGCCGACATTTAAAAAGAAAGATGTCTGGTCAGTGGCCAATTAGTCGAGTTCATCGAAATTGGTAGCAGGAGGAGGAGGAGGCGAGAATGGTAATGACCCGGATGATGAGGGTGCGCCTGTCTCAGATCCAGTGACACCCAATGGCGGCGGCGACGGAAGGTTCAGGGCTGCTGTTGTCTGCTTCACTTCGATATCGCGGTAGCTGTCAGTCTCGGGTATGTAAGATGGTGCGCGGAAGGAAGCAACGTCCACACGACCAGGATCATTTGGCACTGCGTGTGGTTTACCGGTAGGCAGTGCTTCAGGGTTCCAGAAACTCTGCGTTGCATCCTCCGCTTCAGAAGAGCACTTACGCTCGCTCATAATTTTACTATCCTGTACTTCTGAGCTGAGGGCTTCATCGCTCGAAGACGGAGCTTCATCGTCGAGGGGCTTGCCAGCACTCACTGAGGCGCTCGCAAGCACGGGGAGTCCCGCCTCGATGCGCTCCGCTATTTTCGCAGCTTTCCAGTCTCTGAATGCCTGCGATTCGGCCCGTGCCTTAAGCCTCTGCGCTTCGCGATGTTCCGCGCGGGCCTCCACCTCGGCCTCATGGCCGCCGCGCCCCCATGCCTCAGCCGTCAAGCGCTCAGCTGCAAAAATGGGGCGGTCTAAGTACGCTAAGCGTGGCATGCGGCCAATCATCTTCTTCCGCAGCTGCGGCGTAGACATCACTGGGTTCCCCGCAAGTGCGAGAGACAAGAGCGAAGGAACTGCCACCAAAACGTCAATCACTCCTTCCCCTTCCAGAATGTTGTTGCTAATGTCGAGAGTGTTGAGCGATGCGCATTGACTGAGCTCAGAGATGGCGTCACTATCGGGGAGCATGTTCTTGGAGGCATTTAAAGTTTGTAGGTTTGGGAGTGACCCGATGTTCTCGAGTTTGGTGAGGCGATTTTGAGATATGTCCAGAATCCGTAATGAGACCTGTGGGCGCAATGAATTGAGGAGCAACACCATCATAAACATGTCATTCATTGCAACCCGCATCTTTATGTACAGCATGAATCTCACCAAGCACTGCACGTTTTCAATCTGTGTGATTAAGTTTTGCTGCAAGTAGAGGCATCGGAGCTTGGTGAGTTTGTCGAGGCCTTCCAACTTCTGTATGCCTAAAATGATTAATCACGTATTCAGCAGGAAAATAAACGCTGTCAAAAATCAGTATTGAAATGACCAGCAGAATAAATGAAGAAAACAAAGTAAACGCTGTGCTTTACTATTTGTCAAGAAAAAGGTGGGGGTAAGGTAGAACTTCTTTGATCAGAGGTGACAGGACAAAATAAAGTGAAGCGTGCAATTTTTTCCAGAAATGAAAGAGTGAGGCGTGGTCATGTTATGAGAGTTGCCAAGGTAATGCAAGACTTGGGTTGCGGAGTCACTCTCAAGCGTGATGGCATGGCTGAAGGAGCTAAAGGCAACGAGTGATGCACAATAAAAGTACGTCAAAAAATCAATTGTGTATTCTCTCAGCGCAGCAAGTTGTATGGAAGGCGAGAACGGCGGTGAACAGAATACAGCCGCTTGTTTTACGGATCCGTAACCGTTAACAGTTTCATCATCACACTGGCCAACTAATAGTTTAAAGCATCGTGGTTTCTTTTCCAGCGCTACATACCATTAGATTCGAGCCAGAGAGCTTTCGCCTCAGTGTACGGCTCCAAATTTTCCACCCTAGGGAATCCTTTGAAGTGCAAGTAGAGGCTGGAGTTAAGGGATGGGGTCTCGAAACCGTTGTGTTTCAGGCACGCATCCTTCACGGCCTCTGGGGTCATCCGAGCATGCACTGCCATTTTTCGACTAAGATAATAAAACAATGTGTCTTATTTGCTTAATATATTTGATGTCTAGACCCACGAAGGCTCTTCCCCCTCTTCCTTAAGGACTCCTCTGGAACTGTGTAGCTCTATATTGACCCTTGTAAGTACAGCCTCAACGCCTCACCTCAAAGAGCTGAAGAAGGCAGACAGACAGACTTCGGTGATTTTTTTGGTACTGCAGTACAGGGAAGAAAGTGTAACTGTCGAACTGTCGAACTGCCGGTCTCAACCACCTTGTACGTGCGTAGATTTACGCGAACGATGGGGAGTGGGTCTCAACCTCTCAACTCTCAACCAAACAACTGCTCAGAAGATGCATGCTTGCTGGCTTGCTGGTGACACCAAGGGTTAGTAGACACCGCTGAAAAAGCACCGGACTATGAAATATCACCATGCATTGAGTTCAGAAAGACAAGTATAAATGTAGAAATTAAATGAGCAACTAGTGTTGTTTAGCGATAAGTCAAAAATTCTCTTGAGCACTTGAAGCATTATAGATAATGGGGTTTTAAAGCCCCGTTGACATCGGCGCTGTTGCGATCTCCCACCTTTGGCTTCTTAGTGAATACACTCAACAGTAGCTTGGCTATCGACAGCAAGGGGCACGAATACTTGTTTATTTTGAGCATTCTCACCGTCTCTTTGTCATCTGCTGTCAAAGCAATTCAACGAGCTCCAACTTAATAGTCAATCGCTGTTCTCCAATTTGTGTTAAAGTCACCTGCTAAAGAAATTAGATATCAGAGGTGTTGATGTTCGAGCCCCATATCTCAGACGATTCTTCGTCCGATGACGATGAAGACTTAACTCCTGGCGAGATTAGATTGAAGTTGGAAAGGCGGCAGCTGCGCGAAGAGGAACGCGAGAAAAGAGCGTTGAACGCAGCCACTCTCAGTGCTTGTTGCACAGTGGTGCTGAACGATAAAGGAACTCGAATTGGTGCTGAACTCTGGGCAGGCGGCGGAATCATCGTTACACATAGCTTACTTCCCGGGAGACCTTGCCTATTGACTACGGCAGATATGGTACCAGATGCCTACCACGCCGCCCATGCAACAGTTTACTTTAACGGATCGGTCGAACCACAAAGCCTCAAGCTTGCAAGCACTGATTTTCTCGTCGTGAGCAGTGATGAATCTCTCTTGGACGAATTCCCGCCTGGCGAAACTTCGTTTGCCAAAGAAATAAATTACTCGATGGTGCGTGTTGAGATAGGACAGAAAGCCAACATTTTTGCCACCCTGAGACGTGAACTTTTAACTCGGGGACTCGATCTATGTCTAGGTCGCTCTTGCTGGTAAGCTTCCTGCCGGAGTGGAACCGATTGTTCTCGGTCGTTTGGGACCAGAGATGCATAAAGGAGATTCGATTGTCGTGCTCGAGGCCTCCTGCGCTGCTGTCGATGCCCCCGGTCTATTTCTTGAGGCAAGGGCACGGGCAATGCGCTCACTGGCCTCGCTTGCTTTTTCTCCAGATCCAACGGTAGCGGAAGGCAATTCTGAACATGTCACTTACAAAAATTCTTTATAAAGACGATTGCTAATTTCATTACCTTTTCGCAGTTGGACAAAAGCATTCGCCGAGGAAGCGCGGTGTTTGCTCGCCAAGCCGGCGTGCTCACGTTTGCAGGTCTTTACCAAGGGTACGCGTGGGACGAGAGCCATTTGGCAGAAAGCGAAGCCGCAGAACAACCAGGCAATTTGGCGTACTTGAGCCGTGGACAATGGACGCACCTTTGCTACACGCTCGACCCAGTGCTACAGCACCTTCGCAATGCTGCTGCTGTGCTCGAGGCGCGTTCAAGTAACGCCAAAGTCGCCATGGCAACCTTTCTCGGAAGTGGCAATCCTCGGCGCGAGCGGATTCAGGCGTCGCTCGATGTTTTGCACTTGATTTTGAGCGACCCCAGCCAGCCGCCTCCTGACCTCTTCGAGGCGTCCGACGCGCAGTTGTTGGCAGTGCAAGCGCAAGGCAGGGGCTTTAAAGCAGTGCTCACCCTTCTGCGGGTCTACACGAAAGACGAAGAAATGCAGCGGTATGGACTGGAGGCTTTAGCTAGCCTTCTCTCCGATGGCCGCGACGCGAGCGCACCCAGTGTGGCCGACGAGGGTGGTGTGGAGCTCATTGCTTTGGCGCTTCAGCGCCACGGCCACAACGCTGCGCTTGTGGCAGCAGCTGCGCAGAACATTGCGCTTCTCGCGGTTCACACAGAGACCTCGCGGAGGTTCCTTCGGTGCGGCGTGAGCGAAGCGTTAGTGACCACGCTACGCGCAGCATCTCAAATGGGGAGCCACCACTTGGAAGCGCAGCGATGGGGCTTGATCGCAGTAGCAACGCTCGCACGCAACGGTGACCACTTGGAGACCATGTGCAGCGAGGGCATTTGCGCAGTCTTGCCTGGGCTGCTTTCGAACGACATGAGCGTAATCAAAGACATGGATCTTCAGCGCTCGGGATTGCACTGTATTTTAGAGTTGAGCCGAGATTCGGCCGACACGCTTGGCGAAGCCCTCTTAGAGGGGGGCATCATGAAAGCTTTGCGCTTAGTCCAAAAGCATGGAGCAGGAAGCGACGAAGAATGGAGACAACTGTCTGCCGAGGTCTTCGAGGAACTGAATTGGGAGGAATGAAGTGAAAAGAGCAGCAATATTTCTCATCGTCATGGAGAACAAACTCAAAAGATTTCGAATGACTTTTATTGTAAAGAAGATATCGCCTGACCACGAGGACAAGCAACACAATCCTGCGATGTCCACGTGAACGACTTATGGGAAAGTGATTCTGTGCTTCGTGAACGACTTATGGGAAAGCGATTCTGTGCTTCGTGAACGACTTATGGGAAAGTGATTCTGTGCTTCGTGAACGACTTATGGGAAAGTGATTCTGTGCTTCGTGAACGACTTATGGGAAAGTGATTCTGTGCTTCGCTGGGAGTTACAGTGCCCCAATACCCTTCCGGGGATCTGCGAATATGCGCTGGTTATGTCGCGCGTTTTCGCCCCTTGTGACGAAAGGTGATACGGTGATGCGAGATGGCGCAATTCGCGTTCTCGTTCTAGCTGCTAGCTGTGATCTGCAACTCTGTAACTATGACAGCGGCTTGTGAACTACGGCCGTGAAACGATTACTATGCCATTCCCTTTCCCTATTCGGCCTCTTCCGACATCAGCAGCCATAGCCATGGCGCTATGCAGTGGCATCTAGCATTACAAAGACAGGGCAGCTCGCAATTGCGACTTCCCTTACTCATTTCGGCCTCGCTTCGGGCTTCGGGCTTTGTAACTTTCTCTGACTTTTTGCTTTTTGAGCCACAACAACCACAATCCACATCCACATGTAATAAACCACGCAGCCATGCTCGGCCTACTTTTCAATTCTCAAAAGTGGGTAGTGGGTGCTTGGTTAATTGGCGTGAATGAAAGAAAATTCCCTCGATCTCAGAGCGCCGTAGAATTTCTGTTATGGCATTTCGCAGGTAAAGGCAAAGAGCATTATTTCATAACACACCCCAGACGAGCTTAAATCCAATTAGCGCTATTTGCCATCATAAATTAATTTAGTTGAGCCTAAATTGGCACTAAATTAGCACCAAATTTAAGCCCCTAAATCAGCACTGAATTACTCCATGGAGGAGGGGAGGGGGGGGGGCTTAAATTTAACGTTAAATTTAACGTTAAATTTAGCACTAAATTTAAGCCACTAAATTAGCACTAAATTAGCACTAAATTTAAGCCCCTAAATTAGCACTAAATTAGCACTAAAGTTAGTGCCGATTTCGTGGGCTTAAATCGGCTAAATTTAACGTTGAATTTAGCGTTAAATTTAACGCTAAATTTAGGCCCCCGGGGCTTCCTGGGTCGGCCGCGTCTTGTTGGTGGAATTGAGTGCCGATTTCGTGGGCTTAAATTGGCTAAATTTAACGTTGAATTTAGCGTTAGATTTAACGCTAAATTTAGGCCCCCGGGGCTTCCTGGGTCGGCCGCGTCTTGTTGGTGGAATTGAGTGCCGATTTCGTGGGCTTAAATAGGCTAAATTTAACGTTGAATTTAGCGTGAGATTT